>Ga0164242_10005853_pt1 | contig 13613 bp, 10 predicted proteins | sample OricomgcompostMG_FD_108783 | JGI IMG/M metagenome (GOLD analysis project Ga0164242, IMG submission 108783) | Miracle-Growth compost microbial communities from Emeryville, California, USA - Original compost - Miracle growth compost (MG) ...
AAGCACTCCCAATGTATTGAACACCAATATCTATCTGCTTAAATGCCCCAACTCCAACTACTAATTCATTCTTGATAGGTGTATTCAATCGCCAAGGAATACCATCCAATTTGGCCAACATTGCCACAGCAATGTTTGGCAAGCTATATCGCCAGTTTAGCCCTTGTTCTACCATTTTCTGCGGGTCAATTGCCTGAGAGGTAATGCGTCTTTTTAGTAGTAGCTCTTTTAACTGATAGTAGATTTCTCTTTTGGGTTTATCCTTTTCGAATTTGCCGTATGGAGTTACATAAACAGCCATGTATCTGATTTCTGGATCAAAGTCTCTTGAGCTTAGCGCTTTCTCAATCTCAGGGATTGGATTTTCTTTATCCTTAAAGACAATACTGAAACCTTCAGCCGTGTGAAAATACAGACCAACATAACTCTGCATTCCTTCAAAAGAGTCAAGACCTTTATCAAAGTGTTCTTTGATAGTAAAGGTGTGACTTACATCATCTGAATGGACAATGAAGAAAAGGTGAATGTTGGGGTAAGGGCTTCTTTTGAAAGGCTTGAGCTTTTTGAGCGCATACTTTGGCGTGGTATCCGGTTGTTTGTTTCCAAATAGCAATTGATTGCTTTCTTCAGATGTGCTGTCAACTCTTGATGGATTTACAGATAAAAAGCCTGTGTCATGCAGTTGAATGAACTTCTTGAACTTAGGAACATTTAGATACTTCTTGTAAAAGCCTTGAATGTAATTCAGATAGCTTGGGTATCGATTATCTCTTGGAGGTAGCTCAATTGGTATACCTAAAGCGGACTCAAGTTCTTTATTGATGACAGGGTAGCAATTTTCAGGTTCGATAAACTCATTCTCCTGGCATTTTTCCCATTTGTAAAAGTTCCTTTCATGCAATACACGATTAAAGCATTTTGGGCTAATAGTCTGAATTAACTCCGCTGCACTTTTCTTGCTAATCTTTGATTGGCCATCATACGATAAGACCAGCTCAGGGTAGTTGCTCACCAAAGAGATTTGAACCTTTAAAGAGAACTTTTCATAAATGTCATAAAGAGCTGTGCCACCTGCAGTTGTTTTGAGCCAAACCTGATTTTCATTTACAAATCCTGTTTTGACAATCTTCTTGGCAATGTTTCTGAAATAATAGTTGATCTGCTTGTTGAAGTAGCGTTTTACAAGATCAGGATTCTCATTATTCAGGTTTACCGACAAAGGCTTAAAACCTTCGGCAGGATAGCTGAAGGTCGTGTAAAGTTTATTGGTGCTATTACGGACAATCTCTGGAAATAATGTTTCAGCTTCATTCGGGAATAGAGTGAAATATAACTCCTGGCACATTCCATTGTCATTATCAGAATAATAAAGCGTTACGGGCTTATCTGGCCAGTCGAAAGTGAGTACATTAAAAAAGAGATTCTGATTCATAGCTTACATTAGTTCAAAGTGGTTTCAAGTCTTTCTTTCCATTTTTTCCAATCAGGTATTATTATTTCTTGAAGTTCGTAGAATGCACGTGTGTGGTTGTGATGTACCAAGTGACACAACTCATGAATAATGACGTATTCTATACTTCCTTTAGGTGCTTTGATTAATTCAGGGTTTAGAATCACTTTTCCTTTGGGTGTACAACTTCCCCAACGTGTAGGCATTTGCCTGATTTGAAGCTCTGGCTGATTGATATTGTATCGATTAAAAAGCGGTAGTATCTTTTTTAGGGTTTCCTCAAAGTGAATAGTAGCCTTATCTCTGTACCATTCTGACAGGAGATTTTTGGTTGTTGTATTGTCTTTTTTCAATACCAATAGCCTTCCTCTAAACAGTTTCACTTCATTGGTTGCAGCCTTTTCAATTCTCAGTTTGTACTGCCTTCCCAAGTATAGATGGGTTTCACCATTTACGTATTTACGGGGTGGTGTTAGCGGATGATAGGAAAGAAACTCAAGTTGCTGCTTGATGATCCAAGGTGCTTTCTCCCTGAGTTTTGTTTTCAATTTCTCCTCTGTGGTGTCGAGGGGAGCAATCACCCGTACTTTGCAATCGGGATAAACCCGAATGCCGAGGGTTTTGCGATCTTGATAAGAGAGTTCGTAATTGATCTCCCTTGAACCGAAAACTAAGGATTCTATCGTAGCTGTTTCAGACATATTTCAACTTGGCTACTTTAAGTCCTTCTTCTACCAATTCATCAATCAAATCAAAAGGCAACTCAATGTCCTGCTGGGCTTTGAGGTCAAACAGATAGTCATCAATATCAATCTTAATTCTGCCTTCAATGTCTGATTTATTTACCCAGTCAATAATAGGCTTACCATTTTCAAAGACTATGGATTTGATGACCTGATCGATACCCTCAGCCATAATAGCGGCTATATTTTCAGCACCTTCGGCACGTTTTAAGTGACCCTTGAAAATCTCATTAACCAAGTTGTAGATAGCAATACCTGTGTCATTTCCAGCGAGGTTTTCAGGTACATTGTCCTGTCTGCCATTATGGAACTGATCTTCATATTCTCTTGCCTTGTTCAGATAATCAGCTTCTGAAATCCGGTGTTGGTGATAATCCTCTATGGTATCCCGAATAAGCCTTGATAGCTTCTTGTAATACACGGGATCTTCATTCATCTTCACATTGATCGCTTTGATTGTCCTGCTTGCAATGTGATCTGCTTTAGCAGCTTTGCTGGTTATCTTCTCAACTTCACGGTCTCTCTCTTCTTTATCAAAAATGTTGACCATTTCAGTGATGCGAAGAATTTCACCTTCTGTGGTGATATGCTTGTCAATGAGCTTTTGAACTTGTGGCTCATATTCCTTGTATTCCAGATCGTCAAAGTATCTACGCTTGACAGAGATTCGCAATCCAAGGAAGAATTTAGCGTCCTGCTTATACTTGTTGATTTGTTGCTCCGGTGTTTTACTAATGAACTCAAAGCTGGACAGAGCGAGCTTTAGCAAGCGAGAGAAAGCAGATACCTTTTCATAGAAGATGTGTCGAATAGCTTCATCCTGCAAAAGCTCTTCATAAGCAGGTTCATCATACTTGTTTTTGACCTCTTTGAAGATGTCCCATACTTCTGAATGAGCCTGTGGTAACTTCTTGATTTCTTCACTGATGTTAGTCAATGTACCTTCCAGATCAGCTGCATCATAGTTGTTTGTACCTGAGTAGGTTTCCAACGCACTATCAAGGTTCTCCAGATTGCCGTAGTAATCAATAATTAAACCGTGTTCCTTACCTGGAGCTAAGCGGTTTACTCTCGCAATCGCTTGTAGTAGCGTGTGTTCTTTTAGCTGGCGAGTGAGGTACAAAACATAGTTGTTGGGAGCATCAAAGCCAGTAAGTAGCTTGTCAACCACAATGATTATTTCAGGGTGGTCTTGCTTTTTGAATGAGTTTATTAATGACTTTTCATAGTTCTCCGGACTGCCATATTTATCCATCATGGCTTTCCAAAACTTCAATATCAAATCGTCACTTTCTTCAAAAGCATCCTCATAGTTCTCTCGCACATCAGGAGGGGAGATCAGGACTTCACAGGTAACTTTTCCAATTTCCTTAATAAACTCACGGTATCGGATTGCTGTGGTTTTATTGGGTGCTACCAACTGACCTTTGGCCTTTAAACTACCAAATAGAATATCCTGAACGTTTTGCTCGTAGTGATCTGAAATGTCCCATGCACGGGCATAGATTACCTCCTCAGCTTTGTTCAGTTGATTGGTGGAGCTAAACTTTCTTTTCAGTGCAGCTTTACCATAAGGTGTAAGTGGTTCTGAAACCCGATCAAAGTAATTGTCCAAAGGTTTTTCATTCACTTCAATCAGGTTGTGACGACCTTCATAAAGCAAAGGAACTACGGCTCCATCTTCAACTGCATCAGTGATGGAGTACACATCTATTAAGCCACCAAAGCGATTTGCTGTGCTCTTCTCTTTCTTCATTAATGGTGTTCCGGTAAAGGCGATAAAGCAGCCTTTTGGAAAGACCTTTTGCATTTTGATATTGAATGTGCCGTATTGACTTCTATGGCCTTCATCTACCAAAACAAAGATGTCAGGTGAATCAAAACCTTCTTTGGCTCGATTGACAGCCGCTTCAAACTTGTGAATCAACGTAGTGATAACCGTATCACCTGTGCCCGAAAGAAGCTCTACCAAGTGCTTGCCTGTTTGAGCATTCTCTACTGGTATTTGACATTTTTTAAAAGTCTCGGTGATTTGATCGTCCAAATCAATGCGGTCAGTAACCAAGATGATCTTAGGGTTCTTGATTTGAGGATGCGTAGCAATCAACTGAGCCAACATGACCATAGTGAGGGATTTGCCACTTCCCTGAGTGTGCCAGATTACACCGCCTTTTCTTAATCCTTCACTATCTGTTTTAACTACCTTGTCCAAAGTGTTATGAACGGCAAAGTATTGCTGATACCTTGTGACCTTCTTGATGCCGTCATCATACAGGGTGAAGTTGAAGAATAGGTCTAAAAGTCTTTTTGGCTGACAAAAGCTAAATAGTAGCTTGTCCTGCTCTGTTACCGCTTGTTCTTCCTTTTCGAGGTTCTGGAAAAAAGCCCAGACGTTTTTGTAGCGTTCCTGAAATAGCGTTGTTCTTTCGTTAGCAGGAAGTGGCTGATTTTTTAAGGTCTGGAGTTTATCGAGCCATGCAGTTTCTTCTGCTTTGGTTTTAAAGAGTTCTTTCCAGAAGCTCCAAAACTCTTTCTGAGTGGCAGTTGTAGCGTATTTGGCTTCATGGGTGGCCAATCCCATAACCAGATTGGAGTATTGATACAATGCACGTATTCCGTCTTCCTGCTGATTCCTAAGATGCTGCTCAATTGACTTGTCAATTGGGTCTTTGATCTTTGGACTTTTGCACTCAATAACCACAACCGGAATACCATTGATAAACAATACAATATCAGGACGGTAATGCTCGCTACTGCCACTTCTGAGTACACTAAACTCTTCTGATACGTGGTAGGTGTTGTTTTCAGGATGTTTCCAATCAATGTAATGGAATGAGAAGCTCTTTTTATCACCTAAAACAGACTGCTCAAAGCTCCTGCCCAAAGTGATGAGTTCATAGAAGGCTTTATTGGCAGCAATAAAACCATCCTGAACAGGAAGGTCACGAATGGCGAGAATTGCGTTGTTTACGTTGGCATCAGAAAAGGGAAACTCCTTGCCCTTGTATTCAATGGTGTTGATGACTTGAAGTTGATCCTTCAAAATGGTCTCCAACAACACATTGGATGTCCTGCCTCCACGGGCTTCTAAAGCCTGCTCGGGAGAGAGGTATTTCCAGCCCATATTCATAAGCAGCTTCAGTGCGGGAAGCTGTGATATATGGTCTTCTTTGAATGATGGTACTGCCATAGTTTAGGTGTTTGATCTTGTGCTATTTTTACCAGGGCACTCTTTTGCCTCTACCAATGCTTTCGATACTCTATCTGTTAAAGATTGATATGTGTCTACCCCAATTTTATAATCAGTTACTCCGCAAGAAACAGTCAACTTATATGGCTTTTCTTCTACATAAAATGAGGTGTTAGATATCAAATTTCTTTTTCTATCAGCAGCTTTAATGGCATCCGCTAGGCATGTATCGTTTGCGACAACTACAAATTCATCACCTCTTGAAAATTTCCTAAAGGTTTCGTCAGTTGCTCTTTTATCTCGCCCTAGCAACTTTCCAACTTCGCTAAGTATCTCATCCGCAGTATTATACCCGTATTGAGTGTTAAAACTTTTAAAGTTGTCTATATCGATAAGAATTATTGAAAATGAGCTATTCTTTTCGTTAGAATATCCAATCTTTTCATTGAGATATTCTTCTAGTGCTTTGTGATTTCTTAATCCCGTCAATTCATCAATTTGACTCTGCTCTTTAAAATTTCTATATCTGCGATAGTAAAATACTGATAGAACAAGGACCGTAGATAATATTAGCGATAAGCTACAGAGAAGTATACTATAAGTGGAGAACGTATAAGATTTTTGAAGGAAATCTCCAAGTGGTGCAATTGGAAGATAATCCGATACGATTAATCCCCCAAAAAGAATTATTATCCATTTAATTAGATCGTAGAAGACTTTAGACAAAGCATCTGTTTTAAACTTCCTAAATGATTGTTTTATATAATTAACCATGTTTTCTATTAGAATCGATTGCCAAATATTTTCCGCCACTTCGTTGTAGCTTTTAATTTATTAGGAGCACTAACAGCATCTGCTGCCAATGAAACCATTTCTCCTATTTCCTCATAAAATGCGTCCTTTTGAGCCGAAGTAAGACGATGCATTACGTCATCACCTGGGGGGACAGGCATAATTGCATTCCAGGTCTTCTTATTGTGTAAATACTCCATGATCGCTGATGATGTATTAAAAAATGCTACATCATCACGACCGTTTTTTTCATAGCACTGTATAGCCCAAAGAGTCAATGCAAGACCACTCGGGAACTTTTTCCCAGTTTTAGCTTTAGTGTGATCAGACCATGCTTTCAAGTAGCGAATGATCCGAATTAGCTGTGGCTTATTGCTGGTCTCTTTTTTAAACCATTCAATAAAGGCTTTCGGCTCGGAATGTTCCCATTCATATCCCCTTGATCCAAAATATGTTTTGTTTGAATAGGAATCTACGTAGTAGATAGGAAGGTCAATGTGAAAGTCTCGAACGTAGTTTAATCGTACACAATTCGCTTTAATGGTCACTCCTTTACTGGTATGCCCTATTAGAGCTTTTTTTATGTGATTTTGAATGGTTTCAACATTCATATTTGGGTGTTGAGGAAAAAACACACCGAGATCGACATCACAAATTGTGCTTCTATTTTCAATGACAGTTCCCATTTTATAAGAACCTTGTATGTAGAAATTTGGGATTGGAAGGTTCGTATACTTTTCAAAGTAAGTACTCACCTTTGAACGGATTGTATTGTGCGCACGTCTTAGATTGGCTACTTTATCAGGATGTATGGTTATGGTCTGATTGAACTTTTTGAACAAGTCATCACAATCTGAGTCATCTGTTATCTCGAATTTTTCATCAGATTTAAATACCTCTTTACCAACCACGTAGGCAATTCCTAGAACTATAAGTCGTATTAACCAAGGATTCATTTTTTCTCGCCTTTTTTGTGTCGTACTTCAGGATGCAACCATTTACCTGTGAACTGGTACAGTTCGTAAAAAACGAACCACTCGTGAGTCCAGGGAATTATAGTATCATACAAGTGATGTGAAGAGCAATTCCAAGTCATATCTTCAGGATAATAAAGACATAAACTTGTGTCGGTATACATGTGTATATCGTCATTGTATGCAATTAAGGGGCTAGTAACCGTAACCTTTGGCTTACTTAATGGGGCATACTTTATTCTGTAGGAATAAGTGATTGATTCCTCAGTAGGCTGATAATTTCCATAACAATAAAGGATGCCGTTGTTGATCTTGCAGTCTAGAAAATCATAATGCTTTTCAATGAGCTTTTTCTCGACATTGACAATTACAATTGGATTAGGGCGATATTTTTGGTGAAAAGCCATTTATCCTCCGTAATTCCTATGTGGTTTGTGATCAACTCCTTGTGATTCCTGAATTTTACCATCTCTATCCGTTTTGGCACGCTTATCCAGTATGCTCGTTGCAAGGGCGGCCAATGAATTGGCTTGCTTGTCAACATCTTTATCCTCACCATCAGGAAAGTATGAACCCAAATGTTTTTGCCATAGCTTACTTGCCTTCAATTGGTTTGTTTCTTTATCAATTGCTTTATCTGCATCCTCGATAAACGCATCAATCGCTTCAAAAAAGTAGTCCTTGTCTCCGGTGTAGTTTTCAAGAAGATCGTCTTTTGGTGTTGTTGGCATTATGCATGTCCAAGACGATTTTAACGTGCTTCTAATTTCTTTGAGAGTGTCTCTCAATGCAATGTCGTCTCGATCATTGTATTTGATATGGTTGCTTGCCAGAACAGTCATAGTTAGTCCATTCGGCATCTTCTCAGCCCTATTATCACACCATGCTTTTAGGAACCTAACAGTTCGTACAAGCTGACCTTTCGTATCTTTCTTTTTACTGAACCAATCTTTAAACTCTTTCGGATCACTTTTTGACCATCCGGTATTTTTAACCGCCAGATGTGGATTTTCGGTATCATTAGTTTCGCTTTCCTTGTAGTAAACTGGAAGGTCAATATGATAGTCTCCTTTATAAATGACTCTTACGCATTTTGATCTGTGCTGAGGTTTTTCAGATGTTGCATCTTCCACAGCATCCCAAATCCAATTCTGCATAGTAGTTGCGGTTTCTTTGGGCTTGGGAAAAAAGTAAACGCCATTATCCAGGTCACAAGTGTCCTCCTTAGTTCGGATCATTGTACCCATAGAATAGGAGCCCTGTCCACGAAATTTTGGTTTGTAGTCAGGATGCTTTTCCTTAAAATAATTCCGAATCTTGTCCCGTAATGTGTCCCGAGAAGTCATGAGTTTAGACTTCTTGGTTGAAGTGATATTCAGATTACCGTTAAAGGTTTGAAAAAGATTGTGGCAGTTTGACATATCTTATTGGGTTTTGTAAAGTTTCTCTTCATTGAAAAATTCCAGAATTTCATCTTGGATGGCGTAGTGATAGCCATCTTGATCGCCCATTCCTTTGAGGGTCTTTAATGCTTTTTGGTCGGTTCTATCCATGTCGATAATTCCGATGTGTTCTTTAGAGAGTTTTGGTGACGGGATTCGATAATATTTACCTGGCGGATTTATGTTTTTAATGACTTTTTTCAGAAAGAAATCATTAAAGAAGGCTTGACCATCCATTGATGCTTGAAAGAGTTTATTTCCCCAGTGTCTAAAAGATCTTGATTTTTTCGAAGTAGACGCCCAGCCACTCGGTTGTTCAACGCTTGCTACTGAAAGTATGCTGAAGCTATCAAATGCTTTTCCGTCACCCACAAAATGGTCTAATGCCTCAAGAAGGCCACATAAGGAAGGATTATTAGCCCAAATACCACCATCAGCATAGAGAATATTATTTAACTCATGAATGGGTAGATATGTGGGCGCAGCAGATGTAGCCAATGCTACATCTACCATTGGAATGTCCTTATCCATGAAAAATTTTCCTTCTTTGTGAGGAAATTTGAAAACTCTTGGTTCGCCTTTGATTAGGTTGAAACTTGGGATACATAATAGAGTTTCAGCTTGCCCCATTGTTTTATTTTCAAAAACCTCCTCAAGAATGCGTCTTAATGCATGGTTAGAAAACTTACCTCTAAGTATAAGTTGTTTGATAAACTGCCATTTACGCTGGATAAATCTTACTTGTCTTACATTAGAGACAGGGAATATTTCATTCCCTCTTTTGTAGTACAGGTCGGCTAATTGTTGAGCAGAAATACCAATACTAAGTCCAAGTGCAATTAATCCTCCTGTTGAAGTGCCACAAATCATATCAAAGTGGTCTTTTATCTGCTTGCCAGTCTTCTCTTCAATACGAGCAAGTACCGAAGCACTATAGAGACCTTTAATCCCACCTCCGTCTATGGACAATATTTTAAAATTCTTCTTATCCATCATTCATTACCGGGTTTAACTCTAATCTCACCTGTCAATAGTTTCTGCATTAAGCCTTTCTTTTGTTCTTTCAGGGTGTCTATTTGTTGTTGTAATAGCTCTATTTCCTTGTCTGCTTCTGAAAGTACTGCCACTATCTTCTTTTGCTCTTCGATAGAAGGCACAGGTATTTTTAACTTGGCAAACTCTGATTGCCCCAAGGTTTTGTTTCGTCCTGCTCCACCAGGAGAGGCTAAACCTAATAGGTGCTTGCCTCTGGCTGTTTTGAAGTAGTAAAGCAAGTAGTCCAGATCAAGAACTCCTTTCTTGGGCTTGTACATAGGGAAACGATGTGAGGCGATCATGCCAACCTCTGCTTCTGTGGTTTTGGCAATGGCGTGTTCCCATGCGAATACAATATTGACAACAAAGCAGTCTGGTTGAATCCAGAAAACTGACTTGTTGCCAAGACTTGCTCCGGTAACTTCTTCTTTATGAAAAATACCCTTGCAGTGTGAGCGTATGCCTATTTCCCGATAGAGTGTATCAGGTTCTGGTGTGAATGGCTTCTTAACTCGCTGAACTATGTCTGAAATGTGTTTTAATTCCCAATCTTCGGGTAATTCACCTACAGGTGTTTTATGAGACGAAGAGCTTTTGACAAATTCACCAAACCTAACTTTACCATATAGTAATTGCTGTTCTAATCCTTTTCTATTTTTTAATGATTCGGATAAAAGAGACTGGTTCAATTTAATAGCCTGATCCCAGCTGATAAGAATTTTAGAAATCTGTTGCTGTTCAATAATCGGTGGCAGGACAATTTCTTCTTTTAGAAATAGCTTCTTAGATAGATTGTATCGAGTTGCTCCTTGAGCAAGCCTTGTCATCAATCTTCTGCCTAATGAACTTCTGAAGTAGTAACTCAAATACGCTGAAGCAACAACCTTAAAATCGTAAGGTCGAAACCCAAAGCAAAAACTATTGAGGTAAAGCTCTTCATTACTTCCTAAGTATGCAGAAGCCATTCCAACCTCTTCGGGGGTTTCAGATGATGTTGTGAAGAGTAAGTCACCATAAATTACCCGGTTTTGATTCTCATCACCATTTACTCTTACATAATCAAATGCTTCACTATTAATTATGGCGTTTTTAAAAATATTTAGATAGGGAATATAAGGCTTCCCTTCTCCAAAATCTTCCTTGGTTTTTCCAGTGAGCCCATTAAATGGATTGCCTAATTCATTAAGCTTATAAGGCTTCCAGTCTAAGGGGAATTGATTTGATTTGAGCTTGTTCATTTTCAAAGTTTTCAATTTCAGAATCCGAGCTGTTTTAAGTAATTATTCATTTGATCTTCAACAGCTACTAACTCCTTCTTTAAAGCAGAAATGTTACTTTGAGTGTCTGGAATATCAATTTCTTCATCTTCTTCAAATGTGTCTACATATCTAGGAATGTTGATATTGTAATCGTTTTCAGATACCTCTTGAACTGTAGCTCTATATGCAAATTTTTCCTCCAATTCTTTACCTTCTTCAGTGGTCAAAGGAGCTGCTTCCTGAAATGCTCGATAAGTATTCACGATTTTATCAATATCTCGGTCACGCAAGCGATTCTGATTGGTGCCTGATTCATACCCTTCACTCGCATCTATAAAGAGTATGTCCTTGTTCTCACCCTTGGCTCTGTTGAAAATAAGTATGGTAGCAGGAATACCCGTACCGTAAAACAAGTTGGCAGGTAAACCAATTACGGCTTCCAGTAGGTTTTCCTCAATCAATTGCTGCCTGATTTTTTCTTCACTACTTCCTCTAAAGAGTACCCCATGAGGCAGGATGACACCTACACGGCCAGTGTCGTGATAGGTAGATTCGATCATATGGGTAATGAAAGCATAGTCACCTTTGCTTTTTGGTGGTATACCTCTGTGGAAGCGGTTAAACTGGTCAGAGATTGCATTATCAGCTCCCCATTTATCCAATGAAAATGGAGGATTTGCCCCAACAATGTTTCCTTTCAGTAAGCTGTCCTCTTCCAATAGCTTGGGATTATTCAGGGTGTCGCCCCATTCAATGGTGGCATCATCAATCTCATGCAGAAACATGTTCATACGAGCGAGTGCCCAAGTGCTTCCATTGATTTCCTGCCCAAAAAGCGAGAAGTTTTTACTGCCTACTTCTTTAGAGAGTTTGATCAATAGCGAACCTGAACCACAGGTCGGGTCTATGATACGGTCTCCGGGTTGCGGGTTCAGAAGTTTGGCTAATAGTTTTGATACTTGTGCTGGTGTGTAAAATTCTCCAGCTTTCTTTCCGGCATCACTGGCAAACTTTTCAATCAAGTACTCATAAGCATCACCGATCACGTCATTATCCTCCAAGTGGGAGGGTTGTAGGTCAAGTGCAGAGAAATCTACCAAGAGGTTTTTAAGCCTTCTGTTTCGGTCTTTTGTTTGACCAAGGTTGGCTTCTGAGTTGAAATCAATGTTTCGGAATACACGCTCCAATTTACTGCGGTTGGCATCTTCCATGCTTTCGAGAGCAGTGTTGATCAGTTCACCTACATTGGCAGCATTGCGGTTTTCAAATAGGTAGTCGAAGGTGCAGGTGTCCGGCAGTTGGAAACGTTCGTTTCTCAATGCTCGCTGCACTCGTATTTCATCACCATTGTACTTTTCTGCATAGAAGTTCTTTTTGTCCTTCCATACGTCCGATACATACTTTACGAAAAGCATGGTCAGGATATAGTCCTTGTACTGTGAAGGATCAATCACACCCCTGAAGGTGTCACATGCTTTCCAAACAATGTTGTTGATCTCGCTTTGTGTAATCGGTTTTTTACTCATGCTTTTTGATAGATTATATTCTTAATGACTGCCTGATATACTCTTTGCTTTTCGGAAATGATCTGTTTGGATATTTCCATGTCTTTGTAGTGTAATTGCTTAATGACAATGGCCTTTTGCTGCAATTCCAATGATGGGAGCTTCACCATAAAGGCTTCCAATTCGGATTTTCGAATGGAAGGGATGGAGCTACCAGCTCCTAGGGTTTGAAAGTATGCCTGTGTTTGAGGCATATTAAATAAGGTGGTAAGGAACTCTGGTATTACCCTTGATCGGTCTGCTTTGATAACAAAGAAGATAGAGGAGGCAATGGCTGGACCAAATGTTTTGTCATAAGTCCAGGCAAAGTTTCTCATTCCTTTACCAACCAAAATGATGTCACCGTCATCAAGGAGGTGAGATTCATTCTTTTGGTCGATCTGAATAAAAGTGTCTATCTGCTCTGTTTGATTTCCCCAATCATCAAAGTGCTTTGCCTGTAAATAGACAGCATTACCCTCGTCAGAGGGTTTGGTGTATAAACCAAATTGTAGTTGGGCAATATCACTGAGTTTTACCTTCATTTAATTTGTAGAATCTTTCAAATGTAAAGCAAAGGTAAGAAAAAGATAATTAAAAGCAAGTAAAAAACATTGTAGAGTTTTTCAAATTTAATGAATCCACTATATAAACTGATTCAAGGATTTTAAGGAAACAGCGGAAACCAAGGATTATAAATCCCTGATTTGACCATAGGTGTTTGATTTTTATGGTTTGGTCGAATCTTCGGAAGAAAAGCCCAACGGGCTTATTCTTCCTTGATTTCCTTAGAATCCTGAGTTTCCTGATAGTTTATGTTGATGTAATGATCTTGCTTCTCTCTGTGTATCAGTCCACTTTTACCAAACTCGGTAATATAACCCTCTGCTGTCTTATCAGGAATGTTCATTTGCTTGGCTACTTCCAGATACTTCTGCCTGTTGAACTCTTGAGGTAGGGCATCCAAGAATTTTTGTTTCCTGTTCTTACGTGGGCTTGGTTTTACATCTTCTGGCAATTCAGTAAACACTTTGGCTGAATGCTTGACCAATACCCGAACCATAGCAAGTGCAGTTTGAAAGTCTCGTTCCTCACAAATGATTTGAGTACTCGTGTCGCCTGTTTCCAATATTCGTAAAGCTGAAAGAATCATGCTGATACGAAAGGCAATCAATCCTAACCTG
>Ga0164242_10005854_pt1 | contig 13613 bp, 14 predicted proteins | sample OricomgcompostMG_FD_108783 | JGI IMG/M metagenome (GOLD analysis project Ga0164242, IMG submission 108783) | Miracle-Growth compost microbial communities from Emeryville, California, USA - Original compost - Miracle growth compost (MG) ...
CGCGCACTATCTCGCCTTCGCTAAGACGGTCGACGACGTTTGGTGGATGCAAGGGATCAGCGACCGAGAAATACATAATATCTGCAACCTGCTGGGCGAAGAGTGGGCCCCGTTGCTCCGAGTCCCCAGGATGGCGGTTAACCTCACCAACAAGAATGATATCGCGAAACTGCTGCTCGATAATTATACCTGGGAGCCCCCGGAAGATGCACTAGTGACCCGGCCTACATCCGAGATGGCGTTGATTGACAATGACGGCAAGCCAATCATGTTTATAGACCAGGTTATGTACGCTCTACCTGTGAGGGAGCGGTCCATCACACTCGAGAGCTATGCCGATTCGTTCCTGGTTCAGGGGAAGATCACAGGGGAGGTGGCACAATCTATTGAAGAAGATTCGGGTTCCTTGGGCAGTGGTCGGAGTCCTTCGACCTTGTCAACGAATACTCCCTCGACTGATGGCTCCGAACATTAACTCTTCGTTGGGACCATGAGGGCAAACAACAGGGAGGCGGGATGGCTATTCACCACCAGGGGTGGATGTATGTGATATCGGAAAATCTCGGTCATTTTAAGACTTGAGAAAATGGCGCATGTGGTCGTTGTCAATATGGGAGGGAATGTTGGTTAGGGCGGTTGTATTATATGAGAGCGATAATGACGAAGCCATACGTAGGTAGCTAACGGAATGTTTATACCACTCAGCCACACGGCCTTACTTTCAACACTACATAGCTGCAAAACCCTTGGGATTTCCTAGCTTATTACCTCCAGGAGCTACCTGTTACGCCGTGAAGTGAAAGCATCGTGAATATGTGGCTAGGGCGCATGAACATCTGAAACAATCTAAGCAGGCGTAGTGTGTAGCTATGGTATGGGTTCGCATATTCGACGTTAATATCCACAAGCTTGAGCTAATAACTTCACTATGTACAGCTACGTTGGTACCATTATGTACGGGGACCTCCTTCTCCGAAGCGAAACCACTTTCCCTCCACCCGGTTACGCCTCCCCGCGATCTACAGCCCAAACCACTCCTCACTCGCCGTCAGATTCGAAGGAACACTATGCCCCACTCCAGTAGCGTAGATGCCCTGGACGTGGTCACCGTAGTTCTCGGTCTGGTAGTTGGCCTGCGGGTAGTTCTTGATAGTGCTAGTCGGCGTCTGCGACGCGTTGAACACGTTCGTCCACTGCTTGATGGTCTCCATGTAGTTCGCCGGCGCGAGCGTGCCGTCAGCGCTGCCGTGCCAGATCTGCATCTTGGGACGAGGCCCGTCGTAGCCTGGGTACATGTTGCGGACGACATTTCCCCAGCTGGAGGTGTTTTTAACTCTTGGTCAGTAGATTTTCCTATATGTTGGGAGATTTACGAGGGTTTTGCGTACGCTTCGGGGGTGGCCTTGGACTGTCCTCCCGAGCAGCTGTTGTTCCATTGGTCTACTCCCCCAGAGGCCGAGACGAAGCAGCCGGCTGGGACTCCGCTGTAGAGAGACACCGCCGAGATGAGCTCCGGATAGGTCGCGGCTAGGACGTTGGACATCATGGCTAGATAATATATTTAGTATGTTTCCGATTTCCTCCCTCTTTCTCGATATTGCAGGCGACTCTCTCTCTCCTTATGATGACCGGGCCAGGGGTCGACCCTTCGAAAAGGGGGAGGCCAAACCGACCAAAGCGGTGGGAAGTCTGACAAACGGTACACAAGAGAAGAACATACCTCCGGAACTACCACCTGTAACAAAGACCCTGGCCGGATCGGCCTTGTACTGAGTAATGCCGTAGAGGATCATGTTCGAGATAGCCTGGGTATCGCCACCCCCGTCGTGGCTGAGGCTCTGTTTGCTCGACACGTCCCAGCAGGTACCGCTGTGCGGGGAGGAAGGCCAGATGGTAATATAGCCCTTCCCGTCGGAGCCCTTCTTCCAGGGGATCAGGGAATTCTGGAAGTAGCTCTGCGCCGTCGACTGGCACGAGTGGATAACCACCACGAGGGGAGGGTTCTCCACGACATTGTCAGGGACGTACACGTACCTAGCCAGGTCACACGCATGTTAGGGTCTTGCTTGGATGATTTGATGTTCAAAGATGGGGCTAGAGAAGCAAGTCAGCGTGGGTGGGCTCACATTTCCACCTTAGAGGTGGCGTTGTTGGGATAGTTGACCTTGGTCAACGCGGCGCCCAGGGCCGTGGAGGCCATGAGGCCCGTGAGAAGGGCGCTGGCGAGCATCTTGGTAGGTACGAAAGAGTGTATGTCAAAATCACAAAAGTTATACACGCGCAAAGTATGGTGCTGCTCAAGCAAGAGCTATCCATCAACCCTTGGCTATGAGCAAGGAACATGGTCTTATATATGTAGGAACCCTCCACCTAGGGTGCCGTTCCGGCTACCGAACCCTCCCCCTCACAGGTAAGTGCCTCCATCGTAGGATGCAATTTAACTCCCCTGAAATGCCGCCTCACATCCTGGGGCCAAACCGCGGGGGTGAACGGAGGGGGTTTGGTGGTTAGTCGGTGGAGCGGCTATGCGGATAAAGCACTTACCACTCCCACGTATAAATATCACCGTTTCGGCAAGATCCGATTGGGTGGTGGCCCGGCACCTGAAGGTGCGAGTATGTTTGGTCCATTTAGGAAATGAACTGCTGAGGTTGTCCGGGAGAATTGGTGGCTTGGTGCTACGGGAGCCAATTCCAAGATCGAGGCCGAGGAAGGAGAGTTATGACGGAGCACATTTTATTGCAACTGCACCCGGTAGAGCACTTGCTTTCCCCACACAACGGCAAGTGAGCGTACCATACCATTCGATGGGAGTGGAAAGTGTTGTGGTTGGAACCGTAACTCTTGCAAGTAGTGTGGCAGTAAGCGTAGGATACTACTACCTTTGTATCATTGGGGTCACTGATCCAACTCGTCAACTCTCAGGGACGGCAGGACAATGTCAAGATGGTACTTACCTACCTAGGCAGGCATTTTTAAGACATTCACGAATGCATCAAGGAGTATAAACTAGGAATTTGCAAGAGGAAATAGCTTGAATTCTTTGGTACACAGCTCACAAAAGAGACTTGATTGAGCTAAGAGCCTTCCCCCACGGAACCTCTTTTCCTCTTCTATACAATGGACACGCACGCCGCCTCGGCCCAGAGCACTCTATTCTACGCTCTCCCCAATTACTGGCTCTTCTCAAGCTCAGCCAGAATCTTCTCACCCTTCGTCCGTGCGGAGGCAAGGTCGCCAACCATGTAGAAGGCGTTCTCGGGCAGGTCGTCACCCTCTCCGGCCAGGATGGACTTGAAGGAGTTGATGGTGTCCTTGAGGTCGACAAGGGTACCCTCGATACCGGTGAAGACGTGGGCAACCGTGAAGGGCTGGCTCAGGAAACGCTGGATCTTACGGGCACGCTCAACGGTGAGCTTGTCGGCTTCCGAGAGTTCGTCCATACCAAGAATGGCAATGATATCTTGCAGGGACTTGTATTCTTGGAGGATCTGTTGGACACGGGTGGCGGTGTCGTAGTGGTCCTGGCCGACAATACGGGGGTCCAGCATACGAGACTTGGAATCGAGAGGGTCGACGGCGGGGTAGATACCCAACTCGGAGATACCACGGGACAAGACAGTGGTGGCGTCCAAGTGAGCGAAGGTGGTGGCAGGGGCGGGATCAGTCAGATCGTCAGCAGGCACGTAGACGGCCTGGACCGAGGTAATGGAACCCTTCTTGGTGGTGGTGATACGCTCCTGCATACCACCCATGTCGACGGCGAGAGTGGGTTGGTAACCGACGGCAGATGGGATACGACCGAGCAGGGCAGACACCTCAGAACCAGCTTGGGTGAAACGGAAGATGTTGTCGATGAAGAGAAGCACTGCATCAGGAGTCAATATCAAAGAACAGTAACATGGGGGAGCAGCCACGCAAGGAAGGATAATTCCACGTACCATCCTGACCCTCCTCGTCACGGAAGTACTCGGCAACAGTCAGACCAGTAAGGGCGACACGGGCACGGGCTCCAGGGGGCTCGTTCATCTGACCGAACACGAGGGCGACCTTGGACTCGCCATCCAGCTGAATGACGGAGGTCTCCTGCATTTCGTGGTACAGATCGTTACCCTCACGAGTACGCTCGCCGACACCTGTGAAGACGGAGTAACCACCGTGGGCCTTGGCGATGTTGTTGATCAGCTCCTGGATGAAGACGGTCTTGCCGACACCGGCACCGCCGAAGAGACCGATCTTTCCACCACGAGCGTACGGGGCGAGGAGGTCGACGACCTTGATACCGGTGACCAGAATCTCTCCCTCCGTCGCCTGCTCAATGAACTCGGGGGCTTCGGCGTGGATGGGGCGGAACTTGTCAGTCTTGATGGGGCCCCGCTCGTCGATGGGGTCACCCGTTACGTTCATGATACGTCCGAGTGTGCCAGGACCGACGGGGATGGTGATGGGTGCGCCAGTGTCGGAGACCTTGGCACCACGGACGAGACCCTCAGTACCGTCCATGGCAATGCATCGTACGACGTTCTCGCCGAGATGTTGCTGCGACAACGTTAGGATACTAAAAACGGTCAAACAAAAAATTTTGACGACCACGTACCGCGACTTCCAAAACGAGCTTCTGGCCATTGTTCTCGGTCTGGAGGGCGTTTAGGATAGCGGGTAGCTTGTCGGTGTCGAACTTGACTGTGACAATGGGTTAGATGAAGGTGAGAGAGGATGATGATGATCATTGACGCATACCGTCGCAAACAGCACCGATGACCTGTGGAGTATTTTGGTTAGCCCCGGCTGAAACAGATGCCGAAGACGCAGAGGTGTGCGGATTGTAGGTCGGGATCGAGGCATTCTTACCTGGTAGATCTTTCCATCACCAACGCCAGATGTGCTCGCAAATCTGCTCAGCAGAGGGGATTTGAGGTTGAGTCTGGCAGGGCGAATGGCCCGACGGCTCGCCGCCGCGGCCGAGAGGGAACAGCGTGCTGTCCGGGCGAAGCTGCTGTTCGAGGGGAAAACGGGTCAGCCGGTCAGCTCAATTGATCTCAATTGGAGTGTAGGGCGATTAAAAAGTTGGTTTATGGATCGGTACTAACCTCTTGAACATCCTGGCAGATGATTAAGATGGGTATTGGGGGAGAGGAGAGGAGGTTGCGGTCTTCGGGAGAAGGTAGAGGTTTGCTCAAAACGAGTTATTTCTCGGGACTGGAGCTTTCTTGCTAGCCGAGAAGTCACGTGGAACGAAATTGTCAACACTGCAACCCGCAAATCCCCGGCCAATTTGCTCCAATGATTTTCCGGCTTGGCAAGGGTTTTTTTTCCTTTCTCCTCTCCCCCGTTTGTCTCTCATTTTGGCTTAGGTTAGGTACGTAGCATAAAAAAGATCAAAAAATCACAAATCGAACAATGCTTCCAAGAGACGAAAGGTACTCCGTACGGAGTCGCGAGTTCCGGTGCACATGCCTTGAGCATTGATGGATACCGCCTCACATTACTTTTACTACGCAGTCCATTTAACCTACTAGCCATCTATGAAATCAAGAACCAACGTGCAAACACAGAGCGCTCAAATCCGACCATATTATTATCTCGAACGAACCTCCTTTTAGACCCTTCGTCCCAGCTATACACGATCTTACGAAGCCTGGGATACCGTAGACTCGAGCGCAAGTACCTGTATAATTGTCAGTATTCTTGGTCTAGTCCCAAAGCGCGGAAAGAAACATGAAGGAGAACCCACAATTGCAGACCGGGAGGGGAGGTAGAGGTGTGTCCAGTTCGGTCTTCCGTTCCACTCCATCGGTGTCGTGAAGAAGCGTGTGCCCTCGTCGAGCCGGTTGAATCCTCCGTGATCCTTGGTGTCCGTATTGAGAACGATCCTATACGTACCGGGAATCTCAATCCCGATGCGGTAGTCCGTGTAGCTTTGGGTAGCGTGGAAGTTGAAAACAAAAACGGCGCCGGCTCGTTCGAACACGATGACCTTGTCGCCTTGGTGCTTGAGCGAAATATAGGCCTGGGGCGCGCGGAGCCAGCCGTATTTTTCCTCGGTCAGGTTCATCGACCGGTCGAAGTTGCTCAAGAAATGGTATCGCAGGAGAGGATCATCCGTGAGGTTGAGCTGCCGTCGGGCATACCAGAACGAGTTGTCGTTGCCCTCGCGAGGGAAGTCAAGCCATTCGGGATGACCGAACTCGTTACCTTCGAAGTTGAGGTAACCCTCGCCGCCCAGGCCGTGCGTGAGGAGGCGGATCATTTTGTGCAGAGCCATTCCTCGATCGATGACAGGGGTTAGTGGTGTTAACACCGACATGTTGGTGTAGAGCTCTGCATCGCAAAGGTGCATCATCAGAGTCTTGTCTCCCACGAGGCTAATAACAGGTTAGCTTTTGGGATTCGCTGCTTGAGTCGGCGAACTTACGCCTGGTCGTGGCTTTCACAATATGCGATTGTCTTCTCGCCGTGCCGACGGTTCGTCAAGGTCCAGCAGATGTTGCTGAGATCCCAGTCTTCGTCTTTCTGTTCCTTCAAAATCTTGATCCACATGTCAGGAATGGCCATGGCGAGTCTGTAGTCAAACCCGATCCCGCCTAGCGAGAGCGGTAGACACAATGCCGGCATGCCCGAAACGTCCTCCGCAACGGTGATGCATTCGGGATACAATCTACGAAGCAGTTCGTTGGCAAGCATGAGGTACACGATCGCTTCCTCATCGGCCCCGGCACCGAAATACTCGTGATAACCACCGGAGAAACCACTGTGCCTCGTCAGTCACGAACCTAACACCGAGGGAAGAGCATTAGTGGGGCCAATAAACGTACGTTCCAATCCCGTGGTGGGTGTAAAGCATGCTGGTGACGCCGTCGAATCTGAAGCCATCAAAGCGATACTCGTCCATCCAGAAACGCAGGTTGCTGAGGAGGAATCGCAATACCTCGTGCTGGCCGTAGTTGAATAGCCTGCTGTCCCACAGCTCATGACGACCCTTGGCCCCCTCGTGGAAGTACTGGTGGTCTGTCCCATCAAATTCGTTGAGGCCGTCAAGAACATTCTTCGAAGCGTGGCTGTGGATGACATCTAGGAGCACCACTAATCCCATGCCGTGGGCGGTATCGATCAGCTCCTTGAGGTCCTCAGGGGTCCCGTAGCGGCTGCTCGCGGCGAAGAAATTGTTGACCTGGTAGCCAAAGCTGGCGTAATAAGCATGTTCCATGACGGCCATGAGCTGGATGACATTATATCCCAGTTCTTTGATCCGAGGGAGCATGTTCTTGGTGAACTCCTTGTACGTAGCCACCTTGAGGTCGGGCGAGGATATGCCGACGTGGGCTTCGTAGACCCGAGCGCTTGCGGGCTTCTGCGGGCGCGGGTGCTTGAAGACATACTTTTCAGTCGACGGCGGGTTCCACAGTCTTGCGTCGTAGGCAGGAGAGAAGGACAGGTCCTGGGTCACATATTTGATCCATGCAGGCAACCTGTCAATCCACTCCCCGCCCGGCAACTCAAAGGAGATCTGGAGCAGTTGATCAGTATGGGAGCAGTAGGCGGGCTGTGAGAACTGACCTTGATCTTGGAGTTGTGGGGGATGGCCGGCTGCCCGTTTACTTGAGCAGGAACTACAGTCTCGAATACACCGAATACATTCTTCTTCATGGGATTTGATCCCCGGTCCCAGTTATCTGCATCCTGGTTAGTCTGGGAAGGGGCGTGACACGCCTCAATTCTAGGATGAGAACTCACTGAACTCTCCGATGAGGGAAGCCTTGACAGCGTTTGGGGCCCATTCTCGGTAAACTATGTTGTTGTCCTTGTCGACGTTGAATCCAAACGTCTCTCCGCCCTACATAAGGAGTTATGTTAGACACAAGAGAACCTCGACGGCAAGGTTAGGTATGAAGCAACCTTTGAGAATTTATCCAGGCCGCCTTCGGTCTCGTCCAGCTTGTTGATCCATTCATGGGCCTTCGCATAACGCCTCTTCAAAGCGTCCTGGAAGGGCGCCAGCCATGGGTCAAGTTTGACAACTCCTGTTGACATTGTTAGCGTCGTGAACGTTTTATGAAAGAGCCAGGGCCACACTAGTGGTTCAAGCGCACCGGTGCCATCCGTTGGCATATCACTGCCAGCAACTGCCTTGTCAACAGTTTCTGCCATTGTAGAGGGAGCAGGAAATCCGATTGTATCTGGGGCAAGGTTGGCCGTCGGACTGCTGGGTCTTGAAGAGGTGGAAAAGCTCGATCGGGGCTATTCCAAGGTGTGGCTGGACAAGCGAGTTCTGGGGGTGGTGGCACATGCAATGTAGATAGCTTTTATCTCTCAAATTCTCTTATTCCTTGTAAGCTCAACGAAAATGCCCGCAACGTTGAGGCAAACTGAGCAAGCGAGACTAGCTAACCTACAAAGGGATACGGGGGGAGGGAAAGGATGCAGTGATGGTGGCGATATCCTGTTTGAAGCTTCCAATTGACTTTCCTTCAGCTCGTCAAACTTGCATTACATCATGGGGAGGGGCAAACAGGGGGGGATTGAGAAAAATAAAATAAAATAAAAATAAAAATAAAATAGGAAAGCTTAATCGCCGCTGCAGCCATCCATCGGCGCCTGCAATGTAAGGACAAATTAGTTCCCTGCAGCCTGTATGTTGTAGGCGTGTCTAGCCCCTGAAACCGCCGAGATATCAACAAAAATTCTTCCCTGTCATTGCCTCCGAAGCCGCTGGTTCGCTAGTAATTATAATGAGTCACCTATTCCAATGGAGCTTGAGAACCAACACGAGAGCACTTCTCCGACACAGTAGTGGCTCAGCCACATCTTTTTAACGGGTATCAAAAAGAATTGAAATGGTGTGAAGCGAGTACGGATCCGTCCGGATGTACTTTGCGGCCATTTTATGTTCGCTGGCCGACCTCGAAAAGGCAAAAAGACTGGCGCCACACCCTGGCGGAGTGACACCATATAGCAACGGTCTGTGCCACCTGACCGCGGGGCAGTCAAGCTGACCTCATCCCGGCAATCCCCACCGAAGCTTGAAGTTGCACACTTCCCCCTCTCGACAGTGACCATCGTGCGACAGATAATTAATGCCCCCCAAGTGACCCGTAACTGTCCATACCGGACCCGGTATCCCTTCTCCAGTTCTTTGCCTCGGTATGACTCCGTTCCGAAGCTCAAGATGTTGGCCCTAGCAAGGCCACGCTCCGCGACAGTTGCGGCGATATGTCGGCCAACACCACCGCCCCTCTTCTCCCTGCGACACCGGCACCGGTCCTTATCGATGTCCCTCGTCCGCCCTACATCGCAACGCCGGTCCCAAGACTTCAACTCCGGTTTCACAAGCAGCTATGACCCGGGCCAGGAAGCTGGACGGGGTCCCATGTTTAGCAGGGCGAGTTTCGGCGTCCCCCAATTCTACCCACGCGACCTCAAGAAACGAGTCGACGAGTACGTCGTAGGCCAGGACCGGGCGAAGAAAACAATATGCTCTGTCATCTTCAACCACTACCAGGGGCTCCGCCGCCGGCAGCACCAAGAGCTGCAGGATCAGCATATGCGGGAGAAGCTTGAGCGCCAACAGTTTGCGAGAGACAGGGACTTGCACGAGAGAACCGGTTACCACGACGGCCACATGCATCCCGTCGAGGACGAGTTCCCTGGTCATAACGAATCTGTCCGGTCTATAAACCCCGGCCGTATGGAACCCGTTGACAACTTCTATGCCCCCGAAGAAACCAATCTGCCGCAACACGTGAAGATAGACAAGAGCAACCTGCTGCTGCTGGGGCCGACGGGCGTTGGCAAAACATACATACTTGAGTAAGCATTAGTCTCATGTGCCCAACTCCCCCAACTTGTGCACTCTTCCTAACAAACACGTTGCGTAGAACCCTGAGCAAGAAGATCAATGTCCCCTTTACCATCAGCGACTGCAACGCGTTCACGCAAGCCGGCTATATCGGCCAAGACGTCGAGACCTGCATCGAACGACTTTTCATCGAATCCAACTATGATACCAGAGCAACAGAACATGGAATTGTGGTACTCGACGAGTTTGACAAGATCGCGAGGAGGGAAACCGTCAACGGGAGGGACGTGGGCGGCGAGGGCGTCCAACAAGCTCTCCTCAAACTCGTCGAGGGCACCAAAGTCACAATCAACGTCAAGGAGAACCGATCGTCTCGTTCTGCGACCCCCATTACAAGCAATTACGGTACAGGGCCGAACTCTAGTCAACCTAGTCCTCCGCCAGGCAAGGTCGATCACCAACAGACGATTGACACGAGCAACATCCTCTTCGTTTTCTGCGGTGCATTTGTGGGACTGGACAAGGTGATCCTCAACCGAGTCTCGAAGCCATCGATCGGCTTTGGATCTGAGCTGCGAGGCGGGCGGACACCCTCCTTATCCGGGAGCAAGGATGTATTGCCGCCCGAGATGTATTCACACCTTCCCCATCAACCCGCACTTGTAAAAGACCCTCACTCGGGCCCTGCAAGCGGCGCCTTTACGCCGCTGGACCTGACTACACCAGCCGACCTCCAGGCCTTTGGCTTTATCCCCGAGCTGATCGGGCGGGTGCACAACATCTGCGCCCTCACACCTCTCTCGCTGGACGAGCTCTACCGCATTCTCACGGAGCCCCGGAACAGCCTCGTGGCACAGTACACAGCGCTCTTCGAGACCTACCCGAGCCGGCTGTATTTCACCCGGCGCGCCCTCTACGCCCTCGCCGAGCGGGCCGCCAAGAACGAGACGGGCGCCCGCGGCCTCAAGATGGAGATGGAGCGCGTGCTCGCCGAGCCCATGTTTAACTCACCTACCCCCTACGTTCTCATTACCGAAGCCTGCGTTAGAGGCACCGAGAGAGCGGGGTATTGGGGAAAGGACGGCCGCCTCGAGGTCGAGAGGCGGATACGCGAGGAGGACGCCGCCGCCGACGGCCGAGCCGCCGCTGAGGAGACGACGTTTGAGCAGCTTCGGGAAGCTGGACAGAGCGGCGCTTGAAATCATGCCATTATATATTTTTTGGGACTCTGCATGGACAAATATTTGATTTTTTTTTTACAACTTGTTTGTTTGGTGGGTGCGGGCGTTGAGTCGGACAATCATGTTAGGGGAGGAGCATATGGAAGGTCAAACCTTCGGTATAACATGATCTCAGGGGTGGATTTAACACATATGGAGGGATATGACGGGCTCATCATAGCTTTTAGGCGTGCGAAGCGTTACACATAGCAACGGTAGCAACCGGCAAATTCGTGCACAGAGAGTCGCACAGGCACATCATGACATCAGAGCTTCCTAAGGGGAGCCGAAGAGAAAATGTGTAGCATTGCCTTCGTTGTACAAATATACACCAACCATAAGTCAAATCTCCCCCTTCCCAAAAAGAAATGACCCGCGATTTTTGTTTTCAATCTGTCTTTCCTCTAGCACACACGCCTTTACATACGGGCAGATGATGGCCACGACGAGTGGACGAGTCTTGACGGATAGCTCTATCGACAAAGGGAACGGCTCGGCGGGAGAGAGAGATTATTATGACGACTTGGGCGCGGACTGCACCATACCCTTGCCGGAGTAGCCTGGGGAGGCCACACCCGTGAAGGGATCCGCCTTTTGAGCCTGCAGTGGAGGAATTGAGCGGTTAGCAATCGAGCCAAAAGATAAGGAAAAAGGGGGAGCCATAGCAGAGACAACGCTGGGGGGAGGGGACAGGTTCGTACCTTGAGGTATTCGTTGGAAGCCTCTTGCCATTCCTTGGTCATGGTGTGGGGTTCTGGGCCGGCGAACATTCGGATGAAGGCGAAGAGAGCGAAGCTGACGCCGACGCCGATGGCCGTGTAGAAAAAGACCTTCTTGCCCTCGCCCGGAGGGGGGAGGGCCCGGGGACCGTGGGGACCAAAGGCAATCCAGTATGCTGTAATGTGCTGGTGGTTAGTGTTTCTGCTAATCATGAATCGGTGTTTGACATTCGGTGTTTGGAACCAATTGACGAAAGGGGGATTCTTGGACAACTGCGAATCGGCAATTGACATCGCAAAGGTAGGAATAGTTCGGGGAACAAGCTAATATGGCTTCGGTACAGGTTCAATTGCAAGTAGGAAAAAGATTTCCCGAGCCTAGCCCGTATGCGTGGAGGAGCAATTGTGTTTTGAACAACTCACCAGCTCGCTTCTCATGGAGTGTGAGCTCGGCCCAGTTCTCCTTCATGCGATCCCGCAGAGCCATCCACAGCTCGGCCTGCTCCTGGAGCGGTAGGCCCTCCCATCTCTTCTCGATGTTGGCCAGGGTCGGCTTGGAGATGGCTTGTGATGCGATGGTGCGGCAGGCCGTCAAGCTCGCAGGTCGGGCGCTGGCCCGCGCGAGCGAGCTGCGCACCAGGTTGGACGCCGGGGTTCGCAGCATGGTTTCGATGTTTTGTTACGGCGGATTGAGGAAAATTCGGAACGGTGATGGGGGTTTTAATTGGGAGCCTCCCGCTCGTGTGCAGGGTGTTGCTCGGGTCGTGGGTGTGCGGTGACGGTGGGAAGGAGGATGGCGCGTGGAATTCAATTGTCGTTGACGAGGGTTTTTCTCGTCATACGATTTGGCTTTGGATTCCCGGGGGCAGCTGGCCGGAAGCTCCCTACTCCCGAATTGCTGCCGAGCTTAATGCACGTGGATGATCACGTGATAGAAATTTGAGAAATCAATGGCTTGTGATTGGTTCACCACATGTGAAGGAGATGCACAACTCGTTCGGTCATCACCAAGCTTCTTGAAACTGGGCAAACACTTCGGTATGGGTATATTTACATTCTAAATCGTACAATTCAAAACTGTAGTGCCCGTAGTGCAAATGTTGAGGCCCTTTGGCAGTCTAGCCCTCAAACCTGCCACAAGAGCCCATCCTCTATTCTAGATGGCGCTTTACTTGGGTTCCTGCTAATTACTGGTTCCGTCTGGACTCCTTAAAGATGCGGTAGACTTCGTTTCTGCTGCTGGCGAGTTTTCGTCTGATGGATGCCGTGCTGGTCGTTGTTGTTGCGAAGGTGATGCACTTCACGAATGTAAGTAACGGTGGTGGAGACAAGTTGAGTAAATAGGGAGGTTACCTGTGAATATCCTGCTGCCCACGTTGCTCTTGGAAGCTCGGATTGAACGCGTAGAAGCCTGATTGAGAGGTTAAGACATAGTCCAATGTATTTAGACGAGGCCAACTAACCGTTGCTTACACCAAATGCAATGGCGATGCCCAAGGGAAGATACTTGCGAATTGCGCTCATCTCACTGGTGCTATAAACATGCTACTTCCCAGTTGGGATACTTCCGCTAGTGAACAATGTTGTAACTGTAGCACAGTCCCTCGGCCTCGGTGTTCTTGTGCTGTGGCTTGCCGGAAGTTGAGAGTCATCGAAGTTTGATATCGCCTTTTTCTCGTTCGCGGATTCGGGGATCCAGTCACCCGGGACAACCCCACATCTGTGAGCTTGGACCAACCACCGCGTCCCGCCACGCACCCACCTTATGCCGGGATGTATGCACTTCGAAAGGCGCGTCTTCAACAAAGTTGAACGCGTCACAGGGCGAACTCCACGCTGAACACGCTTCCCAATGCCCCCAAAAATTGCACTGAAAGC
>Ga0164242_10005855_pt1 | contig 13612 bp, 10 predicted proteins | sample OricomgcompostMG_FD_108783 | JGI IMG/M metagenome (GOLD analysis project Ga0164242, IMG submission 108783) | Miracle-Growth compost microbial communities from Emeryville, California, USA - Original compost - Miracle growth compost (MG) ...
CGGCAAGGTGAGCCTGATCGCCGGCGTGACGCCGGACGCGAGCCGGAAGGTGAAGGCGGGCGAACTCGTGAACTTCGTCGCGCAGCAGGTCGGCGGCAAGGGCGGCGGTCGTCCCGATATGGCACAGGCCGGCGGCACCGAACCGGCGAATCTGCCGGCCGCGCTCGCGGGCGTGCAGGCTTGGGTCCAGGCGCAGCTTTGAGCCTTGGCGGCGATGCGGCCTGACCGGGCCAGCGGGGCCGCGGGGCTGCGGTAGGGGTCGAAGGAAAGGCTGTTCGTATGTGAATGCGGACAGCCTTTTTTCATGGGGATTCGCCGGCGGGTGAGTCCGCTCAGACCGTTTGCAGTCCTGCGTCTTTGGCGTCTTTGGCGTCGCGCGGGGCGGTGTCGGCAGTTGGGTCGGCGGTCGGTTCGGCCGCGTGCGTCGCGTGCCTGGCGTCGGCGCGGCCGTGTTCGAGCAGCGCGCCGCGCAACGCGTCGAGCGCCGGCGACAGGTGGCCGCGACGCCATACGAGCAGCGTATCGACGATGCCGAAGTCGCCGAGCGGATGCACGCCCACTTCGTCGAAATTGCGTTGCAGCGCGAGCACCGAGCGCGGCGCGACCGCGACGCCCGCGCCCGCCGCGACGCACGCGACGATCGCATGATACGAGCCGAGTTCCAGCACGCGCAGCGGCCTCGCATCGTGTTGCAGATACCACTTTTCGATATAGCTGCGATAGGTGCAGCCGCGCTCGAACGTGACCAGCGTCGACAGCGCGACGTCGGCCGGTCGCTGGATCGGCCCGTGCCCGCGCGGCGTCAGGATCACGAGTTCTTCACGATAGATCGGCGCATAGTCGAACAGCGGCGCCGCCGGCGGGCCGTCGAGCGGCGTGCCGATCAGCGCGGCGTCCACCTCGAATTCGCGCACGCGATCGAGCAGACGGCCGGTCGTGCCGGTTTCGAGTTCGAGCGTCACGTCGGGCCAGTGCTGGTGATAGCGCGCGAGGACCGTCGGCAGGCGGGTCGCGGCGACGCTTTCCATCGTGCCGAGCCGCAGCCGGCCGGACGGATGTCCGGCTTTCAGCGCGTGGCGCGCTTCGTCGGCGAGCGCGAGCAGGCGCTCCGCGTACGGCAGCAGCGTTTCGCCGGCCGGCGTCAGCACGAGCCGGCGGCCGTCGCGTACGAACAGGTCGATGCCGAGTTGCGCCTCCAATTGCTTGATCCGCGTCGTCACGTTGGACTGCACGCGATTCAGCTTCGCGGCCGCGCGCGTGACGCCGTTTTCGCGGACGACCGCACGGAAGATTGCCAGAGCGGCCAGGTCCATGATTCTCTCTCCATGATGGATTCGTTCATCATAATTCATTTTTCATGATGGATTCGGACGATTATCCTCTTCCTTTCAATCTCGGGAAGCAAGCATGACCAGGAATGATTCCGTGTCCTCGCAGGCCGCGCGCCGTACCGCGCTGGCCTGCATGGCCGCGCTGGCGGTGGCGCTCGGCGTCGGCCGGTTTGCGTTCACGCCGTTGCTGCCGCTGATGCTGCACGGCGGCGGCCTCGATCTGCGGCACGGCGGCTGGCTGGCGTCGCTGAACTACGCCGGTTATTTCGTCGGTGCGTTCAGTTGCGCGGCGCTGCGGGCCGCGCCCGCGAGAATCGTCCGCGCGAGCCTCGCCGCGACGGTGCTGCTGACGATCGCCATGGGCGTCGCCGACGAGTTCTGGGTGTGGGCGGTCGTGCGTTTCGTCGGCGGCGTGGTGAGCGCGTGGGCGTTCGTGTTCGCGTCGCAATGGGGGCTGCGGCGGCTCGCCGAACTGGGCGCGAACGAATGGAGCGGTGTGATTTACACGGGACCGGGCTTCGGCATCATCGGGACCGGGCTGTTTGTCGGCGTCGCGGGGCGGCTCGGCGCGTCGGCGGGGTGGATCGGGTTCGGCGTCGTGTCGGCGGTGATGACGGCGCTGGTGTGGGCGGTGTTCGGCGATGGGGCCGGGGGTGACGAAGTGGCACGGCGGTCGGGTGGTGTGGACGCAACTAACGGTTGGGTGATGCGTAAGCGACGGGCGGAGAGTGGGGCGGCGCCCGTTGACGCCGCAGCGCATGGCGGGTCGGTTGAGGCAGCAGCGCACGGCGGGTCGGTTGACGCCGCAGCGCACGCCGGGTCGGCTGACCCCGCAGCGCGTACGAGGTCGGTTGAGGCCGCAGCGCACGGCGGGTCGGCTGACGCCGCAGCGTACGCCGTGTCGGCTGACGCCGCAGCGTACGCCGGGTCGGCTGACCCCGCAGCGCGTACGGGGTCGGTTGAGGCCGCAGTGCACGCCGTGTCGGTCGACGCCGCAGCGCACGCCGGCTCCGCTGAAACCGCAAAGCATGCCGCGTCGCCCGCATCGGCAGCACGATCGCCGGCTCTGTCCGCGGTTCGCTCCCCGCTCCCGCCCCGCACCGACGCGTTATGGCTCGTGCTGTTGTACGGCATCCCCGGTTTCGGCTACATCATCACCGCGACGTTCCTGCCGGTGATCGCGCGTCACGCGCTGCCGGGCTCCTCGTGGCCGGACCTGTTCTGGCCGATGTTCGGCGTCGCGCTCGTGATCGGCGCGTTGTCGGCGGCGCGGCTGCCGCTGCACTGGGACAACCGCTCGCTGCTGGCCGTCTGCTACCTGCTTCAGGCCGCCGGCATCGCCCTCGGCATCGTGTGGCCGACGGCGCCCGGATTCGCGTTCGGCAGCGTGCTGATCGGCCTGCCGTTCACCGCGATCACGCTGTTCGCGATGCGCGAAGCGCGCCTGTTGCGCGGCGACCGCGCGGCCGGGCTGATGGGTTATGCGACCGCCGCGTACGGCATCGGCCAGATCGTCGGGCCGCTCGTCGCTGCGCCGCTCGCCGCGTCGACCGGATCGTTCTCGCCGTCGCTGTGGCTCGCGGCGCTCGCGCTGGTGGCCGGCGCGGCGGGGCTCGGCTGGCGGGTCGCGGTGTCGTCGCGCGCGGCCGCGTGAGCCTGCGCGACGCCGCCTGGCCGTACCGCACGCGCGCCGCGATAGGCCACTAAAATAGCCGCTTCGCGGTCCGGCGTTTTCCGCCGCGCCCGCCGTCCAACCCTTCGCATCGGAACGATGAGCGACTATCAATTCTGTCCCCGCTGCGCGACCCGGCTCGTCACGCGCACCGACCCCGAGCACGAGGGCGGCCGCGTCCGCATGGCCTGTCCCGAGCCGGTCTGCGGCTACGTGCACTGGGACAATCCGCTGCCGGTCGTCGCGGCGATCGTCGAGTACGAAGGCCGGATCCTGCTCGCGCGCAACGCCGCGTGGCAGGAAGGCATGTTCGCGCTGATCACCGGCTTCCTCGAAAACGGCGAAACGCCGGAGCAGGGCATCGCGCGCGAGGTCCGCGAGGAGACCTCGCTGGTTGCGCAGAGCACCGAACTGGTCGGCGTCTACGAGTTCATCCGCAAGAACGAACTGATCATCGCGTACCACGTGCGGGCGGCCGGCACGATCGCGCTGTCGCCGGAACTGCTCGAATACCGGCTCGTCGAGCCGGCGAAGCTGCGTCCGTGGCGCGCCGGCACGGGCCAGGCGCTCGGCGACTGGATGCGTCGCCGCGGGCTGCCGTTCGAGTTCGTCGAGCGGCCCGGGCAGTAGCCGCCGCATCCGGCTTCGCGCCTCGTCCCATCGTCATTGAAGGAAAACGCGTCCGATGAACCGACCCGCCGTGCTGCCTCGCTCCGCGTACCGCCATTTCCTGTCGATCCCGACGCGCTGGATGGACAACGACGTGTACGGCCACGTGAACAACGTCGTCTATTACAGCTACTTCGATACGGTCGTGAACGAATATCTGATCCGCGTGGGCGCGCTCGACATCGGGCATGGCGAAACGATCGGGCTCGTCGTCGACACGCAGTGCAGCTACTTCCAGCCGCTTGCGTTTCCGGAGCGCGTCGACGCGGGGCTGCGCGTCGCGCGGCTCGGCACGTCGAGCGTGCGCTACGAGGTCGGGCTGTTCCGCGAAGACGCGATGCAGCCCGCCGCGCAGGGCTATTTCGTGCACGTGTACGTAAATCGCGCGACGCGCCGTCCGGTGGACTCGCTGCCGGGTGCGCTGCGCGACGCGCTCGCGCCGCTCGCCGTCGCGCCGTCGGTGCCGTGATCCGCGTCGGCGGACCTGTCCGAACGCCGTGCACGCGTTGGCGGTCGATGCGCTGAACGGCATCGGCTATGGGCTGCTGCGATTCAGGCTGTCGGCTCGGCTCATGCCGATTTCCTGCGCGATCGGCGCGCTGCCGCGCTGACGAGCGTCGACGAACCGACCGGCTAGCGGCGCACGCGAGCCGCTGTCTGCGCACCGGACGCGTCGCGATTCCGCCGATCGCGCAGCGGCCCGCTCGCGCGACCCGCCGGACCGCATCGCCGCGGCCGACCTTCGCCCGATCGTATTCGAGCGCCCGTCCGCGCCGTTGACGACAGGTACGGACCTCGTGCAAACCGGGTCCACCCTGCGCGGATGCCCGCGTGCAAAACGAAAACGGCCGGCTACCCGCACAGAGGCAACCAGCCGTTTCCGGGCAAAGCGGGCAAGCCCGCTCTGCGTTCAACCGTTGCGCGCGGTCCGCGCGTTGCGTTCCACGTCCGGCAGCAGCACCGTCAGCACGCCGATCAGCGGCAGGAACGAGCAGATCTTGTACACGTGCGCGATGCCGGTCGCGTCGGCGAGGTGCCCGAGCGCCGCCGCGCCGATCCCGCCCAAGCCGAACGCGAGGCCGAAGAACAGGCCCGCGACCATGCCGACCTTGCCCGGAATCAGTTCCTGCGCATAGACGAGGATCGCCGAGAACGCCGACGCGAGCACCAGACCGATCACGACGCTGAGCACGCCGGTCCAGAACAGGTTCGCGTACGGCAGCAGCAGCGTGAACGGCGCGACGCCGAGAATCGACACCCAGATCACGTACTTGCGGCCGATGCGGTCGCCGACCGGCCCGCCGATGATCGTACCGGCCGCGACCGCCGCGAGAAACAGGAACAGGTGCACCTGCGCGGCCTGCAACGGCAGATGGAAGCGGTCGATCAGATAGAACGTGAAATAGCTGTTGATGCTCGCGAGATAGAAGTATTTCGAGAACACGAGCAGCAGCAGCACGCCGATCGCTATCGCGACGCGGCGCTTCGGCAGCGCTTCGCGCTCGACGCTCTTGCGCACCTTTTTTGCCGCCGGATGGCTGCGATACCAGCGGCCGATCTGCACCAGCACGACGATGCCGACGAACGCGGCGACCGAGAACCACGCGATCGCGTGCTGGCCGCGCGGCACGATGAACGCGGCTGCGAGCAGCGGTCCGATCGCCGCGCCGGCGTTGCCGCCGACCTGGAACAGCGACTGCGCGAGGCCGTGCCGGCCGCCCGACGCCATCCGCGCGACGCGCGACGACTCCGGATGGAACACCGACGACCCGCAGCCGATCAGCGCGGACGCGCACAGCAGAATGCCGAACGTCGGCGCGACCGACATCAGCAGCAGACCGCCGAGCGTGAAGCCCATGCCGACCGGCAGCGAGAACGGCATCGGCCGCTTGTCGGCGAGCACGCCGACGAGCGGCTGCAACAGCGACGCGGTGATCTGGTAGGTCGCGGTGATCAGGCCGACTTCCGCGAAGCTCAGCGAAAAGCTGCTCTTGAACATCGGATAGAGCGCGAGCACCAGCGACTGGATCATGTCGTTCAGCAGGTGCGAGAAGCTGATCGCGCCGAGAACGGAGTAGAGCGTGCGCGGCGCCGCGGCGGCGGACGCAGGAGCGGCGCCGGCAACGGCGCCCTTGTTGAGGCTGGTATCCATATGGGTTCGGGTATGGAGAGTCACACGGGGCCGCGCGGGCGCGGAACGGCGTGACGAGTCATGTATAGAAGTTATGAATGCGAGTGTAATGTGTCTCGACCGAACCGTACGGACATATTTTGTCGTGAATCGGACGTCGCAGGGCTGCGAAAGCGCGCGATTTTGGTGCGGCGCGGGTGGGGCGGGTCGGCCGGCCGGACGCAATGGACGAAGGCACCCACGGCATCGACGCTTCCGGCCAGGACGCCACGACGCCACGACGCCACGACGCCAAGATGCCCCGTACGCCGCAGCCGCCCCTATGCCGTCACTTGCGCGTATCGCGCTCGACGATCCATTCGTGCGCCGGGTCGTTATGGAAATGCCATTCGCGGCGCGGACCGGCCATCACGTTCAGGTAATACGAGTCGTACCCGTACGGCACGACGACCGGATGGTAGCCGCGCGGCACCATCACGACGTCGCGGTCCTCGACGGTCATCGTTTCGTCGAGGTCGCGAATATCGGTGTACACGCGCTGGAACGCGAAACCTTGCGGCGGGTTCAGCCGGTGGTAATAGGTTTCCTCCAGCGCGGTTTCGAGCGGCGCGCGGTCGGTGTCGTGCTTGTGCGGCGGATAGCTCGACGCATGCCCCGACGGCGTGCGCACCTCGACGACGAGCAGCGACTCGGCCGGCTCGCTCTGCGCAAGGACGTCGCACACATAGCGGGTGTTCAGGCTCTTGCCGCGCGTCGAGCGCGTCATCCGCGACGGCTCGATCAGCCGCGCGGGCAGCGCGCCTGTCGCTGGCGCGCTCGCGATGCCGAGTTCGGCGCCGCGTGTCGCGCGCACCGTCGTTTTCACGCCGGGCGGCACGTAGACCGCATACGGCGCCGCGTCCTCGAACACGCTGTCGCGCGAGCCGACGTCCGACCAGCGCGTGCCGCCGGCGTCGACGTCGACCGTGCCGGTCAGCACGACGATGCAGCTTTCGCGCGCGGTCTCGTTCACATAGACGACTTCGTCGGTCTCCAGCCGGTACGCGGCGAAGCCGACATAGCGCCACCCCGCGCTGGCGGGCGTCACGCGCGCGATCGTCAGGCCCTCGCGCGAGGCTTTCACGAGCAGATTCATGCTGCCTCCCTGTTGGCATCCGGCGTTGGTCCCGGCGCTGCGTCGACGAGCGCGCGCAGCGTGCGGTAGCCCTTTTGCGCGTATTCGAACGATGGCGCGACGACCGGATCCTGTTCCGCTTCGACGACGAGCCAGCCGCAATAGCCGTGCCGCTTGAGCCGCGCGATCACGCCGGCGAAATCGATCGCGCCGTCGCCCGGCACGGTGAACGCGCCGGCGAGCACCGCGTCGAGAAAGCTCCAGTTGCGGTTGCGCGCGATCGGCAGCACGGCGGCACGCACGTCCTTGCAGTGCACGTGGCAGACGCGGTCGACGTGCGCATCGAGCACCGCGAGCGGGTTGCCGCCCGCGAACGCGATGTGACCGGTGTCGAACAGCAGCCCGACCGCGTCGCTGGTGCGCGCCATCAGGCTGTCGACGTCGGCGGGCGTTTCGACGTACGCGCCCATGTGATGGTGATACGCGAGCCGCACGCCGCGCGACAGCGTATGACGCGCGAATGCATCGATCCGCGCCGCGTACGCGTCCCACTGCGCGTCGCCGACAAAGCGCGGCCGCTGACAGAGCGGCCGACGCGCGCCCTGGATCGAATCGGCGACCTCGCCATAGACCATCACCGTCGCGCCGTTCTGCGCGAGCAGGTCGAGGTGGGCGTCGGCCGCCGCGATCTCGTCGGCGACGCTGCGCCGCGCGAGCCGCCCCGAATACCAGCCCGACACGAGCGCGAGATCGTATTGCGCGAGCAACGCCTTCAGCGCGTGCGGCTCGCGCGGAAACCGGTTGCCGAGTTCGAAGCCCTCGTAGCCGATCGCGCGGCCTTCGGTCAGTGCGACTTCGAGCGGCGTCTCGCCGCCCAGCGACGGCAGGTCGTCGTTCATCCACGACAGCGGATTGATGCCGATGCGGACGTCGAATGCGGTCATGGGCGGGGCTCCGTCGGGTGTGGGCGTGGGTGTGGGTCGCGCGCTTGCCTGCCTGCCGTTATTGCCGCTACTGCGTGCTACCGCCGCTGCGACCGCTGCCATTACCGCCGCTCCCGCCATCGCTCCCATCCCCACTTCCCGCAGGCACCTCGCCACGCCCCCGCGCCGCCGCCTGCGCGTCATACCGCGCCCGCGCGTCGCGCACCGCCGCGCGCGGCGACACGGCCGGCACCGCGACTTCCCACCACCAGCCGCCGTCGTCGGTCGAGCGCGCCGGGTCGGTGTCGATCACGATCACCGTCGTGCGCGTCGCCGCCCGCGCGCGCTGCATCGCGGCGCCGAGTGCCGCGATATCCGCGACATGTTCCGCGTCGGCGCCGAGCGCGCGCGCGTGCGCGGCGAAGTCGATCCGCGGTGCGCCGGCCGGTCCGTGCGCGCAGTCGTCGAACAGGTTGTTGAACGGCGCGCCGCCGCACGCCTGTTGCAGCCGGTTGATGCAGCCGTAGCCGCGGTTGTCGGACACGACCACGATCAGCTTCGCGCCGAGCATCACCGACGTCGCGATCTCGCTGTTCATCATCAGGTAGCTGCCGTCGCCGACCATCACGATCACCTCGCGCTCCGGCCGCGCGAGCTTCACGCCGAGTCCGCCCGCGATCTCGTAGCCCATGCACGAGTAGCCGTATTCGACGTGATACGCGCCGGGCCGGCCCGCGCGCCACAGCTTGTGCAGTTCGCCGGGCAGGCCACCGGCCGCGCAGACGACGATGTCCTCGTCCGGCGACTGCGCGCACGAGCGCTGCACCGCGCCGATCAGGTCCGCGTCGGACGGCGGCACGCCGCGTTCGGCCGGCGCGTTCGTGAGCCGCGCGACGCTCGCGCGCCATTCGTTCGCGAGCGCGAGCGCGCGGGCGGTCCAGTTCGCGTTGGCGCGCCACGCGCCGAGCCCGCCGCCGAGTTCCGCGAGCGCGAGCCGCGCATCCGCGTGCACCGCGAGCGCACCGTGTTTCATCGCATCGAACGCGTGCGCGTTGATGCCGATCACGCGCGCATGCGGGAACAGCGAATTCGAGCCGGTCGTGAAGTCCGACAGGCGCGTGCCGACCGCGAGCACGCAGTCCGCGCCGCGCGCGAGCGCGTTCGCGGCGGTCGAGCCGGTCACGCCGGGCGCGCCGACGTTCAGCGGATCGTCCCACGGCAGCGCGCCCTTGCCGGCCTGCGTTTCCGCGACCGGAATCCCGTACGACGCCGACAGCGCCTGCAAGGCCGACGACGCGCCCGCATACAGCACGCCGCCGCCGGCGACGATCAACGGCCGCTGCGCGCGCTGCAACTGCGCGAGTGCCGCGTCGATCTCCGCGCGCGATGGCTCGGGCGTGTGGAACGCGACGAGCCGCGGCGTGAAGAAGTCGACCGGATAGTCGTACGCGGCGGCCTGCACGTCCTGCGGCAGCGCGAGCGTGACGGGGCCGCACAGCGCGGCGTCGGTCAGCACGCGCAGCGCGCGCGGCAGCGCGCTCAGCAGTTGCGCCGGATGCACGATGCGGTCGAAGTAGCGCGACACCGGCCTCAACGTATCGTTCGCGGATACGCCGCCGTCGTGAAAGTCCTCGACCTGCTGCAACACCGGGTCCGGCGCGCGCGACACGAAGATGTCGCCGGGCAGCAGCAGCACCGGCAGCCGGTTCACGTGCGCGAGCGCGGCCGCCGTGACGAGATTGGTCGCGCCCGGCCCGATCGACGTGGTGACCGCCATCATCCGCCTGCGGAAATGCGCCTTCGCGTACGCGATCGCGCTGTGCGCCATCGCCTGCTCGTTGTGCGCGCGCAGCGTCGGCAGGTCGTGCCGGTGCTGATACAGCGCGTCGCCGAGCGCGGCGACGTTGCCGTGACCGAAGATCGCGAATACGCCGCCGAACAGCGGCTCGGTGCGGCTCGTGCCGTCCTGCGCCGCGACGCGCTGCGCGGCCAGATAGCGGACGAGCGCCTGCGCGGTCGTCAGGCGCACGGTCTGGCCGCGCGCGGCGGGCGACGGCGTCGTGGGCGTGGCCGGCGTCGTTGCGGCTGGGGTCGCCGCGGTGGTTGCCGTCGGCGCCGCGTCCTGGGTGCCGCCTGGGATGCGCTGGTTCATGCTGCCTCCTCCTCGCCGGTGCTGCCGCTGGTGCCGCCGCCACTGCCACTGCGGCCGCCACTGTCGCTGCTGGCGCTGCCGCCACTGCCGCCGCGTGCGCCGCCACACGCCGCGCGCCACGCGGCGATCAGCGTTTCGAACGTGTGCCGCACGCGCGCGATCAGTACGTCGTCGTCGATTTCGCGCGCGAGCCATGCGCGGCCCGGTTCGTGAAAGATCGTGCGACCGACGGTGAAGCCCCGACACGTGCGCGACGCGGCCGCCGCGAGAAAATCGCCGGCCAGCCGTTCGACCGGCGCCGCGAGGCCGAGCAGCACCACGCCGCGGCAGTACGGATCGCGTTCGGCGATCAGCGCGTCGATCGCGCGCCACTGCGCGGCATCCATCGGTTCGAGCTTCCACCACTCCGGATAGATGCCGAGGTTGTACAGGCGCTTCAATGCGCGCCACACGGTGTCCGGCGCGTTCGGCGCGCCGTCGAGTCGACCGGGAATCACTTCGAGCAACAGTTCGTGGCCGCTTGCCTGAACCGCGTCGTACAGCGCGCGCAACTGCGCTTCCTGTTCGATGCGTTGTTCGACCGGCTCGTCCGGATGGAACTGCACGAGGCACTTCACCGTCTGTTCGAGCGGCCAGCCGGCGAGCGTGGTGCCGATCGAGCGCCCGTGCTCGAACACGAGCGGCACCGAGCCCGGCAGTTCGACCGGCCGGCCGATCCACCAGCCGCGCCCGCTCGCCGCGTTCAGCGCGTCCTGGCCGTAGCGGTCGTCGATCAGCACGCCGATGCGGCCGTGCAGACCGAGCGCCGCTTCGGTCTGCGCGACCGCGTCGACGAACAGGTTTTTCAGGCGCGCGATCCGCGCGTCGTCCGCGCCGGTTTGCTGCGCGAGTTCGAAGAACGGATTGCGGTGGTCGAACGCGAAGCCGAGCACTTCGTCGCGGCGCGTCCGCGCGACGCTCACGCGATGCAGACGCGCGAGCGTCGCGTCGCGGTCGGGCCGGCGCATCCGTTCGGGGTCGGTCGCCGCCTGTTGCACGAAGTAGTCGAGTTCGGCCGGCGTCGGCATCGCCGGCGCGCAGCCGTGGCGCGACACGACGAGCGCGCCGCACGCGTTCGCGATGCGCGCGCAGTCGTCGAGCGGCGCGTCGCGCAGCCACCCGGACAGGAAGCCGGCCGCGAACGCGTCGCCCGCGCCGAGCACGTTCAGCACCTCGACGTCGACGCCGCGCTGGATCGGCAGATCGTCAAGCGACGCCGGCACGTCGTGCCCGACGATCTGGCAGCCGAGCGGCCCGCGCTTCACGACCAGCGTCGCGGGCGTGACGGCGCGCACCGCCGCGAGCGACGCGGCGAGCGTGGCCTCGCCGCCGGCGATGCAAAATTCCTCCTCGGTGCCGATCACGAGGTCGAAGAGCGGCAGCAGACGTTGCAGATGCGCGCTCACGCCGTCGTTCGCGACGAAACGCGTTTCGCCGTCCGCTTTCGCCGCGAGTCCCCACAGCACGGGCCGGTAGTCGATGTCGAGCACCGTGCGCACGTCGTGGCGGCGCGCGTGATCGAGCGCGCGGCGGCTCGTGCGGTTCACCTGCTCCGTCGACAGATGCGTGCCGGTGATCAGCAGCGCCTTCGACGACGCGATGAACGCGTCGTCGAAGTCCTGTCCGTCGACCGCCATGTCCGCGCAGTTCTCGCGGTAGAAGACCAGCGGAAAGGTATCGCGGTCCTTGATCCCCAGCAACACCAGGCCGGTCAGCCGCTCGCGGTCGATCCGCACGTGGCTCACGTCGCAGCCTTCGTTCGCGAGCGTTTCGGTCAGGAAGCGGCCCATGTGATCGTCGCCGACGCGCGTGAGCATCGCCGCTTGCAGGCCGAGCCGCGCGCAGCCGAACGCGATGTTCGCCGACGAGCCGCCGAGGTACTTCGCGAACGTCGCCGCGTCTTCGAGCCGCGCGCCGACCTGCTGCGCGTACAGATCGACCGCGAGGCGGCCGAGGCAGATCACGTCGCGGCTGCGGCCGGGCGCGAAGCGGGAAGGGGCCATCGGAGATTCCTCGCTGGTCGTTGAGCGTTCAGATCGTCGCGCCGTCGAGTCCGGCGATCATCGTCTGCATCTCGGCGCCGCCCGCCATCATGTCGAGCACTTCGTTCTTGCTGATCGTGTCCTTCGTGAACGTGCCGAGCGAGCGGCCGCGATTGAGCAGCGTGAACGAATCGCCGATCGGATACGCGTGGTGCACGTTGTGCGTGATGAAGATCACCGAGATGCCGCGTGCGCGCGCGTTGTGGATCAGTTTCAATACGTTGAAGCTCTGCTTGACGCCGAGCGCGGCGGTCGGCTCGTCGAGGATCAGCACGCGCGCGCCGAAGTGGATCGCGCGCGCGATCGCGAGGCACTGGCGCTCGCCGCCGGACATGGTGCCGATCGCCTGATGCGGGTCGCGCACCTGGATGCCCATTTCGCCGAGCTTGTCGCACGCGATGCGCGCGCTCGCGTCGAGGTCCATCACGTTCAGGAAGCCGAACAGTTTCTTTTGCGGCTCGCGGCCCATGAAGAAGTTGCGCGCGACCGACAGCAGCGGCACCAGCGCGAGGTCCTGGTAGACCGTCGCGATGCCGAGGTCGAGCGCGTCCTTCGGCGAGTCGAAATGCACCGGCTCGCCGTCGACCCGATATTCGCCGGACGACGGCGCGTGCACGCCGGCGAGCGTCTTGATCAGCGTGGACTTGCCGGCGCCGTTGTCGCCGAGCAGGCAGTGCACCTCGCCGCGCTTGAGCCGCAGCGTCACGCCGTTCAGCGCGATCACCCTGCCGAAATACTTGCTGACGTTTTCGAGTGCGAGGATCGTGCCGGTGTCGTCGGCCATTCCGTGCCTCCCGTTACGGTTACGCGCGCGCGACGCGGCGGCGCACGTAGTGATTGAACAGCACCGCCATCAGCAGCATCAGGCCGAGAAACACGCGGAACCAGTCCGAATCGACGCTCGTGTACGTGATGCCGATCTGCACGACGCCGAAGATCAGCGCGCCGAACGCGGCGCCGACCACCGAGCCGTAGCCGCCCGTCAGCAGCGTGCCGCCGATCACCGCCGCGATGATCGCCTCGAACTCTTTCTGCTGCCCGCGGTCCGCGGCGGCCGAACCGATATCGCAAACCTGAAGCACTGCGAACAGGCACGCGCAGAACGCGGTCAGCATGAAGAGCGAGATTTTCACGCGTTTCACCGGCACGCCGACGTTCTTCGCGGCGTTCGCATCGCCGCCGGCCGCGAGGATCCAGTTGCCGTAGCGCGTCCTCGCGAGCATGAACGCGCCGATCGCGACGAGCGCGAACCACCACAGAATCACCTTCGGCACGCCGCGCACCAGCGGCTCGCCGTTGTCGAGCATCCGGCCGAGCCCCATCTGCGCGAGCGCGCGGAACAGCCCATGAAACGCGACGCCGTGAAAGAGAAGCCGCGTGAGCCAGTCGGCCTGCGCGACGTCGCCGACGCCGGAGACGATCGTGCGGTCCGCGAACATCACCGACAGCGCGAGCGTGAGCCCGCGCAGGATGAACAGGAACGCGAGCGTGACGATGAACGACGGCAGCCGCGTGCGCATCACGAGGTAGCCGTTCAGC
>Ga0164242_10005856_pt1 | contig 13610 bp, 7 predicted proteins | sample OricomgcompostMG_FD_108783 | JGI IMG/M metagenome (GOLD analysis project Ga0164242, IMG submission 108783) | Miracle-Growth compost microbial communities from Emeryville, California, USA - Original compost - Miracle growth compost (MG) ...
GCCACAGCGCTGAGCAATGCCGAATTGCTGGCCATTTTAATCAATACAGGCAGCGCCAAAGGGTCTGCCCTGGATATCGCTAAGACTTTACTGGATCTTCATGGCAACAAACTTCATTTAATTTCCCGGTTAACGGTCACTGAGATCATGAATTATAAAATTCCAGGTCTGGGTATGGCTAAAGCCGTTGCTATTCATGCGGCCTTATCTTTATCTGCCAGAAAGGAACTGGAAGATAAATCCAGAAACCAGATCACCAGCTCCAATGATATGGCAGCCTTTTTAATCCCGCACATGGCGCATCTGCAATACGAAGTCTTTATGGCCGTCTATTTGAACAATGCCAACCATATTATTCACCATAGGATCATATCTTCAGGAGGCCTCTCCGGCACCATAGTCGATATCAGGGTCATATTAAAAGGCGCCATTCAATGCAATGCAGTGGCAATGGTAGTAGCTCATAATCATCCAAGTGGTTCATTAAGACCAAGTGATCTGGACAAAAAGCTAACGGCCAAAATTCGATCGGCCGCCAGGACCATGGAAATAATACTCCTCGATCATATTATTGTTTCCGATAATGGGTTTTATAGTTTTTTAGATAATAATTTGTTGGAATAAGTCCTGAAAAAAGTTCCCCGGTTGTAGCCGGGCCAATCTCAAATAAATTCCTAATGCAAAAAGAAGCGATATATTAACTGATAATCAATGAATAGCAATGGACAATCGCGGTAATATTCTGACAAAAAAAATATTGCGCACTGTCAAAACAGCGGCGATAAGTTTAGAATTTATCCGTAAAATTCTCTTTGTACTTTCAACTTTTGTTTATTATTGCAAAATTGTACAGTCATATTAGAGAAGATTTCGTATTAAAAAAGAAGATAATCTAGATAGAAGAATGGCAAAAAACTTATTAATAGTAGAGTCTCCCGCAAAAGCCAAGACCATTGAAAAGTTCCTCGGAAAGGACTTTGAGGTGGTGAGCAGCTATGGTCACATCAGGGATCTTGCAAAAGGAGACAACGGAATAGATATTGAAAAGGGCTTTAAGCCCGCTTATATAGTACCCGACGAAAAACTTAAAGTCGTCAGCTCTTTAAAATCCAAGGCCCAGAAAGCTGAGGAAGTCTGGTTAGCCTCGGATGAGGACCGGGAAGGGGAAAGTATCAGCTGGCACCTGGCCGAGGTGTTAAAATTAGACCCGGCCACGACCAAGCGTATTGTTTTCCATGAAATCACTAAACCTGCCATCCAAAAAGCCATCCAGACACCGCGCACTATTGACTTAAACCTGGTGAATGCGCAACAGGCCAGACGTGTTTTGGACCGCCTGGTGGGTTTTGAGCTAAGCCCGGTGCTGTGGCGCAAAATCGGTATGACCGGAGGATTAAGCGCAGGCCGGGTACAAAGTGTGGCCGTTCGTCTGATTGTGGAAAGGGAAAGAGAAATCATTGGCTTTACGGCTGAAAACAGTTTTAAAATAGATGGCTATTTTAAGGCAACGGATATCAGTGGCAAACCGGTTACTTTCAAAGCAGAAGGCCCTGCCAAACTTCCCAACAGCAGCTCTGCTGAAAATTTCCTGAATTCCTGTAAAGGTGCCACTTATAAAGTAGCAGATATTCAGGTTAAACCAGCTAAAAGAACGCCTTCGGCCCCTTTCACTACTTCTACCCTCCAGCAGGAAGCCAGCCGCAAACTGGGTTTCGGGGTCAGTAAAACAATGCGGATTGCACAGACCCTTTATGAAAACGGGCATATCACTTATATGCGTACTGACAGCATCAATTTAAGTGATACGGCGATGGCAGATATCAGCCAGGAAATTAAAACTGCTTACGGAAATCAGTATTACCAGCCCCGTAAGTTTAAAAATAAAAATGAAAGTGCACAGGAAGCGCATGAGGCCATCCGTCCCACTTACATCAGTCAGCATAGTGTGGAAGGATATGATGAGCGCAGGCTCTATGACCTGATCTGGAAAAGAACCATCGCTTCCCAGATGAGTGATGCTGCCTTTGAAAAGACCATTGCAAAGGTTGATATCTCCACAAATAAAGAACAACTCACTGCCTCCGGGGAAGTCCTTAAATTTGACGGCTTTTTGAAAGTATATCTGGAAGGAAAGGATGATGAGGACGAAGAAGAACAGGAAGGCGTGTTACCTCCATTAACCGTCGGGCAGCAATTAGCATTTAAGGAAATGCTGGCCACTGAAAAATTCACCCGTCCGGCCCCTCGCTATACGGAAGCCTCTTTGGTAAAGAAGCTGGAAGAACTGGGTATCGGACGACCATCCACCTACGCCCCTACCATTACCACTATTATGAAGCGTAATTACGTGGAGAAAAGGGAAAAGGAAGGAACTCCAAGGGTGATTCATTTTATCAAACTGGACGAAAAACAACAGATTGCCAAATCTGAGAAAACAGAAATTACGGGTGCGGATAAAGGGAAACTGGTCCCCACAGACCTTGGTATGGTTGTAACAGACTTCTTAACAGAGCATTTTAAGAATGTCATGGACTATAACTTTACTGCACGTGTGGAAGCTGAATTTGACGAAATTGCAGAAGGTAAACTGGTCTGGAATAAGATGATTCACGCCTTTTATGGTCCATTTCATTTAAGTATTGAAGACACGCTGGAAAATGCAGGCCGTGCTACCGGGGAAAGAGAGCTAGGAGTTGACCCCGTCAGTGGAAAAAAAGTATATGCAAGAATGGGACGCTTTGGGCCTATGGTTCAGATCGGAGAGCAGGAAGACGCTGAAAACAGAAAATTTGCCTCACTCAGAAAAGAGCAAAGCATTGAGACCATCAGCTTCGAAGAAGCAATGGACCTGTTTAAACTACCTATGACGCTGGGTCAGTACAAAGGCCAGGAAGTACTCGCCAATGTTGGCCGGTTCGGTCCCTACGTTAAATGGGGTGAGAGCTTTATTTCACTTCCAAAAGGCAGTGATCCGCTGGAAACAACCATGGAACAGGCAATTGGTCTGATTGATGCTAAAATTCAGGCTGACGCTCCTATCGGCTATTATCAGGAAAAACCTGTCACCAAAGGCACCGGCCGGTTCGGTCCCTATATAAAATGGGAAGACTATTTTATCAATGTGCCTAAGGCATACGATTTTGATAACCTGAATCAGACCGATATTGATGAGCTAGTCTCCAAAAAAATAGACAAAGAAGCCAACCGTTATATTCACAACTGGCCGGCTGAGAAAATCGCCATCGAAAATGGCAGATGGGGGCCTTTTATTCGCTATGGCAAAATCTCCGTCAAACTTGGTAAAAGAAAGGACGGCGAACGCTTTACGGCTGAAGATTTGCAGGACATCACACTAGAAGAAGTCAAAAAGCTGATTGAAAAAGAATTGCCTGGCGCTTTTGATAAAAAAGCAAAAAAGGCAGCGCCTAAAAAGGCGGCCAAGAAAGCTGCACCCAAAAAAGCAGTGAAAAAGGCCGCACCTAAGAAAACTGCTAAAAAAGCAGCGCCTAAGAAAACGGCTAAATAAACAATAATTTCCACTTAGGTAAGCAACTTATCAAAGAGGTCGGTACGTTTAGATGCGTACCGACCTCTTTTGTATTCATTATCGCTGATTACCGGTCTTGCCCATGCAGACGGGCCTTGGGGCCGGTTTATCATACAACAAGACAACTAAAATATCTTTCGGATTTAAAAAAGGTAAAATAAAAAATAGTCGCAATATGTATGAGTACTACCGTTCCCAAAAAGATTCTGAAAGGCAGTCCCAGATAATCAAAATAAAAAAAACATATCCCCAGAATCAAGGCTACGATGTAAAATATATCGGCTACAAAGGGTTTAATTATTATCATTTGGGAAGTACCGGTTATCAGCACCTTATTACTTTTATACCACCCCTGCAATTGCAGTTTTACTACTGACTCGCCCTCAGGCAAATAGATCTGTTGTTTTTTGCCTCCGGTCAACAGGTAGTGCTGACCGGAAATTTCTACCTTCATTTTCTCAAAGGGGAGATATCCTTTTCTGACAATTTCCAACTGTGGCATGATTGCTCTTTTTCATTTATTGAACCATAAAAATATGTTTTTTTCTCCTTTGGCCTAAAATAACCCGTTAAACCAACACACATTAGTACGATTCATATTATCTTTGATGTACAAAAGGAAATGGTGTCTTCCTACTTAACCGCTCCGGAGTAAATCTACCTTCACAGCTGATGGCGCCTACAAATAAACGTAAAACGTAATTAGGTCACACCGACCTCTAATTTATTATTTGTAGGAAGCATGAAAAAAATCATTACTTCATTTGAACATGTAGCCATTTTAAAACATTTATTAAAATGGACGTTAATAACTATTCCTGTAGCGCTGTTTGCAGGATCAGTGATTGCTTTATTTTTATGGCTACTGGAAAAAGTTACAGTGATCAGGTGGCACCATCCATGGTTACTGTTTTTGTTACCCGTGGCCGGTATCCTGATTTACCTGTCGTATTATTTTGGCGGCAAAAAAGCGGAGGCAGGCAATAACCTGATTGTGGATGAAATACATAAACCGGGTGGCGGTGTTCCATTCAGGATGGCCCCTCTGGTTCTAATCACAACAGTTGTGACACATTTATTTGGCGGATCTGCCGGCCGCGAAGGCACGGCTGTCCAGATTGGAGGAAGTATCGCCAGCTGGATCGGCAAAAAATTAAAACTTGACAAGGCAGATACAAAAATCCTGCTGATGACAGGGGTCGCTGCAGGCTTTGGGGCAGTATTTGGAACACCACTTACCGGAGCCATTTTTGCGCTGGAAGTTATTACGGTAGGAAAGATTAACCACAAAGCACTTTTGCCCTGTTTCATCGCAAGTATACTGGCAGATATTGTCTGTAAGCAATGGGGCATTCACCATACGCAATATACCATTGCTTTCAAAAATATTCTGACAGACGCAAACGGCATGTTTCATATGAACTGGGTATTGCTAGCCAGTGTTATTTTGGGAGGTGTTTTATTTGGGCTGGCCAGTTATCTATTCAGCGAACTTTCTCACACCATTAAAAACTATAGTCAGCGCTTCATTGCTAAAAAGTGGCTCATCCCTTTTATCGGAGGTTTAATTATTATTGGCCTAACCTACCTGGTGGGGACGGACAGTTATTTAGGTTTAGGAGTGGACAACCCGGATCCTAATGCAGTGAGTATACTCTCTTGTTTTAAAGCGGGTGGTGCAGGATATTTTAGCTGGTTTTGGAAACTGTTATTTACGGCTATTACGCTAAGTATGGGTTTCAAAGGCGGCGAAGTCACGCCTTTATTTTTCATCGGAGCCGCACTAGGCAACGCTGTAGCGATGCTTACCGGGGCGCCGGTGGATCTGATGGCAGGCCTGGGATTTATCGGCGTCTTTGCGGGGGCAACCAATACCCCGATTGCCTGTACGCTAATGGGAGTCGAGTTATTTGGAGGAGAAAATGCCATTTATTTTGCCATTGCCTGTTTTACCGCTTATTATTTCAGTGGCCATACGGGAATTTATTCGGCACAACGATTGGGCTTTTCAAAACTCACAGCGGAACATACCAGAGACAAGGAACTAACCTTGCAAAAAATCAGAAAAGAACGAATGGAAAACAAAAAGCATTTCAAATTTTAATCATTCATCGACCAAACCGAATCTGGAAATATTCCATTCCCTAATCAGATTCATGGTGCCGGTAAAGAATCCTTAAGATGCAATGATCAGACTATAAAAAAGGCACCTTAAATGATACTAAGGCGCCTTTTTTAATTATAATGACTGACTTCTATAGTTTGAAAGCGACTGTCATACTGTAACTTACCGGTGGTTGTGGATTTACAGACCAGTATCCAATATAGTATTCCTTATTGAGCAGATTATTGCCATTCAGAGAGACCCGGACATGTTTAGCATTATAAAACAAGGTAGCATTTAACAGTGTATAAGAAGGCAATTCAAATACTCCTGTCTCGCTGTTGTCTATCACTTTATAAACACCTGCATAATTACCGCCAAGGCCAAATCCGAAATTACTCAATTTACCTTTTTGAATCGTATAAGTTCCCCAGAAATTCGCCAGATCCTGCGGCCCCTGACCACCTGGCGCACGACCTTTCTCCGTATAAAAATCAGTTTTATTAGAACTTATATTTTCGATTTTATTGTGTGTATAACCGGCAATTAAACTCAGACCAGGGATGGGATCAGATTTTATGTCGATATCAAATCCCCGGCTTCTGACCTTGCCCCTTTGATCAAAGTCATTCATATTGTCTTCAAGCGGTGTTACTCTGTTTTCTACCTTTATATCATAATAGGATGCTGTAACGGCCAGTTTATTTTGGATAATATTAGTTTTAATGCCGGCTTCCCATTGATTGGCATGCTCGGGAGAGAAGGTTTTAAATTGCGGATTTTTTCCCTCTTTATCCGTAACCGTTTGAGGTGCTACATTCATAAAAGAGTTCTGATAGTTCCCGAATATAGAGACTTTATCTAAGACCGGTTGATAGACCAACCCGAATTTCGGGCTTAATGCGAACTGATCAAAATCATCGTCTTTATCACTCTTTTCTCCTTTGTTATCAAAATAATCAGCTCTAAGGCTTAATAAAACCGATAATTTCGGAGTAAAATTAATCACATCAGATACATATGCCGCGTAGGTCTGTTTACTGGTATTACTCAAAGAATTGCCCGCACTTGCCAGAAGACTATCTATGGAAGCGGTAGTAAGATATACGGGATGGGCTTCATCCAATTGAATAACCTCTCCCTCCGGGGTAACTAAACGAGCAACAGCATAACCCGCCCCATTATTGGTGATTTGTTGAGAAAAATAATCCAGCCCCAGTAATAACCGGTTACGGACCGACCCGATCTTAAAATCAGCATTAAAATTCTGCTGTGCATCAAAAACTCTGTTATTTTGATTTTCCTTTGTGAAATACTGTACAAACTGATTACTTCCCAGGTCATTACCATATATGTACCCATAATATCCGTCCGCCCATGAAATACTTCTGGAAATGGCTGTCTGCGAACTCCATACACCAGAAATCTTATAGTTCATCTGCGCCTGAATATTAAACCTAGGATTCTTGATCGATAAATCATTGGAAGTAAAAGACAAATCAGGATTGAGTTTCAGTTCTGCAATATTTTTAAATGATAAGGCATCTGACCGATTGGTGTTAAAAAATACAGGAGCCACTGCCCTTTGTTCCTGATAAATCTCCGCCATAAAATCAAAACTTAAACGATCACTGGCCTTATAAGTAAATGAAGGGGCTAACAGAAAAGATTTTTTGAATCCCGCATCCTGAAAACTATTCTCAGTATGATAATCTGCAACCATTCTAAAGGCCATACTGTCATTAAGCGGCGTGTTATAATCTGCTGTTATCTGGCTTAAGCCAAAGCTACCGCCCGTATAGCTCAGCATCCCTCCTTTTTCAAAATATGGTTTTTTGGTAATTACATTAATAACTCCTCCGTAACCCACAAAATTAGCTCCATATAAAGTCCCGGAAGGGCCTTTAAGTACCTGAATCTCCTCGATATTAGCTGGATCCAGATCCCCGGCCGTAAAACCTGGCAGGCCGTTATACAGGGATGGTTGCGCTTCAAATCCTCTGAGCGCAAAATAACTGGCACCATCTCCGGCTCTGCCGGTAGAAGCCCAGGTTCTGGAAATTCCAGGCACATTACGCAATGCATCATCAAAATTCGTAATGCCTTGTTGTTGTATTAGATCCGTCCCTACACTGCTATATACCTGTGGGTTCTCCAGATTTTTAAGCGGCATCTTTTGAACGCCATAAGTTACCTTATTGCCCAATTGATTCTGATTAGCCAGAACGATTACATCGGCCAGTTCTGCATAGCTTAAATTAATAATAAAATCTTCCTTTAAACGCGCGCCATTTTGAATTTCAATACTTTTTGTCTGCGTCTCAATACCAAGTCCGCTCACTTGTAAAACATAACTTCCTCCTGCAGGTATATCAATATGGTAATTTCCGTTAACGTCACTGATATCGCCCCAATTCCTTCCTTCGATGCGGACTGCCAGCTGGCTGGCAGCCTTCCCGTCTGTTGTTGAAATATGCCCGCTGATGACTGCTTTTTGTGCCATCAGAAGCAAGGGGCAGCCCAGCATTAAACACAAATTGAATAAAATCTTTAAAGGTTTCATACTATGATTGGATTTAGAAAATAATTTTACTAGCCCGACTAACTAATGAGATGCTTTGCATTGAGCAGAAAACGGGGAGAGATACACATTCTCTATTTATTCCGGCAAATACAATCGAGCAGCTTTACATAAATCTGCTGTAGCTTTCCGGACAGATCAACTTTGTCTGCTTAATACGGCGCAAAAATAATTCATACAGGGCCATTGGATTTACGACATCGGGAATAAATTCAATAGGATGGCCACTTTAAAATAGGGCATTAAGCCATAAGGGGGCGAGCCTGTGTAGACGGGCCGCCCCCTTTAATATTGCAGTCCAGGTATCTGAAATTGTAATGAGCGTTTTTAACCCTTCTGTTGCATCAGATCAAGCTCCATATGAATATCAGCCCTTTTATAGGGAGAATGTCCGCCTGGTATTTTCTTAAATCCCAATTTATAGTACAGATTAATGGCAGGCTTAAGAATAGTATTGCTTTCCAGGTAAAGTTTTTTCGCGCCTGCTTTTTTCGCAGTCTCTATGATGGCAGTCCCTAATAACCAACCGATTCTTCTGCCCCGGGCCTCTGGCAGGACAGCCATCTTAGCCATCTCAAAATCATAGTTGGGATCATCCATTCTTATGAGCGCACATACACCCACTACCTGCCCCTGATATAAGGCCACCAAAATTTTCCCTCCTTTATTAATAATATAAGACTCCGGATTATCCAGCGCTTTATAATCAGCAGCTTCCATTTCAAAGTACTGACTTATCCACTGAACATTTAACTCCTTGAAAGCCTGTTTAAATTTTGGTTCAAACGGCACAATTACAACGTCCTTACTTTCTCTCAGTTTTTTTTGTTCAATAACGCGGGTCAGTAAAGATTTTTGACCCAGTAATACTTCCCACTCTTTAATGGCTTCCCATAAAGGAAAACTTGATTGATTTTCTATCTGTTCTACAGCAGCTCCTACATCCTGATATTGCAGTTTAATTTTCTCTGCCAGTTGTTTACCTTTAGAGGTGAGCCCGACCAGGTTCCTTCTTTTATCACTTGATTTAAGACCGGTTCTGACCAGCCCACCTTTGGTCATTTCCTTGACGATTTTTGTTACAGAAGGTTGCGTGTGACCTATTTGCAGGGCAATTTCCGTAATGGGCAAAGCTGCGCCCTCCGACAATACAAAAAAGACCGGAAACCATTTTGGCACCAGCTCAAAATCATACAGCTTATACAGTTCTGCCGAATCATCCGTTACTTTCCCCGTGAGCAGTCTGAGCCGGCTGCCAATGGCCATTTTTCCAGTTTTATCAAAAAAATCCATAAATACATATTTAATTATATAACCAGTTATGCAAAATTAAGAATTATTAGATATTCACCAATTTTTTTTAGGACCTGTTATTTATTGGCAGTTTTAAAAATTACGCCCGCCTCCTGAAAGTTAACCTTTGCTTTAGACTGGTTTCCAACATCGGTGGTAAAGAAAATTATGGTTATATGACCGATTGGACTTAACTTAGGAAAGTAAACCCATTCAAACTGGGTTTATGGCCACTTGCCGGTATAGAGCTTTACATATCAATATATTAGATATATGGGGAAGCTAAAAATCAGGATAAGTGAAACGTTTGGAGTCGACACCTGGCCAGTTTAGAACAACTTAATTTATTCTATATATGAGCAAGGGTTCTTTTTTAAAACGGGGATTACCAGTCTCTATATCGCTTAGTCCTACACTGGATGCTGAGCACATGCAACCCAAAATTCCGCAGAGCAAAAAAAGGCTGATTACCATCTCCCTTATGGCAATTATTGTGGCTATTTTGATCAGTTTTATTGCTAAGTTTTTAATGTTCATCATTGGATTTATTACCCAGCTCTCCTTTTTCGGGCAATTATCCATGACAACAGAAGCCAATCCTTCCTTAAATCACCTGGGCGTCTGGGTTATATTTATTCCGGCCATTGGCGGACTGATTGTGGGACTCATGGCACTTTACGGCTCACAGGCCATCAGAGGTCATGGTATTCCGGAAGCCATGGAGCAGATCCTGACCAATAAAAGTAAAATAAAGCCAACGATTGTTTACTTAAAACCGATTTCTTCCGCCATAGCCATTGGCACCGGAGGTCCTTTTGGCGCGGAAGGTCCGATTATTGCCACAGGAGGTGCGCTGGGCTCCACGCTGGGGCAGATTCTTAAAATATCCAATAACGAACGTAAGATATTGCTCGCCGCTGGCGCTGCCGCCGGTATGGCAACCATCTTTGGCAGCCCCGTATCTTCCATTTTCCTTGCCATAGAGCTTTTATTGTTTGAGTTCTCACCCAGATCAATTATTCCGGTAGCGCTGGCTTGTATCACCGGCGCTGCAGGTCATCATCTTTTTTTCGGGCAGGGCCCCGTTTTCCCGATGGGCACTCAGGTTGCCATGCCCGGCAATACAGCGCTGTTATGGTATAGTATTATGGGCCTCGTCCTGGGGTTTCTTTCTATACTGGCAACCAAAAGCGTTTTTTGGATAGAGGACTTATTTGCTAAAATACCCATTAACTGGTTCTGGTATCCGGCCATTGGTGGCTTAATAGCCGGTGTTATCGGTTATTTTGCTCCCAGAACCCTGGGAGTGGGCTATTTTAATATTACAGATATTCTGACAGGGAGTCTGCCGATAACTTTACTGTTATCCCTGTCCATCCTGAAATTCCTTTCCTGGACCATCGCACTGGGCAGCGGCACCTCAGGGGGAACCCTGGCTCCTCTATTAACCATTGGTGGCGCTACCGGATTATTATTCGGGATGGCGATCCAGCATTATTTTCCGAACAGCGGCATCAATCTTCCGCTGGCAGCGCTTATTGGCATGTCGGCTCTGTTCGCAGGTGCGAGTCGCGCATTATTAACCTCCATTATTTTCGCTATTGAGAGCACTGGTCAATCCAACGCGCTGTTGCCATTACTTGCTGCTTGTTCCGGGGCCTATTTCGTGTCTTTTTTCTTTATGAAATATACCATCATGACCGAGAAAATAGCACGCAAAGGCGTCAAAATTCCGGAGTCATATGAACCCGACGTCCTGGAGAAAATAAGAGTCTCCCAGGTTACTAAGTCTAATACAATGGTAACACATTCTTCCGACTCCATCAACACCGTCAAAGAGTTAATTTTAAAGGACAACCAGCATATTAATTATTTTATGGTTCGCTCTGATGACGGAACTTATATCGGTTATTTAAGTGTGATGGATTTATTTGGTAATCATCCGGAGCAACAAACAATCGGTAGTCTGATTACCGATAAAAATGAAGTATTTATCAGCGATTCGGAAAATTTGCTGTTCGCATTAAAATTGCTTATCAAAAAGGACAAAGAAGCACTGCCTGTCAAAAATGATCAGGGAAATTATATTGGCCTATTGACCTATAAGGACATCCTGAGCGCCTATCAGATTAATCAGGGAGAATTCATAAAGACCAATCCTGCCATTTCTCTTAAAAGACAAGGACTTAAGATTCTTGCCAGGGGAAGTCATATCATGGGTGACAGGCGTCAACGCCATCCCAGACATTAAACATTACACTCCTTTGAAAAATATAAATTATTTTTTCCGTACTGTTCACAATTGCCTAAATTCGTATATACAAAAGACTTTGAGACAATTTGAAACAAACAACAACAGAAAAGGAATTAGTCAGGTATAGCCTGAATGAGGAGCAGGAGAAAAGGGAAATCCTGCGCAGGTACCGTGCTTTATTAAGAACGCTCAGACCCAAATTTAAAAAAGGAGACAAAGAAATTGTCCGGCACGCCTTTTATATGGCTGCCGAGGCACATAAAACCATGCGCCGCAAAAGCGGGGAACCCTATATTTTTCATCCGATCTCAGTAGCCATGATTTGTGTGGAAGAGATCGGTCTGGGCGTGCGCAGTACCATCTGTGCCCTTTTGCACGACACTGTAGAAGATACCGACATTTCCATAGAGGACATTACCCGGGAATTCGGGAATGAAATCGCCCGTATTGTGGATGGGCTCACTAAAATCTCCACCGTTGTAGATGCCTCCACCACACAACAGACCGAGAATTTTAAGAAAATATTACTGACACTTACAGATGATCCAAGGGTTATCCTGATTAAACTGGCTGACCGGTTACACAATATGCGCACCCTGGACTGGATGAAACCAGAAAAGCAACTTAAAATCGCCAGTGAAACCGTCTGGGTGTATGCACCGCTCGCCCACCGCATGGGTCTCTATAATATCAAGACCGAGCTGGAAGATCTTTCCATGAAATACCTGGAAAAGGAAAAATATAAAGAGATTGCCCGCAAGCTTGCAGAAACCAGAAGAGAACGTACGCGCTTCATTAATGAGTTCATAAAACCTATTAAGGACAAATTATTGAGTGCCGGCTTTAATTTCGAAATTTACGGTCGTCCTAAAAGCATCCATTCCATCTGGAATAAAATGAAAAAGAAGGGCGTTACTTTTGAAGAGGTATACGATCTTTTTGCCATCAGAGTCATCCTGGATTCTGAACCGGAAAAAGAAAAGGAGGAGTGCTGGAAAGTGTATTCCATCGTCACTGACTCTTATGCTCCTGCCCCCGAAAGACTCCGTGACTGGTTGAGTAACCCAAAAAGTAACGGTTATGAAGCCCTGCATACTACCGTTATGGGGCCTAAGGGCAAGTGGGTAGAAGTCCAGATTCGTACAAAACGAATGAATGAAATCGCGGAAAAAGGTCTGGCTGCTCACTGGAAATACAAGGAAGGCACCAGCACCGAAGACCGTTTTGATAAATGGTTTGGGCAAATCAGAGAAATGATCAGTTCTCAAGGAACTGACAGTATCGACTTCCTGGAGGACTTCAAAACAAGTTTTCTAGCCGAAGAAATTTACGCTTATACGCCTAAAGGAGACATTAAGATGTTACCTAAAGGTTCTACAGCGCTGGATTTTGCCTTTAGCATCCACTCCGCAGTAGGTCAAAAATGTATTGGTGCCAAAGTCAACCATAAACTGGTTCCCATCAGCCATATCCTGCGTAGTGGGGATCAGGTCGAGATTATTACCAGTAACAAGCAAAAACCCAGCGAAGACTGGTTAAACCTGGTGGTTACCGCAAAAGCGAAAAATAGAATTAAAGATGCTTTAAAAGAGGAAAAAAGAGCCATTGGAGAAGATGGGAAATATACCCTTAAAAGAAAATTAGAGAATCTGGGAGTACCCGTCTCGACTTATAACGTTGATGAACTGGTAAGCTTCTATGGCTTAACCTCTCACCTGGACCTGTATTATTCCATCGCCATTAAAAAAATTGACTTAAAAGAACTGAAGACATTTTCTGTCAATGGGGACAGGTTAGAACCTCCAAAAATTGAAGTAAAATCGGATAAACC
>Ga0164242_10005857_pt1 | contig 13610 bp, 27 predicted proteins | sample OricomgcompostMG_FD_108783 | JGI IMG/M metagenome (GOLD analysis project Ga0164242, IMG submission 108783) | Miracle-Growth compost microbial communities from Emeryville, California, USA - Original compost - Miracle growth compost (MG) ...
GAGACCGCGTGCGTCGCGGTCGCCACCACCCGGCCCCTGCCGCAGCTGCTGGCCGAGCTCGACCAGATCCTCGCCGAGCCCCTGCCGTCGGAGAGCGGGTGGCGGCTGGAAGTTCTGGTCTCGGTGCTCTACCACCACGCCGGCGCCACCCTGGCCCTGACCCGGACCCTGCGCGCCCGCATCCAAGCCGCGCAGACCACCACCCGATGAAGGAGTCCGCCATGTCCTGCCCGAACGAGAACTGCCGCAAGGGCGGCTGCACCACCGAACCCGCGCCGAACCCGCACCCCGCGCCGGGCCGCTGACCGACACCCGCACACCAAGCCGCGGCACACCCAACCCGGGGTGTGCCGCGGCATCCCTGTCGAGAAGAGGCAACCCCATGAGACGACACCCCGACCGGCCACCCACCCCGGAAGAGAACCGCGCCCGCAACACCGCACGCATCCTCAACCCGCCCCCGCCGACACTGGCCGACCGCTACCACCAGGCCAGGCTCGCCGTCGAGGAATGGTGGGGTCGACACGTCAGCCACCGCAACCTGCACCGGCACCTCGACGCCCTCCGACTCGACGTCCCGGTACCCCGGCCTGGCCGGCTGCTGCCCGACGACCCCTACGACTATGGGCCCTGGCCCAGCCGCGAGAGATGACATCCCTCGACTGGCGCCGCAGCCCGCACGTCTGCGATGCGGCGATACTGCCGCCCGTCCCCCTGATCTTGGGCGCTCACCGGTTCGACCCCACCGGCACCACTGCCCTCTACGAGGTCGAGGACAAGCCGCTCTGCACCCTCGCCGAGACGCACCGCGGCCCGCACTACGGCCTCGCCCTGGACCTGCCCGGCGTCGACACCGGCTCGGTGTGGGCGGTGTGGGCCACCGGCGCCACGCCCGCGCTGATCCGCCTGCCGGACTGCCCCGCCACGACCGACGACCGTTCCGAGGTGTGCGGGCTGTGGGACCAGCACCCCGGCCTGCACTCCTGGCAGCTGTACGACCGCGAGGCAGCCCTGGCGAAGGCGCGGCTCGCCGGCCCGCTGTGACCGGCCCACGGCCCGCGCATCACCTTCCACGGTGGATGCGCGGGCCTTTTCGCGTTCACCCGAACGGGTGACAGCGCACGGCGAGTGGCCAGCCCGAACCCGGGGTAACCGACCCTATGGGCACCACATGAGCTACTCCCGCACCAGATGAGACAGAGGCACCCCGAGCGCCCGGGCGATGATCAGGAGGTTGTCGATCGATGCGGCATTACGCCCGAGCTCGGTCCGTATCACCGTTTTACGGTCGATGTAGGTGGCTTCGGCCAGCTGATCGATCGATATCCCCCGCGACTCCCTGACGTCTCGAATGCGGGCGCCGATCGCACGGCGAGCATTGAGTACCCAGTCGGGTGTCGGGTCGGGCGGCACCCATGAAACGATCAGTCGATCTTGGTCGTCTGTCAGTACCAAATATGGGACTACTCTGACAGTGATCGCCTAGTCGCCGACTCCGGGGCGCTCGTACACCCCCCAAGGTGCGCGTCTCGGAGTCGGTGCTCTCCCGACTCCCAGTGGGAGACAACTGGGAGATGATCATGGTCAACCAGCAACCAACAAAAGCTAACTAACACCATCTAGAACCAGGAAGTTCTCGGGCCGCCCACCCATAGCCGCAGGTGAGCAGGTCACAGGCCCGTCAAACACCCGCGTAGTAGTTCCAGGCGGACCACGAGAAACAACCCCGCCAAGCCCGATGACCTGCAACAACGCAGCTCACGCGCGCCCACTGGGAGACAACTGGGAGACGATCAAGAAGAGGTCCCCTGGAACACATCCCACCGCCGCTGCAACGCCGCCATGATCGCCCGCTCCATCACCACCGTCACACTGCTGTACGTGCCCTCGACACCCGGCACCTCATGGCCCATCCGCGACTCCACCGCGAACCGACTGTGACCGTCTTCGTCCAACCACGCCTTGTGCCCGTGCCGCAGCAGATACATCCGCTTGCCCTCGTAAGCCGGGACCGCCGGAACCTTCGGCCGCGGGCGCAGCCCCTCGCGGGCCGGCGCGCCGTCGGCGATCTGCCGCCAGTACTCGCCCGTGAATCCGGTGGACGCAAGGCAGCCTCCACGGATCGCCGGGAACACCCACGGACTGTCGTGCGACGCCTGGACCTTCTCCAGCATGTCCGCCAGGAACGGCGGAATCACCAACGTGCGGTACGAGTCGTACTTCGGCGGCAACAGATGCAGCGCGGCCTTGAAATGCTGGGCTTGCTGCTGCACCCGAATCGCCGGCATGAGACCGGGGCGAGCCCCGTAGCGCAGCATGTCGTCCTCGTACCGCTCCTCCTCCTCGGGATCGGGACGCGGATCGGCCGCCGGCCAGCTGGGGTAGCAGTACTCGCGGCGCAGCCCGAACAACTCGCCGGGGCGCATGCCGGTCATCGCCATCGTCCACAGCATCACGTAGCCCGGATAGCCGGCCACCGTCTCAGCGTTGGCGGCGAGCTGCGCCACATCCTCGATGTGCATGTCCCGCTTGCGTTCGCGCGTCTTCTTCTTGACGTACCGCCCGCGCTTCTGTGTGCGCTCCACCGGAGAGACCTTGATCAGCCGCGGCACCGCGTCGTCGAGGATCATGCCGAGCACCATCATGACGCTGTCGGCGCGGCCCCGCCCCATCTTGGAGCGGATGTGCTTGCGGAACGCCCGCCACGCGATCACGTCGATGTCGCCGACGGCGTGCCGCCCGAAGTAGGGCCGGATGTGGGCGTTGACGATGCTGCGGTAGTTCTTCTCGGTGAGGTCGCCCACGTCGAGGGCGGACAGCCAGTCGTCGAGCCACTCATCCATGAGGGTGGCCCGGTCACGGTTCTTGACGTGCGTGCCGTGGCGGATCTCGTAGAGCTTGTCCAGGCCGTGCTGGACGGCGGTCTCTTCGTCGGTGAATCCGCCCTTGGACTCGTACCGCTTGCGGCCGTTGGGCAGGTACTCGCCGCTCCACCACTTCACGCGGCAGGTGCCGCCGCGCCACTCGATGTGGAGGTGCTTGTGGGCGTCAGCCACGGTCGTCCCCCTGCGGGCCGTTGAGGTCGCCGATCGGGCAGCCGCGGCAGGTGGTGCAGTCGCCGCCCTGGCGTGCCACGAGTTCCCGCATGATCGTCGGGATGCGGGGGTTGTGCGTGTAGTCGCGTGGGGCCACGCAGATCAAGTCGTCATCGGTTGTCCTCCCCACCCAACCCAGAAACCGCGGACCATAGTTGGCCGTGAGCAGCGTGCTTTGCACCAAGCCCCCCCAGTGATCGGGAACGGGACCCCCCAAGGTGTGCGTCCGACTCTGCCATGCCCAGGGCCCGTTAGGACCGGCTGGGGCCAAATAAATAGATGAAGATTCTACGGTTCGCCCCGGGCGTCACAGGATGCCCTCGCGCCGTAGGTCCTCGACGATGCGCTCGCTCAACTCCCGGATCTTCGGCGCGCTGAGGTCGGTCACCGCGACCGACTGGGACTCGATGATCCGCCTCGCCCGCACTCCTCGCTCGGGTACGCCGGCGTCGGCGATGACAACGCCGGGAGCGGCGGCGGAAGGGGTCACGGGGGTTGGTCTGCCGCCGGCCTTGATGGCGGCGCAGGAGCCGACTGCCCATCCGAGGATGGGGTCGATCTTGGCGTACTTCATCTCGCGGACGGGCAGCGCCTCCTCGACTCGCTTCCAGGTGTCTTTGGAGATGTGGGCCATCTGCGCGGCCTTGAGGCGGGCGAGACCGAGTTCCAGGCGGCGCGTCTTTACTGCGTCCCCGAGACGGCGCAGATCGTCTGTCGACATGTGCCCATCTTGGCAGGGCCAGATAGGGCCAGCTAGGTCCATCCCGTGGAAGTCCTGAAATGGCGTGCGTCGCTTCTGTCACGCCATTCGCACACTCGTTCGCAGGTCAGGCCACCCCGACCCATCTAGGGCTGATTAGAGCTAGACATCGGGTCTAACTAGGGCTACCTTCGGCCCATGGAAGCACCCCCAAGCACCTTCCAGGTGCTAGGGGCGGCAATCCGAGAACGCCGCATGCACCTGGGACTCGAAGCGTCCGAGCTCGCCGCCAAGGCGGGAATCAGCCGTCGCTACCTGAACCACCTGGAGAACGGCACCCGGACGCACATGCGCCCCCGCCGGTATGCGGCACTCCGCACCGCCCTTGCAGCAACCGACGACGACCTCCTCGCCCCACCGAGGTCCGAGACACGAGAGGACACGTCATGCCCAGCGACCAGTACGAGAAGTACGGCCGCCCCCAGCCCCCCGCCAGCCTCGACCAGGAGTACATGACCGTCCAGGAGACGGCCTACGTCCTGGGCTGCGGCGTCAAGTGGCTGCGGAAGTTCCTCAAGGAGCACCCGAAGCTGCAGGCCCGGTCGGGCCGGCGCATCATCACCGACCGCGCGGCCCGGGCGCAGATCTACCGGCTCAACACCGGCGCGCCCACCGCGCGTAAGCGGCACTCCGCCGCCGCCTAGCCCCCCGCGTGTCTGCGGGGCCGCCTGTTCCTTCCCGGTCCCAGGCGACCCCCGGCGACGCGCTCACCACTCACGAAAGCGAGGCATCGCCTTGAACCCCATCATCCCATCCGAGCCGGGCGAGGTCGTGAAGCTCGACCTGTCCGCCGGCTCCGTACATACCGTCATGGTCGACGGTGAGCCGCACATCGTGCTGCGGCCCGCGATCGAGGACCTGGGGCTGGACTACTCGACCCAGCTCGCCAAGCTCAAGAGCCGTTCGTGGGCCTCCGTGGGGCAGAGCCCCATGCAGATGGCGGGCGACGACCAGGTCCGCTCCGTAAGCGTCGTCCCGGTGCGCACGTTCCTGATGCTGCTCGCCACGATCAACGAGAACCGCGTCAAGCCGTCCGTCCGGCCGACGCTGGTCGCGTTCCAGAACGAGACCGCGGACGCGATCGAGGCGTACTGGACGCAGGGCGGCGCGATCAACCCGCGTGCCACCGAGGACCAGCTCGACTCGCTGATCGCCCGCGCCAAGCAGCAGGCCGAGGTGCTGTCGATCCTCGCGCCGATCGTCTCGCCGGAGTGGCTGGAGACGAAGGGCCGGCTGGTTGCAGCCCGGGCTCTCGGTGAGGAGCCGGAGCTGGACCCGTTGGATGTGCCGCTGTACGTCCCGGACTTTCTGAAGGGCAAGGGGCTGAACCGCAAGCAGGTGGAGTCGGTGCAGTCGTGGTTCGGGCGGCGCGCCGCCGCACTGTTCGAGGCGGAGCACGGGGAGAAGCCGGGGAAGCGTCAGTCGGACCTGCCGAACGGCAGCGTGCGGGAGACCTACGCGTGGACGGTCCGGCATCTGCCGGTGTTCGAGGAGACGTGGGACCGCTACTACGCGGACCAGTACCCCGTCCAGGGCGAGTTCGGCGGTGCGGCATGACCGCCCGGGTGCTGTCCCCGGTGCTGTTCCGGGACCGTGAGGGTGACGTGTGGCGCGTTGCCGGCGTGACCGCCGACGGCATGGAGCTGCTGGCGTGTGACAACCCGCAGGACCCGGCCGACCGGGGTGTGGGCGAGTCGTTTGCGTGGACGCGACGGACGGTCGAGATGTGGTTCGGGCCGTTGGAGCGGTTCGAGGCGCCGCGCGTGGTGGAGCCGACCGCCGTGGTGCTGGGCCGGGAGGTGGCCCGGTGAGCGCCCCGCTGACGCCCGTGTTGGTGCCGGATTGGCCGGCGGAGGTGGCGGCGACGCACTCGCCGTCGGACGCGCTCGCCTACCGGCTGGACGCTGTCCTGGTGGCGCACCCGGAGTGGTGCAGCACGGACGCGGACTACCCCGACTGGACGCCGGACGGTGTGCGGTGAGCGCCGCGTTGACGCCGGAGCGGCTGGTGGAGATCGGCGACCTGGTGGAGCGCGCACGGGAGGCCGCCGGCCGGGCGACCTCGTGGTCGATGGGCGAGTACGACGCGATCACCGCCGCGCTGGACGCGGTGCCCGCGCTGCTGGCCGACGTCGAGCGGTCGCAGTACGCGGCTGGTCGGGTCACGGGACTGCTGGAGGCGGCGGAGATCGTCGACAACGACGACGACTGCGGCTGCGGCGGCTGCGACACCTGCATCCCGCGGGCGCTTGCGGCCGAGATACGCGACCGCGCCAAGACGCTGGCCGCCGAGCGGGGTGGTTCCCGTGGCTGACGTGTTGTTGGCGCTGGCTGTGGAGGCGCTGGTTGGCGCGTCGGTGACCGGGGCGGGCGTGTTGCTGGTGGCGCGTGCCCCGCAGGTGGCCGGGTCGTGGGCTGATGGGGCGGCGTGGCTGACGGCCCGCCGTGCCGACGCGGCCGCTGCGGCCCGGATGCTGGCCGCCGTACTGGCCGCCGTGGTGGTGCGGAGCGCGCTGTGGCTGCTGGCTCTGGCGGTCCGTCCGACCGGCAAGCACCGGGCGGAGGTGGCGTGATGTCCGGCTGGTTCTGGTTCCTCGCGTGGCCGCCTGCCGCTTTCGGTGCGGCTCTGATCGTCGGCCCCGCGCTGCGCCGCCGCCAACCCCCCGCTTCCTCTTCTCCCACCGCGCCCGAGGAGGGCAACCGATCATGACCGGACCCGAGCACTACCAGGCGGCCGAGGAGCTGCTCCTCGCCGCTGACGCCTACGACCAGGATGGCGCCCCGCAGACCGCGGCCCAGCGCCGTGCCGAGGCGCAGGTCCACGCCACCCTCGCCCAGGTCGCACTCACCGCGCAGATCCAGCCCGTCGTCGTGCAGAACGACGAGCAGGGGCTCAGCCAGGACGACTACGACGAGTGGTTCTCCGTCGCCCACGGCCTGAACACCGGGGCGGGTGAGCAGGCATGAGCTACCCCGACTACGACACCCCGCGCCTCACCGGCGTGCTCGCCGAGGTCGCCGCCGAACGCGCCGCGCAGGACGCGCGCTGGGGCGAGCAGAACCACCCCGACGGCACCGGCAACAAGTCGCAGCAGGACCAGGCCGAGCGTGCCCGCGAGTGGTGCCAGAGCGCGTTCGGCTCCGGCTACGGCACGTGGTCCGACATCCTCGCCGAGGAAGTCGCCGAGGCCAACGCCGAGCGCGACCCGGCCCGGCTGCGCGCCGAGCTGATCCAGGTTGCCGCCGTCGCCGTCGCCTGGGCCGAGGCCATCGACCGCCGCCAGGCAGGTGAGTCCCGGTGAAGAACCTGATCATCACCGCGTCCCCGGCCGCGCCGTGCCACTGCGGGCTGCCGATCCCCGCCGGCCGAGTCGCGTACTGCTCCGACCGCTGCCGCTGGGACGACGAGCCCCGCAACGACCTCGACTTCGACGACTACACCGAGGACGCCGCATGATGCCCCGCGCTCCGCAGTGTGACGACGACCGCTGCGACTACGACGAGAACGGCCACTGGCAGCACCACCCGCGCTGCGCCACCCGCGACCCGTGGGTGGAGGACATGGCCACGGCGACGGCCCGCGAGGACGGCTACAGCCTGCCCTACGGCACCGTCGTCCGGCTCCCCCGGCAGCGCGAGGCGGGTGCGGCATGAGCGGCCCGCAGCGTATCCAGCGGCAGCGCATGCGTGGTTGGCGGGCGCCCGAGGGCGCCGTGTACGTCGGCCGCGGCAGCCGGTGGGGCAACCCGGCCCGCATCATCCCCGGCTGGAGCAACGGATGCCTGCTCGTCCAGTGGGGAGCGAACGGAGCATCGGTCGGCACCTTCCCCGCGGACGGCGTGGAAGCCCGCCGGTACGCGACGGAGCTGTACCGCGACTGGGCCGAGCGCAGCGTTGGGTTCGTCGAGCAGGTCCGCGCCGAGCTCGCCGGCCGGGACCTCATGTGCTGGTGCCCAACACCCGCCCCGGGCCAGCCGGACCACTGCCATGCGGCGGTGCTGCTGCGGATCGCGAACGGCGGTGCCGCATGACCGCCCGCGAGGACCTGTACGCCGCCGTGATGGACGGCGGCTACCACAGCCCCGCCCGCAGTGAGCGAGCCTCAGCGCTGATCGACGCCTTCAAGGCCGAGGTGCTGGCCGAGGCCGCCGATTCCTCGGACCCGACGGCCGCGATCCACGCGGCCATCGTCGGCTTCGACTTCGCCGGGTACGGCATCGAGGACTACGACCCCACCGGCTTCGACGCCGAGTGGGTCGGTGACCTCGCCTCCGCCATCGCGGGAGCCATCGGCATGGGCAGCGAGGGTGGAGCCGAGGCCGACCTGCTCCCGAAGGCCGAGGTCGTCGCCTGGCTGGACAAGAAGGCCCGCGAAGGCACGCCGGTGTGGGCGCTCGCGTCCAAGGTCGAGCGCGGGGCGGTCCGCCCGAACAACCTGCGGAAGCCACCCCCGAACTTCTTCGAGCCCGGCCACAGCTACACCAGCGGCACCTGGCGGTTCCGCTGCGACACCATCACACCCAGCCCCGGGACCGGCGAACGCCGCGCGCTCGGCTGGAAGTTCGGCCCCGCCTACAGCATCCACGGCTGGTACCCGGTCGCTCTCGACCCCGACGACTGGACCCACGGCGGCTGGACCGAGACCACCGACGGCGGTGGCGTGTGATGGCGACCGCGACCGAGACAGCCACCGTGTGGCGCGGCCCCGGCGTCTACACCGCCGACGAACTGTCCCTGGAGGACTACCACCGGGACATCGTCCCCGGCGGCAGCCTGTCCAGCTCGGGAGCCCGGGCTCTCCTGAGTCCGGGCTGCCCCGCCCAGTTCCACTACGACCGGCAGCACCCGCAGCCGGTCAAGAAGGAGTTCGACCTCGGCACGGCCGCCCACCGGCTCATCCTCGGCGACGGCCCCGAACTCGTCGAAGTCAAGGTCGCCGACTGGCGCACCAAGGACGCCCAACGCCAAGCCGCCGAGGCCCGCGAGCGCGGCGCCGTGCCCCTCAAGACCGCCGACTACGAGCAGGTCCACGCCATGGCCGACGCTCTGCGACAGCACCGCACGGCCGCCTCCCTGTTCGACCCCGTGGGAGGCCAGCCCGAGCAATCCCTGTACTGGATCGACCCGATCACCAAGATCACCTGCCGGGCGCGGCCCGACTGGCTCCGCACCCCCACGCAGAGCAGGGCGATCGTCTCCGACTACAAGACCGCCGCGAAGGTCGACCGGAGATCTATTCAGCGGGCCATCCGCGACCACGGATACCACCAGCAGGCCGCGTGGTGCATCGACGGTGCGCGGCACGTCGGGATCGCCGACGAGCGTGCCGTGTTCCTGCTGGTCTTCCAAGCCAAGAACCCGCCGTACCACGTGGTGGTCGCCCAGGTCGACGCGCTTGACCTGCGCATCGGCCACGCAAAGAACGCCGTCGCCCGCGACATCTACCGCGAGTGCACCGAGACCGGCGTCTGGCCGGCCTACGGCGACGCCGTCGAGATCATCCCGCAGCCCGAATGGGACCAGAAGAAGGACGTCGAGGAATACCTGTGAACTACCCCGTCACCCACCAGCAGCCCGCGCCGGCCCCGGCCCGTATCGGGCAGGGCACCGCCGTCGAACAGTCCCGCGCCGCCGCCGAGGTCCAGGCCGCCGTGGTCGTCGCCCAGCAGTGCCCCCGCAACATCCAGGCCGCCGTCGCCGAGATGCGGCAGTCCTGCCAGCAGACCGGCCTCGCCGAGCGCGCGTTCTTCCGCTACTCCCGCGGCGGCTCCACGGTCACCGGCGCCTCCGTACACCTCGCCCGGGAACTGGCCCGCGTGTGGGGCAACATCCAGTACGGCCTCGTCGAGCTGCGCCGCGACGACGAGTTCGGCCAGTCCGAGATGCAGGCGTTCGCGTGGGACGTCCAGACCAACTCCCGCAACAGCTCGACGTTCATCGTGCCGCACCTGCGGGACAAGAAGGGCGGTGCGGTCAAGCTCACCGAGCTGCGCGACATCTACGAGAACAACGCCAACAACGGCGCCCGCCGGGTACGTGAGGCGATCTTCGCGATCCTCCCGCCCTGGTTCGTCGAAGAGGCCAAGGAGCTGTGCAACAAGACGCTGCGGGACGGCGGCGGCAAGCCCCTGAACCTGCGGATCGCCGACGCGATCAAGGCCTTCGAGGGCATCGGCGTGACCGCCGGGCAGATCGAGACGAAGTTCGGGCGGCCGTCCGGACAGTGGACCGAGCACGACGTGGCACAGCTGTCGGTGGTGTTCAAGTCGATCCAGCGCGGCGAGGTGTCGGCCGAGGATGAGTTCCCGCAGCCGAAGGTCACCGTCGACGAGATCACCCAACCGGCGGCGGCCCGGCCGGCGGCGAAGAGCCGGAAGACGCCGGCGGCCGATGAGGAGCTGGCTCCGCACGAGTGGGACATCCACAAGGTCGCCCGAGCCCTGGGCATGACCGACGCCGACCTGGACGCGCGCTGCTACGGCGTCACGGGCGGTCCGCTCGCTGACGCGACCGACACCCAGGTGCAGGCGCTCTTCCAGGAACTGACCTCCGAGATGGTCGTCCGCGACTCCCAGCAGTAACCCCACCCGCTGAGGGGGCCGCCCCGCCCGCCGGTAACAGGCGGGGCGGCCCCACCAAGGAGACCACACACCATGACCCCCTGGTACGAGGGCCCGCTGTGCGGGTTCGATCTGGAAACCTCGGGCACCGACGTCGACACCGCCCGCATCGTCACCGCCTGCGTCGCCGAACTCAACGGCGACGAGCCCGGCGCCTACAACTGGCTCGCCGACCCTGGCGTCGACATCCCCGCTGAGGCCAGCAACATCCACGGCATCACCACCGAGTACGCCCGCCTGCACGGCCGCCCAGCCCCGGTGGTCGTTGAGGACGTCATCGCCGAGCTCGCCGCGCAGGTCGTCGGCGGCACGCCGCTGGTCATCATGAACGCCCCCTACGACCTGAGCCTCCTCGACCGCGAGGCACGCCGGTACGGGCTCAAGACCCTCACCGACATCGTGGGCGACGAGCTGACCGTGATTGACCCGAAGGTTCTCGACAAGGAAGTCAGCACCCGCAGCGGCAAGCGCACCCTGACCGACCTGTGCAAGCACTACGGGGTGACGCTCGACGGGGCGCACAGCGCCGACGCGGATGCGGTCGCCGCGTGCCGTGTCGCCCGGGTGATCGGCGCTCGCTACCGGCGTCTCGGCCGCATGGGCGTGCGTGAGCTGCACCGGGCGCAGGTCGGCTGGGCTGTGGAGCAGGCGGCCGGCCTGGCGGACTACTTCCGGCGGACGCCCGGCAAGGAGCAGCAGGCCGACGGCGTGCGCGGCGAGTGGCCGCTGATCCCCTTCACCGTCGAGGGGGTGGCGTGATGTTCGGACGTATCCGTCGTCTCCGCGAGGCCCTGGCCGATGAGCGGGCCGGTGCCGAACTCCTCCGCCAGCAGCTCGCCGACGTCCGCGAGGAGTGCGAGTCGTGGCGGTGGGCCGCCAAGCGGGCCATGGGCTCCCACGATGACACCCTGATCCGCCGTACCCGCGAACGCGACGAGGCCGTGCGCCACCTGCGGGCGACGGAGAACGAGCTCGCGGAGAAGCGTCAGCGGATCGCCGCGCTCGCATCCAGCTACGGCCAGGTCTGCGCCCGGGCTGACCGGCTCCGGTCCGCGTGGCTGCGTTCCCGCCGCCGCGCCACCGAACAGCGCGTCGAGCTCGCCGAGCAGCGGCGGGCGGTCGACCGGCTCACCCGGCAGCTCCTCGACGGCACGGGCTACGACGCGACGCGACGCAACGCGAACGCCTCGACCTCGACACCGCCAGCGACCAGGCAGGGGCGGTGTCGTAATGCAGATCGGCCACGCCATCGTCGCCGTCATCGTCACGGTCGGCGGCCTCGCATTCCTCACCGCCGCGGCCCTCACCAACGGGCAGCGCGTCGAGACCGAACCGCAACAGCACGGCGTGATCCCCACCGCACTCCAGTACTGCACCGAATGCCTCCGCCTCGAAACCGCCGTCACCCACCCCGACGGCACCACCACCTGCCAGCACTGCGGCACCCACCACCCAGCCACCGAGGAGGCCCTGTGACCACGCCCCTGCCTCTGCCCGGCATGCCCGAACCACCCGCGCCATCCGCCGACTACGAGACGTGGGCCAAGACGGTCCGGCCCGTGTACGCCGCCGCAGCCTCCACCGGCCACACGTTCCTGTGCTGGCACATCGCCCGCGACCACCACCTCCCCGACCCGCCCAACCCCAAGCGCGACTGGGCACGCCTCATGAGTGAACTCCACCGCGCCGGCCTCATCCACCAGGACGGCTACGGCGAAGCCCGCGACCACTCCGCCGTCCACGCCTGGCGCGGCACCCGCGCCGCCATGCAGGGGAGGGCCGCGTGACCACCGCCGTCCGAACCCCACCGAACCACGACACCACCACCTGCTACACCGAATACCGCTGCCGCCGCCCCGAATGCGTCGCCCGCTACAACACCCTCAACCAGCAGCGCCTCCGCGCACGCCGCGCCGGCACCTACGACCGATTCGTCGACGCCGAACCCGTCCGCCACCACATCCTCAACCTCCAACGCGCAGGCATGGCCGCCGACGCCATCGCCACCGTCGCCGGCGTCCCCACCCAAACCGTCCTCGAATTCGTGCGCGTGCGCCCCTCCAAAGGCCGCGGCCGCCGCCGGCGCACCACCCCCGCCACCGCGGCGAAAATCCTCGCCGTCACCCCCGCCGACCAGGCCACCGGCCGCATCGACGCCACCGGCACCCGCCGCCGCATGCAAGCCCTCGTCGCGATCGGCTGGCCCGTCCGGCACATCGCCACACACGCCGGCCTCCACCCCACCACCACCCGCATCCCCGACGCAGGCGGCCGCGTCTACGTCGCCACCGCCAAGGCTGTCGCCGCGACCTACGACCGGCTGCGTCACCGCCGCCCCACCGCCCACGGCGTCACCGCGGCACACATGCAGCGCGCCAAGAACCTCGGCAGCCGCAACGGCTGGCCGCCGCCGACCTACTGGGACCAGCACCCCGGCGAGATCGACAACCCCGACTACATGCCCATGACGCCACGGCAGGTCATCGCCGAAGAAGCCCGCTGGTTCATGGCCATGGACGGCCTCAGCGTCGAGCAGGTCGCCAAGCGGCTGCGCCGGTCCGCCACCTACGTCCGCGAATGCCTCCAGCAGCACCCCGAATCCGATGAGGCCGCCCGGTGAGCCGCCTCATCGACGCCGAACCCACCCGCCGGCAGCTCCGCGAACTCGCCGCCGCCGGCTACCCCCTCACGTGGATCGCCGCCCGCGCCTACGCCTCACCCACCGGCCTGGGCCGTATCCGCTCCGGCAACAGCACCCGCATCACCCCCACCCTCGCCCACACCATCGACCACCTCCACCAGCAGCTCGCCGACACCCCACCCGACCAGATGGGGGTCCCCAGCCGCGCCATCTCCATCAGCCGCATCACCGCCGCCCGCAACCACTGGACCCGCAGACGGCAAAGGGCGGCCACGTGAAACACCCCGCCATGGCCCTGCCCAACCGGCTCGCCTGGGCCCGCGACGCCGCCTGCGACGGCGTGGACCTGGACGTGTTCTTCGACGAACGCCGCCCCGAACGCGCCCTCGCCTACTGCCACACCTGCCCCGTCCGAACCCGATGCCTGGACCTCGCCTTCGCCGCCGAAGGCGGCGCCAACTCCGCCTACCGGCACGGCATCTACGGCGGCCTCAC
>Ga0164242_10005859_pt1 | contig 13607 bp, 13 predicted proteins | sample OricomgcompostMG_FD_108783 | JGI IMG/M metagenome (GOLD analysis project Ga0164242, IMG submission 108783) | Miracle-Growth compost microbial communities from Emeryville, California, USA - Original compost - Miracle growth compost (MG) ...
AACAACGACGGCATCACCAACTGGGGACCGGTGATGGCGGCGACGGTGCTGGCCATGCTGCCGGTGCTGATCGTCTTCCTCGCACTTCAACGTCACATGATCAAGGGCCTCACGGCCGGCGCGGTCAAGGGCTGAGCTGCCTTGACGCACAACACAAAGGAGAAAGACATGTCCAACCTGTCACGCCGTGGGCTCGTCGGAGCAGCGGGTGGTGCGGCACTTGCCACCGGCCTGGCGGCTTGCGCCGGCACCGGCTCGGACTCCTCCAAGGGTGGAGGCGGTGACTCCAACACGATCGATTTCTGGAGCAACCACCCGGGCACGTCGACCGCCGTCGAGAAGAAGATCATCGCGGCGTTCGAGAAGAAGTACCCCGACCTGAAGGTCAAGCTGACCGATGCGGGCAAGGACTACGAGGAAGTGGGCCAGAAGTTCAACGCGGCCCTCGCCGGCGGCAACCTCCCCGACGTCATCGTCACCTCCGACGTGACGTGGTTCAACTTCGCGCTCAACAACCGTTTCGCGGACATCGGTGCGCTGTTCAAGAAGCACGGGCTGTCCACCGACGACTACGTCGACGGTCTCTACGCCGACTACCAGTACAAGGGCAAGCACTACGCGATCCCCTATGCCCGTTCGACGGTGCTGTTCATGTACAACAAGGACGCGTTCAAGAAGGCGGGGCTACCGGACCGCTCGCCGAAGACGTGGGACGAGTTCACCCAGTGGGCGCCGAAGCTCAACGCAGCCATGGGCAGCGGGAAGCACGCGCTCATCCTGGATGACGGCGCCGACTACCTGGACTGGACCTTCCAGTCCATCGCCTGGACCTACGGCGGTGGCTACTCCAAGGAGTGGAAGCCGACGTTCACCGACCCCAACACGGTCAAGGCCGCCACGGTGCTGCAGGGCTGGGCGAAGAACGGCTACGTCAAGACCTCCGCGGACTCGGCCAGCGACTTCGGTGCCGGACTGGGAGCGGTGCTGCTGGAGTCGACCGGAAACCTCGGCGGCCTCACCGACCTGAAGTTCGAGCTCGGGGCCGCGTTCGTGCCTGCGCCGGACGGGAAGAAGTGCTGCCCGACGGGTGGGGCCGGTGTCGCCATACCCTCCGGGATCTCTGCGGCCCGCCAGGCGAACGCCGCCAAGTTCGTGGAGTTCCTGACCAACCCCGAGAACACCGTGCTGTTCACCCAGGCGACCGGCTACATGCCGGTCCGGAAGTCCGCGCTGAAGCTGCCCGACGAGGTTGCCTACCTGAAGAAGAACCCCAACTTCAAGGTGGCCGTCGACCAGCTGCCGAAGACCCGGCCGCAGGACTACGCCCGCGTCTTCGTGCCCGGTGGTGGCGCCGACATCGGACAGGCGCTGGACAAGATCGTGGCCGGCTCCGACGTCGAGTCGACGATGAAGGCGCTGGACGCGACCATCACCAAGTCGTACAACACGCAGGTGAAGCCGAAGCTCAAGGCTTGATCGATGGCATCAGTGTTTTTCGACGGGGCGACCCGACTGCACAAGGGCAATACGAAGCCCTCGGTGGACAGCGTCACGCTGGACATCAAGGACGGCGAATTCCTCGTGTTGGTCGGGCCGTCCGGCTGTGGTAAGTCGACCACCCTGCGGATGCTCGCCGGGCTGGAGCCGGTCGACAAGGGACGCGTGCTGATCGACGGGCACGACCAGAAGGGCGTGCGACCACGCGATCGGGATGTCGCCATGGTCTTCCAGAGTTACGCGCTCTACCCGAACATGAGCGCCGAGGAGAACATGGCGTTCGCGCTCCGGAACGCCGGCATGGGCAAGGACGAGGCCCACGAGCGCGTCCGGGAGGCCGCGGAGATCCTGGAGCTCGGGCCGCTGCTGAAGCGCAAACCGGGTCAGCTGTCCGGTGGTCAGCGGCAGCGCGTGGCGATGGGGCGCGCGATCGTGCGCAATCCGAAGGTGTTCTGCATGGACGAACCGTTGTCCAACCTGGACGCCAAGTTGCGAGTGTCGACTCGTGCGCAGATCGCTGCTCTGCAGCGACGTCTCGGTGTCACGACCGTCTACGTCACACACGACCAGACGGAGGCGATGACGATGGGCCATCGCGTCGCGGTGCTCAAGGACGGTGTGCTGCAACAGGCCGACACGCCGGAAGAGCTCTACGACCGACCCCGCAACACGTTCGTCGCCGGCTTCATCGGCTCGCCCGCGATCAACCTGATCGACGCGGGGCTTCGCGATGGCCGGGCCGAGTTCTTCGGCGCATCAGTGCCGCTGGAGCGTGACCGCGCCGGCGGTGCAGAGCGCGTGACGGTCGGTGTACGGCCCGAGTCGTGGACCATCAGCGATGCTCTGCACAAGGACGGTGTCGCGCTCAAGGTCGACATGGTCGAGTCGCTGGGGGCGGAAGTGTTCGTCTACGGCGAGCCGGAGGTCGGCGGGGACGTGCCACGACTGACCATCCGCACCGACAAGAAGCACCGACCCGCGGTCGGTGACATCGTGCGCGTCACGCCCGCCGCGGAAGAGGTGCACTTCTTCGACGCGGCAACGGGCGACCGGCTCTGATCCCGCAGACCGAGCTGCGCGTCACCGGCCGGTTCGTCGCGGCGATCATCGTCGTGGGTGTCGCCACGGGCGTCGGTGGTGCGCTGCTCACGCTGCTGCTGCACCTCACCCAGCACGCGGTCTTCGGCGTCGTGGGGGCCACGTTCGCCCAGGAGGTCCGAGAGGCTGCGCCGGTGCGTCGACTTGTCGGTATGACGATCGGGGGCGGGGCGGTCGGTGTGGCGTGGTGGCAACTGCGCCGGCGCTTCGTCCTGGTGACGGTGCGCACCGCGCTGGCTGATCCACCGACCCGGCTTCCGCTCCGGTCGACCACGCTGGACGCGGTGACACAGATCGTGGCGGTGGGCGCCGGCGCCTCCCTGGGCAGGGAGGGTGCGCCGCGGCAACTCGCCGCGGCGATTGCCGAAGTGATCAGCGCCCGGCTCGGCCTGGATCGAGCACATCGCCGCGTCCTGCTGGGCTGCGCGGCCGGTGCCGGACTCGCAGCGCTCTACAACGCTCCGGTCGCCGGCGGACTCTTCACCTCCGAGATCGTCCTGGCGACAGTGGATTACGTGGCACTCTCGGCGGCCGCCCTCACATCGTGCATCGCCGTTGTGGTGGCCTGGCCGGTGGTCGGTCGCAGTGCGATCTACCAGCTCGGAACCCACAGCACCGCGCCGGGAGTCTGGTTGTGGGCGGTGCTCGCCGGCCCGGTGTGCACTGTCGCCGGTCGCGGCTTCGTCTGGCTGATGGATCGCGCGCGGCGCGGCAGCCCACAGCGTCCGACCCGGGTCCTCCCGATCCACGTCATGGGCGCCATGGCGGCCGTGGGCGCGGTTGCCATGGTGCTGCCCGGTGTGACAGGCAACGGGAAGAGCGTCCTGGAGGCGCTGGTCGGGCGCGGCGGGCTGCCCGCGGGAGTTCTGATCGCGTTGTTGGTGGCGAAGCCGGTGACGACCGCCCTCTGCCTGCGCGGCGGGCTCATCGGTGGTCTGATCACGCCGTCGATGGCCACGGGCGGGGCGCTCGGTGCACTGGTGGCCGTGGCACTGGGGCACACCCAGGGAGGCGTGACCATGATCGTGTGCGCGATGGTCGGCGCGGCCGCGATGCTCGCGACCACCCAGAACGCGCCGATCATGGCCGGCGCTTTCATGCTCGAGGTCTCCCAGTCCCCACCGGCGCTGTGGCCCCCGGTAGCCATCGCCGTGCTGGGTGTCTGGGTGACGACACGGGTGTGGCGGTCGCCAAGATAGTTGTATCTCGACAATAGTTGTGTGCTTATAATAGTTGTGTGACTGCAACTAAACCGACTTCCGTCGGTGTCTGGCTGAACCTGCACGCGCTGGTGATGGACCACATGTATCTGTCCCGTGATCTGCTGCACGATCGCATGGACGGGCTTCCGTGGAGCGGCTATCGCGTCCTGCGACGGATCGAGGGCGGCCCGATGTCCCAGGGCGAGATCGCTGCGCGGATGGGGGTGGACGCACCGGCGATATCGGGCATCGTGAGCGACCTGCTCGAGCGCGGGCACGTCGGCAGAGCGCCCGATCCGAAGGACGGCCGACGAAAGTTGGTGAGCATCACCGACAGCGGGCGGGAGTTGCTGGAGCGCCTGCGTTCGGTGACGGACGTTGCACCGGCGCCGACGGCTACCCTGACGGCTGCCGAACGCCGCGAACTGACCCGGCTGGTCGAGAAGATGCGCGCGGCGGGCGAAGCATGAGCGAGGTGCGCAGCGCCCGATCGCCGGGGCGCGGAACGGCAACTGACGACACTCGGCTCAGCCGCGGCAGACGCCTCGGCGTGCTGGCGATCTGCTGCATGAGCCTGTTCATCGTCGGCATCGACTCGACGGGCGTCAACCTGGCGATCCCGTCGATCGGCCGGCATCTGGGGGCCAGTGGGTCGCAGTTGCAGTGGGTCATCGACGCCTACTTGCTCGTGCTGGCAAGCCTGCTGATGCTTTCCGGGTCGACGGCGGACCGGCTGGGCAGGCGCCGGGTCTTCCAGGTCGGTCTGGTGATCTTCGGCATCGGATCGATCTGCTGTTCCCTGGCACCCGATCCCGGCGTTCTCATCGGCGCACGGACCCTGCAGGCCGTCGGCGGGTCGATGCTCAATCCGGTGGCGATGTCCATCATCACCAACACCTTCCGCGAGCCACGGGAGCGGGCACAGGCGATCGGCATGTGGGGTGGCGTCATCGGCTTGTCCATGGCGCTCGGTCCCGTCGTCGGGGGCGCACTGGTGGCGGGCATCGGTTGGCGGGCGATCTTCTGGATCAATGTGCCGATCGTCGCGGCCGCCGTCCTGCTCACCCAGCTGTTCGTGCCCGAGTCCCGCGCCGACCGGGTCCGGCGACTGGATCCGGTGGCACAGGGACTGGTGATCGTGATGCTTGCCGCGATCACCTACGCGATCATCGAAGGCGGCTCGCGCGGCTGGGGATCGACGATGATCGTGGCGTGTTTCGTCCTCACTGTGGTCGCGGCCGTCGCACTGATCGGCTGGGAGCTGCATCGGGAGGAGCCACTGCTCGATCCGCGGTTCTTCCGGAGCATCCCCTTCAGCGGCGCCGTCGTGTCCGCGGTCGTCGGGTTCTGCGCAATGGCCGGCTTCCTCTTCCTGAACACCCTTTATCTGCAGGACGTCCGCGGCATGTCGGCGTTGCACGCCGGACTGATGACGCTGCCGATGGCGGTCTCGGTTGCGCTGTTCGGCCCGGTGTCCGGACGCATCGTCGGCGACAGGGGTGTGCGCGTGCCGATGTACATCTCGGCGATCGGCATCGGTCTGAGCGCGGTCATGCTGCTGCGTCTGGACAACAACACGAGTCTGCTCTATCTCGGTGTCGCCTATCTGTTCTTCGGCATCGGCTTCGGCATGCTCAACGCGCCGATCACGAACTCCGCCATGTCGGGCATGCCACGTCAGCAGGCCGGCGTCGCGGCGGCGATCGCCTCCACCAGCCGTCAGGTCGGCGGATCGCTCGGTGTCGCCATCCTTCCGGCGATCGCGTTCGGGCGCATGCACGGCGACATGGCCCACGGGCTCGCGCAGGCAACACATCTCGCCTGGTTCGTCATGCTCGGGTGTGCGGCGCTGTTGTTCCTGCTCGGCTTCGCCGTGACCGGCAGGAGGGCACTGCGCTCGAGTCAGCGGGCCGCGGCCGAGCTGGGGGCCTCGTGAGGGTCGTCCTAGTGTGGTCCCATGCGCGGTGAATACAAGGTTCCTGGCGGCAAGCTCGTCGCCGTCGACGTCGACGTCGAGTCCGGACGGTTGGCAAGGGTGTCGGTGTCCGGCGACTTCTTCCTCGAGCCGGACGAGGCCCTGGAGGACATCGACGCGGCCCTGAGCGGCATGCCGGCGGACGCATCCGTCGACCAGCTCGCGGGCGCCATCACCGGTGCGCTCGACCCCGGAGTCAGCCTGATCGGCTTCAACGCGGAGGCGGTGGGCGTCGCCGTGCGTCGTGCGTTGGGCAAGGCGACCGGGTGGGACGACCACACGTTCGACGTCATACCTGCCACGGTCCTGCCGCCCGTCGAGCACGTGGCGCTCGACGAGGTGATCGCCCACGAGGTCGCTGCGGGCACTCGTCCGCCGACGTTGCGCTTCTGGGACTGGGACTCGCCGCTCGTGGTGATCGGTTCGTTCCAGAGCTACCGCAACGAGATCGACCCAGAGGGTGCCGCTCGGCACGGGATCGATGTCGTGCGAAGGGTTTCCGGTGGCGGCGCGATGTTCATGGAGCCGGGCAACTGCATCACCTATTCGCTCGTCGTGCCGTCCTCAATGGTGGAGGGCCTCAGCTTCGAGCGCTCCTACGCGTTCCTCGACGAGTGGGTCATGGCGGCGCTGTCCGAGGTCGGCGTCAATGCGCACTACGTGCCCCTCAACGACATCGCGTCGGACAAGGGAAAGATCGCCGGCGCGGCGCAGAAGCGGTTCGCGGACGGCGCGGTCCTGCACCACGTGACCATGGCCTATGACATCGATGCCGACAAGATGCTCGAAGTGTTGCGGATCGGTCGCGAGAAGATGTCGGACAAGGGCACCAAGAGCGCGAACAAACGCGTGGATCCGATGCGTTCGCAAACCGGTATGCCGCGTGAGAAGATCCTCGACGCCTTCAGCGAGTCGTTCCTCGCGCACTATCGCAGTCAGCTGTCGACGTACACGGACGAGGAGCTGAGCGCGGCGCGCCGGCTCGTCCAGGAGAAGTTCGGCACCGCGGAATGGACCCACCGCGTGCCGTGAGGCGCGGCCGGACAGTCGTGTCGACGCCGAGTGGCCGAGGGTGTGTTAGTCGGGTCTGAAAGCTTGCGCCGCCTCGACGTATTCGCGCGCAACTGCTCGAGGGGCCCGAGCTCGCATGAGCGGACCCATGACCGCGGCCCCGGTCGCCCCGACGGCCGCCAGCGGCGCCAGATCCGTCGGCCGTACGCCGCCCACCGCGAGCAGCGGCAGACCACCTGCCTGGTCAACGAGGGCCTGGATGCCGCGGAGTCCGAGAGCCGGGCCGTAACCCGGTTTCGACGTGGTCGCCGCGAAGGGTCCCGCGACGACGAAGTCGGCTCCTTCGTCTGCGGCTCGTCGCACGCCGTCGGTGTCATGGACCGATCGCCCGATCAGCGCGGGTCTGAGGGGCGGCCAGGGTGCGTCGCTCGACAACTGACATGCGCTGCTCCCGGACCGAGCGTCCCGACCGAGCACGGTGACGCCGGTGCCCACGCGTTGCCGGACTCGTGCCAGCAGCCCGTCATACGAAGCGGTGGAGAGGTCCCGCTCGCGCACCAGCACGTGGTCGACCCCACCGGACACGCATTCCGTGACGACCTCGTCCAGTGGCCGGCCCGCTGTCTGCAGGCGATCGGTGACGAGCAGCAACCGCGGCACACCCGTCATCTCCCGACGACACCCTCCAGGGGTGAGGACGCCCGGGCCAGCGTGCTTCGCGGGATCCGGCCCGCCCTGCGTGCGGCCCGGCCGGCGGCGACCGCGTCGCGCATCGCCGAGGCCATCAGTGCGGGCCGCTCGGCGCGGGTCACCGCGGTCGCCAGCAGCACCGCGGAGCAGCCCAGTTCCATCGCGAGCGCTGCGTCGGAGGCGGTGCCGACGCCGGCGTCGAGGATGACCGGCACGTCCAGTTCTGCGCAGATCAACTCCAGTGCATGCGGATTCCGGATGCCCAGCCCGGAGCCGATCGGCGCGCCGAGAGGCATGACCGCCGCGCAACCCAGGTCGCGCAGCCGGCGGGCGACGACCAGGTCATCGGTGGTGTAGGGCAGCACCTGGAAGCCGTCGTGCACCAGTTGCTCGGCGGCGTCGAGGAGTTCGACACAGTCCGGCAGCAGCGTCCGGTCGTCCGAGACGACTTCGAGCTTGACCCAGTCGGTCCCCAGGGCTTCGCGGGCGAGGCGCGCGGTCAGCACGGCCTCCCGGGCCGTCCGGCAACCCGCGGTGTTGGGCAGCACGTGCACTCCGGAAGCGGTCACCGCCGGCAGCAGTCCGTTGACCGCAGCCGTGCCGGCACGCCGCATCGACACCGTCACGACATCCGCTCCGCTGGAGTCGATGCACTCGGCGAGAACGCTCGCGGTGGCGATGCCACCGGAGCCCAGCAGCAGTCGACTGCGCAGGGTTCGCCCGCCCAGTTCCCAGCAGTCCGTGTCCATGTCAGCCTCCTTGGCAGGGTTGCAGGATGTCGACCGCACTGCCCGGTGGGACGGCCGTGTCGGGCCACCGCGACGACGGCACGACGACGCCGTCGACTGCGACGGCCACCCATCGGCCGTCGATGCCGGCGTCCGTCACGATCGCGTCGACGGTGGTCCCGGCGCGCCACGGTCGCGCGTCGCCGTTCACGGTGTAGCTCTGGATCAACTCGGTCCTCCTGGGTCGAGGGAGCGGATGACGTGGTCACCGACCACTTCGGCCGTCACGGGTGCGAGCAGGAAGCCGTGACGGTAGTGGCCGGTTGCGATGGTCAGCCCCGGGGCGGGTGACACACCCAGCAGGGGCCGGTTGTCCGCCATGGCCGGCCGGAGCCCCACGCGATGGGCGATGATCGCGGCGTCACGAAGTTCGGGAACGACAGCACATGCGGCCGTGAGCAGATCGAGTGCTGCGCGGACGGTCGTGGTCGTGTCTGCCCCGACTTCTTCGCTCGTCGCGCCCACGGTGAGGTGGTGTTCGTCGTGTGGCACCAGGTAGATCGGCACGCGGTCGACGCGGCTGCGGATCATCGCGTGCACGGCCGGAGTCGGGAGCCGGAGGTCGATCAGCTCGCCCTTGACCGGGCGTAGCCCGGAAGCGGCGTCCGTGAGGTGCCGGAGCAGCCCGGACGGGGCCACCGTCGTACTGCGCCAACCTGCGCACAGCACGACGTGGGATGCGTGGATCACCTCATCGGCGACACGTACGCCGACCACCTGGCCGCCGACGTCGACCAGGCTGCCGGTGCCGTCGATGAACTGCGCGCCCGCGCGTCCGGCGGCCGCACGGAGCGCGCCGGTCACCGTGCTGCGGTCGACACAGAAGTCGTCGGGCAACCATGCCGCGCGCCGGACGGTGGCCGCGAGGGCGGGTTCGCGCCGCCGCAGCTGTGCTCTGTCGAGGAGCTCGACGCGGGTGTCCACGTCGCGGAGCAGGCGTAGCCGTCGTTCCAGGCGGGCGTCCTCGTCGCGATCGGCCGCCACGAGGAGCGTTCCGGTCCGCCGCAGCCCGGCCGGGCGGCCGCTGCTGCGCTCCAGGTCGGTGGCGAAGCCGGGCCACATCCGCTGGGCTCGGGAGGTCAGGTCCCAGAGGTCGGGCTCGCCATGGTCGATCTCGGCGGCGGCCGAGATCATGCCGGCGGCGACGGACGAGCTGCGTCCGGGCAGCTCGGTGTCGACCACCACCACCCGGAATCCGCGTCGGGCCAGGTGCCAGGTGACGCCCAGCCCCACGATGCCGCCGCCGAGGACGGCGATCCGCGTCACCGTGCGAGCGAAAGATGCTGGGGCAGCGACTGATTCGATGTCATATGCTCTCCTTGCGCCGGCATGATCCGGATCAAGTCAGTGACGGTCGGAGCTGCGACAGCTCCCTCTCAGCCCGGTGCGCCGGACTCCCGCGAAGGACCTGCCGACCGTAGCACGAGTCGGTCTCTGGCTCGTGCCACGATCGCGGCACGAGCTAGAGACGGTCCATGTCGGTGAGGTCCATGGTCTCGATGTCCTGCGGGTGTGCGGGGTCCAACAACCGGTCGAGGGCGCGACCCGCGGCACTGCCGATGAGCGTCCCGGCGGCGACCGCGACGACGGTGCCGATCGCGATGGTTGCTGCGTTGAATCCGGCTTGGCCGGTGGCGAGTTCGGTGGTGCTCAACAGGCCGAGGCTGCCCGGGACGAGCAGCCAGAAGGCGGGCAGGAAGACCACCAGACGCAACGGGCGGCCGGACAGACGATGGACGACAGCGGCCGCGAGACCCGCGACGGTCGCCCCCGCCAGCGCACCGAGGATGAGGCCGCTGCCCGCTTGCACGATCGACTGGGTCGCGAAGGTGAGCGCGAGGACCAGGAAGATCCACGGGACCGCGGCACGAGAGGCGGCGACGTTGACCACGATCCCGCAGCCGATGACCGCGACGCCCAGGTACGGCGCGATCGGACCCAGGTCCTGGGCGCGCACGTTCGTCAACGCCGACAACTGCTCACCGGTGACGGCGACCGCGGCGAAGAGTCCGACCGCGAACAGCACGAGTTGCATCACACCCGACACCAGGCGGGAGGTGCCGGCGACCGCGGCGCCCGAGGCGATCTCGGACATCCCGGTCACGATCATCGAGCCGGGCAGCAGCACCGCGAACGACGCCACCATGGTGCGCACGGTTCCCTGCAACGGCCAGTGCTGCGCCACCAGGAGCACCAGCACGCCGACGGCGAAGGATGCGAGCAGCGGCAGCAAGGTGCGCACGATCGCCATACGACGACTGAGCATGACGAGGAGCGCGACGAGCAAGGAGCTCCCGGCCGCGGTGACCAGATCACGCCAGGTGGGCTGCAGGATCGCGCAGATCCCGGTGCCGATGGCGATCATGGCCAGGTCGCTCTGCCACACCGGACGGGAGGGCGGCATGGCCTCGATGGCGTCCAGCTCCCGAACGGCCGACGGGATCGCCGTCGCACCGCGCAGCAACCGCTCGTAGACGTCCTGGACGCGCGTGACCTGCTCGAAGCGCAGCGTGCCGGTCACCGGCTCGAAGCCGACGCCGTCCTCGGCGCTCAGCCCGGCGAAGAGACCGGTCGGTGTGGCGGCGACCCGCACCCCGGGTGCTCCGAGCCGACGTGCCAGCAGCGTGACCTGCCGCTCGACGTCCGGCACCGGTGCCCCACCGGCGAGCAGGGCGCTGCCCATCCGCAGCAAGACCTCACGTGTCGAACCCGCCATACAGACATCATGGCGGCAACGGGAACAACCGTTGTCGGTGGCGGCGTTTACGGTTGCACTATGCGCCCGACAACCGACCTCCAGCGACGTGTCGCGCCGTTCGAGGTCGTTTCCGAGTACTCACCCAGTGGAGACCAGCCCACCGCGATCGCCGACCTGGCCCGCCGGGTCGAGGCGGGGGAGCGGGACACCGTGCTGCTCGGCGCCACCGGCACCGGCAAGTCGGCCACCACGGCCTGGCTGATCGAGCAGGTGCAGCGGCCCACCCTGGTGATGGCCCCCAACAAGACCCTGGCCGCACAGCTGGCCAACGAGTTCCGGGAGCTGTTGCCGCACAACGCGGTCGAGTACTTCGTGTCCTACTACGACTACTACCAGCCCGAGGCCTACATCCCGCAGACCGACACCTACATCGAGAAGGACTCCTCGATCAACGACGAGGTCGAGCGGCTGCGCCACAGTGCCACCAACTCGCTGCTGACCCGCCGGGACGTGATCGTGGTGGCGTCGGTCTCGTGCATCTACGGTCTCGGCACGCCGCAGGAGTATGTCGACCGCATGCAGGCGCTCCGTGTCGGCGATCAACTCGACCGTGACGACCTGTTGCGCAAATTCGTCCAGATGCAATACACCCGTAACGACCTGGCGTTCACCCGTGGCACCTTCCGGGTGCGTGGTGACACCGTCGAGATCATTCCGGTCTACGAGGAGCTGGCGATCCGCATCGAGTTCTTCGGTGACGAGATCGAGCGGCTCTACACGCTGCACCCGTTGACCGGTGAGGTCGTGCGCGAGGAGCAGGAGATGTATGTCTTCCCGGCCTCGCACTACGTCGCCGGGCCGGAGCGGATGGAGCGGGCCATCTCCTCCATCGAGGCCGAGTTGGCCGACCGCCTGGGGACGCTGGAGAAGCAGGGCAAGCTGCTGGAGGCGCAGCGGCTGCGGATGCGCACCACCTACGACATCGAGATGATGCGCCAGGTCGGCTCCTGCTCCGGCATTGAGAACTACTCACGACACATCGACGGCCGCGGCCCGGGCAGCGCGCCCAACTGTCTGCTCGACTACTTCCCCGAGGACTTCCTGCTGGTGATCGACGAGTCGCACCAGACCGTCCCGCAGATCGGTGCGATGTACGAAGGGGACATGTCCCGCAAGCGAATGCTGGTCGATCACGGCTTCCGTCTGCCGAGCGCCATGGACAACCGGCCGCTGAAGTGGGAGGAGTTCCTGGAGCGCATCGGCCAGACGATCTACCTGTCGGCGACACCGGGAGACTACGAACTCGCCCGGGCCGGTGGCGAATACGTCGAGCAGGTGATCCGCCCGACCGGTCTGGTCGACCCGGAGATCGTGCTCAAACCGACCAAGGGCCAGATCGACGACCTGCTGCACGAGATCAACGAACGCACCGCACGCGACGAGCGTGTCCTGGTGACGACCCTGACCAAGAAGATGGCCGAAGACCTGACGGACTACCTGCTAGAGAAGGGCGTGCGGGTGCGCTACCTGCACTCCGAGGTCGACACACTGCGCCGCGTGGAGCTCCTGCGCGAGCTGCGGCTCGGCGAGTTCGACGTGTTGGTCGGCATCAACCTGCTGCGTGAGGGCCTGGACCTGCCGGAGGTCTCCTTGGTCAGCATCCTGGATGCCGACAAGGAGGGCTTCCTGCGCTCCACCCGGTCGCTCATCCAGACCATCGGCCGTGCCGCCCGTAACGTGTCCGGTCAGGTGCACATGTATGCCGACAAGATGACCCCGTCGATGCAAGAGGCGATCGACGAGACCAACCGGCGTCGGGACAAGCAGCTCGCCTACAACAAGGAGGCCGGCGTCGACCCGCAGCCGTTGCGCAAGAAGATCGCCGACATCACCGACATGCTGCAGCGCGAGGACGCCGACACCGACGCTCTGATGGGCAGCGGCCGGGCCCAATCGCGCGGCAAGCCCGATGGACGGGGCCGGCGCGGCGGCGGGCGGGGTGCCGTTGCCGCCGATGGTGAGGTTGCCGGTGCCGCACGGATCTCCGGTCTGCCGGCTTCCGACCTGGCGGGGCTGATCCAGGAGCTCACCGAGCAGATGCACCAGGCTGCCGCGGATCTGCACTTCGAGCTGGCCGCGCGGCTGCGCGACGAGCTCGGCGATCTGAAGAAGGAGCTGCGGCAGATGCAGGCCGCGACCAAGTGAGCCGCTGCCCGTGACCACCTACTACGTCACGTAGGATCGGCCGCATGACCTCGACACTCGACGACACGACCGCCGCCGAGCGCGTGCACTCCAGCCTCCCGGGACGAAGCTTCCAGGTCGCCGCCTTCGCCGAAGCGGTCTCCTGGATCGGCCTGCTCATCGGCATGTTCTTCAAATGGATCGTGCAGTCCGGAGATCTGGGGGTCCGGGTCTTCGGGCCGATCCACGGCACGATCTTCGTGCTCTACGTCGTCAGCCTGGTCGCGGTGTCCAGGGCGCACAGGTGGACGGCGAAGGAGTCGGTGCTCGGCCTGATCAGCAGCGTGCCCCCGCTGATGACCGTGTGGTTCGAGCGCCGGGCCGAGCGCCGCGGCGCGCTGGCTCGTCATACAGCCTGACGGCAGGCGACCTCTGCGCTCCTTGCGTGCCTAACCGGCGACGGT
>Ga0164242_10005861_pt1 | contig 13606 bp, 5 predicted proteins | sample OricomgcompostMG_FD_108783 | JGI IMG/M metagenome (GOLD analysis project Ga0164242, IMG submission 108783) | Miracle-Growth compost microbial communities from Emeryville, California, USA - Original compost - Miracle growth compost (MG) ...
CCACGCTCAAGCGCGAGCTGCGCGAACCGCGTCCCGACCGCGTGTTCCACCTGGCCGACGCGTTCCGCGCGGGGCTGTCGCTGGAAGAGGTCTACGCGCTCAGCCGCGTCGATCCGTGGTTCCTCGCCGCGTTCGAGGACATCGTGCTCACCGAGAAAGAGGTGGCCGAGCAGGGCCTCACCGCGCTGGACGCGTCGCGCATGCGCGAGCTCAAGCGCATGGGCTTCGCCGACGCGCGGCTGGCCGAACTGGTCGGCACCGACGAGGCGGCCGTGCGCCACCTGCGCCATACGCTGGGCGTGCGCCCGGTGTACAAGCGGGTGGATTCCTGCGCCGCCGAGTTCGCCACCACCACCGCCTACATGTACTCGACCTACGAGGAAGAGTGCGAGGCGGCGCCGAGCAACCGCGACAAGATCGTGGTGCTGGGCGGCGGCCCCAACCGCATCGGCCAGGGCATCGAGTTCGACTACTGCTGCGTGCATGCGGCGCTGGCGCTGCGCGAGGACGGGTTCGAGACCATCATGGTCAACTGCAACCCGGAAACCGTCTCCACCGACTATGACACCTCCGACCGCCTGTACTTCGAGCCGCTGACGCTGGAGGACGTGCTGGAGATCGTCGAACTGGAAAAGCCCAAGGGCGTGATCGTGCAGTACGGCGGGCAGACCCCGCTCAAGCTCGCCCGCGCGCTGGAGGCCGCCGGCGCGCCGATCATCGGCACCTCGCCCGACTCGATCGACCTGGCCGAGGACCGCGAGCGCTTCCAGCAGATGATCGAGCGGCTCGAGCTGCGCCAGCCGCCGAACCGCACCGCGCGAAACGCCGACGAGGCGCTGGCGCTGGCCCGCGAGATCGGCTACCCGCTGGTGGTGCGCCCGAGCTACGTGCTGGGCGGCCGCGCGATGGAAGTGGTGTACGACGACGCCGACCTGTCGCGCTACATCCGCGAGGCGGTGCAGGTCTCCAACGACTCGCCGGTGTTGCTGGACCGCTTCCTCGACCACGCGGTCGAGGTGGACGTGGACATCATCGCCGACGCCCAGGGGGGCGTGCTGATCGGCGGCATCATGGAGCACATCGAGGAAGCCGGCGTGCATTCGGGCGACTCCTCCTGCTCGCTGCCGCCGTATTCGCTGTCGCCGGCGATCCAGGACGAAATGCGCCGCCAGGTGGCGGCGATGGCGAAAGAGCTCAAGGTGGTCGGGCTGATGAACACCCAGTTCGCAATCCAGGGCGACACGGTGTACATCCTGGAGGTGAACCCGCGCGCCTCGCGCACCGTGCCGTTCGTGTCCAAGGCCACCGGCGTGCCGCTGGCCAAGATCGCGGCGCGCGCCATGGCCGGCCGTTCGCTCGAGGAACAGGGCGCCACCCGCGAGGTGATCCCGTCCTACTTCTCGGTGAAGGAGGCGATCTTCCCGTTCCTGAAATTCCAGAATGTCGACCCCATCCTCGGCCCCGAGATGCGCTCCACCGGCGAGGTGATGGGCGTGGGCTGCAGCTTCGGCGCCGCCTTCGCGCGCGGCCACGACGCCGCCGGCATCGGCGCGCCGCAAAAGGGCAAGGTGTTCGTGTCGGTGCGCGATGCCGACAAGGAGCGCCTGCTGCCGGTGGCGCAGGACGTGGTGTCGCGCGGCTTCAGCCTGGTGGCGACCGCGGGCACGGCGGCCTACCTGAACAGCCGCGGGGTGCCCTGCGAGCGCGTCAACAAGGTGCTGGAGGGCCGGCCGCACATCGTCGACCTGATCAAGAACGGCGACATCGCCTACATTGTCAATACCACCGAGGGCAAGCAGGCGATCGCCGACTCGTTCTCGATCCGGCGCGAGGCGCTGCAGCGTCGCGTCACCTATTCCACTACCGTTGCGGGCGCGCGCGCGCTGGTCCATTCGCTGGACTTCCACAGCAATGACGACGTGCACAGCCTGCAGGAACTGCACAAGGAGCTGAGCCCATGAGCCGAGCCCCCATCACCAAGGCAGGATCGGAGCGTCTGCGCGCCGAACTGGACCGCCTCAAGTCGCAGGACCGCCCGCGCATCATCGCGGCGATCGCCGAGGCCCGCGCCCACGGCGACCTGAAGGAGAACGCCGAGTACCACGCCGCGCGCGAGCAGCAGAGCTTCATCGAAGGGCGCATCGCCGAGCTGGAGGCGGCGCTGTCCACGGCGGAGGTGATCGACGTGGCCCGGCTCAACCCGGGCAGCAAGGTGGTGTTCGGCGCCACCGTGGACCTGGCGGACGAGGACAGCGGCGCCGAAGTGACCTACCAGATCGTGGGCGACCTGGAGGCTGACATCAAGCAGCGCCTGATCGCCGTGTCCTCGCCGATCGCGCGCGCGCTGATCGGCAAGAGCGCGGGCGACAGCTACGAGTTCACCGCGCCCAACGGCGTGAAGCACTACGAGATCGTCGACGTCCGCTACGAATGATGAAAGTGCCGCGAAGCCTGGCATTTTCCCCGGCGGTGTTCCGCGCGGCCGCTCGCCGGGCCGGCGCGGGGCATTCGCCACGGGTCGCGTCGCCGGGGAAGCGGCCGACCGGACGATGAGCGACGAAGCCGCCACCGAGCCCGTGTCCCCGGTGTCCTTGCCGCTGCGCGTTCTGCTGGTGGAGGACGACGAGCTGCTCAGCCAGCACGTGCTCCTGCCCCGCCTGCGGCAACTGGGCTTCGAAGTCGAGGCGACCGCCCAAGGCGCCGGGCTGGAAGCGCGCCTGGCACAGCGGCCGGTCGACATCGTGGTGCTGGACGTGGGCCTGCCGGACCGCGATGGGTTCGAGGCCGCGCGCCAGTTGCGCAGCCGGGCGGCCGAGCTGGGCATCGTGATGCTGACCGCGCGCGGCAAGGTGCGCGACCGCGTGCGCGGGCTCAGCGAAGGGGCGGACGCCTACCTTTCCAAGCCGGTCGACATCGACGTGCTGGCGGCCACCCTGTACAGCCTGGGCCGTCGCCTGCGCGCCACCGCGGCGCGCACCGGCGGCGCGGGCTGGCGGCTGGACGCCGGTGGCTGGTGCCTGTTGTCCCCCGCCGGGAAAACGGTGGCACTCACGCGCACCGAAAGCCGGATCCTGGCGATGCTGATGGAACGGCCGAACCAGGTCGTCCCGCGCGAAGCGCTGATCGAGGCGCTGGCCGCGAACGTCTACGATTTCGACCCGCACCGCCTCGAATCGCTGGTCCATCGCTTGCGCAAGAAGGTGGGCAAGGTGCTCGGCGAGACCTTGCCGCTGAATACCGTGCACCGCGAAGGCTACGTGCTGCTCTCCAGCGCCTGAACGAGTTCGCCGCTGTCGAGCCGGGAGCGTCGGGCCGCCTGCAGCACCCGCGATACCAACTGTTCGGGCGCGAAAGGCTTGGGCAGGCGTTCGGTATGGGCGTCCTCCGGAGGCTCGCGCCTGCCCAGCCCGCGGTAGGCCGAGATCAGGATGACCGGTGTCCGCGGCAGGTGCCGGCGCAGGCGCGGCAGCAACAGGGAGCTGTTGGTGTCCGGCAGGCGGTCGTCGCAGACCAGCACCTGGGGCGCGCACCCGGCCTGGCCGGCCAGCGTCAGGGCCTCGCGGCCGCTGGCCGCGGTGCTCACGTCGCAGCCTTGCTTGCGCAGCGCCTGCGCGAGCAGTTCGCGCAGCGTGTCGTCGTCGTCCACCAGCAGGACACGGATGGTGTCCGCAGGATAGGCATCGGCGGTGGGCGGGGAGATGGCCTCCGCCGCTGCCAGGGGCAGGCGGATCCTGAAAGTGGTGCCGGCGCCGAGGCGGCTTTCCACGTCGATGCGGCCGCCGGCTTCGTCCACCAGCCGGCGCACCACGGCCAGGCCGAGCCCAGTGCCGAGCCCGGGTGGCTTGGTGGTGAAGAATGGCTCGAAGATGCGCTGCCTGACCGAGTCGGGCATGCCGACACCGTCGTCGCTGATCGCGATGACGGCCCGGCGGTCCGGGTCCGCCTCCAGGCGAACGGTCAACTGGCCGCCCTCGGGCATGGCGTCCCTGGCATTCGCGGCGAGGTTGAGGACCGCCAGCTCGAACTGCGAGCGGTCAAAGCGGATGGGCAGCGGCGCATTGCCGGCGTGCATCTGCAGGCGCACGCTGCCGGACAGCAACTGGCGCAGCAGCGGCTGGAGGTCGCGCAGCGCCTCGGCGGCATCGAAGACCTCGTCGTGGGCGGCGCCCTGGCGCGCGAAGTCCAGCAGCTTGCGGCTGATCGACGCGCCGCGCCGGGCAGCGGTCTCCACACCTTGCAGTGCAGCGGCCAGCGCCAGCGCATCCTCGCAGCGGTGGGCTCCCGGCTCGTCCAGCCGGTGCCGTTCGCCGGCGAACCCCTGGATGATGCCCAGCACGTTGTTGAAGTCGTGGGCGATGCCGCTGGAGAGCTGGCCCACGGCTTCCATTTTCTGCGCATGGAACAGTTGTTCCTGGGCGCTTTCGCGCTCGGCCATTTCATGCTTCAGCCGATGCAGGTGCCGGTCCGATTCGGCCAGGCTCTTGCGCATGGCGGCGCTGCAGCGCTCGATGATGGCAGCGATCAACAGATAGATCAGCAACCGCGATGGCAGCTCGATGATGTCGCGGTGGAACAGGTTGGCACCCAGCTGCAGCCCGGGCGAGGGCTGGCGCAACATGTCCGAGAGGATGCCGGTGGCGAACTGGACGATGACGGTCAGGTAGATCAGGGTCAGCGCCCTGCGGTCCAGCATCAGGCCACCCAGGGCCAGCGCCACGATGGGGAAGAAATCGCCGGCCAGCGCCCAGTAGCCGAAGGCCGCGTAGGCGATCAGTCCGGAGCCCAGCAGGGCGCCCAGGGCAGTGCCCACGCCGCCGCGGAAGTGGCGCAGGCGAATGAGCACGAATCCGGCGCAGGCGCCCAGCGCGATAAGCGCGTCGGTCGTCACGTCGATGGCCACGGCCAGCCCCGGAGTATGCGGCATCAGGCGCGGGAACATGCGCTTGTAGTCCTCGTTGTAGGCGAGGATGTAGAGCTTGTTGAGGGGAATGCCGATGCCGGTCAGCAGGAACAGCACCTGGGCGAAGCCCGCGTTGCGGCGGTCGACCGGGTCGTCGATGGCCGGCTTGTGCAGCCAGCGGATGAAGCGTGACCACATGGTCTTCTCCGAGGGTCTGGTCGTGGCGCCGGCGTCGAGCCGGCGGCCACGGTGCCGCGGCGCGCGATGCGCGCCCACGAACGCCGCCGGTTGCCGGCATGCCCGGTGAGAACTTGCGAGTTTATGGGAAAACGCGTGCGTGACCCATGGCCGGCCAGCGCCTAGGTTAGCCGGGTCGACTGGGTGCGGCCGGAGGGGACAGGGGGCTGGCCGACCGCTTTTCGAGACAGGGATGCTCTGTGTCCCGCCAGAGGACATGTTGGGGTCGCCCAGTGACGTGCCGGTCCGCGCCTGCGGCGGCACTTCACTTATACGTTCGGGGAGATAACGAAATGAGTTCAGGTTCTCGCGCCCGTTGGCTGTGGGCCGCCTTGGCGGTGGCCGCGCCCTGGCTTTCCCAGGCGACCGCGCCCGCGGCGACGCCGGCGATGTCCGTGTCCACCCTGCAGGCCAGACGATTGAACGGCAGCGGCATGCATGCCGAGGCCGGCTACGACCGCTTTATCGTGCGCTATCGCAGCGGCACGGTGCCGGCCACGAGCACCGTCGTGGTCCAGAAAATCTCGGCGGCGGCGGCACGCCTGGGCCTGCATGCCGCCAGCGGCACCAAGTCGACGGCGGCACTCGGCGTCACCTACGTCCGCCGCCTGGCGACGGGCGGCCATGTGCTGCGCGTCTCGCGCAAGCTGTCGGCAAGCGAGGCCACCGCGCTGATGCAGCAGATCGCCGCCGACCCCGCGGTGCTGCACGTGGCGCCGGATTACCTGCGCCACGCCGTCAAGGACATCCGCGCCAGCGACGTCACCGCGCCGGACGACCCCTACTTCGCCCAGTACCAGTGGCACATGCGCGCGCCCGACGGCCACGCCGAGCCGGAAGGCGACAGCACGGTGAACGACTACGGCGGCGCCGACGCGGCCGAGGCGTGGACGCTGGCCGACGGCAACGGCATCACCGTGGCAGTGATCGACACGGGCATCACCCAGCATCCCGACCTAGACACCTCGCTGGCCGACGACGGCTACGACTTCATCACCGACCACGTGATTTCCGGCCGCGATACCGACGGCCGCGTCCCCGGCGGCTGGGATACCGGCGACTGGACCAACCAAGACCCGTGGCTCAGCGAGTGCACCAGCAGCAGCAATCCGCCCGAGGCCAGCTCCTGGCACGGCACCCACGTGGCCGGCACGATCGCCGAACTGACCAACAACAACACCGGCATGGCCGGCGTGGCCGGCAAGGCCAGGATCCTGCCGATCCGCGCACTGGGGCATTGCGGCGGCTACGACTCCGACATCAGCGACGCCATCGTCTGGGCCGCCGGCGGCCACGTCGACGGCGTGCCCGACAACCCGCATCCGGCCCAGGTCATCAACCTGAGCCTGGGCGGCGCCGGCAGCTGCAGTGCCGACGATCCGGAAGGCGAGGCGATCGCCGAAGCCAACCAGCTCGGCGCCACCGTGGTGGTGGCCGCGGGCAACGACGGCGCCGACGCCGCGGGCTACACCCCGGCGAGCTGCCCGGGCGCCATCGCGGTAGCCTCGGTCGGCATCACCAGCCGCAAGGCCTTCTACTCGAACTACGGGACCCGGGTGGACATCGCGGCGCCGGGTGGCGGCATCTACGCCGACGATGCGTCCAGCGGCAGCCAGACGTACACCGGTTTCGTCTGGTCCACGGTCAACGACGGCGCTACCGTGCCGACCGACCCGGACTATGCAGGCTATGCCGGCACGTCGCAGGCGACCCCGCACGTCACCGGCACGGTGGCGTTGATGCAGAGCGCCCGCCTGGCCGCCGGCCTGGGCCTGCTGTCGCCCGCCGACGTGCTCGCCGACCTGACCGCCACCGCGCATGCGCCGAACGTCGCGCCCGATGCGGCATACCCGATCGGCGCGGGCATCGTCGATGCCTACGCGGCCGTGCAGAAGGCGGTGGGCGACGACAACGGCGGCGGCGACGACGGCGACGCGACCCGGCTGGGCAACGGCGATGCCCAGGCCGGCATAAGCGGTCATGCCGGCGATGCGCTGTTCTACCGGATCGTCGTGCCGGAAGGCGCCAGGGCGCTGGTACTTCGTACCTTCGGCGGCTCGGGCGACGTCTCGCTCTACGCAAGGCAGGGCAGCGAGCCTTCCGATACCGATTACGACGCGGCTTCGGCGCGCGCGGGCAACAACGAATCGGTGTCCATCGCCAGACCCGTCGCCGGCACCTATTACCTCGAAGTGCTGGGCGTGAAGGACTTCGCCGGCCTGAGCGTGCAGGCGAGCTTCATCGCGCCTGCGCAGTAACCGATCGCTCGTCATCGTCCGCCCGGGCCAGACCTGGGCGGACGCTTCCAGCCGGCATTGGCCCGTGGGCGAGGACCAGCCAGACCATGGCTCCCGCGGCGGGTGGACATGCCGTGTGCGACGCAGTCCGGCTGGAGGCGACCTTTTCCATTTTTTGCTGCGGCATAGCCGCGGCAGGAGAACTCTTCCCATGAACAAGATATTCAGCAAAGTCTGGAACCGCGCCTTGCAGCAATTCGTGGTGGCGTCCGAGCTGGCTCGCCTGAACGGACCATCGAAGGATGCGACCGGGCGATCGGCGCCGAGCGCAGTGTCCATGGCGGTTTTTTCCTTGGGGCTGCTGCCCGCGCTGTGTGCGCAGGCGACGGACGCCGCGGCACTCTCACCGGCTCCGACGGCCGTGCACGCCGTGGCGGCTTCGGCCGCGAAGGTGCGGCCACGCGCAGGAATGGCGGGTGCGCAGGCCGGCGACTCCGGCTACTTCCAGTCGAACGGCGCCGGCGACGGCAGCGACGACGCCAAGGCCGGCGGGCAGCAGAGCGTGGCCGCCGGCGCGGACGCGTCGGCAGCGGGGGCGCAGGCCAGCGCGTTCGGCCACGGTGCATCGGCCGTCGACGACGACACGACGGCGGTGGGGGCAGGCGCCACCGCCATGGGTACGGGCGCCAGTGCATTCGGCCACGGCGCCCTCACCCAGGCGGCGCAGGCAACGGCAGTCGGCGACGGCGCCCAGGCTTCGGGGCAGAACAGCGCCGCGCTGGGCGCCGGCGCGCAGGCGGCGGCGAATGCCTCGGTCGCCATCGGCGGCGTCGCCGTGGACGACAACGGCGAGCTGTTGCTGCACGGTCCTGACGGCAATCTCATGGATACGGCAGCCGCCGCCTCCGCCACGGGCAGCACGGCGATCGGCGCCAGCGCCCAGGCCGGCGATTTCGCCGCCACCGCCGTCGGCCTCGGCGCGGCCGCACAGGGCTATCGGTCGACGGCACTGGGGGCGGGCACCATCGCCTCCGGCGAGGATGCCGTCGCGTTGGGCATCGCCAGCCTGGCCAGCGGCAACGAGGCGGTCAGCGTCGGCCCCGGAGCCTGGGCGACCGGGGCCGACGGCGCCATTGCCGTGGGCACGTCCTCGCAGGCGCTTGGCTGGGAGTCGATCAGCATCGGTACCGACTCCTACGTATCGGGCGATGCCAGCACGGCGGTAGGCCCCACCGCCTGGGCCACCGGGCTGGACAGCACCGCGCTGGGCCAGTACGCGTGGGCGACCAGCGACTATTCGACCGCGCTGGGGCAGAACAGCTACGCCTATGCGGACGGCGCCACGGCGGTCGGCAACGGCGCCACGGCCGCTGCGGAAAACAGCGTGGCGCTGGGCAACGGCGCATTGGCTGACCGTGCCAATACAGTATCGGTGGGCGCGGCGGGCGCGGAACGGCAGATCGCCCACGTGGCGGCCGGCACCGAGGACACCGACGCGGTGAACGTCGGCCAGCTCGACGAAGTGGCGGCGCAGGCGAGCACCGCCAGTCACTACCTGGCCGTGAACGGTGCTGCCGACGGCAGCGACGACGCCTATGCCGATGGTGCGCAGAGCGTGGCGGCCGGCGCCAACGCGCTGGCCGAGGGCAGCGCGAGCAGCGCATTCGGCAACGGCGCGGTGGCGTTCGACGATGACACGACGGCGCAGGGCAGCGGCGCGGTGGCGCAGGGCAGCGGTTCGTCGGCGCTGGGCAGTGCGGCGATGACCAATGGCGAAAACGCCACGGCGGTCGGCTACGGCGCCGTGGCAGGCGCCGCGCACAGCACCGCGCTGGGCGACGGTGCGCAGGCGACGGGCGAGGGCAGTGTCGCACTGGGTCAAGGGTCGGTGGCGGGTGCCGGCGACTCCGTGGCGGCCGCCGGTGCATCGATCGACGAGAGCGCCTGGTACGGCGTCGGCCTGGGCTATGCCACGGACATCGGGGCCAACGCCAACGCTTCGATTGCCATTGGCGCGGATACGCACGTGGGCAATGGGGCGGCCAATTCGGTCGTCCTGGGCACCTCCGCGCGGGCAGGCAGCAATGCGCAGAACGCGGTGATCCTCGGACCGCTGGCGAGTATTTCCGACAACGCCTGGAACAGTGTCGCCATCGGTACGTTCGCCAACGCGGCGACGGGGTCGTCGGTAGCCCTGGGCGGCAATTTTGCCGATATGTACGATGGTACTTATTACATCCGTTACACCGGTGCCCTGGGTGCGGATTCGACTGCCGTCGGCGCGGGTGCTCAGGCCACCGGCGAGCATGCCGTGGCGTTGGGCGCGATGACCACGGTATCGTCGGCGGACAGCGCGGCGATCGGTATCGGCTCCGTGGCTGATCGCGACAATACCGTATCGGTCGGTGACGGGTCGCGCGGCTACGACCGGCAGGTCACCAACGTGGCGGCAGGCACCGAGGACACCGACGCGGTGAACCTGGGCCAGCTCAAGGATGTGGCCAACCGGGGCGGCGCAGCCTCGCACTACCTGGCCGTGGATGGGGCCAACGATGGCAGCGACGATGCCTACGCCGACGGTATGCAGAGCATGGCGGCCGGCGCCGACGCGCTGGCGGAAGGCGTGCAGAGCAGCGCGGTCGGCAACGGCGCGGTGGCGTTCGACGACAACACCACGGCGGTCGGCGCGGGAAGCATTGCCCAGGGCGTCGGCGCTTCCGCGCTGGGCAGCGCGGCGATGACCAATGGCGACGGAACCACGGCGGCGGGCTATGCGGCGCTGGCTTCCGATACCCATGCGTCGGCCTATGGCTCGTTGGCGCAGGCCGCGGCCAATGGCGCGACGGCGATCGGCTACGCCAGCGCCGCATCGACGGTGGACAGCACCGCGGTCGGCGATGCCGCCGGCGCCAGCGGCCAGGCGAGCTCGGCCTTCGGCGGCAATGCCATGGCGGCGGCGGACAACGCGGTGGCGCTGGGCTACAGCGCGCAGGCCTTGGGCGTGCAGTCGATAGCACTGGGCGCCCATACCGCGGCGCAGGGGAACTACGCCGAATCCATCGGATACAAGAGCCAGGCCGTGGGCGAATCGAGCGTGGCCCTGGGCGGGCAGGCGAACGTCCTGTACGGGACCGGCTACGAGGCGTTCCTGCAGACCGAAGCGCTGGGCTACGGTGCCACGGCGATCGGTGCGGCAGCGTATGCACAGGACTACAGTACCGCGGTGGGTCTGCTGGCGGCGGCCAACGCTACCAAGGCGACGTCGCTGGGCTGGAGCGCCTCGGCGTACCAGGACAATGCCACGGCCCTGGGCGAGTTCGCGATCGCCTACGGCACCGGCTCGGTCGGGCTTGGCGGCGAGTCCTCCGCCTACGGCAACGAGTCGATCGCCATCGGCTACCAGGCGGGCACCGGGCAGGACGAGACCATCGCCATCGGTGCGCACAGCCTGGCCTCTTTCTCCGGCAGCACCGCGCTGGGCGAGGGCGCCTATGCGTTGAATACCAACTCGGTGGCGATCGGCACCCAGTCGGAAGCCAACGGCGCCAATTCGGTGGCGCTGGGCGCCGGCAGCTGGACCGTCCGCGACAATACCGTATCGGTGGGCAGCTCCGGCTACTACGACAACGACGGCAACTGGATCCAGTTCCAGCGCCAGATCACCGACGTGGCGCCGGGCACCGAGGACACCGACGCGGTGAACCTCGCCCAGTTGAAGGCCGCGGGCCTGGTCGACGGCGACGGCAATAGCCTGGAGGCGGTGACGTACGACGGCGCGGACCAAAGCAAGGTCACCCTGGGCGGCGCCGACGGCACCACCCTGACCAATCTCAGTCCGGGCAAGCTTGGCGCGAACAGCAGCGATGCGGTGACCGGCGCCCAGCTCTATACGGTGGGCGACGCGGTGGCCCGCTCGCTGGGCGGCGGCGCGCAGATGGGCGCGGTCGGCTTCGTCGGCCCTAACTACGTCATCCAGGGCAGCAACTACAGCAGCGTGGGCGATGCGTTCGGGGCGTTGGACGGCGCCTTGAGCGGAGCCCTCGAAAGCCTGGCGCAGTTGCAGAATCAGGTCGGCAATGCCGGCAGTGCGGTGCCGTCGGGACAGGGCAACGGCCTGGCCGTGGGCAACGGCAGCGTGGCCAAGGACAGCCACGACACCGCGCTGGGCAACGGCGCGACGATCGGCGCCGATGGCAGTACCGCGGTAGGCAACAACGCCAGCGTCAGCGCCACGGCGACCAACTCGGTGGCGGTGGGCGCCGACAGCAGCGCCACGGCGGCATCTTCCACCGCGCTTGGCCAGGGCGCCTCGGCCAAGGCCGACAACAGCGTGGCGTTGGGCGCGGGCTCGGTGGCCGACGAGGCCGACACCGTATCGGTGGGCAACGCCGGCCAGCAGCGGCGGATCACCCACGTGGCGGCCGGCACCGCGCCGACCGACGCCGCCAACGTCGGCCAGGTCGACCAGGCGGAGAAGAGCGCGGAGGCTTATGCCGACGCCGGCGACCAGCAGACCCTGACCACGGCCAAGGCCTACACCGACCAGAAGTTCGGCAACGCGGTCAGCAATACCGACTTCGACAACTTCCGCGGCCAGGTGAGCGACCAGTTCAGCCGGGTCAACCGGCGGCTGGACCGGGTCGGCGCGATGGGCACGGCGATGGCCCAGATGGCGGCCAACACCTCGGGCCTGTCCGGCGACAACCGGGTGGGCGTAGGTGCAGGGAACTACAACGGGCAGTCGGCACTGGCGGTGGGTTTCCAGCGTGCCTTCATGCATAACCGGGCCAGCGTCTCCCTGGGTGCCTCGGTAGCGGGCTCGGAAAGTTCGGTCGGCGTGGGCGCGGGCTTCAGCTGGTAGGCATGCGGCAGGGTTGAAAGGTGGCGGCCACGGAAGGCCGCCACCGCTTTTCGTGCGGAAAGGAGTGCGGTCTCGCCCGGCAATCGATCTCCCGGTCGCGACCCGGGAAGTGGGTAAAGAAAAGGGCGCCGACAGGCACCCTTTTTTCATCACCGGCAATGGAGGCCAGGGTCGGAATCGAACCGGCGTACACGGCTTTGCAGGCCGCTGCATGACCACTCTGCCACCTGGCCATTGCGCTGGGAACGCCGCCGCAACCGGCCGCGCGACCCCGATAAAACAAAACCCCGGAAGGCCGAGGTTTTGCGGAAGTCTGGAGCGGGAAACGAGACTCGAACTCGCGACCCCGACCTTGGCAAGGTCGTGCTCTACCAACTGAGCTATTCCCGCGTCGGAGTTCGCCATCTTAGCAGAAGAATCGCGTATGGGAAGCCCCCTCGGGAGCGGACCTCGCGCGTGTGGAGCGGGGCCTCCGGCCAAGCGTTGTCGAAGCTTTCCCGGGCCCGTGTAGCCCGGCCGGCACGCGGACCGGGCAGGCAACGCGGGTCAGTCCGCGCGGGGTTCATCCGCGGGCGTGGCCGACGCGCGGCTTTGCCGCCGCAGCAGCCATGCCAGCAGCGGCGGCGTCACCATCGCGGTGAGCAGCGACATCGCCACGATGACGGCATAGATGCGATTGCTGAATACCCCGGCGGACAGGCCCAGGCTGGCGATCACCACGCCGACCTCGCCGCGCGGCACCATGCCGAAGCCGACGATGGTGGCACCCCTGCGTCCCAGCGCCAGCGCGCCGAGAAAGCCGCCTAGCAGCTTGGAGACGATGGCGATCGCGGTGACCACCGCCAGCATGAGCAGCGCGTCGGCGCTGCCGAGCAGGTGCAGGTCGATCTTGCTGCCGGTGATCACGAAGAAGAACGGCGTGAGCAGGGCGAGCAAGGGCTGGACCTGTTTCTCCAGCATGTGCTGCTGGCGTGTTTCCGAGGCGATCATGCCGGCGAGGAAGGCGCCGATGATCGCGGCCAGGCCGAAGCGCGTGGACAGCCAGGCCAGGCCAAGGCACAGCGCCAGCACGATCACCAGCGGCGACTGGCTGTGGCGCGGCTTGTCCAGCCAGCTCGAATTCCAGCGCATCACGCGGGTGCCGCCCCAGCCGATCACCGCGATGAAGCCCACCGCGCCGGCCAGCACGATCAACAGCCGCGACGGGTCGAAGCCCTGGCCGCCTTGCAGCGACACCACCACGCCCAACAGCAGCATGGCGAGGATGTCGTCGATCACCGCGGCGCCCAGGATCACCTTGCTCTCGACCCGCTGCAGCACGCCCAGCTCCTGCAGCACGCGCGCGGTGATGCCGGCCGAGGTGGCGACGAA
>Ga0164242_10005862_pt1 | contig 13604 bp, 10 predicted proteins | sample OricomgcompostMG_FD_108783 | JGI IMG/M metagenome (GOLD analysis project Ga0164242, IMG submission 108783) | Miracle-Growth compost microbial communities from Emeryville, California, USA - Original compost - Miracle growth compost (MG) ...
CTCGACGCCCATCGCAAGGTCCATCTACGAGCGGGCCTCCGCGAACGGCAAGCGGGTGCAGGCGCTCGGCGGCGCCAAGAACCACATGGTCGTGATGGAGGATGCCGACATCGACGCCGCCGCCGACGCCGCCGTCTCGGCCGCCTACGGATCGGCCGGCGAGCGGTGCATGGCCGTGAGCGTGCTGGTGGCCGTCGGGGATGCCGGGGACAAGCTGGTCCCGGCCATCCGCTCGCGCATCGACGACCTGGTGATCGGCGACGGAACGGATGCCGCAAGCGGCATGGGCCCGCTCGTCACGGCGCAGCACCGCGAGAGGGTGCTCTCCTACGTGACGGGCGCTGCGGCCGAAGGCGCGACGGTCGTTGTGGACGGCTCGCAGCGGCACTTCGACGGAGACGGGTTCTTCATCGGTGCGACGCTGCTCGACGACGTTCCGCTCGAGTCGTCGGCCTACCGGGACGAGATCTTCGGACCAGTGCTGTCCGTCGTGCGCGTCGCCACTCTCGACGACGCGATCGAGCTGATCAACGCGAACCCTTACGGGAACGGCGTGGCGATCTTCACCCGCGACGGCGGGGCGGCTCGCGAGTTCGAGTTCCGCATCGAGGTGGGGATGGTGGGCATCAACGTGCCCATCCCCGTTCCCGTCGGCTCGTTCTCGTTCGGCGGCTGGAAGAACTCGCTGTTCGGCGACTCCCACATCTACGGCCCCGAGTCGTTCCACTTCTATACGCGCTCGAAGGTCGTGACCTCGCGGTGGCCGGAGCCCCTGCAGTCGAAGGTGGAACTCGCATTCCCCGGCAACCAGTGAGCCGCTTCAACACCCCCGTCGCCGAGACTACGGTCGGCGCGCCGAGACTACGACATCCGGCCGTAGTTCCGGTGGCCAATCCATAGTCTCGACGGAGGGGGTACACGACGACGAAGGCAGCACGGAGACCGAGGATTCACACATGAGCACCAGCGACAACGCCGCGATCGCGGACAACGGCACCGCAGGGTCAGACGCCGCCGGCACCGAGGACAGCACCGACACCGGGCACACCTGCGTCACCGGATACACGGACCGCACCGGATACGCGGACCGCACGGGCGCGTTCCATGCGTTCGGCGACGCGGCCGCGGAACAGCAAGTGCGCGAGGACGATCGCGCCCACGTGTTCCATTCCTGGAGTGCGCAGGCGCACATTTCACCGCTCCCTGTCGCGGCGGGTGAGGGGTCGACGTTCTGGGACTACGAGGGCAACGCGTACCTCGACTTCAGTTCGCAGCTGGTCAATCTCAATCTCGGTCACCAGCATCCGGATCTGGTGTGCGCCATCCAGCACCAGGCAGGACGGCTGACGACCATCCAGCCGTCGATGGCGAACGACGTGCGCGGCGAGCTCGCACGACGCATCGCCGAGGTGGCGCCCGGTGACCTGAACACGGTGTTCTTCACCAACGGCGGTGCGGATGCGAACGAGAACGCCGTGCGCATGGCCCGTCGCGTCACCGGCCGGCGCAAGGTGCTGTCGATGTACCGCTCGTACCACGGCAACACGTCGACGGCGATCGCGCTCACGGGCGACCCGCGGCGCTGGGCGAACGAGCCTGCGGACGGCTCGGTCGCTCACTTCTTCGGGCCGTATCCGTACCGGTCGGCGTTCCATGCGGGATCCGTCGAGGAGGAAGGCCGCCGGGCGCTCGAGCACCTCGAGCAGGTCATCCAGCTCGAAGGGCCGCAGACCATCGCGGCGATCCTCATCGAGACGATCGTCGGCACGAACGGCGTGCTCGTTCCGCCGCCCGGCTACCTCAACGGGGTGCGCGAGCTGTGCGACAGGCACGGCATCGTGTACATCGCCGACGAGGTCATGGTGGGTTTCGGCCGCGTCGGCGAGTGGTTCGCGGTGGATGCGTACGATGTCGCGCCCGACCTCATCACGTTCGCGAAGGGAGTGAACTCGGGCTACGTGCCGCTGGGCGGCGTCGTGATCTCGGATGCCATAGCGCACTTCTTCGACGACGTCTCGTTCCAGGGCGGGCTCACGTACTCCGGGCATCCGCTCGCGTGCGCCGCGGGCGTGGCGACGTTCGAGGTGTTCGAGCGGGACGGCATCCTGGAGCGCGTGCGCGATCTGGGCTCCAGGATCGTCGAGCCGACCATCACGGGATGGCTTCAGACGCATCCGTCGCTCGGCGAGGTGCGCGGCCGCGGCCTGTTCTGGGCGCTGGAGCTCGTGCGGAACCGGGAGACCCGCGAACCTCTCGTGCCGTACAACGCGGGCGGAGCGGATGCCGCACCGATGAACGAGGTGGCGGCAGCATGCAAAGCCGCCGGGGTGTGGCCGTTCACGCATTTCAACCGCATGCACATCGCCCCGCCGCTCGTCATCACCGAGGACGAGCTGCGCCGGGGCCTCGACGTGATAGACAGTGCCCTCGAGGTGGCAGACCGGTACGCAGCCTGACGCTTCGTCGTGGTCTCGGCCGAACAGCAGGGGCGACGAACGGCAGCGAACCGAGCGAGATGCGTCAGCGGCGACGCATACGGTGGTGGCATGGCGGGCATCAGACACGAGTTCGAGTCGACGCTGTTCCCGTGGGCGGCCAGGCGCGAGCTGTGGGTCTTCGCCCGGCTGCCGCTCGAGGTGTCGGAAGAGATCCACGACGCGCCCCACCCGCCCGCCGGGTTCAACTCGGTGAAGGTGGTGGCGACGCTGCGATCGTCGCGGTGGAACACCTCCATCTTTCCGGAGTCGGACGGCACCTACGTGCTGGCGATCAAGAAGGCCATCCGCACCCGCGAGGGCGTAGGCGTCGGCGACACCGTACGGATGGCCGTCGAGACGGTGCTCTGACGGCCGCCCCGCGTCAGTCGTTCGGCTTCACCAGGCAGAACGGATGCCCCGCCGGGTCGAGATACACCCGGAACGTCTCCTGGTCGTAACCCGCCTTGGTGGCCCCGAGTGCCAGCACCTGCTGCTCGCCGGCATCCAGATCGTCGACCTTGACGTCGATGTGCATCTGCTGCGGCACGTCTTGGCCTGGCCACTGCGGGGGCCGGTACTCGCCCTCCACCTTCTGGAAGGCCACCAAGGGCCGCGGGCGTGTCTCAGAGGCGAGCTCGACCCAGTCCGGATCGTCGGAGACCACCTGCATGCCGAGCAGTTCGCCGTAGAACTGCGCGAGCGCCGACGGATCCGGGCAGTCGATGGCCAGTACGTCGAATGTTCCAATCATGCTGGGCACGCTACGCCGACCCGCTGACATCCGTCACGGGTGCGGACGCCTGGTCGCAGACGGCCGAGTCGCGGCTCTGCCGCCACGGGTCAGGCGACAGATGTGAGCCGGGCCTGCTCGTCGTACAGCCGCGCGTACTCGCCGCCGAGGGCGAGCAGCTCGCCGTGCGTGCCCTGCTCGACGATGCGTCCGTTGTCGACGACGAAGATCACGTCGGCACGCACGATCGTCGACAACCGGTGAGCGATGGCGATCGTGGTGCGGCCGTGCGACGCCGTGTCGAGCGCCTGCTGCACCACGCGTTCCGAGATCGTGTCCAACGCGCTCGTGGCCTCGTCGAGAATCAGCACTTCCGGGTCCTTGAGCAGCACCCTCGCGATCGCGATGCGCTGCTTCTCACCGCCGGAGAGCCGGTAGCCGCGTTCGCCCACGATCGTGTCGTAGCCATCCGGGAACCCCGCGATCGTGTCGTGGATGTTGGCGGCCCTGGCGGCCTGCTCGAGCTGTTCCTGCGTGGCATCCGGAGCCGCGTACCTGAGGTTCTCGGCGATGGTCGCGTGGAACAGGTACGTCTCCTGGCTCACGATGCCGATGTGATCGATGAGCGACTCGTGCGCCAGGTCGAGCACGTCGTGCCCCGCGAACAGCACGGCACCCTCGGACGCCTCGTACAGCCGCGGAACCAGGTAGGAGACGGTGGTCTTGCCTGCGCCGCTGGGACCGACGAACGCTGCGAACTGCCCTGGACGGATGCGGAACGACACGTCGTCCAACGTGGGCTGCTCATCGGGGCGCGAGTCGGGATAGCGGAAGGTGACGTCGCGGAACTCGATCTCGCCGACCGAGTCGGTGGCCGGTGAGACGGAGACGGCGTCTGGCGCATCCTGGATGGCGGGCTTCAGGTCGAGGTATTCGAAGATGCGCGCGAAGAGCGCACTGGATGTCTGCAGATTGAGCGCCGTCTGCATGATGCCGATCAGCGGGAACAGCAGCCGTGCCTGCACGGTCGTGAACGCGACGATCGTGCCGGCCGTGATGTCACCGGCGCCCGTGCCCAGCAGCCATGCCGACACGAGGTACACGATCGCGGGAATCGACGACAGGAAGATCTGCACCATGGCGAAGAACCACTGCCCGCTCATGGCCTCCTTAACCTGGAGCCCGATCTGCGTCTGGTTCTCCGCCTCGTAGCGCACCGTCTCCGCCCGCTGACGGTTAAAGCTCTTGGAGAGCAGGATGCCGGAGACGCTCAGCGTCTCCTGCGTGATCGCCGTCATGTCCGAGAGCGACTCCTGCGTCGCCGTCGCGATCCTGGCTCGCACCTGCCCCACGCGACGCTGCGCGATGACGAGGAAGGGCATCAGCACGATGGCGATCAGGGTGAGCTGCCAGTTGAGCAGCAGCATCGCCACAAAGGCGGCGATGACGGTGACGATGTTGCCGAACACGCTCGACACGGTGTTCGTGAGAACGTTCGCGACACCGCCGACGTCGTTCTGCAGCCGCGACTGGATGACGCCGGTCTTCGTCCGCGTGAAGAAGCTCAGCTCCATGGACTGCAGGTGGCGGAACAGCCTCACCCGAAGAGCGCCCATCACCTTGTTGCCCACGGTCGAGGTGAGGTAGGTCTGCCAGACGCCGAGGCCGCCTGAGGCGAGGAAGACGACGATCATGGCGACCACGAGGGCGACGGTCACCGGGATGTCCGGGTGCCCGGATGCCGGGAACAGGCCGTGGTCGAACACCCGCTGGGTCAACAGCGGCGGCACGACCGAGAGCGCGGCGGAGAGAAGAACGAGGGCGACCGTCACCGAGAGAGCGGCTTTGTGCGGGGCGAACAGCCTGCCAACTCTGCGCAGTAGATGCGGTATCTTCGGCGCCGCCGCGTTCGCCGCCTTCACCGCCGCGATGTCCCTGCCGCCACGCCTGCCGTGCCCGACCGGCCCCGGTCCGCTCATGTCTGTCTCCCTCGCTCTCGGGATGCTCTCACCACCGTGCGCTCGAAGCCGCGCCGTGCCCGCCGATGTGCGAGCATCCGAGGGGCCGCGAACGGCCACTGGGAATGTCAACGATATATCGCATCCGGTCATTCCCTGGCGAACGGTGGCTCTCGTCCATCGGCAGTCGGCCGATCGGCTGCACTGGCGGTGTTCCCGTGGTCAACTTGTCCGGTGACGGACAACAGGTCGGCGAAGCCGACAACCCGAACTGGATCGTTCGCCCTCTCACCCGATCCCTCCGGAACGACGGTGAGCAGGCGCGCCTGGCTGGCGCTCGTGGTGCTGCTCGCCGGCATGTTCATGGCGCTGCTCGATACGAGCATCGTGAACGTGGCGTTGCAGACCATCCGCACCAGCTTGAACGCCAACGAGGCCACGCTCTCCTGGGTCATCTCCGGTTACGCCCTGGCCTTCGGCCTGCTGCTCATCACGGCCGGTCGGTTCGGTGACCGCTTCGGTCACAAGGGCATCTTCATCGTGGGCGTCGCGGTCTTCACGCTCGCGAGCGTGTGGTGCGGGCTCGCGCAGTCCAGCACGGAGCTCGTGATCGCCCGCGTCGTGCAGGGCGTCGGCGGCGGCATCTACGTGCCCGCCGTGGCATCCCTCATCCAGCTCATGTTCCCGCCGCGGGTGCGCGGGAGGGCATTCGGAGTCATGGGAGCCGTCATCGGCATCTCCACGGCACTCGGTCCGCTCATCGGCGGGTTGCTCATCCAGGCGTTCGGCGAGAACGAGGGATGGCGCTCCATCTTCTTCGTGAACGCGCCGATCGGCGTGCTCACCGTCATCGCGGCCGTGCTGCTCGTGCCGGGCGGCGCAGAGGGCAAGCGCCTGTCGACGGATGCCGTCGGCCTGCTCCTCGCCGTCGCCTCCATGGTGGCGATCCTCGTTCCGCTCATCGAGGGAGAGGATCAGGGCTGGCCGCTCTGGACCTGGCTCAGCCTCGCAGGCGGAGTCGTGCTGCTCGTGCTGTTCGCCCTGTGGGAGCGGCACGTCGCCAGCACGGACAAGGAGCCGCTCGTTCCTCCGCACCTGTTCTCGCATCCGCAGTTCACGGGCGGCGTGCTGCTGGCCTTCGTGTATTTCGCGGCGTTCACCAGCATCTTCTTCACGATCTCGCTGCTCTGGCAGGCAGGACTGGGTCACACGGCGCTCGAGTCCGGCCTCGTCTCGCTGCCGTTCTCGATCGGCAGCATCGCGGGCGCGGCGCTCAGCGACCGGTTCGCGCAGCGGCTCGGACGCAACGTGCTCTCGCTCGGCACCGGGCTCGTCGCGCTCGGCCTGATCACGCTGTGGCTGCTCTTCTCGTTCGTTCCCACCGACGACCTCGTGAACTGGGATCTGCTTCCGCCGCTTCTCGTCGCCGGCTTCGGCAGCGGGTTGTTCATTGCGCCGAACGCGCGGTTCATCGTCGCCACGGTGGACAATTCGGAGGCGGGCGCGGCGAGCGGTGTCATCCAGACCATGCAGCGCATCGGCTCGGCCATCGGCATCGCCGTGATCGGCAGCGTGCTCTTCGGCCAGCTGCCGTCGTCGTTCGCGCCGAGCAAGGCGAAGGCGGCGCAGATCGCCCAGCAGCACGCGGCAGGTGGAGCGGATGCCATCAAGCACGCCATCCAGCAGTACATCGACCACAACCTCGCTATCGCCTTCGGTCACGGTTCGGCGCTCGCGATGCTGACCAGCACGATCTTCGCGGTCGCCGCCTTCCTGCTCGTGTTCGCGCTGCCGAAGAAGGTCAGCCTGCACTAGGCACCTCGGGCGACGCCGCCGCCGCCGCGGCCGCGGTCGCGCCGTCCGCGCGCGTCCGTTGCGAGCCGAATTCAGGAAGCGGCGGACCTCGCCCGCATATCGCAGCCGAACCGGCCGATCTCCTGATTTCGACGAGCGGCAGAGCCGGACCCAACCGGAGTTGGGGTCGCGCCCGAGCCGTCGGTCCCGGACCTGACGGGCCTCGCCGTACCGCGCACCCGACGGGCCTCGCCCTGCCGCGGAACCGCCCTACGGACGATGCGGGCCGGGCAGAGGCACGCCGGTTGTCGTGACCGCGACCGGAAGCGGTGCGCCGTGAGTTCCCGCGGCATCGGCATCGGCACCTGCGGCATCTGCATCGGCATCGGCACCCGCGGCATCTGCATCGGCATTGGCGGCACCCGCGGCATCTGCATCGCCCGGCGCACCACCGGATGCCGCCGGCCGCGGCATCCGCCTCGCGCGGAATCCCGCAAGGAAGAGCACGAGCGCGATCGCAGTGACGAGGGCACCGGTGACCGGCACCAGCCACGGCCCGCCGAGCGCGAGCGACTCATTGCCGAGCGGCGGCGCGATCGCGATGCCGAGATACATGGCCGAGGAGTACCAGGCCATGGTCTGCTGGGCTTGCGCCGGCTCGATGACCACGAGGCGGTGCTGAACGGGGATGGTCGCCGCCGCCGTGACAGCGCCCCACACCGCGAACACCACGACGGATGCGCCGAACGACCACGCGAAGGCAGCGAGCGCGAGAAGCGCGACGGCCTGAACGGCGAGCGCGATCGTCGCGATGCTTCGGCTCCCGAATCGGTCCGTGAACGGCCCGGCGAGGGCATTGCCCACGACACCGGCCACACCGTACGCGAGCAGCAGGATGGCGAGCAGCCCGCCGGATCCGCCCGTGGCGCCCGCCGACACCTCGGCCGAGAAGATGTACACGACGTTGAAGCCGGTGGTCACGAAGAGCGCCGCTCCGAGCGTGACGAGCACGCGGGCATCCGCCAGTGGTCGCAGCCGCTGTCGCAACGTGACGGGCGAAGGATGCGGAACGCCGCGGAACAACGGGACAATCGCCGCCGCCACGATGACGCCCATCGCGACGAGGCACCACATCGGCATGCGCCAGTCGAACAGGGTGCCGAGCTCGGTGCCGAGCGGGGATCCGATCGCGACCGAGAAGGTGAAGCCTGCTCCGACGATGGCGAGCGCGCGACCGCGACGCTCGGGCGGCACGATGGTGGCGGCGACGGCCGTCGCAGTGGGCACGAGGGCGGCACCGCCGAGCGCTGCGACGACACGGCCCAGCGCGAACATGCCGAGCGTGGTGCTGGATGCGGCGATCGCCGCGCCGACGCAGAACAGCACGGACCCGGATGCCATCAGCGCCCAGCGCGGAACGTGAGACAGTCCGATCGACGCGGCGGGCGAGGCCACGGCGACGATGAGCGCATAGAGAGTGATGGAGTAGCTGACGGATGCCTGGCTCGACTCGAGATCGTGGGCGATCCGCGGGAGCAGCCCGGCAATCACGAACGCGTTGGTGCCCACCATGAACATGCCGAGCGCGAGCAGCAGGAGGCGCACAGTGGAACCGCGATACGATTGTTCGACAACGGTCATACGGTTACGATAGCGCCATTGTTCGATTAAGTTCAAACTATTTCTCGGGAGGATGCTCGTGGAGCCGTCGCAGAGCTATCCTTCACCGGACATGTCCGACGTGCAGCTCGTCGACGTGCTCAGAGCGCTCGCGGACCCGATCCGGCTGGAGATCGTTCGGCACCTCGCCGACGGAACCGCTCACCCCAAGACCTCGGACCTGTGGCCCTTCGACGTGCAGAAGTCGACGCTGTCCCATCACTTCAAGACGCTGCGCGAGTCGGGTCTCACCCGCACCATCGTGAACGGGCGGCAGCACGACATCCAGCTGCGCAAGGCGGAGCTGGACGAGCGGTTCCCCGGCCTCATCGATTCCGTGCTGCGCGGCTGAGACAGCGGCCTCGCTCCGCAGCGCCGGATGCGCGGCCGAGCTTGCTGCCTCGCGCCGCACCGCCGCATGTCGGTGGTGCGTTCTAGGGTGGTGACCACCGACTCCGCAACGGCAGCGCGAGCGGTCACCACGACGACGTGAGGCAGGACTCATGGTCAAGCCCATCCCTCTCCAGGGTGCAAACGTCGAGGTCGTGCCCGCGACGGGGCACTGGGACGGCTTCTACGACGTCGTCGGCGTCAAGAAGCCGGGCGGCGGAGGCTGCTGGTGCATGTCGTACCGCGATTCCCGCGTTCCGAACCAGGAGCGTGGTGAGTACATGCGGCACGAGTGCGAGCGCGAGCCCGGTCCTGGCGTGCTCGCGTACGTCGAGGGGCAGCCGGCGGGCTGGTGCTCCGTGGCACCCCGCTCCACGTATCGCAGGCTGATGCATTCGCGCACCATCCCGCTGTTGGACGACGAGGATGCCTGGTCCATCGTGTGCTTCGTCGTCAAGCCCGCCTACCGCAGGCAGGGCTTGATGCACACGCTGCTCGACGGCGCCGTGCGGCACGCGGAGGGTCACGGCGCGGTCGTCGTCGAGGGGTATCCCATCGACCTGGCGGGCGTCGGGCGAACGGACGTGATCTCCGGCTACGTGGGCAGCACCGAACTCTTCGAGCAGGCCGGATTCGATCGGGCCGTGCAGACGTCGTCGCGCATCGGAGGTCGCGACCGCTGGGTCATGCGGAAGCAGCTGCGGTAGCGGGCGGCGCCGGAGGGGCGGAAGCGGCGGCGCCGAGTGGCGGCGGTACCGAGTGGCGGCGGTACCGAGGTGCGGGAGCGCCCGGCAGTCGCGACGCCTCGAGGGGGGGGTCAGCAGAGCGCCGTCAGCACGGGCCCAGGGGCGACGGCACGGCCCGAGCGACGGCACGCTCGGAGCGACGGCACGCTCGGAGCGACGGCGCGCTCGATGCGCGGCAGCACCCGAGCGGCAGCGCCACCCGAGCGGCAGCGCCCCCGAGGCGCGTTGCCCTAGCGTTGTCGTGCATCCAACACGAAGGCGAAAGGAGCCCGCGTGCCCGAGACGACAGGCCCCGACGTTCGGACCGACGCGGTGCGGCCGGCCCAAGGCCCCGCCCAAGGCGCGGTCGCACCGGCGAGCACACCCGACACCGCGTGGTTCACCCACGTCAGCTTCGGCATGTTCCTGCACTGGGGCCTCTACGCCATGGGCGCCAGGCACGAGTGGCTGATGAACCGCGAGCGGATGACCGCACAGCAGTACGAGCGCTACTTCCGTCGGTTCGATCCCGATCTCTTCGACGCCAAGGAGTGGGCATCGGCGGCCAAAGCGGCCGGCATGCGCTACGTGGTGCTGACCACGAAGCATCACGACGGGTTCTGCCTGTGGGATTCCCACCTCACGGACTACACAGTGATGCACACGCCGTTCGGCCGCGACGTCGTCGCGGAGTTCGTCGCGGCGGTGCGCGAGGCGGGTCTCAAGGTCGGGTTCTATCACTCCCTGCTCGACTGGCATCATCCGGACTTCACGATCGACGGCTTCCACCCCCAGCGAGACGAGCCGAACGCCGAGGCGCTCAACGCGGGACGCGACATGGCGCGGTACCGCGAGTACCTGCACGGCCAGGTTCGCGAACTGCTGACCGAGTACGGCCGCATCGACTACCTGTTCTTCGATTTCTCCTACGGCGAGGGTCACACTCCGCCGGTGTGGGGCGGCAAGGATGCCCGCGACTGGCACTCCGAGGAGCTGCTCACCATGGTGCGGGAGCTGCAGCCCGGCATCCTCGTCAACGACCGCCTCGGCATCCCCGGCGATTTCGTCACGCCCGAGCAGTACCAGCCGGAACGGCCCCTTGAGCGCGACGGCCGACCGGTGCTGTGGGAGGCGTGCCAGACGCTCAACGGCAGCTGGGGCTACGACCGCGACAACTCCGACTACAAGTCGGTCGGGATGCTGGTGCTCATGCTCATCGACGGCGTCGCGAAGAACGGCAACCTGCTGCTCAACGTCGGGCCGAACGGTCGAGGCGAGTTCGACCGGCACGCGAAGGACGCACTCGACGGGATCGGCGACTGGATGCGCCTGCACGGCAGGTCCATCTACGGCGCCGGCGCCTCGTCGTTCACTCCCCCCACCGACGTGAGGTACACCCAACGCGACGGCCGGCTCTACGCGCACCTGTTCGCGTGGCCGTTCGAGACGCTGCACCTCCCCGGGCTGGCCGACCGCGTCGACTACGCCCAGCTGCTTCACGACGGCAGCGAGGTCGCCATGCGCGTGATCGATCCGCACGCACAGGCGCAGAACATGACCCAGGGCAGCCGGAGGGCACCCTCACTCTCACGCTTCCGGTCCGCCGGCCCGATGTCGCGGTGCCCGTCATCGAGCTCTTCCTCCGGGACTGAGCCGCGCGGCGCATCCTCACTACATCCTCCCGCGCGCACCAGCCCGGTGCTCGCCACGGGTCCCGGTCCTGCCGATCGGTGCCCGAGACGGGTCTGGACCCTGCCGACCGGTCCCCTTCTCGACGCACATAACGGGACCGGCGGACAGCAACCGGACCCGTCGGCGCACGGGTAGCGGAGACGCACCCGGAACAGAGAGGCGCAGAGACCGCAGCGCGGGCTTCCCGCCGGTCCCGATCTTGCCGACTGGTTCCGTTCTCGGCGCAGATATTCGGACCCGCGGGCAGCATCCGGACCTGTCGGCGTGCGCCGCGGCCACGGACCCCCGAGCAAAGTTCACCCTCTATGGACGTTCCAGGCCGATCGAGGATGAGCGACCGTGCGAGTGCGTGCAACCGAGGATTCGAGGGTCCATCGTGACGTCCGACACCGCAACATCCGCGACAGCCGATCAGGATAAGAAGAGCAAGCTCAGCCTTCCCGCGCTCACCGCAATGGTGATCGGTTCCATGGTCGGTGCCGGGGTCTTCCAACTTCCGACCCGATTCGCGAGCCAGACCGGGGTCTACGGCGCCCTGATCGCCTGGGCCGTTGCCGGCCTGGGGATGCTCACGCTCGCCCTCGTGTTCCAGTCGCTCGCGAACCGCAAGCCCAAGCTGAACAACGGCGTCTACGTCTACGCACGAGAAGGATTCGGGATCTACCCGGGCTTCCTCTCCGCCGTGGGCTACTGGGCCTCCGCGTGTGCCGGCAACGCGTTCTACTGGATTCTGATCATGACCACGATCAGCCAGCTCTTCCCCCATCTCGAACCGGTGCTTGGAGCAGGCGACACGTGGACCTCGTTTCTCGTCTCCGGTGCAGCCGTCTGGGGCTTCTTCTTCCTGATCCGACAGGGCGTCAAGGAGGCCGCGGCGATCAACGCCATCGTCACGGTCGCCAAGCTCGTGCCCTTGGCCCTCTTCCTGGTACTCGTGATCTTCTTCTTCAAATGGGACGTTTTCGTCGGCAATCTGAGCGGCGGATACGACGTCCCCGGGGGGGACTCGCTCTTCCTTCAAGTGCAAGGCACCATGCTCGTCACGGTGTTCGTGTTCCTCGGTATCGAGGGCGCCAGCGTGTATTCGAGGCATGCGAAGAAGCGCTCGGACGTCGGAAGGGCCACGGTGATCGGGTTCCTCTCGGTGCTCGCACTCTTCGCATCCGTGTCGATCCTGTCGTACGGCATCCTGCCCAAGGCCGACATCGCGAAGCTGCAGCAGCCGTCGGTCGGTAGCGTCCTCGAGGCGGCGGTGGGTCCGTGGGGTGGTGCCGTGATCCGAGTGGGGCTCATCATCTCGGTGCTGGGCGCTTACCTCGCCTGGCAGCTCCTGGCGGCCGACGTGGTGTACGCCGCGGCGTCGGACAAGGACATGCCGCGCTACTTCGGACGCTTGAACAGGCACGACGCGCCGGCAAATGCCGTGCTGTGGACGTCGATCCTCGTGACGCTGATCCTGTTCGTCGTGCAGTTCGTGCACAACGCGCTGGACTTCACACTCGACCTCACCGCCGCGCTGTCGCTCGCACCATATGCGCTCGCCAGCGGCTACGCCGTGAAGATCGCCGTCAAGCGCGACGGTTACGACGTCACGAAGTCCGACCATCGCATCCGAGACATGGTGATCGCCATCATCTCCACCGTCTACACGTTGTTCCTCGTGTGGGCCGCCGGATACGTGTTCATGTTCCTCGCGGGCATCCTGCTGGCGCCGGCCACACTGCTGTACTTCTTCGCGAGACGGGAGCAACGGGCGGATGCTCAGCCGGGCCGGACGGTACGGATCTTCACACGGCCGGGCTGGGTGGTGTTCATCGTGCTCGTCCTGTTCGCGATCGTGGGCATCGTGCTGCTCGCCACAGGTGTAGTGCAGATCGCGCCCCCGGTCCCGGTCAACTACTACAACCACTGACTCCTACCGACTGCGAAACGAGAGCGAGGCGCTCCTGATGCCTGATCAGCCGTATGGCGTGTACTCCGAGGTGGGCAAACTGAACAAGGTTCTCGTCTGCAGACCTGGACTCGCTCACGAACGGCTCACCCCCAGCAATGCGGACGACCTGCTGTTCGACGACCTGCTCTGGGTGCACAACGCGAAGCGCGATCACCATGATTTCGTGCTGAAGCTCGAGGCTCGCGGGGTGGAGGTGGTGGAGTTGCACGACCTCCTGACGCAGAC
>Ga0164242_10005863_pt1 | contig 13604 bp, 9 predicted proteins | sample OricomgcompostMG_FD_108783 | JGI IMG/M metagenome (GOLD analysis project Ga0164242, IMG submission 108783) | Miracle-Growth compost microbial communities from Emeryville, California, USA - Original compost - Miracle growth compost (MG) ...
GGATGGCACGCAGCCACTCCGCTTTAAGTGTGACCCAAAAAGCTTCACATACCACGATGAAGTAATGGGCGATATCACCACAAGCCCTGAAGTTGTTGACGATTTTATCCTTATTAAAAGCGACGGCTATCCAACCTACAACTTCGCCCACATCGTCGATGACGCCGAGATGGAAATTACGCATGTCATCCGTGGCCAAGAATTCATCAGCAGCATGCCGAACTACCTTGCGCTCTACGAAGCGCTTGGCCTGTCGCACCCAATCTTTGCACACATGCCGCACATCATGAACGAGCAGGGCAACAAAAAGCTCGGCAAGCGCGACGGCGCCAAGGACGTTCTCGACTACATTCGTGATGGCTACCTATCTGAAACGATGATGAGCTTCATCGCAACGCTGGGCTGGAATGACGGCACCGAGCAAGAAGTCTTCACAAAAGACGAACTTATCGAAAAATTCAGCCTCGACCGCGTACAACGCAGCGGCGCACGCTTCGATGAAAAACGCCTTCTCTGGATGAACGGCCATTTTATTCGCGAACTCGACCTCGATGAACTCGCCGACCGCATCGAATTCTTCTGGCCTGAAGCAGCTAAAAAGGCACCCGAAGCCTACAAAAAGCAGGTGCTTGCACTCGCGCAAGATCGTATCAAAACATTGCGCGATCTTCCAGAGCTCACTAGCTACTTCTTCGAGGAGCCGGCCGTAAATCTCACGCTCATTACCGAAAATAAGCAACTCAAAAAACTTTCAAACGAAGAGATTAACAATCTGTTAAATTCAGTCAAAAATGCCTTCGAACAAGTAACTGAATGGACTCCAGAAGCGCTGCAAGATTGCCTCAACCAACTGCTCGAAACAACCGGCCAAAAACCAGGCACACTATTCAGCCTCATCCGCGTGGTTACCACCTGGGCACCATTTAGCCCTCAGCTTAACGACACACTCGCGCTACTCGGCAAAGACACAACGCTCGCACGCATCGACGCCGCTACCAGCCACATACAGTAAGTGTAGCCTGGGCAATCTGCGTAACCGTCTTAGTGCGCGCATCTTCGCCAGTTTTACCGTCTGAATAAATCACAATCGCGTACGTATTAGAGCCATCAGTTACGATTGCCGCGTCGTGTAATACATTTGTTGCTCCATCGACAAGCTCGCCATATTTATGGTAAATCGTCAGCCCGCTTGGCAACACCGACGGAATCAAAGTCTCATCATTAGTGTGCTGCATATACGACAGCAGTGTTTTCGTGTGGTCAGCATTAAGCAACTCGCCAGTATACAACTTCGTTAGTAACGCCGCCATGTCCTTCGTGCTCATCAAATTACCGTCAACATTATATTGCAGGCCAATCGAGCTCGCATAAGCCTGCAGCTCATCATTACCGCCAACCGCATCATTAATTGCATTCCACGAATCATTATTGCTCTGATTTATCATCTGTTGTAGCTGGTACGAAGCAGGGTAGGGGCCGACTGTATCGTCAAGGCTCAGCACGCCCTTTTCAACCAAATGGTAGTAGGTGATAGCACTGAGCACTTTTTCAGTACTCGCAGCTTCAAACTGTTCAGTCGAGCCATAGGTAGCTACAGCACCGGTTTTTACATTCTCAATTGCTACACCAATCGTATCGCTATCATCCGCCGCTATCAGATTCCGAATCGACGCGCCCGCTTGCTGGGCAACCGCGCTCTGCGCCTGCAATTTTTTAGCCGATGCGTCAGCCGCAGCCCTACTCTGGATAATTTGCACACCAGCATAACTGAGTGCAACAATTCCAATAACAATTGCCCCGGCAATAGGCATGAATAATCGACGCGAACGACGCCTGCGTAGCATAGGTTCTGGTGTATAGCGATAATGTCGCGGATTTCGATATTGATACGGCATAAGATACCTCTTAACAACCTTAGTCTACAGATACTTAAGGCGCCCTGAGGCTTACCCGAACGCCTCGAGCGAGACCTATCTCTATGATATACTAAGCGTAAGTATGATAGACGTTACTCCGCCTAAATCTATCCATTCGCGGTGGCACAAAATCCGGGCCTGGATACACGTGCACCCGCAGCGGACCTACGCTATTATTGGCTTTATCATCATCGTTTTAGCATTTATTGCAGCGGCAGTTGTCTATGCTTTTGCGCTCCCAGCAGATAAACCTATCCATATCGCCTCAGTCAAAAAGACGCCCAAAAAGGCGGCGCCAATTGTATACCATTCGCCGCTCACGGGTGTAAAAGTCGCCAATGAGGCAACGACCAAGCTCCCAGTCACCGGCATTATGATAGAGAACTCTCCTGATGCGCGTCCACAAAGCGGCCTCAAGCAAGCCGGGATTGTTTACGAAGCAATCGCCGAAGGCGGCATCACACGCTTCCTCGCACTCTACCAAGAGGCAAAGCCACAGCTCATCGGCCCAGTACGCAGCCTCCGCATGTACTATCTTGATTGGGCAGCCCCATACCAGGCCTCAATCACGCACTTTGGCGGCAGTGCAGCATCACTCGCAGAAGTAGGGAACGGCAATTACCGCAATCTCGACCTCATGAAAGCCGGTGGTCAATATTACTGGCGCGCCACCGATCGCTACGCTCCACACAATGTCTACACAACCTTCGCAAAACTCGATGCGCTCAATGCCTCGAAAAACTACACAACCTCATCATTCACCCCATGGCCTCGCCAAGACGGCAAGCCAAGCGCAGCACCAAACGCCACGACAGTCGACATCCACATTTCTGGCCCGCTGTACGATTCCCATTATGTCTATGACGCAACCACCAACACCTATTTGCGTAACGTCAACGGCAAGCCAAGCACCGACCGCGAAGACGGCCAAATCGCGCCAACAACAGTCATTGCAATGAAAATAGACATGTCTACCGTCTTACAAGATGGCTACCGCGAAGATATCGCAACAACGGGCTCAGGGCAGGCGAACATCTTCCAAGATGGCGTCATTACCTATGCCAACTGGCAAAAGAAAAGCCGTACCGATCCAATTACGTTCACCGATGCCGCAGGCAAAGAAATTCCGCTCGACAGAGGCCAAACCTGGGTTGTAGCCGTGCCAAATTCTAATGGGAGTGTATCGTGGCAGTAGAACAAGAGCAAACAAATAAACGCGAACCACTAATTCGTGATTATTGGCGACGCTATCGTCGCACCGCGCGCGGTATCGTCATCTTAATGGAAATCGTCGTCACGCTTATCGTAGGACTATCCCTCCTCTTTAGCGATATCGATCCGAGCGGCACCGCATTCTGGGCGACAATGGCAGCAACGCTGCTCGCAACAACCGCGCTCAACTTCTTTATCTTAGATTTTCTTCTTACACCACTCCGCGACCTCGCGATGGCAGTCACTAACGCCGCTGGCGAGAAGCCAACTGACCCGCTCGCCAATCCCAACGCACCGCGCTACAGCAAAAATGGCTTCAAGCCACTCTTACAGTTCATCTACGAACACGCACACGACGAAGAATCAGCAGGTGAAGAAAAGAGCGGCAGCAAAACGAGCCCGCAGCTTAAACGTCTCGAAAGTGCGCTCCACGAAACAAACACTGGCTTCATCATCATGGATGCGCACGGCAAAATCCAATACGCCAACCATGCGGCACCGGTCAAGCACGACACAGATGACTCGCTGCAGCTCGAACTGCTATTTGAAACTAACAATTCTTTCGAAAACTGGCTCGCCAACTGTCGTGAAACCGCCGTTCGCTCCGAGCAAAGTTGGATACGTGTGCCAAACCGTATTGTCGGTGATGAAGAGCGCCGCATCTTCAACATAACCGCAAACTACGAAAAGGGGAGTGCTGCCGAAGTCGTCATCGTAGCTTACGATGCCACTGGCATTTTCCAGCCAGAAGACGACGAGCTCGACTTCATTTCTTTTGCAGCCCACGAGCTCCGTGGCCCAATCACCGTCATTCGCGGCTACCTCGACGTGCTCGAAATGGAACTCGATGACCAACTGCAAGATGACCAACGCGAGCTCTTCAAGCGCCTCGTCGTGAGCGCCAACCGTCTTTCGGGCTACATCAACAACATCCTCAACACTAGTAAATACGATCGCCGCCACTTGCAAGTACACCTCGCCGAAGAAAACCTCGGCGGCATTTACGACAGCATCAAAGACGACATGCAGCTCCGCGCACAATCGCAGCGTCGCCTGCTTTCAGTAGATCTTCCATCGAGCCTCCCAACCATTGCAGCCGACCGCTCAAGTATCGGCGAGGTACTCTCAAACCTCATAGATAACGCCCTCAAATACTCCAATGACGGGGGGTCAGTATCAGTCACCGCAGCCACTGAAGGTAACTTCGTAAAGGTCTCGGTTACAGATAATGGCATCGGTATCCCATCAAGTGTCATTGGCAATTTGTTCCACAAATTCTACCGTAGCCACCGCTCGCGCGAGACTGTCGCCGGCACCGGCATCGGCCTCTACCTCTGTAAAGCAATCGTTGAAAGCCACGGCGGCCAAATTGGCGTCACCAGCACCGAAGGGCAGGGGTCGACATTCACATTCACCGTGCCAATCTACTCATCTGTCAAAGACAAGCTCCAAGCAAACGACTACACAAACGCCGGCCTCATCTCATCAAATGATGGCTGGATCAAGAATCACTCAAAATACATAAGCTAAAGTGTTACAATAAAAGCATATGGCAATAAAGAGCATCCTGGTTATCGAAGATGATCGCTTCATCGGCGAAATGTACGTCCGCAGCCTCAAGCACGAAGGCTACGACGTCGACTGGGTTGTCGATGGCCACGATGGGTTAGTAGCAGTTACCAGCAAGCCGTACGACCTCATGATGCTCGACATCATGCTCCCCGAAATGCGTGGCCCCGAAATCCTCAAAGCCCTCCGCGGCGGCAAGGTAGATAAAATCCCAAACACGCGCATTATCGTCATGACCAACTTCGACCAAGACGACGAAAGCCGTATGGCAATGCAGCACGATGTCGACGCCTACCTTATTAAAGCCGAAATCACTCCGCGCAAATTGGTCGAGGTGATTAAAGCTTTTGACAAGCCCGCGCCGGTGGGCGAGCAGTAGACAAAAGCGGATACATCTGTTAGTATTATCTGAGTCAATCTTGTCTGGGTTGACTAAAACAACAAGCAAAACACCCTTATCTCTACGAGATAAGCCTGCAGCGCTTCAGAAATGCCAGAAAATATGCAAACACATTTTCCCGTCATTTCACTCATCACTTGGCCTTATCGTCTAACGGTTAGGACACAAGGTTCTCATCCTTGCAATCCGGGTTCGATTCCCGGTAAGGTCACCATAAGAGATTTTCGAACACCCTATCAGGGGTGACAAAAAGCCTTCACAATTCGTGAAGGCTTTTTGTTATTTTAAGTCACCTCTGTGGTGAGTTCCACAAAATATTATTCCCGTTGGGCTGAAGTAAATCGACCTCTAGTGGGTATAGCAATACATTAAAAGTGCTAAAATAATAGTTAGAATGAGAGATGAAACGCCCTACATTACACCCAACCTGCTAATGGCAGTTTCGTTCGAGAGCCTTCTTGACGACTATAGGCAGTATGGTCGCTATTTAGCTTGGGCGCATGAGGATGCGCATGTCACGCCACAAGACATTTTGAGCCAACAGCTGGTGCTTGTTGTTGGCGAGCCTGGTCAGGGCAAGTCACGCCTTCTCTCGGAAATGCACAAGCTAGCATCTGGTCAGAAAGTGCTAGTTGACCTTAAAACCAGAGGACGAGATGAAACAATAGACGGTCTTATCTCGGCACAGATGCCTGATTGGAAGCCTAAGGACGACGCGGTTATTTTACTGGACGGCCTCGATGAAGTGGCGCAAGCAGATATACTGCATGCTATTCGACGTATCAAAGAGTATGTACGTAACCATCCCAACCATAGGGTAATTGTTGCGTCCAGGTTACATTATTTTGCGCAATACACCCCACAGTTTTCAGACCTTGCCCAAGCGCGCTACGTAATGGTTGAGCCACTTGAGCTTAAGCAGTCTCGACGGTTCTTGGCTAGTTTAGGTATCCCAGAAGCAAAAATTCAGACCATCATTAAGAGCCTGCGCTTCAAACGAGACGACCCCCTTGTTGTTCAAAACCCGAGGTACTTAGAATTCCTAGCCGAGTTCGTAAAAGCCAACCCATCTGTCACCGAGAACATTAATCGGGCAATCATTTTTGACAATTTTGTAGATAATGCACTTAAGGCAGAAGATGCGAAGAACGGGACCTCGCTCAAACAGATTAAGCGTCGCTTCCTCGAACGTCTGGCGTTAACGATGGAGATAGCCCAGGTGAATACTATCAGCGAGAGGGATTTCACCACTTTTCTCGACGATGCGAAATCAGATGCCAAGCTGGCGCTTCTTTCGCAGACCACCGTTGATGACTTATACGTTCACAGCCTGCTCAAGAAGGACAAGGACGATAATGTAAGCTTTGACAATGCAGAAATGCAAGAATATCTAGCCGCTAAGGCAATACTCGACATGAAGGATAAGTGGCACGCGCTGTTCGATATTGCCATCGACCCAAACCTTCGAGAGCTATATCCATCCTGGGAAAATACGGTCTCATTCTTAATTGATGAAATGCCAGAGTTATTACCTGAACTCGCGAATCTTAAGGATGCGCCTGACGCAGTCGCGGTTGACGAATCATGGCATAGACTCCTCACCGGTTCTACGTCGCATAAGCTCAGCGACGACTACAAAAGAGATATCTACGCACGCGTATCTGGCTATTACTTTGAACGTAATTTACCTATAGCTGATGAGATAGCATTTAATCTGGCGAACTACATTCCCGATGACCAGTTGCCTCCGTTATTGGGTGTGCTGAGCGCAAAAGCTGACGATGAAGCTGCGAGAATAAAACTTGTTAACGTAACGCGAATTATTGGCTATGCCGCTTCGTTGGATAGACTCTCTCAAGACCAGCGTAATGTGGCGCGCACTCGAATGATACAACTCGCCAAGACATCGAAGGAAGCGCATATTCAGCGCGAAATGGTTGATGCACTGGGCGAGTTTAAGGATGAAAGTGTGCTAGCTGAGTTGCTACCTTTAGTAACGAGTACCGACTCGATGATTCTAGACGCTTTGCAATCACTTGCAAACGAGCTTAACCGCAATAGTGATGAAGCTATCAGAGTATTTGTGGCTGGAATAAAGAATCCCGAGTCGCACTATGGCAGGCATGGCTTGCTTGGCGTTGACTCAGTGGATGGTGTTAAGAGGGCACTGAATGCCATTGCGGCAGATAATGACATACTCTTCCAGCTCATTGAGCACAACTCGCTATTCAAAGATGAGGAAGATGGTTTTCTGGGGGTAATGGAGAACAACTGGCAGGGTGAATGGTTAGCAGCGCTCAAACAGATAATTCTTAATTCCCTCGAACTTGAGTACGGCTACTACGCAGTACGCTCATCGTTGATTGCAAAAATCATTAAACTGATTGGTGAAAAAGACCCCTCATACTTTGCCGAGCTTCTTGCCGCCACCGGCGATAAGAAGCGCATTCTCGCCGATGAGCTTAGCAATGCTCTTGCGAGCATTATGAAAAAAGGTGATGCTGCAATACTAGCGCAAGCAATCAAAGACATCGACCCAGTGCATTTAGGGCGATTCCTTTTTGCAATACTTCGAGTTTTACCTAACAGTGACAACCCAGAGGCTGCCAATATTGAAAAAGAAGCTCGAGCGCTGCTTCCTGATATGTACAAAGAATACGACAAGGTTGTAGCGGAATCCAAGAAGAATGGTCCTCGTAATCCAGCGCTCGAGGAACTAAACAAGCATATAGTCAAGGCTCGGAGTGGTGCCCTCCAGAGCGTAGCTGAAGCAATGCAAGACCTAACGAATGACAGTCGTAACGGTCTTTTAGAATCAACCTCCGAGGATGACCTTGAGTTCTTATGGCAAGAGGCAAAAAAGAACATTCTAGACCCTTACGACCCAGCCGATACTCAGGTTAAAATCACTGCTCGCTCCGCAGACGGCGCTCAGTCATATAACATCAGTAGATTTCTCAACGTCTTCTCTTTAAGTGTTGAGTTTGGTGCCAAATCTCGGCGTAAGGATATAGCGTCATACCGTGCCAAGCTCATCAATCTTGTTCCCTATGCGTATAACGACAGTCTGGAAGCCATCTTTAATACCGTCGGTGAGATGAATCCCGATGAGCAGAAAGCTTTTATTGATGCATACAGCGACCTCTCGACCGACAAGGCGCAGTTTATGCTGGGCAACCTGCTGCAAGTTGCAGAGAGATACAACGTCCAAGACGCAGCTCCAATACTGGATAAGGTAGTTGATCTTGACGGCACGACCATCTGGAACAGAGAGAAAGCACTCGAACTATCTCAGGCTTTTGTGCCAGATGAGAAAAGACTTCAGGAAGTCTTCGATAAGTGCATTAAGGAAGATGATTTGAAAGCGTTGGCGATGAAAGCCAACGCCCTACTCATTACTAAACACAGCAACGAAGAGGCATTAAAGTGGCTCATAAGGTATGTGCAAGATAATGCGTTTGAGTTTGTGCAGCCGACAGGCTCGCACTCGGTTGACTTCAGGGAGCATGAACTCCACGACGGTGATATTATTGCTGCCCTAAACAATGTCAAAGACCCTAAGTACATAGACCTGTACCTTGAGATGTGGCAGAAAGGCGCTGACCTTATGGCTAAGGGTGCGGTCTGGGAGAATTACGCTTATTACTTATGGAAGGCTGTTGACCAATACTTCTCGAATCTTATTGCGGATGGCGACTATGAGCCACTTAGCAAGCTGGAGAAGCATGTGAATGCCTATAAGGATAAAGTAGCATCTGCACGTTACATCAACCGTCTAGCCGCATTAAAACGAAGCTACCTTGAGGCGGTCGGAAAACCAACGGTCTTCGCCGATGCTGTCAATGCGCACAATGAACTCAATGCCAAGAATTATGTTGCGATAAGTTCAGATGCAAAGCTTTACGAAATCGTACATGAGGCGCTAGATAAGGATTGGCGCGGTTGGGTTACCCAGGAAGGTCGAGTATTTGTGCTGGAAAAAACCGAGCAGAAGTATATTTTCATGGAGCTGCAGCTCATCCTGCGCAATAAAGATTTCCCTAAGGAGGGATTGCGCGTACTTCGAGAGTCACAGGCGGTAGATGGCACAGGAACCGATTTCCTAATTTACTACAACTTCTATGGTCCTGTAGTCGTTGAGCTGAAGCGTTCAGGTCACGGTGACCTTAAAGGAAAGCTGGAAGCAAAAGAATCTTATGCGAGCATGGAGAAATATATGCGCGAATTTGGCGCACGTAAAGGGATTCTGCTTGTTTATGACGACCAGAATATGGACGACTCTAAGTGGGACGCTTTCGTTGATAAGCTTAAGAAGGCTTATGAAAAGATACCTGGCGTTGAAGTAATCGCTGTTCGAGTGTTAGTTGAGACTAAGAAGAAATAAGCGTGTAACGGCTTTAAAGTTCGTGATCAAAAACACCAAGTCGTATCAAATTGTCGTGCAATAACTCAATACTCGGCCACAAGGTGTTCCACATTCGGGACGTTGCACACACCAAGTAAAATACCCATCCTTGTGATGGGTATTTTACTTGGTGTGTGCTACTGCGCAAATCGAACCCGAACGCGGTTCGCTATTGCCCGGCAACTTGTTGCGACGGCGCAATATACCTTAGTATTCCCGGTAGACCCACCAAAGAATGCGCCTCATCCCTCATAGGGGAATATCCTCTTAAGTAGTAGTACTCTAACAAATCAGATTTAGGTATTGACATAAAAATTAAATAGTTGTATAATTCGATACCAGTGTTATGCGCAAGGCGTGTAACAGTACCTTACTGACGCTTACATCAGAGCAGGGGATTGGTGTGCCTTACGCGGGCATAGCAACCCCCTGCTCCGAGTAGCAGTGGTGGTCACAGAAACCGGAGACCCACATGGTCACCAAGCGACAGCTCCGCACCCAGCTCGACACCGCCAAGTCCGACGCCTATCACGCCTCCGTGGCGCGTGGCGCGGCCGAGCAGCGGGCCGAGACCGCGGAGACCCGGCTCAGCGCCGTCCTCGCCATCGTCATGAACGGCAAGGACAACCTGCAGTCCCTCTTCGGCCAGCTCACCGACCTCGGCGTCGACGAGACGGACACCTACATGCGCTACGCGGCCGACGACGGCCTGGCGCACGTCCAGCTCAACCCCGCGACGGGTGAGGTCTTCGTCCAGGACCCGAAGAACCAGGTCGTCGGCGTGAAGGTCGACTTCGACCGCAACGGCGACCTGAGCACCGACGAGCAGCGCCGCATCCAGCGGTTCCGCGCCGACGTGACGTTCCTGCGCCAGGCCGGCAACACGGCCGTCACCGGCAAGGTCTCGCTCAAGGCGCGCAGCTCGCACCGCGACGACGTCCCCGACCCGGACCTCGCCTCCGTGCGCGAGAGCTGACCTGCACCACACGCTACAAGCGTCAGCCCCGAGTGGGGCCGGCCCAGGCGCATCTGCGCCCGGCCGGTCCCCTCGGACTGACACCGCCAAGACGAACTCCCTAGGGGAGTTTTTTATTTGATTTCGTCTCATTTGAAATTATACTTACCAATTTAAATGGGCCACGCTGGTAGGCGTGGCCCGCATCCTCGGACGGTCCGGGATGACTGCGCTAGCTATCGGAGCTAGACTTGCTGAATACTTGTACCGCCTTCAGCTGGCGATTACTGCCCGAGCAGCTTCTCGACCCGGCGCTGCAGGTCGTCCGGCAGACTGCGCCGCTGAGCGGCGGTCTGCAGCTGCTCGTTCTCGGCGAGCGCAGCGTCCAGCTTCTGCTGCAGGGTGGCCAGGGCGGCCTCGTGCTCCCCGCGAAGCTTGGTCAGGGCGGCACGGTGGTCGGAGCGGAGCTTCGTCACCTGACCCTTGTGGGCCGCGGCGATGCGCTCCTTCTCGGTACTGGCGTCCTGCAGCTCGCGCTGGAGTCCCTCCTTGTCACGCTGGAGCTCTTCGGCCTTCGCGGTGATCCTCGCCACCGTCTCCGGGTCGACAGCACCCTCGACGAGCCGCTCCAGCTCCGCCACTCGCGCCTTCGCCACCTCCAGCTGAGGGGCCAGAAGGGCGAGCAGCTCGATCGGGTCGCTCCCGACCGACGAAGCGACTTCCGGCGCCTCGGCCTCAGCGGTCTCAGGCAGGGCGAGCTCGATGATGATCTCGTCGCGTCGTCGACCGGGGCCGGGCACGTTCACTCGCTTGGCGAAGCCGTTGTCCACCCAGAAGGTGAGCACCGGCATGGCGAGCGCCTGAGCGGCCTCGGCCTTCTCGTCGTAGAGCGGCATCAGGAGTCCCTGGATGATGGCCAGGAGCTCGTCGCGGCCGTAGCGCCGCTTGCCGCTCTTGCCGGCCTCCTCGAAGACGAGAGCGGCAGCGGTGGCGATGGCCTCGCCCGCCTTCGGGTCCTTGTAACTGACACGGACGGGACCGACGTGCTCGTCCCGCAGGTAGGCGGGCAGATCCTTGCCGTCACCGGTGCGGGCACGGGTGGTGAGTCGAGCCCCTCGGGGTGTGGGCACAGTAGTGCTCCCTTCGTTTGTCACGCCAGCCTCGGTGGCCAACGCTTCCGGAGTAGCGATCAGGTTGAATCGGTTGCCCTCGCACTCGACGATGACCTGACAGGCGTCAGCCATCACGTGGAGCTGCTCGCGGAGCGCGGCGATGAGTCCATCGCGCACGCGCATGGAGCGCAGCAACTTGATAGCGGCATCGGTGTCAGCTGCTCGCAGAATGCCGCCGTGGCACTGATTGAGCACTCGCAGTACGTCCTTAGACCTTACGGTCATGGGGTATTTCCTTTCGCTACGAGCCCGTAAGACGGGCGATGGTTGCCGCCAGATCACCGGGCAGTTCGCGCGGACGACTCAGTTCCGCAACCTGGCGCTCCAGGTCCGGCACCTTAGCGGCTTCGGCCTGCAGCGTTTCGATAGTCCGAAGGTGCTCTCGGTTCTCCGCTTCGGCACGCCGAAGCGCTTCCTCAGCACGAGCCTTGGCTTCGGCCGAACGCTGTCGAGCATCGCGCATGTTACTGCGACGCCCTTCGGCCTGTTCGGCCGCAGCCAGCACCTCGGCCAGCTGGGTTTCGAGCTGAGCGATACGGTCCAGGAGCTCCGAGGATTCCGCCTCCTCCGGGGGCTCTTCGCCCTCAGACGTGCGGGTCCTTTGCCCTTTTCCGACCTTCATGCCTTTACCACCGCCAGTAACGACGGTGTTCTGCATACGCAGCAGCTCTTGACTCCGAGCAACAGTGACCTGTTGCCCAAAGCCATTAACCAGGCCGATTTTGCCCTTTCGGTGCAGCATCCTGAGGATTGCCACAACCTCCGCGGGCGTCCGCCCGAGCTTTTCTCCGATCACTTGCGGAGCATTGCTGACCACAGCGGCACAGCCATGTGACTCCTCCTCGCGGAAGAGTTCCTTGGCCGCCTCCAGGACAGCAGTTACTCTTGCATTATCCATTCCGTCCCTCCAGACGTTGAGGATAAGATATATTATACTATATTTCTAAATAAAAACAATCACGAAACGAAGCCTCGTAAAACACATCCCTAGGGAGTTTCGCCTGGCGTACGCTATACTAATACAATGATCTCTCGATACGCGCTTTACGACATAGCCAAGCTTAGTGACCACTTTCACCTCGCCAAAGGCTTGCCAAAAGGCGTAAAGCCCAACTATAACACCAGCCCGACAACATCGGCACCCGTCATTGTTAGTAGCGAAGGTGCCCGCGTTGTTAAGCTCATGAAGTGGGGACTTGTTGCAAAAGGTGCGAAAGATACAAATTCAGTATTCCGCTACAAAACATACGATACCCCGCTAGAAAACGCCTTCTCCCGGCACAGCTCCGAGCAAGCCATCCGCGAACGTCGTTGTCTTATACCGGCAAATGGCTTTTACGAACTCAGCCGAAACGGCCAAAAGCGTGCATTTTACGCGCATCCTAACGACAAATCACTCCTTGCATTCGCTGGCGTATACAGCTCTTGGCAGGATCCAGACGGCATCATCCACGATACATTCTCGATCATCACCACCCGAGCGAGCGATGACATGCCAAACCCCGACATGCGCATGCCTGTTATTATCCGGCCAGAAGACGAAGAGCGCTGGCTCGACCCATCCGCAACCAGCACTAACGACTTCTACAGTGCACTTCGCCCATACGCGAGCGGCCAACTAACCGCCTACGAAGTCAGCCCAGACGTACACTCGCCAAAGCTAAACCAACCCCGGCTTATTGACCGCATCTAAACCTAAATAATAGCTAAGCCCCAAACCTCGTCACCAGTAAAATAAACGCCGCGCCCAAAATGGTCAGCCCAATCGTCTTATATGGCGAGACCTTCGAGTGCGCCTGTGGCAAAATGTTACTCGATGCAATGTACATCAGTACACCAGCAAAGAACCCAAGGTAAATACTTAGTGCACCTTCTGAAAAGTGAACAAACAGGCTCACAACTCCACCCGCAATTGGCGCAACCACCACGAGTGCCATCAACTGCAGGATTCGGCTCATATTGTTTTTATGCAGCA
>Ga0164242_10005864_pt1 | contig 13603 bp, 12 predicted proteins | sample OricomgcompostMG_FD_108783 | JGI IMG/M metagenome (GOLD analysis project Ga0164242, IMG submission 108783) | Miracle-Growth compost microbial communities from Emeryville, California, USA - Original compost - Miracle growth compost (MG) ...
CGTCCACGCAGCCGACGCACAGCTCGAAGCCGACGGCCAGGGCGACCAAGAAGCCCGGGAAGACCAGCAAACCGAAGACCCGCCCGGACCTGCGCAAGCAGCAGGGCTACGAGACGATCCCGCTGCCCGAGGTGTCCGCCTCGCCCGCCGAGGCCAAGAAGCTCGTCGCCGACGACAACCTCTACCTCGAGAAGGTCGCCAAGCACACCTGCACCGACGGCCCGCCACTGGATCGCTACCCGTATCCGAGCCTCAGCAATGCCGCCATGCAGTCCTGGCTGCAGAAGATCGCCGACTGCGACCAGGCGATGTGGGCCGGTCCGGTCGCCCGCGCCGGCTTCCAGGCGACCAAGGTCCGGGTCGTGGTGATCGACTCCGCCGAGATCGGCACCCCGTGCGGCACCCAGAAGCGCGGGCACTTCGCCGCCTTCTACTGCAGCGCGGACCAGGAGCTCTACGTCGACCCGACCCTCGGCAACCCCAAGGCCGCACCCGGCTATGACTGGGGCCAGTACTGGGAGGTCGTCTCGCACGAATACGGCCACTCGATCCAGGCCCGCACCGGGATCTTCACCTCGGCGTACATCCTGGAATCGGCCGCCTCCTCCCAGTCGGCCGCCAACCGGATCACCCGCCGGGTCGAGCTGCAGGCGCAGTGTTTCTCCGGGTTGGCGGTCACCCGTGTCGGCGGCATGAGCAAGGCCCGCTTCGTCGCGCAGGAGCGATTCGAGACCACGCGCAGGCTGACCAACACCCACGGGACGGGCGAGCACCAGGCTGCCTGGTTCGCCCAGGGGCACAAGTACGCCGACGTCTACCAGTGCAACACGTTCAAGGCGTCCGCCTCCGACGTGTCGTGAGTCGTACGCCTTCAGCGGGGGAACAACCCGGCGGCATTGAGCGCCAGCGGAGCCGCCACGAGAACACCGGCGATCAGCGCCGGTGCACCGACCACACCCAGGACCACGGGCAGCAGCCGGAGCCCGTTCCGGCGGGCATAGGAGACCGTCACGACACCGAAGAGCGCGGCCGCCACGGCGAAGAAGACCACATAGCCGACGTCCAGCGGCCGGATCGGGCGTCCGACGTGGATGATCCCGGCCAGCATCCCGGCCGACTCGACGACGTTGCCGGTCGCATAGATCGCGAGGGTCGCGAACGCGCCCCACAGCAGGGTCCCCAGCAGGCGTACGGGCACGATGGACTGCCGGCGGATCGACAGCAGAGCAAGCCCGGCGCCGACGAGCTTCAGGCAGACCATCAGCCAGTCCATCACCGACAACCCGGAGGCGTACGCACCGAGTGCGCCCCGGGTGAAATGACCGGTCAGCTCGAGCACCACGTTCGCGGTGGCGAACGCGACGCACCAGCCGGCTGACAGCCACGCGGCGACCACGACCGGGCGACGGGGCCGGGTGGCCGAGGAGACGGTGACGGGCGTCCGAGCAGAAGCATCCATGATCGTCCACGCTAGGCAACCGACGACCGGCCCGCCTCGGGGAGAGCCCCGACCTAGGTGCCGGACGATCCGGACCTGACCCTGTGGAGTCGCTAACAAGCCCATTACGGAGGTTCTTACCGACCTTGTCCGGGTCGTACCCTAGAGCCCATGTGGTCGCAGCGAGAGGTCATCGATTACGCGCTGCAGCGTCGCTCAACCCTGCGAGCGATGCGGCAGCCGATCCGTAATCTGTCGTCCCTTGACGCCTGCGACGCCGACCCGATGCTCATCCGGTCGGCCAAATACCACGGCGAGCCGACCGACGCCCATTGCCCGGTCTGCGACAGCGCGGCCATGGTCAACCTGCACTACACCTTCGGCGACCAGCTCGGCCAGTACTCCGGCCGGATCAAGCGGCTCGCGGAGCTGGAGGAGATGCAGTCCCTCTACGGCGAGTTCAAGGTCGTGGTTGTCGAGGTCTGCCCGGACTGCGGGTGGAACCACATGATCACGTCCTATCTGCTGGGGGACGGGGTCAAGCGCAAGCCCCCGCGCCGGCAGCAGACCGTCGAGGACATCTATGGCTGATCGGCCCAAGGCGAGCAGGCCGACGAAACGCAAGACCAAGAGGAAGAAGAAGCTCACCCCCGGACGGGTGATCAAGCGGATCCTTCTGACGTTGCTGGCTGTCATCGTCGGCGCGGGCATCGCGGGTGCGGCAGCCGTGGCGATCGCCTACCAGCGCACCGAGATCCCCGATCCGAACACCGAGTTCACCACCAACACCAGCTACATCTACTACGACAACGCCAAGACCAAGCTGGGCGACATCGAGGTGCAGAACCGGCAGTCGATCACGTACGCCCAGATGCCGGATTCGATCAAGAACGCCGTGGTCGCCGCGGAGAACAACACCTTCTGGACCGATCCCGGCTATTCGGTCCCCGGCATGGTCCGGGCGGCGATCAACATCGCCCGCGGTGGCAGCCTGCAGAGCGGCTCGACGATCACCCAGCAATACATCAAGGTGATGTATCTGACCGAGCAGCAGACCATCTCGCGCAAGATCAAAGAGCTGCTGCTGGCCCGCAAGCTCACCCACCGGATGTCCAAGCAGCAAATCCTCACCGGCTATCTCAACACGATCTACTTCGGCCGGGGTGCGTACGGGATCCAGGCCGCGAGCCTCGCCTACTTCGACAAGGACGCCGAGGACCTGACCACCCAGCAGTCGGCCGTGCTTGCCGCCGTGCTGAACAATCCCGGCTACCTGGACCCGGACGAGAACGGCGGCGACAGCCAACCGCTGCTTGATCGTTACCGCTACGTCCTGCAGTCGATGGTCAGATCCGGCTACCTCAGCGCCGATGAGTCGGCCACCTACTCCGAGAAGCTGCCCAAGCTGCCGAAGATCCCGGTCAGCGAGAAATACCGTGGCCCACAAGGATTTCTGCTGAAGTCGGTCGAGGACGAGCTGGCCACCCTGCCGGTCGACCAGTCCCAGGTCCGCGGTGGCGGCTACAAGATCATCACCACCTTCGACAAGAAGGACCAGGACGCCGCGGTCAAGTCGGCCAAGAAATACACCAAGATGTCGGCCAAGGACTCCGGCCACAAGTCGTCGAAGAATCTGCACGTCGCGATCACCTCGATCGACGTCAAGACCGGCGGCGTGCTGGCGATGTACGGCGGACCGGACTACATCGAGAATTCCCGCAACTGGGCGACCACGCCGCGAGCGACGGCCTCGACCTTCAAGCCCTTCGCACTGGCGACCGGCCTGGAGAACGGCTTCAGCCTGTATTCGATCATGAACGGCAACACCTTCACCCCACCCGGTGACGGGGTGCCGATCCGCAACGAATTCTCCGAGCAGTACGGCCCGGTCACCCTGCTGAAGGCCACCGCCGAGTCGATCAACACCGCCTTCGTCGATCTTGACACCAAGATTCCCGGCGACGGCCCGCAGAAGGTGATCGACACCGCTCAGAAGATCGGCGCGATCAAGGAGAAGTCGGCCCAGGACTGGAAAGCCAACGACCGGGTCGCGATCGGCAGCGCCCAGGTCAGTCCGCTCAACATGGCCAACGCGTACGCGACGTTTGCCGACAACGGCACCTACACCCAGCACCACATGATCTCCGAGATCCTGGACAACAAGGGCCACGTCGTCTACAAGGCCAAGCCCGCCACGCACCAGGCGATCTCCAAGGACGTCGACAGCAACGTCAGCTATGCCCTGCAGGGTGTGGTCAAGGACGGCACCGGCGTCGCGGCCCAGCAGCTCGGACGCCCGGTCGCCGGCAAGACCGGCACCCAGGGCGTCGGCGACGCGATCACCTCGGCCTGGTTCACCGGCTACACCCGGCAGGTGGCGACCTCGGTGATGTACGTCGCCGGTGACGGCGGCAACAAGGATCTCGATCCCTACAAGCGGCCGTACGACGCCACCTTCTTCGGCAGCGGCTATCCGCTGCTGACCTGGATGGACTACATGCAGACCGCGACCGACGGTCAGAAGATCCTGGACTTCCCCGATCCGGCGAAGATCAACCAGGACAAATACCCGTCTCCGCCTCCGCAGACCCACAAGCCGAAGAAGACCTCGACGCCGAAGGCGACGCACACGCCGAAGCCGTCGTCGACCCCGACCGAGTCCGCCCCGCCGACCAGCGCGCCGCCGACCAAGTCCGCTCCGCCCACCTCGGCCCCGGCGACGACATCGGCTCCGCCGACCAGCGCGCCGGCAACGACGAAAGCGCCGCCGACCAAGTCCGCTCCGCCGCCCACCGACACGTCGTCGGCGACGAGCAAGAGCACGTCGAAGGACACCACCAAACCCAAGAAGCCCAAGGCCGATCCGAGCGAGGGCGGCTGATGACCGCCGGTACGGGAGTGTCGGCATCGAAGGACCCCGTCCTCGCCGTGCTCAGCCGACGCTTCGGTGGCCTGCCCGGCCGCCACGCCGGCCGCAGCCTGTCCTGGTGGACGGCCAGGCGCATCTCGCTGCTGGCCGCCACTCTGCTGTGGATCGTCGGCGCCCTGCAGAAACTCCCGTGCCGATCGACGATCGCCGGCGTCTACCCGGACACGTACAAATACCTGTGTTACTCCGACATTCCCTTGCTCTACACGGCTCGCGGGCTGGCGGACGGCAATATCCCGTATTTCGATCACGGCAACTACCAGACGCTGGAGTATCCAGTCCTGATCGGCTATCTGCTGGAATTCCAGCGCCGGATCACGGTGCTGCTCGGCGCGCCGGTGGGACCGGGTCTGGACACCCAGCAGGCGCTGGACGCCTCCAATCTCTTCGCCACGGTCAATCTGGTCGTGCTCGGCGTGCTCTTCCTGATCACCGTCTGGGCACACACCCGGACGATTCCCGCCGACCTGGCCCAGGGACGCAGCTGGGACGCGATGATGATCGCGATCTCCCCGATGGTGCTGCTGGCCGGCTTCATCAACTGGGACTTCCTGGCCGTCGCCCTGACCGCGCTGGGCTTCATGTTCTGGGGGCGCAGACGTCCCGGGCTGGCCGGAGTGATGTTCGGCCTCGGCACGGCCGCCAAGCTCTATCCCGTGCTCTTCCTGGGACCGCTGATCCTGTTGTGCCTGCGGCGGCAGAAGATGCGCGAATTCGGCCGGCTGATGATCGGCTTCGCGGTCGCCTGGCTGGTGCCCAACCTGCCCGTGATGATCTTCGCGCCGGATCAGTGGCTGGTCTTCTGGACCTTCAACTCCGACCGTACCGGTGATCTCGGCTCGATCTGGTACGTCTTCTCGCTGGCCGGGCATCCGGTGCCGCACCTCAATCTGATCAACACCGTCATACTGGTGCTGCTTTGCGCGGGCATCGGCTGGTTGATCTTCGCCGCCCGCCGGCCGCCGCGCTTCGGCCAGCTCGGCTATCTGGTGATCGCGGCGTTCTTGATCACCAACAAGGTCTACTCGCCGCAGTACGTGCTGTGGCTGCTGCCGTTGCTGGTGCTGGCCAGGCCGCGCTGGCGGGAGTGGGTGATCTTCACCGTCGGCGAGCTCGGCTACTTCCTGGCCATCTGGGCCCACCTCGACGGGACGCTCACCCCGGGCAACGGCGGTCCGGACAAGCTCTACTGGCTGGCGGTGATCTTCCGGATCGCCTGCGAGGTGTGGGTCGGCCTGGTGATCATCCGCGACATCCTGGTGCCCGACCGTTACGATCCGTTGCGCAGTGCGGGTGCGCCGGGGACCGTCTTCTACGGAACCGTCGCCGACGACCCGGCCGGCGGCGTCCTGCGCGGGGCTCCGGATGCGCCCTGGGTGCGGCGGCTGCATCAGTGGCTGGCCAGCACCGGCTGAGCACTCTGATGACTCCCGCGATCGAACTCCCCCAGCTCGACGAGACTCAGCGTGAGGACACCGATTCCGTGTCCTCGCCGGCCGGTGGCGTACGCGGCCGGTTGCGTGGCTGGTGGCAGCGGCCGTCCGGGCTGGAGCTGCAGCCGCTCGACCTGCACGGCGGGCGGATCACCCTGCAGGCGTGGATCGCGAGCCGCGGACTGATCGCGCTGGTCGCGCTGCTGCTCGCGGTGATCACCCACCGCCGGCTGTTGGACATGACCAACAACTGGGATGCCGTGCACTTCGGCGACCTGGCCCGATACGGCTACGGCTTCGACCCGAAGGGTGAGCTGCTGGCCTTCTTCCCTGGGCTGCCGTGGCTGCTGCGGGTCGGGTTGATCTTCGGTCTGCCGACTCCCGTCACGGGGATGATCATCGCCGGACTCGCCTCGGCGGCGGCCGCGATCGCGCTGATGCGGCTCGGCGGCCGCTGGGCTGCGGTCGTCTGGCTCTTCATCCCGACCGCGGTCTTCACCACTGTGGGCTACACCGAGGCGCTCTTCTGTGCGCTCGCCTTCTGGGCCTGGGAACGTGCCCGTTCCGATCGCTGGGCAGCGGCCGCCATCCTGGCCGGCTTGGCCTGCACCGTACGGGTTTCCGGGCTGTTCCTGGTCGGCGCCCTGGTGGTGATGATCATCACCTCGACCGGGACCCGGTGGGCCGGTCGCGGCCGCCGGTTGCTGTGGCTGCTGATCCCGGTCGCGGTGCTGGCCGCGTTCGTGATCTACGAGCATGCGCTGAGCGGCCGGTGGGACGCCTGGTACAAGGCCCAGGTCGACGGCTGGTACCGCGGCTTCACCTGGCCCTGGCAGTCATTCCTCAACACCTGGGCAGCGGTGCAACCGGGCGCGTACGCCGATCATCCCTACTGGGCGTGGGTGTTCCGCGCCGAGATGATCTCGATGGCGATCGGCGTCCTGGTGACGATCTGGTGCCTGACCCGCAAGCTGTGGGCCGAGGCCAGCTGGGTCGCGGTGCAGGTGCTCGCCTTCTCGTTGTCCTACTGGTACATGTCGGTCAACCGGGCGGTGCTGCTCTGGTTCCCGCTGATGATCATGATCGCCCGGTGGGGGAACTGGCGCCCGCGTCGCCGTGGACCGGCGATCGTCCACCGGATCGCGGTGATCATGCTCTTCGTGATCGGCGGCGCGGTGATGATCGGCTGGTCCTGGTTGTACTTCACTGGCAACTGGGCATCCTGATCCGCCGTGGGGTCAATTTTCCCTGATTTCTGCGGCGCGTCGTCGAGCCCGGATGCCCCGGGCGCACGACACTCCGCAAATATGCGGGAATTTGTGACCCCTCGCCGGATGGGTCGAAGGGCCCTGAGCTTGTCGAAGGGGTCAGGATTCCCCGAGCGCGCTCCGGATCAGTCCGAGTGCTGTGTTGTCGTCCAGGTTGAGCCTGCGGATGAGTTGGGCGTACGCGTCTGCTGCCCGCCGCGCCTCGTCCGGCTGCTGAGCCTGCTCGCGACGGGCGACGAAGCTGCCCTGCCGGCCACGGGTCTCGATCAATCCTTCCCGATCAAGCTCCAGGTAGGTGCGAGCGACCGTATTGGGCGCGATGCCCAGATCGGCGGCGAGCCGCCGTACCGTCGGGAGCTTGGTGCCGGGCGCCAACTCGCCGCTGGTGATCGCGGTGATCAACTGCTGGCGGAGTTGCTCGTAGGGTGCCGTCCGGTCGTCCGGATCGATGGTGAGCATCATCGGGCGGCCAGCTTTTCCGTACTCCACAGCCTGCGCCGGAAGTAGCGATCGGAGACCGACCTGCGAGTGCTGTAGAGGTATCCGACCGTTGCGGCGCAGGCAGCGAGAGCCATCACGACGAAGAGGTATGCCAGTGCGCGCGGATGCCAGGTGCTGCCGATCATGATCTCAACGAAGCTCTGCAGCAGCGAGTAGACGCCCCAGGTCAGCGGCAGGCCGACAAGTCCGCGCAGCGTTTGTGCACGCAGCGCATCGTCCCAGGCCAACTCCGTCGACGATCCTGCGGGCTGCGGGCCGTGCAGGACGACTCTCGACAGCAGCGTGCCGACGATCAGCCCACCGATCGAGACATAGGCAAAGAATGCACTCATCGAACCGAAGACGCTCTGTTCCTCGATGACCGGGTTATGCAGCGCCCCGGATCGCTCGGCAGCCGCAATGATCACCAGCAGGATCACGGCCGCGCAGACCACGATCCATCCTGCCGAGCGCTCCACGCCGGATACATAGTCGCTCAGCCGCGGTGTCGTGCTTCGGGCCACCCGACGGCCGGTCGGCCGCTGCAGCGCCAACGCGACGGCTGTCACCACCTGAAAGATCACGCCGCCCGACAAAGCTGCAACGATCATGACGACCGTCGACGGGTCAACGGGCGGCACGTGCCGGGAGTAGTCAGGCGGTGGGATCACGACGACAGAGATCACGGCGCCCGCCGTGAGCCCGACCAGTCCGCCGAGGCAGATCGCGGTGAAGGGAGCACCAGCCCGCCGACGCAGCCGGGACTCGAGTTCCTCGGGCACCTCAAGATCGAATCGCTGGGCGTAGTCGGCAAGGATCCGCCGCCGGGACCAGCGGGTGAGGCTGACCACAGTTCCGGCCGCCGACAGGACAGCGAGCAGGATGTACATGGTCCAGGTGATATGCGTCATCGCTGTCTCCTGACACTCCTGATCATGGTCAGCGCACCGGGTCCGCGTGCTGCCACAAGCGACGCCAGTAGTGCTGGCCCGGCCGGCTCGCGGCATCCGTGACCGCGACCGTGATCATCGCGGCGACGAAGATCACCAGCGCGGCGACCCCGGTGGTGCCGATCAGCAGGGGCTGGTTGATCGTCCGGGAGCCGACGTCCAAGAAGGTCACCACGACCGAGGCCGCTGCGATGGCCAGCGGGGTGTGGATCAGGCCGCGCAGCGAGGATGCCCGCATCGCGTCGTCCCAGGCCAACTCCTGCGTGCTTCCGGCCGGCTGTCCACTGTCGAGAACCACCCGGATCAAGATCAACGCGGCGGCGTAGCCGAGCGCTGCGACGTAAGCAAGGATCGCGCCGGGCGAGACCAGCACGCCCACAGCGTCCAGCCGGTGGCCCTGCAGCACGCCGGTCCCCAGCGCGATCACGCCGCCGGCGATCGTCAGCCCCGCGCAGCCGAGCACGATCGGCACCGCACGCAGCTCGAGTCGCGGCACGTAGTCGGTCACGGCCGGTGTCGTCGCCCGTGCCACGCGTCGCCCTGCCGCGGTGCCGAGCGAGGTCAGTGCCACGGACCCGACCGGTGCGAAACTGAGCCCGATCGCCAGGCCGAGCAGGATCGCGAACGGCGCTGCCCAATCGGTCGCCCCGGTGGACCTGAGGATCAGACTCAGCACCAGTCCGAGCAGTCCACCGGCCGCGCCGCCGATCAGCGTGCAGCGCTCGACGATCGTGATCCGCCGGACGACCAGCGGGCGTACCTCATCGGTGATCGCCAGGTTGACCTTGCGGGCGTACGTGTCCAGCGCCTTCTGCCGCTGCTTGTCGTTGGTGGTCAGGAGCAGCGGCGCGGATGCGGCCAGCAGGCACACCCCGACGGCAACGTAGCTGATGAGCACTGGTGACCCTTCCGTTCGTACCAATACAAAGAATGTATCAGTACAAAAGCTCGCTGCCAAGCCTCCCGGGCCCGACCCGTACGCGTCCGCGTAACCGGGCGGCAACGACCGCTCTCTAGACTCGGCCTGTGACGGTGAACTGGATCGATCTCGACGGACTGGTCAATCTGCGGGATGTCGGGGACATCCCGACCACTGACGGAGGCAGGATCGCTCGCGGCCGGTTGCTGCGCTCGGACAACCTGCAGCGACTGCCGGAGCAGACCGTCCAGGCGCTGCTCGATCTGGGCCTGACCGACGTGATCGACCTGCGCACCGACCTGGAGGTCGCCCAGGAAGGCCCCGGTCCGCTGACCAAGGAGCCCGGTGTCGCGATCCACCACCACTCGCTCTTCAAGCCCAGCCTCACCGAGGAACAGACCGAGTCCAAGCTGACCACCCAGATCAACTCGCTCAGCCCGGAGGAGGTCGCGGCGCAGGCGCTGCCGTGGACCGAGGTGGTCCGGCCGACCATCGAGGTCGAGGACGACTCCGCTTCCTTCTACCTGTCCTATCTCGCCGACCGGCCGGACTCGGTGCTCGCGGCGCTGCGGGCGATCGCCGCCGCCGACGGGGCGGCACTGGTGCACTGTGCGGCGGGCAAGGACCGGACCGGGACGATCGTCGCGCTGGCGCTGCTGCTCGTGGGCGCCGAACCGCAGGCGGTGATCGACGATTTCGCCGCCAGCTCGATCCGGATCGAGCGGATCATCGAGAAGTTGTCGAGCACCGAGACCTACCGGGACAACGTGTTGTCCCGGCCGCTGTCGGAGCACGAGACCCGGCCGGAGACGATGATCGCGTTCCTGGACTACATCGAGCGTGAGTACGGGTCGGTGCCGGAGTTGCTCGCCAAGATCGGCTGGACCGACGAGGACACCGAGGCGCTCCGGGCCAAACTGCTGGTTTCGGCTGAAAGCTGAGCCTCCGGTCGGCAGGATGGATCCGTGCCGGAATACCTGATCTGCCCGCAGTGCCGCGCTGCCAACCCGCCGGGGTCGCAGTTCTGCGCGCAGTGCGGCTGGGCGCCGACCCCACCCGGTCCGCCACAGGGCCAGCAGCCGGACCCCGGTCAGCCCGAGTTCCAGGCCCCGTACGCCTACGGGCAGTCCTACGACCAGCCGTACGGCCAGACCTACCCGCAGCAGGCGCCCGCAGGCCAGCCGACGCCGTACCGGCAGCCGGCCTACGGGGAGCAGTCGCCCTCCCGGGACCGCCGGCTGACTCTGATGATCGTGGCCGGTGCGCTGGCGGTCGTCGTGATCGCCGCACTGGCCGTGATCATCGTCCCGCGGGTGGTGCACCAGAGCAGTCCCGCTCCCGCTCCGGCACCGCCGACCCAGACCTCGGCGTCCCAGCAACCGTCACCGGTCCAGTCCCCGAGTCAGACAGCATCTGCGAGCCCGACGCCGGCCAGTCCGACGCCGAGCAAGGCACCCGACTACGGCAGACTCGGCGCGCAGGTCTCCAGCGGCATCCTCGAGATCGTCAGCAGCGGGTGCCGGTCGGCCGGCGGCAGCATGATCGGCTCGGCGTTCTTGATCAACAACCGGACCGCGGTCGCGTCATTGAGCTCACTGGCCGGAGCCGACGTCATCGCCGTCAGCAACGGCACTGACACGGTCACCGCCTCGGTGGCTGGCACCGACCGCGCTGACGGGTTGGTGATCGTGAAACTTGATCATGCTGTCAGGGGCCACGTCTTCACGATCGACGATGCCACACCCGTCGTCGGTGATCCGGTCGGGGCGTACGGATTCTCCACCTCCGTGAGGAAACCGGCCTTGGTCATGACCCGCGTCAGGAGCGTCGGAGCCGCGGTCAAGGTCGGCTCGTCCACCGTCGGCGGTCTTGCTGCGACCACCGCCACGACGGTCGACAACGGAGTCTCCGGAGCACCCACGCTGGCCGCCGACGGTCACGCCAACGGCATGGCGCTGCTGGACGCCCACCGACGGATGATGATCATCCCCGGCAAGACGATCAAGGAAGCGATCGCCCACCCGAGCGGCAAGCTGCCGACGACCCACTGCACCCAGCGGGGCGCCTCCGAGACGACGATGAGCGTGTCGGGCACCCAATCCGTGGACGACATGTTCGAGTGGTACTTCACCGGCATCAACTCCGGCGACTACCGCACCGCCTTCGACCAGCTCAGCTCGCAACTGCAAGCGACCGGGTACAGCAACTACGCCAAGGGCTGGGCCACGTCGTACGACTTCAACATCGTGGTGCACAAGGCGTCCGGCTCGGGGGCGTACGTGACCTTCGATTCGATCTTCGCCAAGGGCAAGGGCCCGAGCCCGGCTCTGACCTGTGCCCGCTGGGACATCGACTATACGTTCACCCACGAAGGCGGCAAACCGGTGATCAACAAGGCCGAACCGCACTCCGGCTCGATCTGGAGGAAGTGCTGACGAACACTGGGCTGACCAGAGCTGGGCTGACTCAGACCTCGTCGACGGTGTCGACCAGCGCCGTGGTGAGCCGCAACTCGACCGGCACCTCCTCGCCGACCTGCGGCGGGGTCTGCGACCGCGGCAGATAGATCATCGAGGCCTGCATGTGCGGCGGCTCGCAGAACCAGCGCTTCTTGCCGCCGATCGTGTAGGGACTCAGCGCCAGCCCGGCGGCGGCCAGCGACCCGGTCGCCATCGAGACCGCCCGTTGTCGCATCGAGGCGGCCGGGGTCGGCGCCTCCATGCCGATGCCGTGCGAGGTGCCGCCGGACATCACCACGACCCAGCCGTCCAGCGGCGACTGCCGCTGCCGGTAGCCGATCCGCTCACCGCGCTTCACCGGATGCACGTCCAGGACGGTGGCGACGGTCGTGCGGCTGCCCTCGTCACCCAGCCAGAGCCGGGTGCCGATGCGGATCCGGATCGGCACCGGCGTCTCGGTGCCGCCCAGCTGACGGCTCAGCCCGATCGCCTCCTCGGTCGGCAGATGCGACAGCCAGAGCGTGCCGAAACGGGCGTCGAGTGCCGACCGGGCCAGACGGATGGCCCCGGCGTTGCGGTCGTCGCCGCCGATCGGCAGATGGATCGTCCAGCCCTCGAACCGGAGATCACCGATGTCCGCGACCGCCCTGGCCAGATCCTTGGGCGGGATGCCGTGCCGGCGCATCGTGGTGAGGATCTCGACCAGTACCCGGGGCCGTTTGCCGGTGCGGATCAGCGTCTGCAGATCCTCGGCGCGGGACACGACGGTGATCACCCGGTCGTCGTCCAACAGTTCGTCGGCGAGCTTGTCGCCCGGCCGCCAGGGCTGCAGCACGAGGATCGAGCCGTCGAACTCCTCGCGCACCAGCGCCACCTCGGACGGGATGCCGACCGCGATCGTGTCGGTGCCGAGCAGGGTCGACTCCCGGGCCAGCCGCCGGTGACCGTAGCCGTACCCGTTGCCCTTGATCACCGGCACCAGGCCAGGGGTCGCGTCGGCCACCACCCGCATGTGCTCGCGCCAGCGGTCGAGGTCAAGTCGCAGCGTCACTCCCACGCTGGAAGCCTACCGATTGTGTTTCGGACAGCGAACCGGAACGATCTGCGACGTGTCCGCACTTCCGAGAGTCATCGTCGTCACCGGCCCGGTCGGCGCCGGAAAGACCACCACCGCAGAAGCCTTCCGCGGCGTCCTCGAGCCGCGCAACGAATCCGGCGCGGTGATCGATGTCGACGGCCTGCGCAACGCCTGGCCAGTTCCCGAGGGTGATCCTTTCGGGAATCGGCTCGGAACGGCACATCTGGCCGCGATGTGGCCCAACTTCATCGAGACGGGGACCCGTTGGGTGGTGCTCGCCGACGTCATCGAGACCGATCAGGATCGTAGGCGTCTCCAACAGGCACTTCCCGGGGCGGAGATCACTGTCGTACGCCTGGACGTACCGCTCGAAGTGATCAAGGAGCGGCTGCTCGGTCGCGAACCCGACGCCACCATTGATTGGTATCTGCACCGCGCGCCAGAATTGCAGCAGATCATGATCGACAACAAGGTCGGCGACCTGGTGATCACCGTCACCGATCAGAGCCCTGCCGAGATCGCCGAGGAGATCGTCAACGCCGTGACAGGTAGAGCGTGAAGGCCTTGTAGAGCAGCTTGTTGAGCGGCAGGTCCCATTCGCCGAGATACTCCACTGCCTCGCCGCCGGTGCCGACCTTGAACTGGATCA
>Ga0164242_10005865_pt1 | contig 13603 bp, 10 predicted proteins | sample OricomgcompostMG_FD_108783 | JGI IMG/M metagenome (GOLD analysis project Ga0164242, IMG submission 108783) | Miracle-Growth compost microbial communities from Emeryville, California, USA - Original compost - Miracle growth compost (MG) ...
CTTGTTGCATTTATAGGTACTCTTAGGACAGGGAATGGCCCTACCGGTACGTTGGAAGATCTTCATTAGCCATCGGACTTGTAATCTGCAGGGCTTTGTTTTGTGCTATTTGATAGCTATAACACCTACCAACAGGCCCGCACCGATATTTTGCTGGCAGGGGGTTCGTCGCTGCAGAGTAGAAAATAGGCCACACTCCTTATCTCCATACATCGTATCTAATTCTTGATCCCAAATTTCACCTTCTGCACAGAGTGAGCAAGATGTCATACAGGCACCATCCTCTCGGGAAAGGTCGGGTTCGACCAGGGGCTGGTATGCACATGTCAAGCAGGCCGCAGATAGAGTTTGAACTCACAGCAGTTGAGCCGACCCAACAGCGTGGCATCGGAGATGAGTCATAACTCTTAGATGGGTAATTAGTGGCCTGTTGGCATCCTCTACTCTCATTTCCTTTTCAGATAGAAGTGAAGTTCACCACATATATCACAACTTTAATAATGAGCGGTTCGAAACATGGACTAGGCATCGCCCTTGACGGTCCTAATGACAAGTCTAATACCGGGTTGTGGCTGTTTCTTTCAAAATATCTTTACATCCCGAAGAGGTGTCGATGGGACCCGAATGACCCTCCAAGCTTCAACTGGGGTTTCTGCCTCCTCTACGCCTTTGTATGATGACCCCAACTCCAGTTGGTATTATTTCACTAAATCAAATGACAGGCAGCGGCATTCACCGTCAGCAACATGTACTATAACCAACCGATTCTTCACATCCTCGCACAAGATTTTAGTGTCTCGTTTGAGAAGGCCAGTCAGGTGCCCACTCTCATGCAGAGTGGGTATGCAGCGGGGGTGTTGTTTCTGTGCCCTCTAGGTGATATTTGTCGGCGACGACCTCTCGTTCTTTTCTTGATTTTCTCTACGGCCGATGTGGTAAGTAATAAAAACTCAGAGACCACGGCGTAATTTCTTGCTAACTCGCCTGGTTTAGTGGCTTGGACTATGCCTCACAACATCCTTCGACGCCTTCCGTGCACTTTCCTTCCTCGCAGCCCTGACAACTGTCTCACCGCAGCTCATTCTTCCCTTGGTGGCTGATCTCGTACCGCCCAAGAATCGTGCTGTCACCATTTCGACTGTTTTCAGCGGCGTAGGTATAGGAATGCTGCTGGCCCGAATTCTTTCCGGCGTTACAACAGAGTCGGCACCGTGGCGGACCATCTATTTCATTGCCCTTGGACTGCAATACCTTGTCCTAGGACTGCTTTTCCTGTTTATGCCGGATTACCCTTCCGTCAATCCAGAAGGAAAATTCTATCTGCGTATCCTCCAGACTATCATCACCCTCCCCTTCAGCCACCCAATTCTCGTACAGACTAGTTTAATCGGCTTTCTGGTCTCCGCACCTTTCATGTGCTTCTGGACTACTTTGACGTTTCTTCTCGCGTCACCGCCCTTTAGCCTCTCGACACTGAACATCGGCTTGTTCGCCCTCGTTGGCCTACCTCCATTTCTCGCTAACCCATTCATCTCTCACTACCTCACTAATCGCTACCATCCTACCTTCACCTGCATTGTAGGCCTACTCATAGGGCTCGTGGGCTGTGTGGTTGGGTGGTGCATTGGAGCTTTTTCGCTTGTCGGCCCTGTGCTACAGGGTATCATGGTCGACCTCTCGGTGATCATGGTCCAAACGGCCTGCCGCACACTCCTAGTCCCAGTCGAGCCGAAAGCCCACAATTGCATTAATACCGTATATATGACTAGCTGCTTCTACGGGTCTTTGGCTGGCGTGGCGGTTGGGAATCGACTATATGCGCAAGGTGGCTGGCGGTATAGCGGCGGTGTGAGCATCGCTTTCTTTGCAGCTGCGTTGCTGGTGTGCTTTGTGAGGGGACCACACGAAGAACATTGGCTCGGTTGGCGAGGTGGCTGGGGCACAAAGAAGCCTCCAGTCGAAGCCGGTAGTGAGAACGAGCTTGGTGGCTTAGAACAGGTGGGGGTGAACAATAATGACGAGCCTGTCGAGCTTCAAGACATAAACGTCACGGCAACTGATGAGCACGCGAGACAACAACCACTCATACAGGCCGAGAATACTGATCAAGCAGTTGCATCACCAACCACAGAAAACAGGCAAAATGATCAAGTCAGCAACATGTCGAAAGCCAAGGCTTTTGGGGTCTGGATTGCTATCATGTGTGGTGTAGCGTGCCCATTCCTAGACGAAGGCATCATCTCCACGGCTATCCCTCAGATTACAGACCAGTTCGGGTCCTTAGCCGACGTTGGTGTGAGTTTTCTCAGGGCATTTTCTAAACACGACAATGGCTTACATTTATGCAGTGGTACGGTTCCGCCTACTTAATGACACTCTGCGCCTTCCAGCTCATCTTCGGCCGTTTGTACAGCGGGTTTAATATCAAGTTTGTTTTCCTTTCGTCGCTCGCCATATTCGAGACAGGCTCCGTTCTCTGCGCTATGAGCCAGACCTCAACGGCCTTCATCGTGGGACGTGCCATTACGGGCTGCGGCGGAGCTGGTCTCATGAGCGGCGCTGTTGCACTTTTGGCAGCCGCGCTCCCGGCAGAGAATCTCCCTTTTTACATCGGTGCAATGGGATTCGTATATGGGGTTGCCGCTGCTGTTGGTCCGGTGGCCGGAGGCCTTATCACCAGTAGTTATTTAACCTGGAGGTGGTGAGCACCGCCGCAGGGTGCGCCAACGGTCCGGGACAACACGCTGACAAAGGGGTTTGTAGGTGTTTTTATATCAACCTTCCATTCGCCGTACCCCCAGCCATTGCCACAATCTTCATCATCAAGGTCCCGCCGTTGACAGGCGATGCGGCCCGGTCATGGCTGCAAAAGATTCGAGAGCTGGATTATCTCGGCATATTCCTGCTGCTCCCTGGTATTACGGTCTTCATTATGGCACTGGAGTTCGGGGTAGAAAACTGGAACGACGCTCGGACCATTGGCTGCTTTGCGGCTGCCGGAACGCTTTTGCTGTCTTTTATGGCACAGCAGTGGTGGATGGGTGAGAGAGCACTTGTGCCACTGCGCATCATGAAAACCCGCGTTGTGTTGTTTGGGTCAACGTTTACGTTCTGCCTTGAAAGTGCCTTCCTGGTCTTGGCTTACTATGTAAGTCAATATTCAAAAGCGGCGACAGCGGACATGGCTAATTATACTTAAACCACAAGATTCCACTGTGGCTCCAGACCATACAAGGGGTTTCCGCCGCAGGATCAGGGGTGCGATACCTCGCGTTCTGCATCTCTTTCATCCTATCCATCTTTACCGCCGGATGGCTTGTAACGAAGTTTGGATACTTTCAACCTTTCATGCTGTCGGGGACCGTCCTCGTTTCGCTCGGCTCCGGATTGTTATCCACTCTCACGGTGTCGTCGGGGGCAGGAATGTGGATTTCATACCAGGCCATCGCCGGCCTAGGTATCGGAGCCTCTACGGAGCAAGCTAGCGTGGCAGTCCAAAGACTATTAGACGAGGACGATGCTCCCATAGGTCTAGCCGTGGTCCTATTCTGCCAAAATCTGGGCCCAACAACGTTCATCAGCGTCGCGCACTCGGTTCTCCTCCATAAGTTAACGATGGATATCCGCAAGAGGCTCCCGGGCATTGACCCTCGGGAAATCCTCCACTCGGGCGCGACGGAGCTCCGCCGTCTAGTAGACGCGGCAGATGTTCCAGTACTTTTAGATATCTACAATAGTGCGCTGACCCGCACATTTGTTGTGGCAGCAGTGATGGCTGCTGCCAGCGTGGTTGGACTGGTGGGCATTGGACTTCAAAAGATACCAACTGGTGACAATGGGACTGCGGTCCATCACGGAACCAAGGGACGCGATGAGGAAAGTGGATTAGGCTCAAACACCGGGGGCATGAACGGCAACGAGATATAAACACCAAGGGTTAACAAGCCCGGAGAAGGACTCACCCCCGATAGTCACTGAATTCCAAGCATCCTAGCAGAGGTATCTTTAGCCCTAAGAACTTGGAGCTTGAATTTAGCAGATGACAAATGTTACAGTCATTCTCGTGAGGGTATTGCTAACTCCTTGCTAGTGTATCGGCTAGGTTATCATTCTCTTAGCATTATATTACAGAACTCAACTTGTATTTTAAACTCCTAGTCTTCGAGATGGAAGGAGGGGGTTTCTTTGTAGTGCAGCTCGGAATTCGCCTTCTCCAGGCATCATACTTGCCTCGTTTCTTGATAAAGGGGTGAATGTGGTTGAACGCTTATAAGGATCTGTAGAAGTGAGCTGTGTAAGACTTAATCATACCCTCCAATCTTTCAAAATCATGAGATATAAGGGTCGTCGCGCCCGAGCAGCAGTCGTGCAGTGATCCATTACCGGATCTCCTCACTTGAAGATGCCACAAAGTGGCCAGTGTTGAAGTTTTCTATACGGTATTGTATAGAGGTGGTTGACAGGTCCGTGCTAAACAGACGTAGATATAGAGACTCTTACGACCCGCTCAACTCATCAAACCGTAGCAAACGTGCTGTATATGTATGTCCAGGTACCGCTCCCACCACCACCACCACGGAGAGTTGCCAATCCGACTACTCCTACGCATACCATTATTGACTAACCGAGACGGGGCGATAACTTCTCAGAATTATCCTCGACAAGACAACAGTATTTGTACAGAATCAATACTGCAATGGCGATTATTCGCACAGCGTGCCTCATGGCATCCATATGGTTCACATGTGCCTCCATAATCGACTCGCATACGAAGGATGGGACTGCCTGTTCAAAAGCGAACGACTCATGTTCAATGAAAATAGGTACAGCTATAAACTATCAACCCGGTGAGCTAGCCCCTCCGATCCGATAACGCCAGAGCCTGTATAAGGAGAGTTCTCCAGGGTGACACCTCCCCTTCACACCACCAGAAACCGCTCAGGGTCTTTCAGATAGACAGGGTATGGATCAAACGCCTCAGACTTCCCCCAGCGCGTTTCCATCCACTGCCTAAAAACAGCCTTTGATTGGTATCCCTCAGGCACCCAACAGTCAAACTCACTGTCACAAACGCCATGGAATACGTCAATCGGTGATCGAGGCCGTTTCCGCTCAATACGAAAGGGGGGGTCTGAATATGGTAGGCCGGTGACGTAGGAGTGGCTCAGGTCGATGAGCGTAACACGTTGTTCTGTGCTGATCATGATGTTGCGCGGGGCAAAGTCATTTTGGACTATTCCAAAGAACTCCAGCCAGCAGTACGTTTCCATGGCCTGTGCGAGGATGTCTAGTCGCGTGTCTGGACTGAACTTATCGACTTGATCCGTGGTTAAAAGGGAATACATTGTCGAATCAGGAATGTAGTCCATAAGAATCATCCGAACTTTGCGTTTCTTATCGGGTTGGTTTGCCAGGTGCACTTCAAAGGTCCAACAGCCGTGATACCTAGGGATGTACTTCCCATCGATCCCGACTCGCTGGATATGCCCATACGCAGCAGCTTCACAGCTATAGTGGCGATCGGCCAAATACACGACATCTTCCAAGTTCCAGGCGTAGTAGAGGGGGTCGAAGATCTTAGCTACAAAGTAGCCCGGCTGCTGGTCAAGTTGACAACAGACTACCTGCGGTCCGCGGCCGTCTCTAGTAGCGAGCTCCTTAACGACCTTGAGGGTGTGAATTGAAGGGTCCGGGTGTGGCGCTGTTGACGGGGGTGGGTTCTGAAAACAGTATTCGCTAGGGATCCGGTCGAGGAGATCCTCGAATCTGGTTGGTTGATGGCGCTGCGGCCGTTGATAGCCACGTCCGAACGGCAGAGGTGGGATGTGTCGTCTGACCTGGAGCTGCAAACCGCTTTGATAGGGGAGGTTCGGTTTAAATGGGTCGGAAAGAGGTGTCTGCTCAGCGGAGTCAATCCTTCGTAAAGGACGCATAGCTGGAGTCACAGCGTCAATTCGCTAGAAGCGTCTGATCAAAGCTCTCTATATCTCACACACCCTGCCCATATGGCCCTTGGCGTTGGCTTTGCCGCTAGCTTCACCCTTTCTGCCGAGTCCGCTTTAAAGCAAGCCCGCTCGAGCTGATATTGCTTAGAGGAATGTTCGAGGCGCCATTGCAATGTTGGAATACAAGTGCTACGGTACCATCAGACTGGATGAATTTGCCATGGCTAAACTCACGCCACAAAACAGAGCGTCTTGGCCGGCCACAGATTTTCTGTTCGGCGCCGGAGCCACCCGGCGGCCCATGCTTCCAGATCCGGCTCGGTAGATAGGTCAGATCTCAGGCCTGCCCTCGGGCCCCGAATACGCTGCGATTCTCTCGACATTATCATTGCCGCTTCAGGCCCAACACCGAGATACTGATGAAGCAGGCGGTTCACTACACGCATGGCTACAGCACCAAGTATGTCGCCTAGTACGACTTCCGGGACTTCATACCACATGCCAAGCAGCACGCTGCCCCAGACTGGCGGGAGCAACACGCAGGCTGACTACTCCAAGGAGGAGGCTAGATACTATGTCCATCCTACGACTAGCCCCGCTAGTACCCGAGACCCTTCGAGCAGTCGTGGGAGTAACAGCCGCGAGAAAGGGAGCAGCCGCGGAAAAGAGCGCAGCCGCGAAGAGGAACGCCCCCGCGAGGAGGAGCGCGCTCGCGAGGAGGAGCGCGCCCGCGAGGACCAGCGCGCCATCGAGGAGGAACGCGCCCGCCAGGAGGAGCGCGCCCGCGAGGAGGCCTCCCCGTGGTTGTTCTCCTTCCCGTGGCTGCTCCCTTTCCGTGGCGGCTCCCTTGAAGAGGAGAGCAGCCGTGGGAAAGAACGAGGTCGCGAGAAGGAAAGCAGCAGCAGCAAGGACAAGAAGGAGACGGATAAGAAAGGTAAGGATTAAAGTCATAAATGATTGACTAGGATGGAAACCTGACGCATGTAAACAAGCACTTTCTCTTGTCTCTCATTTTCTTTCCTTTGTCCTTACGTTTCCTTATATTTTTGCCCCTCGCCTTTCTTTTTGCCCTCCCAGCTCCCCGTTTAGTTGCTCTTCTATTCCTTTTCCTTCTTGTTTATCTCATGGGTTTTGCCTGTCTAAGTCCGCACTCGTATGTTACCGTTTGCACCTATGTTAGGATCTCAGCCGTACAATGTTATTATTCTGCAACCCTGTTTCGTCTATCCGAACTCAAACATACAAGGTCATTTACCAAGAATCCAAGGATAACATATCTAAATATTTCTTCCGTTGCCCTTAGTTCTATGGCCGCATAAAGACCTAGTTCTTGTCCGTAGTATCAATTTCTCCGGGATTGCTTCCTAAGCTCCCCCAGCTTCAATCCTCTTGTCGCAGTCCATACTACCCTCAATCACTGGAATGAGATGCAATGCTCATATACTCAGATACTAACAGAAATGAGTCAAGGCAGAGGAACAGAGAAACGTGCCAGTTACAGCTGTGGCTGAAACCCGTGCTTTCCAACTAGTAGCAGATGCCAAGAGAACAAGTATGTCAAGTACTCAACATGAGCGCATGATTGTTGATATTGCAAACTTGGTTAAGAACGAGAGTGGAATAAGATGGAGGCCCTAGAAACCTTCCGCTTCTTAGTGACGTGATTAGGACGTCTAGGTTTGGAAACGGCGCATACTTTAAAAGGAGGCGTACAGGATGCTTAACGGGTAACATGGTACGGAGCCAGCAATGACAAAGCTCGACGTGTATTTCCGTGGGCTGTGATATCATATCGCACTTCCAGCACGATAGAGGGCTGCCAAATGTATATTATCTCAGGATATATCCTCTGCCACGGATCGATCTGTGACGACTCGGTCAGTTGGAAGTGGCATATTTCCGGGGGACATTATCTCTAGGCATGTGGTCTATACACATTAGGTGCAGCCGGGCCGGGAAATGCTTCACAGGGGGTACCAGGCTTCGCTAACAACAATGATGTCAAACCAACGCGGCAGATTGGGCTTGAGTAACAGCTTGATCTATGGTAATAGTGATAGATCTTCTGTTACTACCGGTGAAACACCTGTCGACCCGGCTACACCCCTTGCGTATGCCCCTATGCATCCGAATTCGAGGGTTGATGCGCCTAGAGGTATTGTCTTCCGCGATGCTAGGAAGATATAGTATTGAGCTTTAGTTTCAAACGACTAGTGCTGTCAAATTCCCTGAAACGTCCTGCTCGGTATCCGTGAAGACTGAGAAAGGCAGCTGTTATTAGTGAGCAGTAGCTATCCCCCCTAGCCTTTTGTCCCTGGCTCGGACCCATCTGTAAAACGCGAAGTAAGGATAAGGATACTGAGGGGACAGACTCGAAGGCAAGGCCGTCACTCTAAAGCGGAAGCCTTTGTCAATCGTGATGGTCTAGGAGCTAGTGGAGAACGACTCGTTTCACACGAAAGTTTCTCGACAACTGTCCCTTGAAGATAGATATCCCCTTGAACCAGATATTTCCGTGCACGGTAACATATTGGTCGAGGTAGAATATACTAGAAAGCCTAATTTAGCTAGGGAACCGGTGTTTTGTCGATAAAACAAGAGGCATCAAAACCTCAGTCGTTAATGGAGGTGATGAATGCAGGATCTAGATACGAAGACATGCTTTTCGAATCTTCAACCACCCGTCAAGTATACACTATTACACACCATCTCGATTCAATTTCACATGGCAACCTCGAAGTGAACCGGCGTCATCTGTAGCATTTGAAATTTTTCATGACCCCGTGGATACTACACCTATGAAACAGAGGTATAATGCTCCCGACGCATATTAAAAAGTGACACGTTAACAGCAGTTGAGAATCATGCCGAGTATCCTCAAGTTGTTCGACGCCCCGATTCCAACTGTAAACGCTGCGTACTTCGAGGACGATGGGATGCACAATCTAAGTGGAGTCCCCCCCAAAATCCAACCCCGTCAAATAGAGTAGGTGTGTCTCTGGAGGCAGTACATGATGCAGCCAGCTATCGCAAATATGGAACGACTTTTCCTGGAGATGGTCATAGCCAGACACACTCTAAGTTGCCGGGGGAAATATGCTGTACTTAAGGAATAATAGCCAGGCTGTGGCGATGGTGGCCCGTTGTCGTGGAAGAAGTTCATATTGCTGGTATCTGGTGGATAAAAGCATTGAGAAAGACGAAACAGAACGACTCAATAGCGCATGCTCCTCCTGCATATCTCCAGCATATTTTCTCCCTCGTCAATCTCTGCCGTCCAATATCGTTCCCAGTATGTAGATGGCTGCTCCACCTCGCGGAGGCCCAGAAGACTACACTCTAGTAGGGGGGCCGCCTCCGCAAACTTCCCGCCTAGAAACTTGCATCTCGCTAACCGGTATTGAGACTTCATGGTAGAGTCATGATTTTCACCAAATGTTTCTTTTATCCCATCCAGGCTCTCTATCAGGAGCTCTTCCGATTGCTCAAACTTCCTTAAGTTCTCTAGAGCCATGCCCTTTAATGCTTTTAGCTTCGACTCGACGCCCTTTGGGACTGTACGGTTTTCTTGACAGTATCGGAGGCCGCGGTCCGCCAGCAAGAGGGAGTCTTCTGGGTTCTTTAATCTGTACTCGGCTTCTCCTAATAAAAGCAGAAGTGGTAGGGTGTGCTTGTTGTCACGTTTGTCGGGCCCTGCAGCTATAATGAGCGCTCTAGACACGAACCTTTTAGTATCTTCAAGATTCCCAAGCATAGAGTACAACTCTGCAATGGTGTAGAGGCACATTGAGGTCCTGATGTGAGAAGGCCCGTCCAACTTTTCTCTAAGAAGAAGTTCTTGTTTGCGGTAGGTGATGGCTTCCGCGTATTTCTTGAGATCTTCCGAGTTGGTCGCAAGAGCTGCCAGGGACCAGAGGGTTTCTCTGCTCTCTGATTCATACTTTTGCTTGACCCAGTCGAGCCGTTCGTGCAATATCGTCCTGTTCTCCTTGTGCGATTTGAGGGCATACAGCCCATTTGACAAGTAGAGTAGGTCAGAGAAATAGTGTGCGTCCTTGCTTCGACGAGAAAAATTGTAGGCGTCGCGAAGATTGTCGAGAGCGTCCTTGTAATTTCCATTGTCCTTCAGTAGGCGGCCTAACCAGCGGCGCACCTCCACCTCTTCCTTATTGCCAGCCCCATATCGCTCCAACCTCCATTCCAACAATTGATGATAGCAGCCCTCCACCTTGTCGTACTTGTCTTTCAGCAGTTCAAAGTCTGTTTGGGAGTAGGTGTGGCAGAGCCTTCCCAATGTAGTCATTGAATCTTCATGTGTTTCGCCAAGCTGGACCGCCTGACTACTGGCCACTGTTTCATATATTTCCGCCGCTAAACTTAGCTCGGATCTCCTGAAGTAAAAGGCACCCATGGAAAGCTGTATCTTCCACGCCTCTGGAGAGTCTTTCCCGTGAAGAGCGACTTGGGTTCTCAGTGTGTCTTCATACAGACCAACAAGCTCTTCGGTGGGCACGTTCTTGCCGACCAAAGAGCCCAAACAAGTCCGGGCCCATAAAATGTCTGAGAATGTGCTTGCTGTCAGGGAATCCTCGGATCGTAGTTGAAGCTCAAACACAACATCTTGAAGGACAGACGTGGCTTTTAGCTTCTCTTCGGGTGATCGGTTAGGGATGGCGATCAGGCTTCTTGCGAGGGAGGTTTGGGCCTCGAGAATCAGGGGATGGTGAGTCTCCAGCATCTTAATTCTCTTCGTCAAGACGGCTTCGTAGAATAGTCGAGCTTCTCGCGGGTGATCATTGTTGCTCAGTGCGATGGCAGTCGAAAGCTGAGCGGACACTACGACCTCATGGAGAGGCCCAAGCTTCTTTTCAGCCTCGCAGATCCGCTCTCTGACGAAGCTAACGGACTCGTCGACTTCTTGCCTTCTCGTTCGCAGGCGTGCGTTAAAGTACGCGACGAGCCAGCTGACGGAGGCGGGATACCACGCGCCTAAAACTTTGCAATATGTTCGGTAAAGATACTCAGATGCCTCCAACGCCTCTCCCCACTGCCCCCGAGCCACGGCAATGTTCGCACGCGTGATGGCGATGGCAATATCAGATTTTGGGTCCGCCTTGCTCACAAGTTGTCGGAAGCGGTGCTCAACTTCGTCCAGCCGCTCCCTTCCTCCGCGACTCATATATTCGGAAAGGAGCGTCGTCATCTGTGTTGTCTCCAGTACACCCACCATATCGGTTAAGAGGTCTTTCTCCGTCTTGAGGTCTTCGGCAGCCAAGCGGGTGAGCATCCTGTCCTGGATCTTGTAAGCTTCTTCAAATAGGCCTAGTCTCTGGAATAGAATGGCAAGGCGCGTCCCGATGGTGGCATCATCAAACGTCTCTTCGGGATTCTCCCAAGAAAGGATGGGAACATAGATCGAGAGAGCCAACTTTTTCGCTTTTTTGTGATCCTTCTCCTTCGCGTAATGCTCAGCCAGACAGAAGGAACAGAGGATGGAATCTACATGGTTGTCGCCAAGTAGGTCTCTATTCGACACGAGCAACGCTTCAAGATCTGCCACAACTTCAGAGCCTCGACCCTGGGAGACTCGAAGTGAGCAAAGTGTCATTTTGAGACCCCTGCGAAGACCGCTTGCGGCTTCAAATTCCGGATCTGTTTCAACTAGTCTTAACAGCTGGCTGTACATTTTGTAGGCGGCAGCGAACTTTGACAGTGAGTGAAGAGTAGCACCAAAGTTCTTCTGTATCGAGTAGGTTCTATCTTTAGAGATGAGTGCCGTGCTGGGCACGTGAAATCTCTCCCATTGTAGGATGCAACAGTCAATATGTGCTAGGATCTCCGAGATTGTCTCGCCCAGGACAGCAGTCAAAGTCCACACATCAAGAGTCTCGCGCTCTGGAATCATCTTCTGGATGAGAGGGATGCCGACTGTGGACTTGTAGTCCTCTAGGAAGCTGCCCATCACAAACGAAGCTTCGATAGCCATCAGGTGTCGGCGGCTCCCAGGTATCCGAAATTGAGCCCAGTCCCTGATCAAAGGGTGCAATGATAATGATAAACTTTCGCCTGGTTCGTCTTTCCTAATCTCGCGGATCAGAGAGAGATTGCTCAGCTCCATGACTGCCTCGTTGTAGCGCATCTGGTCGAAACTCCCATCAGATGACTGGAAGATAAGCATCCAGTCATCTTCGAGACGATATATGGGTGAGGTCTTACGGAACCTATAATAGCTCTCGAATAGACGTCGACTGATGCGTTCATTATCTAAAAATGATAGAAGAGTTAGAAAATGAGACTTCCTCTCCGCGGCTTGATCCGAGCCAAGCCTTTCAAGAGACAGCGTCCAAGTCGTGAAAATGCTCAAAGCACCAGATTTTGTGCTATCCCCATGGATATTTTGGTATTTCCAGAACTTCGGCGTCGTCTTCATAACTTCTTCCTTCTTCTTGTTATAGAGACCGATAAAAGTCCGGAAAGACATCGCCGCTCCACCGCTCGTCATGTATGCGCCAGCTTGCTCAAGAGCCAGGGGTAGATTTCCCAGCATGTGACAGACTTGCTGGATCTCGTCTGACTGGGATTCCGGGAGGTCGGTCAATCGAAGTCGACCCAGCAGGAGGTCTGTGGCATCCTCGTCGTTCATTAACGGAACCTCAACAAGGAACCCAAGCGAGTCGGCCTCTCGCAGTCGGCTAGTTAATAAGACTGCACACGGTCCGACTGAAGGAAGGTATTCCAATACGGTATCAAACATTGGATCGTCGAAGTTGTCCAACACAAGCAAGAATGACCGTTGCAGAGCCTCAAAGTGGGAGCGAACGAATTCTACCCTGTCGGCATTGCTCTCAAATTGTTGACCCGGTGCGGCAAGCAAGGCGGCCGTTTTGGCAAAGTCTCGAGTCAACGTATCCTCAGATGATGCGTTGAACCAAAAGATATCGTGGAATCGATTCGTCTCTCTGGAATAGGCCTGCTTGCAATATTCAAGGGCTATTTGAGTTTTTCCAATCCCTACCATACCAACAAGTACTGCCACGCAGGGACCGTGGAAGCTTTCCGAAAAGACTTCCTGGAAGCCATCGTCGAGCCTCTGCAGAGTAGCCTTGTGGCCGAAGAATTGCCGAGTTTTCACCGATGTTGGGACTTGGAAATGTCTTCTGCTGTCTGCGTGGCGTATGTTAGATAGTTTCAAGCTGAACGGGAGAACAAGAGCCCACCTCGAGCGACAGGAATTGAAGGCCAAAGAGAGGTCGTTGGCCTGCCGCTATATCCGGGCCCGATCATGCAGAGTGCTTCACGCGAGGTCTTTTCCATCGACAGCAGGGCTTGCGGCAATGAGGAATGGTTCGTTGAGGCTAGTAACTACTTTCAGAAACAGATCTCTATGTTACGTGACGCACGCAGCTAGACTACATACTCTGAGATTCTCGAATTGATTTCCGGATAGCCTTGATCGTCCTGGACACGGTTTGATAGTCGCCATCAGCATTGCTGCCAAACTTTACCATGAGGTTGTGGTCGGCCTGGATCGGCAAATGCTTCTCCCGAGATGCCATTACGCGAGCTGAATATTCATCGACAATCTAGAGAAGCCAACGTCAGCGAGGGGGGGGGTGAAACCGGTAGGAATTGGTATGCCTCACCCGCTGTCCAACTCC
>Ga0164242_10005866_pt1 | contig 13602 bp, 17 predicted proteins | sample OricomgcompostMG_FD_108783 | JGI IMG/M metagenome (GOLD analysis project Ga0164242, IMG submission 108783) | Miracle-Growth compost microbial communities from Emeryville, California, USA - Original compost - Miracle growth compost (MG) ...
CGGCGAGCAGCAGCACGTACGTGGACGACTGGGTGATGCTCAAGCACACCACGAGGTGCAGCAGGTCGCGGGAGAACACCACGCCGCACAGGCCGGCCAGCAGCACCACGGCGGACGCGCCGTAGGCGAGCGCGCTCACCGGCTAGCCGCCGCGGTGAGTTCTTCTTGCCGCAGGAACCGGCTCAGCAGGAGCACCACACCCGCGCCGACCTCCAACCCCACCGCGATGTTCAGCAGCGGAACCGTTCCCGCCGACAGTGCTGCCCCGGTGCTGCCATGGGGGACGTCATTCGCCAGGAACGCACCGCTGGCGACGAGGCCGCCGAGCCCTACCACCACGTAGGCGGCGGCACCGGCGGCTTCGAGCAGGTCGTACGCCCCCTCCGGACGGAACCGGGACAGCACCGACGGGCCGCCGCCGACGTACAGCAGGTGCAGGCTGCTGGCCGCGATCACGCCGCCCTGGAAGCCGCCGCCCGGCGTCAGGTGGCCATGCAGGACCACCGAAATCGCCAGCAGGAAAGTGAGCGCGAGCAACACCAGCGCGGTACCACGGGCGACCGCGGGGAGCGATGGCGCTTGGTCGACCTCCCATCGGGCCGGGCGTTCGCCGCGCTCCGGCCGCAGCAACAGGGTGGCGCCGAGGACGGCGGACAGCAGGATGAACTCCTCCCCGAGGGTGTCCAGCCCGCGCTGGTCGAACGTCACGCTGCCGACCGCGTTCGCCGTATGCCGCAGCGCAAGTGCCGCGTGTACCGCGGCGTCGCCGTAGGGATGCGTGGACGTCCCGAATGACGGCAATCCCGCGAATCCCGCCCCGAGTACGGCCGCGAGAGCCGCCGCCACCACCGCGAAGACCACGGCTCGACCACGCCCGCTCATCGACCGCGGACCTTTACCACCGCGAGCAGCAACAACATCGGCGTGACCACGGTGCCGACCGCCAGCTGGGACAGCGCCACGTCCGGGGCCTGCAAAGCAGTGAACAGCAACGCGAGCAGTAGGCCGTAGCCGCTGAGGACCACGGCCTGCGCGCGGACGTCGTGGCAGCAGACGACCGCGATCGCCATCGCAGCAACGCCGACCAGCAAGATCGCGATCAGTACCGTCATCGCCGTTGCGCCCCGCGTGCGGTCGCGGCATTCACAGCCGGTGTGGTGAGGGTGACGATCGCGGCGGCGAGCAGGATGGTCAGCGCAGCACTTACCCCGGATGCGCGCAGCGCGAGTCCGACGCCGAGAAGCGGGACGCCCAGGGACGTCGCTGGCGTGACTGCGTGCAGTCGGGCCGGCACCGATGGCGCGCGCAGCAGCGAGAGGGCCGACATCAGCACGACCAGTACACCGGCGGCCTGCAACACCAGCCCTACATCCCGGACGACGCTCATCGACATGCTCGGCTCATCTGCGTGCTCGCTCAGTCCAGCCGATGCAACAGTCGCGCGGTGACGAGCGCGCCGGTGGTGGACAGAACGGCGAGCGTCACTGGCAGTACCAGGTACGACGAGCGCCCGGCGCCGACCGCGACGAGGAGCAAGACGAGTACCGAGACCGCTGACAGCAGTTCGAGTGCCACCAACCGATTCCACGCATCGCGGCGGCACACTCCGATCAAGCACGGCGGCCCGGCACCGACCACCAACACAGCGGCCAGGACGAGCTCGGCGTTCACCGCAACAGCCTGTCGGCAACCGGGCCGGCGCCGCGACCGAGCTGGTGGATGGTGAAGGGCTCGTCGCAGACCAGGTACGTCGCCGGACCGAGACCGACCAGCACGCCTGCGAGGGCGCGGTCGGCCGACGTGGTCACCCGCCCTGGAGGGATCTGCAGCACGCGTCGACGTCCTGGCCATCGACCGCGCAGGACCACGACGATCCCCCGGAGCACGTCTCGTGGGACGGCCAGCACCATGCGCGCCCACGGCAGGTGGCCGCCACCGCCGCGTAGCCCCAGTGCCGCGGCAGCCGGTTTGGCGAGCAGCAGGCACGCGACGGCAGCGATTGCGCCGACGACGGGTTCGGCGGTGCTGCCAGGAATGCCCACGAGCAGCCACGCCCCGATCAACCCGAGCCAGGCCACGACTGTGCCGAGCCCCGCTCGGGGCGGTCTGCGCCAGCTGGTCTTGCTCGCCATGCCGCGCGTTCTCCCCGTGATCGATCTGCACCAAACAGCGTCCGCTGTGCACGAAGCGTGCGTCGCGGGCGCTGGTCAGGTGCTCCGCGTTTCCCTACTGCCTGGGCGGGTACCGCAGCAGGGGGTTGAAGGGGAAGGTGATCGTGTGCCACGCACAGTCCGCACGCTCGAGGTCGCGCCGCTGTCCTACACAGTTCCCGGGATGTCCTCGGCAGCTGCGAAGGCGGTCATCGGGGTACTGCAGGATCGGCTCAACGCGTTGAACGACTTGGCGCTCACGCTCAAGCACATCCACTGGAACGTGGTGGGTCCGCACTTCATCGCGGTACACACCATGCTCGACCCGCAGGTCGATGCGGTGCGGCTGATGGTGGACGCGACGGCGGAGCGGATCGCCACCTTGGGAGGTTCCCCGAAGGGCACGCCAGGAGCTTTGGTCGCGCAGCGCAGCTGGGACGACTATGACCTGGGTCGGGCGGATGCCCTCGACCACATGGGCGCGCTCGACGTCGCGTACGGAGGCATCCTCGAAGCCCACCGGGCCGCGATCGAAGCGACCGAGAAGTCCGACCCGGTGACTCAAGACATGCTGATCGAGCAGGCTGGCCAGTTGGAGCAGTTCCACTGGTTCGTCCGGGCACACCTGGAAGACTCCAGCGGGCGGTTGAGCACCCGCGGGGCCAAGACGGAGAAGCAAGGCGCCCGCCGGGCCCGCCGTTAGCGGGTGCCACGTGACCGCACAGGAGCACGAACGAGCGACGGCGAGAGCCCTGCTGAACCACGGCGGTTCGACATACGCGGCACAAGCGGGAATCAGGCTCACCGACAAGCCTGCACCGCTATTCCAGCTCTTGGTGCTCTGTGCCTTGCTGAGCAAGCCGATCAGCGCCCGGATCGCGACGGACGCGGCCCGCGAACTCGCCCGGACGGCCGGGCGCACTCCGGCTGGCATGAACTCGGTCAGCTGGCAGCAGCGGGTCGACGCGCTCGGCCGCGCGCACTACAAGCGCTACGACGAGAGCACCGCGACCCGTCTCGGCGACCTGGCGGACGTGGTGGTGGACCGATACCGCGGGGACCTGCGCCGTCTGGTGGATGCCGCCGACCGCCAGGTGCCGCGGGCCCGTGACCTGCTGCAGGAGTTCCCCGGCATCGGCCCGACCGGCGCCGACATCTTCCTGCGGGAGGTGCAAGCCGTGTGGCCGTGGGTCCGACCATTCTCGGATCAGCGAGTCGCTCGTGCCGCGAGCGAACTTCGACTTCCCCATTCGACCCGAGGTCTGGCAAGACTGGCCGGCTCGGACGACCTCTCCCACCTCACGGCCGTGCTGATGCGCGTGTCGTCGGACAGGACTCTGCGCGAGGCGGTTCTGGCTAGCGCGTGAACGATCCGGGGATGTGCGCCGACATCAACGTTCCACCCGACGGAAGGCGCTCGACGCGGTGGCGATGATGCGATCACCGTTCCCCTTGTCCCGCAACGTGGCGTCGACGCCGAGCCGGGCACCGGTGCTGTTGACGACGGTGGCGGTGGCCACGAACGGTCCCTCGTACCCCGGCTTCACCATCAGGACGGTGTAGGTCTCGATCTGGAAGTCGATGGTCCCAGTCACCCGCTCCAACTCGTCCATCGAGGCTGCTTCGAGGATGATATTGATCGGTGCTTGGTGAAGCGCAGAGTGCGGTGAGGCGATCATCGGCGTCACCTGCTTGATCTGCAGTTCGCCGGATTCTGGACCGGGCTCGACGCCGAAGACATCCCGCAACGGGGGCAGATCCGGCGAGTCCGGGGCGTCATTGACCGGGTTCTCAACGGGATAGAAACCGGGTGGCACGTCACCCAAGCTGACGCCGCTGCCGGTTGACACGGCGATGACTCGGTCGTGGTTGTCCGCGTCAACGATGCGCGAACGGCTGTAGCCCATCGTCCGCCCAACCGAGATCACGTCGCGGATAACTTCCAGCCGGCGTACGTCGTGTGCGGGATCGAGGATGTCGTAGTGCATCGTGACCGGCGCCGGGACGCACTCGTCATCACGCCAGTAAGGCTCCGGAGCCAGCACACACAAGGGTGCAGCCGTGATACCGCCGGTGCTGTTGCGCATGTCGTGACGTAGCGGCATGTCTTCCTTGTCGACCCCGGCGTCGAGGAACGGCGTCCGCTTGCCGAGATAGGTGTAGCTTTTCAAAGCCTGCCATGACTTTTCGAAGTGTCGCCAGTGTTCCTCCGGCGTGAGTGAGCGGATGTCCCCGTATGACTCGTTGGGCATGACAGTCCTTTCGATCGGAGCCGGTGCGAAACTGGCCAGAGCGTAGCCCCACCTCATTCAGGAGCCGAACTCATTATATTTCTGTCAATGCTGCGTCGCTCGGAGCAAACTCACGGAGATAAGAGTGGACTTGGGCATTGCTGGACGACGAGCTTTCGTCGCCGGGTCGAGTAGTGGGATCGGCGCGGGCATCGCGAGAGCGCTCGGCGCCGAGGGCGCCCACGTCGTGGTCCACGGGCGCAAGCGTGAGCGCGCTGAGGAAGTAGCCTCGGACATCCGTGCGAACGGTGGCAGCGCTTCAGTGGTGCTTGCGGACTTGGACGACCCGGCTGCGGTTGCAGCTCTGGCGGACGAGTTGCTCGCGACGGGCACGATCGACATCCTCGTCAATTCTGCTGGCGCCGGCAGCTCCCGCAGCTGGTTCGACGTCTCGATCGAGGACTGGCGTCGTCAGCTGCAGCACTCGCTGTCGTATGCGGTCCAGTTCATCCATGCACTCGTCCCGCCGATGCGGCAGCGCGGCTGGGGGCGCGTCCTGAACCTCAGCAGCGCCGCCGCCTTCAAGATGTCCGGCTACGGACCGGAGTACGCGGCGGCGAAACTGGCCCTGCAGTCGGTCGCGGGATCGCTGGCGGCCGAACTCGGCGGCTGCGGGGCCACGGTCAACACCTTGACTTCGGGCTTGGTGCTGACCGAGAACACCCGCCACAGCATCGCCCGGCTCGGCGTGGAACTCGGTTTTGCCGAGACCGGTGAAGAGTTGGAAACCCGCGTCATCCGCGACGTTTGGCAGGTGCAGTTCGGTCGCGCCGGCACGCTCGACGAGCTCGCAGCGGCAGCGTGCTTCCTCGTATCCGATTCGGCGGGCTACATCACCGGTGCCTCGCTCCGAGTCGACGGCGCCGCATCCCGCTTCGTGCATTGACGCAGGCGGCTGGTCCGGAGCAATCCCGATCTAGGATGCGAGCACAGCCGGAGCGAAAGAGGAACGCATGATCGAGCAGGTCGGATTCGTAGGTGTAGGCAACCAGGGCGGACCGATCGCGATGCGGATCGCGCGGGCCGGCATCCCGTTGCACGTGTGGGCGCGGCGCCCGGAGGTGCTTGGCGAGTACACGGCAGCGGGAGCAACGGCGGCGGCTTCACTCGCTGACCTGGGCGAACGAAGCGACCTGGTCGCGGTGTGCGTGACGTCCGATGCGGACGTGCGCGCGGTCGTGCTCGGCAGCGGTGGACTGCTCGGCGCGATGCGCTCGGGCAGCAGCCTGGCGGTGCACAGCACGGTCCACCCGAACCTGGTTCGGGAGCTGGCGGAGGTCGCCGCTGAACGTGGGGTGACGGTGCTCGACGCACCGGTCAGCGGCGGTCACGCGGGGGCCGTAGCCGGCACGATGGCGGTGCTGGTCGGGGGCGATCCCGCCGTTCTCGAACGGTGGATGCCCGTCATGGATACATACGCGAAGACGGTGGAGCTGCTAGGTCCGGTGGGCGCGGGCCAGACCACGAAGCTGCTCAACAACGCGCTCTCCGCGTCCAACCTCGCGGCGTCGGTGCGCGCCGTGGCAGCGGCCGAGCAGCTCGGGCTGAACCGGGACGCGTTCCGCCGCTGTGTCCAGGGGTCCAGCGGGGACAGCTTCATGCTCCGAGCCAGCTCCATGATGGATGTCGCGGGGGCGGGTCTCGCCGCTGCTCGCTACCGCAAGGACATCGATCTGTTCCACGAGTTCGTAGACGCCACCGGCATTCCCGACGGCGCGCAACTGGCGAAGACAGCCGAAGACGCCGTGCGCCATCTGGAAGGCCTGGTCCCTCCCGGCGCCGCCACGTAGCTCCAGCCGTTGCGGGAGCGCATGATCGTGCGCTGGTGCCGGCAGCGAGCCGGACCGGTAGCCGGCAGGACGGAACGGGAGGACCGGGTCATGGACGACATCGGCGCGTTGCGGGAGCAGGTCGAGACGCTCGCCGCGCGGGTGCAGGAACTCGAGGACCGGCAACAGATAGCAGACCTGGTCGCTCAGTACGGTCCCACCGTGGACAGCGGGTCAGCGGAAGCGACCGCCGGCCTCTGGACGGAGGACGGCACGTTCGACGTACTGGACACGATCCTGATGCAGGGACGCGAGCAGATCGCCGGGATGGTGACCGGCGAGGGTCACCAGGGCTTGATCAAGAACGGCGTGGCGCACGTGCTCACCGTGCCTTACATCCGTCAGGGCGGTGACCAGGCCCGCGGCTGGAGCTACGCGCTCAACATCCGCTACGACGCCGACGCGGACCGGTTCTGGGTGGCGCGCGTGTCGGCGGTGACCTGGGAGCTAGCCCGTACCGACGAGGGTTGGCGGATCACGCATCGGGTGAACGCGAATCTGGACGGGGCCGAGCCACCACGACAGATGTTCCGCGGCATGATCACGGACGGGCTCAGCCGATGAGCACGCAGGTCGGTCTGGTCGGCGTCGGCGAGATGGGCATGGCGATGCTGGAGCGGATGCGCGCGGCGGACATCCCGGTGATGGTGTTCGCCCGGCGCCCGGAGGTGGCCGCGACGGCGGCCGGGCTCGGTGCCACCCTGGCCGGGTCGGGACACGAACTTGCGGCGGCCTCGGACCTGGTGATCGTCTGTGTCTACACCGACGACCAGGTGCGGGAGGTGTGCCTCGGGCCAGACGGGCTGGTCGGCGCGATGCGATCTGGCTCCGTGCTGCTCAACCACACGACCGGCAGTCCGGACACGCCGGTCGCCCTCGCTGCCGACGCGGCGCCGCGGGGGGTGCGGGTGCTGGACGCGGCGCTCAGCGGTGCACCGTCCGACATCCGCGCCGGGGACCTCACGCTGCTCGTCGGCGGGGATCCCGCGGTGCTCGCCGAGGTCCGCGCGGTGCTCGCGTCCTACAGCGACCCGATTCTGTCGGTCGGTGCTCTGGGGGACGGCCAGCGGGTCAAACTGCTGAACAACGCCCTGTTCGGAGCGCAGGTGGGGCTCGCGGCCGACGCCGAGCGGGTCGCCGTCGCGATGGGCCTGGACCCGCAACTGGCGTTGGCGGCGGTGACCCACTGCAGCGGGGACAGCCGAGTGCTGCGCATCGCCAACGCGTTGGGCTCACCCGCCGTGATGCGGCAGCAGGCGGCCCGGTTCATCCGCAAGGATGTGGACATGGTGCTGCGCACCGCGGCGGAGCAGGGCTACGACCTCGGCTGGCTCGGCACGGCGGCCCGGCACGGGCCCGGGCCGGAGACCGGCTGACGGCACGCCGCCCCGGCCGCTGCGCGTCGGGGTCAGTTCCCGCTACAGCGGGACGGCGTGACGTGCAGCAGGGTGCCGGCGGAGACCTGCGCCTCGACGTCGACCCGCCCGGGCTGGTCGCTGTGGATGCGCAGCCAGGTGCTGTCGTCGTCCTCGATGCACGAGCCGGGCGTGTCGGTCTGCCACAGCGGGCTGGCGTGCACCTTGACCGTGGCGGTGCCGGCGTGCCGGAACTGCACCGACACCGAGGACGGCCCGATCCGTGCCAGAGTCGCGCCGGCGCCGCTGACCAGCGGTGCCGGGTTATCGACCCGGAACACGGTCCAGTTCTTGTCCCGGTACGCCACCGTCAGGTAGTCCGGGGGGTGCTGGAGCAGCGCCCGCTCCGCCCTGCCGCCGGGGTCGAGTGGAGCCCGCGGTAGCGCGACGAGGTCGACCGCGGATGCGTCCAGCCAGGACCGATAGGCCGCCGCATCCAGCGGGTGATACAGCAGGTTGTTGTACTCGAGGTCGACCTGCCGCTCCCACCCACGCGCCAGCGGGAAGTGCTGCGCGACGTACGACACTTCCCAGTGCCCGCGGGTGAGCGGGATCTCCAACCGTCCGGCGCGGGCATCCTCGGTGGACAGAAAGTGCAGCAACCCGCGGTAGAAGTGCGCATCCCGGGACGGATCGCCGGACGAGCGGACGACAGCGCTCATCACCGGGAAGGCGAACCAGGTCGCGGCGGCGGCGACCGCGAGCCACGCGACCGCAGGCCGAGCCCAGCCGACCCGCCAGCGCCGTCCCGCTCCCAACCCCAGCACCCACAGACTGACCGGCAGCGCTGCGAGTTGGGCCAGCCGGTTCACGTTGCCGCCGACCGGGTTGGGGACCACGAACAGCGCGACCGCGACGACGGCGGTGAGGATCACCGCGCGCCTGAGCACCCGCATGTCCCGCGGGATCAGGACGATGGCGAACGCGGTGAAGGCCGCGTACGGCGCCCAACTGGCGGGACTGAACGGGAAATGACCCGAATCGCCGCCGATCAACCAGGCGACCGCGCTGCCGCAGACCGCCCAGCCCAGTGGGAGCGCCCGCCGCCAGCCGAGATCAGGCAGCCAGGCGACCGCGATGAACAGGACGAACATCCCGGCGAGCGGACTCGCCAGCGACGCGGCGGCCGCGAGCAGGCTCGCGAGGTACGGGTGGCGGGAGCGGACTGCCAACAATGCCAGCGCACCAGGCGCGAGGCCGAGCAGGAAGGGCACCTGCCCACTGACCAGGTTCCCCAGTACGCACAGCGCGACCGCGACATGGATGCTTGCCCAGGTGAGTTTTCCGACCCGGCCTACCTCGCCGCCGCGGTGCGGACCATCCACCTCGGGAACCGGGAACAACCGGACGCCGGCCCAGGCCACGACGGTGGCCGCGAGGAGCCCGGTGATGCCGGCACCGAGCGTGCCGGCAACCGGGGGATACAGCACCGAGTAGCCGAGTAACGCGTGTCCCGCGTACCACTCGTTGTTCCAGGCGTGCAGACCGACGTTATGGGCGAACCACGATCGGAACTCCTGCGCCGGCCAGTCCGGGCCGATTCGGCCGTACGCGATGATGACGGCGCCGACCGCGAGCGTGAGCAACCAGGACTGGTGTGAGACCTGCCGCCGCGGGAGCGCTACGCCGCCGAACGCCATGTGCCCATCTTCGCGCAGACGGGCGATCGGTGCGGGCACCGCGGACCGTGCGGTCAGCGGAGGGTGAGCTGCCCTGCGTCCATTCGGTTCGCAGTGGTATCCGCTACGTTCGCAGCCTCGTCGAAGCGGGTCCGGATCTTCCGAGCCCAGGTCGGGTGGGTGAAGATCCAGAACTCGTCACGGTCGATCCCGTCCAGGATGACCCGGCCGGCCTGGCTCGGGCTGATCAGCTGTGCACGTGCCTTGACCGTGTCCGGGGATTCGGGGATTACCCGACCGTTCGGGGCGCCGAATCGCAGGTGCCGGTTGCGCTCGGACTGCGCGATTTCGGTGTCCACTGCCCCGGGGCAGACGACACTTACTCGCACCGGGGTGCCCTCGAGCTCCATCCGCAGCGACTCGCTCACCCCGAGGACCGCTTGCTTCGACGCCGCGTACGCGGCGACCGTCGAGCTCGGTGCGAAGCTCGCCATGGACGCTGTGTTCACCACCCGCGCCGGAATACCTCGCTCCAGCATTCGTGGTACGAACGCGCTGACGCCGTTCAGCACGCCGTACAGGTTGACCTCGACGAGCCAGCGCCAGTCGTCGAGGCTGGTCTGCAGTAGTGGTCCCACCGGCATCACACCGGCGTTGTTGAACAGCAGGTGCACGTCGCCGAAGTCAGCCCATGACCGTTCGGCGAGAGCCTGCACCGAGCTCGGGTCCGCGACGTCGACGCCGACGGCGAGGGTCGCGGCGCCGTACCGGTCGGCGAGTCGCTTGGCGACCACCTCGGCCGCCGGGAACTCGATGTCTGCGATCACGACCGCCATGCCTGCGGCCGCGAACGCTTCGGCCGCACCGGCTCCGATGCCGCTGGCGGCCCCGGTGACCACCGCTGTTTGCCCGCTCAGATCGTGCATCTCGGTCCTTCCGCATCGGACTGCGGCCGCTGTCGAAAACTCAATTTTCGACAAAAGAACTCTGCCCTGGTCTTGGTGTCAAGTCCGACCGAGGATCGCGTCGGTGGCGGGGTCCGGAATGCCGTCGAAGAAGGCGTCGAGAACCTGCTGGAAAGCAGGCTCGTGCGGCGCGGCCCGGGCAAACAGGGTCATGGACGAGCGCAACTTCTGGGCGTCGATTTCCCCGAAGATCTGCGCCGCGCTACGGCCGGAGGTGGCGGCGACGACGCCGGCGCAACGCGCCAGCCGAGCGCCGAGAACAGGGTGCCGGAAGTACGCGCCGGCTTCGGCGAGGCTGGAAATGGCGTACCGGCGCGACGTGGGGCTCTGTCCGAGACCGGCGATCTGTGGGAACACGAACCACATCCAGTGACTGGTCTTGCGCCCGGCGCGCAACTCGGCCATTGCGCGGTCGATGACCCCGTCGTCCTGCGCCGTGATGAACCGCCCGAGGTCGAACGGATCGTCGCAGCCGGGCACCGGCGGCTACCGCGTCCCTGGCTGCGACTCACCCAGGGCGAGGTGCGTACGCAGGAACCGGATCGCGTCCGCCCACGATGCGGCGTCCGCGTCCGCGTTGCGCATCGGTCCCACCGGGGCGCTGAACGCATGACCCGCGTCCGGGTACATCGCGAACTCGTGTTGGATCTTCCATTGGTCCAGTCGGTTTCGCATGTCTGCGACGACCTCGGGCGTGACCACCGGGTCCTGGTCTCCGTAGATCACCAGCAGCGGGCAGGCCACGTTCCAGAGCAGGTCGACCGGCTGCACCGGCCGTTTCGGAGTGAGCTCCGGAAACGTCGGTTGGCTCGGGAAGAACAGCACGCCGGCCGCCAGCCGTCGATCGAGCGATGCGGCGAGCATCGCAAGGGTGCCACCGGTGCAGTATCCCCAGACGGCGACCCGGGCGGCGTCAACCTCCGGCAGGTCACGGGCGTGGTCGACTGCCGCGAGCACGTCGTGGGTGGCCTCGGTGAAGTCCAGCGCGTCGATGAATCGGGTGACCTCTTCGAAGTCCGTGTAGCTCTCCGGGTTGCTCAGCCCATGTCCACGGTAGTAGTCCGGGACGACGGTGACGTAGCCCGCGGCAGCCAGCTCGGACGCGACGTGCCGGGTGAAGGTGTTGATGCCGAACGCCTCGGGCGCGAGCACCACCGCGGGCCGCGGGCCGTCCGCGTTCGGCAGGTACAGCAGGGTGGGCACCCGCGCGCTTCCGTGCTCGAGCACGAATTCTCGTGTTGCCACCATCGGTGGCTCCTTCCTACTCCTCCGGGTACGTAACGACTCCTCGCTCCTTGAAATCGCTTGCGGCGTCGGCATCCCAGCCGACCTCGGCGAGAATCTCGACGGTGTGCTCGCCCAGCAGCGGTGGCGGACCGGTGATGTGGCCGGGAGTTCCGGAAAGCTCGACCAGCGTGCCGATCTGCTTGAACCGGCCCAGGTTCGGCGTGTCGTATTCGGCAATCCAGCCGGCAGCGGCGGCGTCCGGATCGTCGAACATGTCGGCGGCGTACGTCGGGCTGGACAGCTCCACCGGCACCCCGGCGGCATCGAGCACGGCGACCCACTCCGACGCAGCGCGGGAGAGCAGCAACGGTTCGAGCACGGCTGCAAGTGCCTCGCCGTGGGCCTGCCGCTGCGCGGCGGTCGCGAACCGCGGGTCCCGCGCCAGTTCCGCGCTATCCACGGTGGCCGCCAGCCGTTCCCACTGCTCGTCGCTCCGGCAGCTCACCATCAGCCAGCCGTCAGCCGTCCGGTACAGCCGGCGCAGCGGGCCGGTCCCGCGCTGCTGCGGATCCAGCACCGGGCGCTCGACCGGTCCGGCCGGCGTCAGGTAGAGGTCGGAGCTCATCGTCATCCCGCCGTTGAGGATGTTGGTCTCCACCAGCTGGCCTTCGCCGGTGCGGTCGCGCTGGTAGAGCGCCTGTAGTACGCCGATGACCGAGTGCATCGCGTTCACCGCGTCGCACATGCCGTACCGGTACCACATCGGCGGGTTGCCGTGCTCGCAGCCGCCGCTGTGGTATTCGGCACCACCGAGCGCCTGGCCGAACTGGTCCCATCCCGGGCGGTGCGCGTCCGGGCCGCTGGCGCCCCAGCCGGTGGTGTGGCAGTAGATGATCCGGGCGTTGAGCCGTTTCGCGGTGGTGTAGTCGAAGCCGAGTCGCTCGGCGACGCCGTGCCGCAGGTTGTGGTGCAGGACATCGGTCCGTTCGATCAACCGGTGTGCGATGGCGACCCCGTCCGGCGTCTTGAGATCCACCGCCAGCGAGCGTTTTCCGCGTTGGCACCCGGCGAAGGAGGAGCCGCGCCCCATGGTCCGCGCCGCCGTCCCGATCTCCTCGATCTTGACCACCTCGGCACCCAGGTCGCCGAGCATCTGCGGACCGAAGGGTCCAGCCAGGTTCGCTCCGAAGTCCAGCACGCGCAGGCCCTGCAGTGGCGTGTTCACCGGCCCGCCCCGGCTTCCAGCAGCTGGATCTCGTCGGTGCTGAATCCCGCCTCGGAGAGGACGACGTGGGTGTCGGCGCCAAGGACCGGCTGCGGTCGGAGCGGTGGGTGCGGATTGCGCTCCAGCGAATACGGCACCCCGATCATCTGCAGCCGGCCCAGTTCCGGATCGTCGATCTCGGCGACCATCCCGTTGTGTTGCAGTTGCGGGACGGCGTATGCGTCGGCGGCGCGCTGCACCGGGACCACCGGTACCTCCGCCGCGTCGAGCTGAGCGAGTGCGTCGGCCCGGTTGAAGCGCCGGAAGGCGTCCCCGACGTACCGGAACCATGCCGCCCAGTCGTCGGCGGTACTCCAGTACCCCATCGACAGCCGGCCTTCCGGCGTCACGTCGAGCGCGGTGTACAGCCGGTCGTTGGAGTCGCGCACGATCATCACGTGCACCCATAGCCCGTCCGCGCACTCGAACAGGAACCCGCGCAGGTGGAACGGCACGGTCATGAAGCCCGGCGGCTCGTGCTGCGCCTGGTAACGGATCTGTGAGGTCCACAGCAGCGCGCCTTGCGCCAGCGAGGTCTCGACCCACTGTCCCTCCCCGGTGACCTCGCGGGCGTGCAATGCCGCGTGGATCCCGGTGGTGGCCAGCATCGCGGCGCCATAGCTCGCGAGCGGCACGTAGAGGAACACCGGCTCGTCGACGAAATCACCGGTCGCCGGGTCCCTTCGGTAACAGGGCTGCTCGAAGTTCATCCCGAGCCGGGCTTGCACCAGCGCGTCGTCAGCCGGCCGGTCCCGCAGCGCGCTGCGTCGTCCGTACCCGGTGATCGAGCAGTGGATCAGCCGTTCGTTCCCCGCGCTGAGCGTCGGGTAGTCCAGGCCGAG
>Ga0164242_10005867_pt1 | contig 13602 bp, 25 predicted proteins | sample OricomgcompostMG_FD_108783 | JGI IMG/M metagenome (GOLD analysis project Ga0164242, IMG submission 108783) | Miracle-Growth compost microbial communities from Emeryville, California, USA - Original compost - Miracle growth compost (MG) ...
CCGAAGCCGGGCTCGAGCGGCTCGATGACGAAGCGCGACCGGTTGTCGGCGATCGGCTCCTCGGCCAGTGTGGGGCGCTGAGAGATCAGCACAGGTGTTACTCCTTCGGTTCGGGACGACCGCTATATGACGTCCGCGAGATGGGCTGTGTTCAGTTGTGCCGCAGCGGCCCTCCTGCTACCGGCGTACCAGCCGCAGGAAGGCCCGCCGACGGGTTACTTCGAGTAGAGCTCGACGATCAGCTGTTCCTGGACCGGGATCTCGATCTGCGCGCGCTCGGGCAGCTGGTGCACGAGGATCCGCAGCCGGTTCGGGACGACCTGCAGCCAGGCCGGGATCGGGCGGTCGCCGAAGGTCTCCTTGGCGATCAGGAACGGCGTGGTCTCCAGCGACTTCGGCTTGACGTCGATGATGTCCCACTGGGAGACCCGGTAGCTCGGGATGTCGACCTTCTGGCCGTTCACCAGGAAGTGGCCGTGGCTGACGAGCTGACGCGCCTGCCGCCGGGTGCGGGCCAGGCCGGCCCGGTAGACGACGTTGTCCAGGCGGGACTCCAGGATCTGCAGCAGGTTGTCACCCGTCTTGCCCTGGCTCTTCACCGCCTCCTCGTAGTAGCGGCGGAACTGCTTCTCCAGGACGCCGTAGCTGTACTTCGCCTTCTGCTTCTCCTGCAGCTGCAGGAGGTACTCGCTCTGCTTGATGCGCGAGCGGCCGTGCTGGCCGGGCGGGTACGGGCGTCGCTCGAAGGAGCTGTCGCCGCCGACGAGGTCGACGTTGAGGCGACGCGAGATGCGCGTCGCGGGACCGGTGTAACGCGCCATCAGACCCTCCGACGCTTCGGCGGACGGCAGCCGTTGTGCGGCTGCGGGGTGACGTCGGAGATCGTCCCGACCTCGAGGCCGGCGGCGGTGAGCGAACGGATCGCGGTCTCGCGGCCGGAGCCCGGGCCCTTGACGAAGACGTCGACCTTCTTCACGCCGTGCTCCTGGGCCTTGCGGGCAGCGTTCTCGGCGGCCATCTGCGCGGCGTACGGGGTGGACTTGCGGGAGCCCTTGAAGCCGACGTGGCCGGCGGAGGCCCAGCTGATCACGTTGCCCTGCGGGTCGGTGATCGAGACGATGGTGTTGTTGAAGGTGCTCTTGATGTGCGCCTGGCCGAAGGTGATGTTCTTCTTCTCCTTGCGGCGGACCTTCTTGGCGCCGGCCTTGCGTGCCTGGGGCGGCATTACTTACCTGCCTTCTTCTTGCCGGCGATGGTCTTCTTCGGACCCTTGCGCGTGCGGGCGTTGGTCTTGGTGCGCTGGCCGTGCACGGGCAGGCCGCGGCGGTGGCGGATGCCCTCGTAGCAGCCGATCTCGACCTTGCGGCGGATGTCGGCGGCGACCTCACGGCGGAGGTCGCCCTCGACCTTGAAGTTGGCGTCGATGTGCTCGCGGAGCCTGACGACGTCGTCGTCAGTCAGGTCGCGGGCCCGCAGGTCCGGGCTGATGCCCGTGGCCTCGAGGGTCTGCTTCGCGCGGGTACGGCCCATGCCGTAGATGTAGGTGAGCGCGATCTCCATCCGCTTCTCGCGGGGGAGATCCACGCCGGCAAGACGTGCCATCAATGTTCCTGTCGTGTTGTGGCGACGGTGTTCGGCGCATCCGTTCCCGCTGGTGACGCTGCGGGCTCCGGCCATCGCGTCCGGAGGTGACGGCCGCATGCGCGGCCGGTGGTATGCGCCTGATCAGATAGTGCGGCGTGGGTACTGGCGGTACCGCGATCAGCCCTGGCGCTGCTTGTGGCGCAGGTTGTCGCAGATGACCATCACGCGGCCGTTGCGACGGATGACCTTGCACTTGTCGCAGATCGGCTTGACGCTCGGCTTGACCTTCACGGCCGTGGCCCTCTCGTTCGTTCCGGGTTACTTGTAGCGGTAGACGATGCGACCACGGGTGAGGTCGTACGGCGACAGCTCCACGACGACCCGGTCCTCGGGGAGGATCCGGATGTAGTGCTGACGCATCTTGCCGCTGATGTGAGCGAGCACCTTGTGACCGTTCGTGAGTTCCACCCGGAACATCGCGTTCGGCAACGGCTCGACCACGCGGCCTTCGACCTCGATGGCCCCGTCCTTCTTGGCCATATCCTCCGCTTTTCGATCGGTAACGCTGACAGACGTGCTGAACCAGCCCGTGCGGGCTGGGGTACTTCCGCGGTTGACGCCGTGAGGATCCGTCCCGACCCGCGGCCACAGCGGGCATGATGGAACGGCGGCAGACACCAAAGGGTGAGTCTACCGCCGGATCGCGGCAGCTCCAAAAACGGCCGGACCGGGCGGGAGCCGGCGCCACGCGGGCGGGACGGCGAGCAGCAGCGCGAGCACGACCAGGAGCACGGCCAGCGGGGCCCGGAGGGAAAAGCTGAACGCCAGCGCGAACGCCAGGCCCGCGGTCGCCAGCCGCGCCAGGCGGCGAGTCTGCGCGGTCCGCCGGCTGACCGCGACGACCACCAGCGTCAGCGCGGCCGCCCAGACCACGAAGCGCAGCTGGGCGTGCGTCGTGTAGTTGATGCTGCCGGGCACGTAGGTGCCCGGCAGCGTCACGTCGGGCGTGCAGTAGACCTGGTCGGAGTAGCCACAGTCGCCGTAGAGGGTGCCGCCCGGCAGCAGGTAGCCGAAGGTCTGGCTGAACTCGTCCGCGGTCGGGGTCAGGCACGCCAGGATCGCGGCCAACATCAGGCGGGCCGTGGTGGGCACCGCGGCGAACGGGTCCCGGCGCACCACGCGCGCTACCACGCCTGCCCTGGCGGCGGCCGATGGTCACCGCGGGATGCGCCGGCCGGCGCAAACCAGGTGGCGACGGCCCCCGCTGCCGCCCCGACGGTCGACAGCAGCGACGTGTTCGACCCGACGTCGGGCAGGATCAGCAGGATCCAGAACAGCACCAGCAGGCCCGAGCCGACGAGCGACACCTGCCAGGCCCGCTCGGTGGCGAGGTTGAACGTGCGGGCCATCGCCGGCGCGAACGTCAGCACGGCACCGACGATGGCCAGCACGCCCCACGCGTGCACCGTGTGCCAGGCGTTGTGGCCGTCCTCCTTGATGGTCAGGCCGAGGACGACGGCCGCGACGCTGACGATGCTGGCGGCCACGACCACGGGCGACGCCCGCCGGTGCGGCGGCTCCGGGGCGGCTCCGGGACCCCACGGGCCGGGCGGGCCCTGCTGGAGTGGACCGGGCGGCCCCTGCCAGGGCGGCCCGGCCGGGCCCTGTGTCGGTGGGCCCTGTGTCGGTGGGCCCTGGCGGGGCGGGCCCGGCTGCGCACCGGGCGGCGACTGGAGCGGCGGGGGCGCGAGGTGCTGTCCCGGGTGCGGCCCGGGCGGCGGACCCTGGTACCGGGCCCCGGGCGGGCCTGCCTGCGGGTGCGGACCCGGCGCTGCGGGCGGCGTCGTCATGACGCTGAGAGTAGCGACGGCCCGCGTTCAGAAGGCCGCGTGTCGCCGTATTGGCACACCCGCGAGCAGGTTCCGCGACCAGCCGTCGTCCACGGTCCCGCTGGTCTCTCTCCACACCCTGCGGCGTGTCGCGGACGCGCGACACCCCCGCACAACGCGCCTCAGGCGGCGAGGGCGGAGACCTGCACCCCGCGGCCGGCGAGCTCGGCCCGCCCGCCGTCGACCGCGGTCAGCACCCATGGCCCGTCGTCGAGGATCGCGACCGTGTGCTCCCAGTGCGCGGCCCACGAGCCGTCGACGGTGGTGACGGTCCAGCCGTCGTCGAGCTCCTGCGTGGCCCGCGAGCCGAGGGTGACCATCGGCTCGACCGCCAGCGCCATGCCCGCCACCAGCTGCGGGCCCTTCCCGGCCCGGCCGTAGTTGAGGATGTGCGGCGCCATGTGCATCTCGGTGCCGATACCGTGCCCGCCGTAGCCGGCGACGATGCCGTACTTGCCGGCCCTGCGGATCGACGTCTCGACGGCGTGCGAGATGTCGGTCAGCCGGCCGCCGCGGCGGGCGGCGGCCAGGCCGTCCCACAGGGAGGCCTCGCAGGCGTCCGACAGCGCCTGCACCTCGGGCGCCACCTCGCCGACCGGCACCGAGATGGCGGAGTCGCCGTGCCAGCCGTCGAGGATCGCGCCGTAGTCGATGGAGATGAGGTCGCCCTCGCGCAGCTTCTCCCGCGCCGACGGGATGCCGTGCACCACCCGGTCGTTGACCGAGGCGCAGATCGAGGCCGGGTAGCCGTGGTAGCCCAGGAACGACGGCACCGCGCCGGCGTCGGCGATGACCTGCCGGCCGATGTCGTCGAGGTCGGCCGTCGACACCCCCGGCGCCACGGCGGCGCGCATGGCTGCCAGCCCGCGGGCGACGACCAGCCCGGCCTCGCGCATCAACCGGATCTGTTCGACGGACTTGAGCTGGATCCGCTCCGGCAGGGCGCGCATCAGGCGAAGGGCGTCAGCGCCGCGATGGCGCGCTCGGTGACGTCCTCGACCGCGCCGAGGGCGTCGATCGCGGCGAGCTTGCCGGCCGAGGAGTAGAAGTCGATGAGCGGCGCGGTCTGCTCGGCGTACACCTCCAGGCGGCGACGTACCGTCTCCGGCTTGTCGTCGTCACGCTGGTACAGCTCGCCGCCGCACTTGTCGCAGACGTCGGGCCGGGACGGCGCGTCGAACTCGACGTGCCAGACGTGGCCGCACTGCTTGCAGGTCCGCCGGCCGGAGAGCCGCTTGACCACCTCGTCGAAGTCGACCTCGAGGTCCAGGACCACGTCGAGGGCCACGCCGAGGCCGCTGAGGATGGTGTCCAGCACCTCGGCCTGGGCGACGTTGCGCGGGAACCCGTCGAGCAGGAAGCCCTCCCGGGCGTCCTCCTCGGCCAGCCGGTCGCGGACCATCGCGTTGGTGATCTCGTCCGGGACGAGGTCACCGGCGTCCATGTAGGACTTCGCCTGCCGGCCCAGCTCGGTGCCGCCACTGACGTTGGCGCGGAAGATGTCACCCGTCGAGATCTTCGGCATCCCGAAGTGCTCAGCGATGAACTGCGCCTGCGTACCCTTGCCCGCACCCGGCGGGCCCACGAGTACCAGTCTCACGTGACTCGCCTCCTTCTCGGGCTGCTCAGCGCAGGAAGCCCTCATAGTTGCGCTGCATCAGCTGGCTCTCGATCTGTTTCACGGTGTCCAGGCCGACGCCGACCATGATGAGGACCGCCGTGCCGCCGAACGGGAAGTTCTGATTGTTGCCGCTGGTGATGTTGAAGAAGAAGTTTGGCAGTACGGCCACGATGCCCAGATAGAGCGACCCCGGAAGTGTGATCCGCGACAGCACGAACTGGAGGTACTCCGCGGTCGGCCGGCCGGGTCGGATGCCCGGGATGAAGCCGCCGTAGCGCTTCATGTCATCGGCCCGCTCGACCGGGTCAAAGGTGATGCCGACGTAGAAGTAGGCGAAGAAGATGATCAACAGGAAGTAGATCAGCAGGTAGGACCACTTGGTCTGGTCCAGGATGTAGGTGTTCAGGAACCGCTGCGTCGACCCGCCGCTGGAGTTGTTGCCGTTGACGAGCTGGCTGATCAGCTGCGGGATGTAGAGCAGCGACGACGCGAAGATGACCGGGATGACACCGGCCTGGTTGACCTTCAGCGGCAGGTAGGTGGACGTGCCGCCGTACTGCCGCCGCCCGACCATCCGTTTCGCGTACTGGACCGGGATGCGGCGCTGGGCCTGCTCGACGAAGACGACCGCCACGATGATCGCCAGGCCGAGGATCAGGATGAGGGTGAACGCGAAGCCGCCCGCGTTCTGCAGGATGACGTGACCCTCGTTCGGGATGCGGGCCGCGATCGAGGTGAACATCAGGATGCTCATGCCGTTGCCGACGCCGCGGTCGGTGATGAGCTCACCGAGCCACATGATGACGCCGGTGCCGGCCGTCATGCACAGCACCATCACCCCGAGGGTGAAGACGTCCTGGTGGTGCAGGATCGAGGTGCAGTCGCTGGAGCTGCCCTGGAACAGCTGCCCCGACCGGGCCAGGGCGATGAAGCCGGTCGACTGCAGGATCGCCAGGCCGATGGTCAGGTAGCGGCTGTACTGGGTGAGCTTCTGCTGCCCGGCCTGGCCCTCCTTCTTCAACTGCTCGAAGCGCGGAATCACGACGACGAGCAGCTGGATGATGATGCTCGCGGTGATGTACGGCATGATGCCGAGCGCGAAGACGGAGAGCTTGAGCAGCGCCCCGCCGGAGAACAGGTTGATCAGCGACAGGACATTCTTCGTGTTGCCGCTGACGCCGGAGACGCAGGAGTTGATGGCCTTGAGGTCGGTGTTCGGCGTCGGAACCGAGGCGCCGAGCCGGTAGAGCACGATGACACCGAGCGTGAACAGCAGCTTCTTGCGGAGATCCGGCGTCCGGAAAGCCGACGCGAACGCGGTGAGCAACAAGTCCTCCTGCTGCGCTGCTGACGAAGACGAGGGCTGAGCAGCCCCGCCGCGGGCGGACCGTGACCGGCCGACCAGGCCTGTCGACCCGGCGCTTCAGGCTAACAGCCTGATGCTGAGGCCCCGATCACGAGTCCGCGCACCGGTCCCTGTCGGCTGGTGCGGCCCGGGAGGCCGCGCCGAGTCGGGTCCGGTGCGCGGATGTGGTCGTTACAGAGCGGTGACCGAGCCGCCGGCAGCGGTGATCTTGGCCTTGGCGGAGGAGGAGAAGGCGTTGACGGTGACGTCGACCTTCACGCTGATGTCGCCGTTGCCGAGGATCTTGACGAGCTCGCCGTCGCGGACCGCGCCGACCTGGACCAGCTCGTCCACCCCGACCGTGCCGCCGCTCGGGAACAGCTTCTCCAGCTGGGCCACGTTGACGACCTGGTACTCGGTGCGGTTGCGGTTCGTGAAGCCCTTGAGCTTCGGCAGCCGCATGTGGATCGGCATCTGGCCACCCTCGAAGCCGACCGGCACCTGGTAGCGGGCCTTGGTGCCCTTCGTACCGCGACCGGCCGTCTTGCCCTTGCTGGCCTCACCGCGACCTACGCGGGTCTTCTTGGTGTGCGCGCCCGGGGCGGGCTTGAGGTGGTGAACCTTCAGAGTCATGAGTCAACCTCTGAGTCAATTTCTTCGACCGTCACCAGGTGCGGGACGGTCGCGACCATCCCGCGGATCTCGGGACGGTCCTCCTTGATGACCGTGTCGTGCATCCGCTTCAGGCCCAGGGAGCGCAGCGTCTCCTTCTGGTTCTGCTTGTAGCCGATGCCCGACTTGGTCTGCGTGATCTTGAGCTTCGCCATCGTCAGACTCCCTGGCCGGCCCGCGCCCGCAGCATGCCGGCGGGAGCGACGTCCTCGAGCGGCAGGCCACGGCGGGCCGCGACCTCCTCGGGACGCTGCAGACCCTTCAGCGCAGCGATGGTCGCGTGCACGATGTTGATCGGGTTGTCCGAGCCGAGCGACTTGCTCAGCACGTCGTGGATGCCGGCGCACTCGAGCACAGCGCGCACCGGGCCACCGGCGATGACGCCGGTGCCGGGGCTGGCCGGCTTGAGCAGCACGACACCGGCTGCCTTCTCGCCCTGGATCGGGTGCGGGATGGTGCTGGCGATCCGCGGGACCTTGAAGAAGTTCTTCTTCGCCTCCTCCACGCCCTTGGCGATCGCGGCCGGCACCTCCTTCGCCTTGCCGTAGCCGACGCCGACCGTGCCGTCGCCGTCGCCGACGACGACCAGCGCGGTGAAGCTGAAGCGCCGGCCACCCTTCACGACCTTGGCGACGCGGTTGATGGTGACGACGCGCTCGAGATGGTTCGACTTCTCCGGGGCGTTGCCGCCGCGGCCACCGTCGCGGCGGTCACGACGGTCGCGCTGACCGCCCTGCTCGTTGCCGCCGCCAGTGCGGTTGCCCCGCTGCTGTCCAGGCATCAGACTGACCCCTCGCTCTTCGCGCGAGCGCTCATCGCCTGATGAGCTCCGCCCTCTGCCAGCTTCGACCGCTCCGCGGCCGCCACGCTGCGATGCTCACTCATCAGAACTCCAATCCAGCTTCGCGGGCCGCGTCGGCGAACGCCGCGATCCGACCCGTGTAGGTGTTGCCGCCGCGATCGAAGACAACCTTGGTGACACCAGCGGTCTTGGCCCTGCCGGCCAGATCCGCGCCCAGCGCCTTGGCCTGGGCGGTCTTGTCGCCGTCGGTCAGCTTGTAGGTCGACGCCGAGGCGAGCGTGACGCCCTGGGAGTCGTCGACCAGCTGCACGAACAGGTGACGCGCCGAGCGGGTGACGACCAGGCGCGGCCGCTCCGCGGTGCCGACGACCTTCTTGCGCAGCCGGAAGTGCCTGCGGGACTTGGCGACCCGGCGCGCGGCCGAGACCCCGGCCGAGTTGCGGGCCTGCTTGGCGATGCTGCTTGCGGCCATTACTTCTTACCTGCCTTACCAGCCTTGCGGCGGATCGCCTCACCTTGGTAACGCACACCCTTGCCCTTGTACGGGTCAGGCTTGCGCAGCTTGCGGATCTTGGCGGCGACCTCGCCGACCTTCTGCTTGTCGATGCCCTCGACCACGAAGCGGGTCGGGGCCTCGACGCGGAACGTGATGCCGTCGGGCGCGGTGACCGGCACCGGGTGCGAGTAGCCCAGGGCGAACTCGAGGTCGCTGCCCTTGGCCTGCACGCGGTAACCGGTGCCGACGATCTCCAGCGTCTTGCTGTAACCGGTCGTCACGCCGGTGACCATGTTGGCGATCAACGTGCGGGACAGCCCGTGCAGCGACTTGGACTCCCGCTCGTCGTTCGGACGGGTGACGGCGATGGCGCCGTCCTCGTCACGGGCAACGGCGATCGGCTCGGCAACCGCATGCGTCAGGGTGCCCTTCGGGCCCTTGACGGTCACGAGCTGGCCGTCGATGGTGACGTCCACGCCGGCGGGAACCGCGACGGGAAGCTTTCCGATACGAGACATCTCTACCTACCAGACGTAGGCGAGGACTTCCCCGCCTACTCCACGCTTGGTTGCCTGCCTGTCGGTCAACAGCCCGGACGACGTCGAGATGATCGCCGTGCCGAGGCCACCGAGCACGCGGGGCATGCCGGTCGCCTTCGCATACACCCGCAGGCCGGGCTTGGACACACGGCGCACACCGGCGATGCTGCGCTCGCGGTTGGGGCCGTACTTGAGGTCGATGGTCAGCACGCGGCCGACCTGACCCTCGGGAGCGTCGGTGACCTTGAAGCCGGCGATGTAGCCCTCCTGCTTCAGGATCTCGGCGATGTGGCTCTTGAGCTTCGAGTGCGGCATCACCACCTCGTCGTGGAACGCCGTGTTCGCGTTGCGCAGACGCGTGAGCATGTCTGCGATCGGGTCAGTCATGGTCATAGGGTGATCTTCTTTCTCACCGTGGTTCCCGTACGGGCCTGCGGCGAAGGAGGTTCGAGGAGCTTGCTACTCGAACGGCGGACTCTTACCAGGAGGACTTGGTGATGCCGGGCAGTTCGCCGGCGTGGGCCATCTCGCGCAGGCAGATGCGGCACAGGCCGAACTTGCGGTAGACGGAGTGCGGGCGGCCGCAGCGCTGGCAGCGCGTGTAGCCGCGCACCGCGAACTTCGGCTTACGGGCGGCCTTCTGCTTCAGAGCGGTCTTGGCCATGTCAGCTGTTCCTCTCGGTGTCACGGAACGGGAAGCCCAACGCCTTGAGCAGCGCGCGTCCCTCGTCGTCGTTCGCCGCGGAGGTCACCACGGTGATGTCCATGCCACGGGGGCGGTCGATCGAGTCGGGGTCGATCTCGTGGAACATCGACTGCTCGGTCAGGCCGAAGGTGTAGTTGCCGTTGCCGTCGAACTGCCGGTCGGACAGCCCGCGGAAGTCGCGGATGCGCGGCAGCGCGAGCGACAGCAGCCGGTCGAGGAACTCCCACATCCGGTCGCCGCGCAGGGTGACCTTCGCACCGATCGGCATGCCCTCGCGCAGCTTGAACTGCGCGATGGACTTGCGGGCCTTCTGCACCAGCGGCTTCTGGCCGGTGATGAGCGTGAGGTCGCGGACCGCACCGTCCATCAGCTTGCTGTCCTTGGCCGCCTGGCCGACGCCCATGTTGACGACGATCTTGGCCAGCCCGGGCACCTGCATCGGGTTCGCGAACTCGAACTGCGACTGCAACGCCGGCACGATCTCGGCGCGGTAGCGCTCCTTGAGGCGCGGAGCCGGCACCGCAGGGGACTCGGTGGTGGCGGTCATCAGATGTCCTTCCCGGAGCGGCGCGAGACCCGCACGTTCTTGCCGCTCTCCTCGTCGTGCCGGTACCCGACACGCGTGGCCTTGCTGTCACCGTCGATGACCATCACGTTGCTGGCGTTGATCGGGGCCTCGATGTGCTCGATGCCGCCGGCCTTCGCGCCGCGGTTCGTGGTGGTGACGGCCGTGTGCTTCTTGACGCGGTTGACGCCCTCGACGACGACGCGGTTCGTGATCGGGTCGGCCGCGATGACCTTGCCCTTCACGCCGCGGTCCTTGCCGGCGATGACGACGACCTCGTCGCCCTTCTTGACCTTCATGGCTAGAGCACCTCCGGTGCCAGCGAGATGATCTTCATGAACCGCTTGTCGCGCAGCTCGCGGCCGACCGGGCCGAAGATGCGGGTACCGCGGGGCTCACCGTCGGCCTTGATGAGCACCGCGGCGTTCTCGTCGAAGCGGATGTAGCTGCCGTCCGGACGACGACGCTCCTTGACCGTGCGCACGATGACCGCCTTGACGACGTCACCCTTCTTCACACCGGCACCGGGGAGGGCGTCCTTGACGGTCGCGACGATGATGTCGCCGATGCCGGCGTAGCGCCGACCGGATCCGCCCATAACCCGGATGCACAAGATCTCCTTGGCACCGGTGTTGTCGGCGACCCGAAGTCGCGACTCCTGCTGAATCACTAGGTACTCCTGAACGTGGTGGCCTGTGCCGGTGAACCGGCGTGGTTCCGGTGGTCGTGCGGGTGCTGGCCTACTTCGCCTTCTCGAGGACCTCGACGACACGCCAGCGCTTGGTGGCGGAGGTCGGCCGCGTCTCCATGATCAGGACGCGGTCGCCGACGCCGACCTGGTCGGTCTCGTCGTGGGCCTTGAGCTTGGTGGTGCGCCGCAGCACTTTGCCGTACAGCGCGTGCTTGACGCGGTCCTCGACCGCTACGACGACGGTCTTGGTCATCTTGTCGCTGACGACCAGGCCCTCACGGACCTTGCGGTGCGAGTCGCGCACGGTTTCGGTGGATTCGGTCATGCGGTAACACCCTCACTGATGTTCTCGGCCGCGGCGGCGTCCTCGGGGGCGACCGACAGACCGAGCTCACGCTCGCGCAGGATCGTGTAGATCCGCGCGATGTCGTGCTTCACGGTGCGTAGCCGCCGGTTGTTGTCGAGCTGCCCGGTGGCCATCTGGAAGCGGAGGTTGAACAGCTCCTCCTTGGCCTCGCGCAGCCGGGTGGCGAGCTCCTCGTCGTGCAGCTCCCGCATCTCAGCGGTAGTGGTGGTGCTCATCCCTGATCACCCTCTCGGGTCACGATGCGGCACTTCATCGGCAGCTTGTGAATGGCGCGGGTCAGGGCCTCGCGAGCGACCTTCTCGTTCGGGAAGGACAGCTCGAACAGCACGCGACCGGGCTTGACGTTCGCGATCCACCACTCCGGCGAGCCCTTACCGGAGCCCATGCGGGTCTCGGCCGGCTTCTTCGTGAGCGGGCGGTCCGGGTAGATGTTGATCCAGACCTTGCCGCCACGACGGATGTGCCGGTTGATGGCGATACGCGCGGACTCGATCTGCCGGTTGGTGACGTACGCCGGCTCCAGTGCCTGGACGCCGTACTCACCGAACGCGACGGTCGTACCGCCCGACGCCATGCCTCGGCGGGTGGGGTGGTGCTGCTTGCGGTGCTTGACCCTGCGGGGGATAAGCATAGTTCTCAGCTCTCCGAGTCGTTCGAAGGTGTTGCAGCCTCAGCCGCCGGCGCAGCGTCGTCGGTCGTGGTGACCGCGTCGGGTGCGTCGGTGGCGATGTCGGCCGCGGCAGCGGCCTCGGTGGTGACGGCCGACTCCTGCAGGTTCGGCTCGACTGCGTTCGGCTCGACCGAAGCCTCGGCTGCGGTGGCCTCCGTCGCGGTCGCCTCCGTGACGACGGCGTCGGTCGCGGTGGCGTCCGCGACCGGCGCCTCGGCGGCCGGGGCCTCGCCCGATGCGGCGCGACCGGCGTCGGTGCTGACGCCCGTCGTGCCCTGCGAGCCGGAGCGACGCGGACGCGAGCCGGCCGGGCGGTCGCGCCGCTGGCGCAGCGCCTCCTGCGCGGCGGCGGCCTCGCGCTCGGCGCGGGAACCGGTCGGGACCTCGCCCTTGTAGATCCACACCTTGACGCCGATGCGGCCGAAGGTGGTGCGGGCCTCGTAGAAGCCGTAGTCGATGTCGGCGCGCAGCGTGTGCAGCGGGACGCGGCCCTCGCGGTAGAACTCCGAGCGCGACATCTCGGCGCCACCGAGGCGGCCGGAGCACTGCACGCGGATGCCCTTGACGCCCTGGCTCTTCAGCGTGGACTGCATGCTCTTGCGCATCGCGCGACGGAAGCTGACGCGGTTGCTGAGCTGCTCGGCGACGCCCTGGGCAACGAGCTGCGCGTTGCCCTCGGGGTTCTTGACCTCGAGGATGTTCAGCTGCACCTGCTTGCCGGTGAGCTTCTCCAGCTCGCCGCGGATGCGGTCGGCCTCGGCGCCGCGGCGGCCGATGACGATGCCCGGGCGCGCGGTGTGGATGTCGACGCGGACGCGGTCACGCGTGCGCTCGATCTCGACCTTGGCGATGCCGGCGCGCTCCATGCCCGTGGACATCAGCTTGCGGATCGCGACGTCTTCCTTGACGTACTCCGCGTACTGCTTGTCGGCGAACCAGCGGCTCTTGAAGTCGGTGGTGACACCGAGACGGAAGCCGTTCGGGTTGATCTTCTGCCCCATTTAAATCTCCTGGCTCTTCGCGCAAGCGCTCATCGCTGTGTTCGCTCCGCTCCTCGACGCTTCGCGCCCGCGATGCTCACTCACCGGCGTCCTCCCTTGGTGCTGAGCTCGACGCTCTCCACCTCGATGGTGATGTGGCTGGTGCGCTTGCGGATGCGGTACGCCCGGCCCTGCGCACGCGGCCGGAACCGCTTGAGCGTCGGGCCCTCGTCGACGTACGCCCGCGACACGATCAGCGAGGCGGGGTCGAGGGAGAAGTTGTGCTCGGCGTTCGCGATGGCGCTGGCGAGCACCTTCGCGATCGGCTCGCTCGCCGCCTGCGGCGCGAACTTGAGCACGTCGAGCGCCTCGGTGGCGGGCAGGTCGCGGATCAGGTCGATCACGCGCCGCGCCTTCATCGGCGTCACGCGGACGTGCGAGGCCCGCGCGAACGCGGTCTGCACCTCTTCGGGGTTCGTCATGTCCTCAATCTCCGATTCAGCCGCGACGCGACCGGCGGTCGTCCTTGATGTGACCCTTGAACGTGCGGGTCGGGGCGAACTCGCCGAGCTTGTGCCCGACCATGCCCTCGGTGACGAACACCGGGACGTGCTTGCGGCCGTCGTGCACGGCGATCGTGTGCCCGAGCATGTCCGGGATGATCGTCGAGCGGCG
>Ga0164242_10005868_pt1 | contig 13600 bp, 12 predicted proteins | sample OricomgcompostMG_FD_108783 | JGI IMG/M metagenome (GOLD analysis project Ga0164242, IMG submission 108783) | Miracle-Growth compost microbial communities from Emeryville, California, USA - Original compost - Miracle growth compost (MG) ...
CACTCCGGCGACGGCGACCAGCACGAAGCCCCACGGGCGGGAGGCGGCGGGGGCGTTCATGGGGATGCCTCGACTGTAGCGGCACGTTTCGTAACGCGGCGTAAGCGGGCGCAAGACGCCTCGCACCCCCGCGGGCGGCTGCCTACCGTGTGAGACATCGCGGCGTATCCAAGTGGTCGAATGGAACGGTTTCATACTCCGTCTGCCGCAGGTTCGAATCCTGCCGTCGCGTCGGTGCGGTCGCATCGCGGCGCGGCCGGGGGCAGGATCGAAGCATGACGACGTGGTTCATCACCGGCTGTTCGACGGGCTTCGGGCGCGCGCTCGCCGAAGCGGTGCTCCATCGAGGCGACAATGCGGTGATCACCGCGCGGAACGCCGACTCGATCGCGGAGCTCGCGGCCCGGCATCCCGGCTCGGCCCTCGCCCTGCCGCTCGACGTGACCAGGCACGACCAGGTGGTCGCCGCCGTCGCGCGGGCCGAGACGCGCTTCGGCGGCATCGACGTGCTCGTCAACAACGCGGGTCACGGCTACCGCGCGGCCGTCGAAGAGGGCGAGGATGCCGCGGTGCGCGAGCTCTTCGAGACCAATTTCTTCGGGCTGGTGGATGTCACGAAGCAGGTGCTTCCTGGCATGCGCGCACGCCGCTCGGGAACGATCGTGAACCTCTCGTCGATCGCGGGGCGCACCTCGCCGGTGGGCTCGGGCTACTACGCGGCGTCGAAGTTCGCCGTGGAAGGCCTGTCGGGGTCGCTGCGGCAGGAGCTCGAGCCGCTCGGCATCCGCGTGGTCGTCGTCGAGCCGGGCGGCTTCCGCACGGACTTCGCGGGGCGATCGCTCGGGCAGTCGGCCGAGCCGATCGCGGACTACGCCTCGACGGCGGGCACGCGCCGCAAGAGCGCTGCTGAGGACGGCAGCCAGCCGGGCGACCCCGCGAAGTTCGCGCAGGCGATCATCGACGTGGTCGCATCGCCCGAGCCGCCGCTGCGGCTGCTGCTCGGCACCGATGCCCTCGCGCGCACGCGGGCAGAGCTCGCGTCGCAGCAGGCCGAGCTCGCCGCCTGGGAGCACGTCACGGTGTCGACGGACTTCGACGGGTAACAGCACGTCACGGTTTCCGTCGCTCCACCGACTTCGGCGCTCGCCAGAGCGTGTCGACCCCCGCCGACCTCCACGCCTCACAGCGGGCAGACCTCTGCCTCGCCGTCGGGGTCAGGAACTGAGCGGTATCGGGGTGTTGGAGTTCACGGGCTGCCAGTCGATGATCTTTCCGCCGTAAGACCAGCGCACCCAGGGCCTGCCGTCGATCATGCGGATCTGCCACGGCCCCTTCTCGACTTCGTCGTGGTGGAAGGGGCACAGAAGGACACCGTTGTCGACGTCGGTCGGGCCGCCCTGGAACCAGCTGAGCACGTGGTGCGCCTCGGTGCGGTAGGCCGGCACGTGGCAGCCGGGAATGACGCACTCGGCACCGTCGCGGGCGACCATGGCCCGGCGCTGCCGGCGGGTGAAACCTCTGCTTGTGCGCCCGAGCCGCAGGAACGCACCCGCCTCGGTCAGCACGACTTCTTGCAGGCCCCCGCTGCAGACCATCTTGCGGGCGAGCTGCACGCTCGTCGGCTCGGCGGACCCGGCGAAGAACGCCAGGCCCTTCCCCGAGGCGAGCTCGGCCTCGGTCGTCGAGACCCACACGGTGGGGTGGTCGCCGCCGAGCTCGAGCGTGTCCGCGAGACGCGCGTGGGCGGCGAACACGTCGCGCAGGCCATCGGCGTACTTCTGGCCGATCGTGCGAGGGTCGGCCGGGGCCTGCTGGCCTTCGGCGAAGGTGACCTTCCGCTTGGGGCTCGCGTAGCCGTCGAGCACGGTGCGCAAGGTCGCCGCGTATTCCACCGGCAGCAGCCCGGACACGCGCGCGGCGCCGTCTTCCTCTTTGCCGATCCAGAAGAACCGCTTCTCGTGGGCGACCCGCGCGCGCTCTTCGACGACCTCGGGGGTCAGCGCGGCGGCGCGTCTGTGCGCTACCTCGCGCAGCCGATCGGCCGGCATCATCACGGCGAGCTCGACGAGCTCGCTCTCGACGGTCGCCACCTCGGACGGCGCGGCCGCATCTGCAGCGCTCTTCAGCTCGCTGCTGATCGCCTGCGCGCTCTCGCGCCCGATGTGCCCGCCCAGCACCGCCGCCTCGACCACCGGAAGCTTCGCCAGGTCTTCCACATCGGCGACCAGGCGCCTCGCCGACTTCCCGGACGCCCCCGTCATCGCCTCGACCGCCTGTGCGGTGGTCTTGTGCCCGAGGCGCTTGGCCAGCGAGTCGGCGCCCGGCGAGGCATCCGAGCGTCGGTTCAACTCGGCGACCCCCGCCAGTTCGAGCGCCTCAACCTGACGCTTGACCTCGTTCACACGACCGAGGAAGTCCACCAGCTGGGCGTCGCTGAGCCCACAGGCCCGCAACGGGAGCATCGCACTCAGCCCCTGCAGGGCTAGTGCGGCACTCTGCCCGACGAATTCCATGCGAACAAGTTTACGATTTGCGTAGGCGCGCAGCAATATCTAATGGGAACAAACATTCCACAACTTCGGTAACCGGGCCGACTTTTCCACAGGTACGCGGGCGGCGAGCATGTCGACGCGAATCAGCCGAGGGCGCCGGTCTCTGCCGCGATGGCGTCGCCGTCGGCCTCTTCCACCGAGTAGTCCATGCCGCGCTCCTCGTCGCGCTGCTCCTCCTCGCGGTCGTGCGGGCGGCGCTCGTGGTGCTGGCGGCCGCGCCGTTCGCCGGCGCGGTCACCGGCCGCGGGGGCGGCTTCCGCGGGGGCCGCAGCCGCGACCTCGCCGGTCGCCTGCAGCCGAACGGTCAGCTCGACCGGGCCCGAGTCGGAGGCGGCGGTGGCGGTGACGACGAACGACTGGGGTGCCGAGGCGGCCACGGTCGCGGGCATGCCCGGCTGCGCGACCACCGGGGCCGCCGCGTGGGTGGGTGCGGCCGCCTCGGGTGCGGTCGCCCCGCTCGCGGCCGCGGCTGGGGTCGCCGCCCCCGCGCCGGTCGGGCCGTCCGCGGTGGCGGCGGCTGCGGTCTTCTCCGAGGCCTGCGCGGCCGAGGCATCCGCCGTCACACCGGTGGCAGCCCCCGCGACGACGGGCGTGACATAGCCCGCGTGCGTCATCGACGCGATCTGCGCGCTGATCATCATCGACTTCTTGCCCGCAAGACGCTGCCGGCGCATCTTCCACATGAAGAACGGCTTGCCGGCCAGCGCGAGCACGATGCCGATCGCGGCGTAGACGCCGAGCAGAACCCAACCGTGCCACGCCTCTGGCCCGACACCGTATGCCGTGCGGCGGAAGAGATTGATCGTCGCCGTTCCCGAGACGAAGTCGTGCAGGAAGCGGAACGGCTGCGGCACGAGCGCGGGCGGGTACGCACCGCCGGAGCCCGGCACGTTCGCGAAGACGAACAGCAGCAGCGCGGCGCCGGTGACGAAGCGCCCCATGAAATAGGCGAGGCCGTTCACCACGCAGCCGACGGCGAAGCTCGTCGCGGCGCCGATCGCCCAGAGCTGGAAGAAGTGCCCGTCGACGGCATGCACCACGAAGCGCGCGAGAGCGAGGGCGAGACCCGGCAGCAGAATGCTGGCGCCGGCGAACACCGAGAACCGCTGCCAGTGCTTCAGGCCGCCGCCCATCATGCCGACGAACATCGAAACCATGTAGCCGGCGATCGTGCAGACGAGCGTGAGGTAGAAGAGCGAGGTGCCGAACGAGTCGTAGGCCGGCAGTGGCGCGAGATCGTCCACGTGCACCGTCGTCTGCGAGGCGGCGCCGACCTGTTGGAAGAACTGCTGGGCGAGGCTCGCGAGCTGGAAGCTGCCGGCGCTCGCGATCACGAGGTTCGCGCTGCCGTCGCCCGGCTGGTAGGCGGCGGCGAGCTCACCGCTGCGGACCTGGGCCTTGGCGTCGGCGAGCGACTCGACGACGCGCACCGTGACGGCGCCCTTCGACTCGCCCTGCAGCTGCTCGGCGACCGGCTGCATGACCGAGCTGGAGCCGACGACCGCGACGGGCACGTTCTTGAACGCCGGCGCGTGGAACGCGAAGACGTAGCAGAACACGAAGGCGATGACGAAGAACACCGGCAGCCAGAGCTGCAGGCCGATCATCTGCAGCCCGGTGGGCATTTTCCCGTACCAGGCGCGATAGCGGGCGCGGATGCCGGCGGGGGCCGGCGCCTCGACCGGGGTGACGGCTTCAGCTGTGCTGGTCATGTGCTTCCTTCGTGAGGCTGGTGGCGATGCGGGCGGTCGAGGTGTCGTTGAACCGCTTGAGAAGTCGAGTGAGGGTGTCGATCTCGTCTGTCGTGAAATCCCCGACAAGGTCTTTGACGGTGGCGGCGCCGCTGTGGGTGATCGCGTCGATGCGGGCCCTGCCGTCATCGGTCGCGCTGAGAAGGCTTGCGCGACCATCTTGCGGGTCGCGAACGGATGCCACGAGTCCCGCGCTCTCGAGCGAGGCGACGCGCCGGCTGACGGCGGGGCGCGACAGGCCGATCTGCTCGGCGAGCTCGCTCGAGCGCACCGGGCCCTGGCCGATCACCATGCGCAGCAGCAGTTGTGCGACCGGGTCGAGGGCGCTGTCGCTCTCGGTCAGCAGGGCCGCCGCTGCGGTGTGCCGGTACCAGATGCGCAGCAGCTGCTCGTGCAGCTGCTGTTCGATCTCCCCGCGTGATTGTTCCACTATGCAACTATAAACTAGTTGCGTGCTGAAATCAACTAATCGGGCGGCTCTCGACCGAGGCGGTTGCGCGTTGCCCTGAGGGCGGCCGCGCCGCCCCGTCAGAGCACAGGCTGCAGCTCGAACGGGTCGGTGCGCACCTCGTTCAGCGCGCGCTGGATGGCGCCGAGCACGACGACGTCGCCGCCGAGCTCTGATGCCGCGACCACCGGTAGCGGCGGGTAGAAGTTCTCGGCGAGGCTGCGCTGCGCGGACTCGATGATCGGCCCGGCGGCTGCCGCGATCGCCCCGGCGACGATCACGCGCTCGACGTCGAGCAGGCTAACGAGGATCTCGGCGATCTGCGCGAGCCGGTCGCCGAGGCGCGCCACGATCCGGGTCGCCACCGGGTCGTTGCGGGATGCCGCGGCCAGCACGTCCTCGGCCGTGAGCCGGTCGGCGGGCGAGGCCGCCAGCGGCGTCTTCGGCTTCACCTTCCCGGCGCGGGCCGCCTCTCGGCCCCACTCGCGTGCAAGGTGCCCGAGGCCGTCGGCACTGCCGACGTCATCGACGAGGTTGAGCAGACGCAGCTCGCCGGCGCCGCCGTGGCGGCCGCGCAGCAGATGGCCGTCGACCATGATCCCCGCGCCGAAGCGCTCGCCGGAGAGCAGCACGGCGAAGGACTCGATCTCGGCGCCGAGCCGGGCGCGCTCTGCCAGGACGGCGAGGTTCGCGTCGTTCTCGACCACGACCCGGCCGTAGCCCTCGAGGCGCTCGGTCAGCTGCGGGTTCATCAGGCGCCAGAAGCCGTCGCCGTCGGGTGACGCGCCGGCGCCGTCGACCGGTGCGGGGATCCCGACCACGGTCACGATCGGCGCGCGGCCGCCGGCGTCTGCGACCGCGGTGTCGAGCGCCCTGCGGATCACGGCGAGTCGGCGCCCAGGGGTCTGAGCGCCGAACCGTGCCTCGGCCCGCGCCCGCACCGCTCCCGAGAGATCCGTGACGGTGGCGACCACGTGGTGCTCGCCGGCGTCGACGGCGGCGAGCACGGCAGCGTCGCCGCGCAGGCGGTAGCGGCGTGCGGGGCGGCCCTTGCTGTAGGCCCCCGCCGCGCGGGCATCCTCGACCTCGACCAGCCAGCCGCGGGCGACGAGCTCGGCGCACACGCCCAGCGCCGTCGAGCGCGTCAGCCCGGTCGCCGCGATCACCTCGCTCGCATCGAACACCTCGTGCCCGAACGCGAAATCGAGCACCGATTCCACGTTGATGCGGCGCAGCAGCTGGGGCGACGTCGCTGCCCGCTCCGACGGCGAGGTTGACGGCCCGGGGTTCACGGCCCCAGAATACTCACGGCATTAGATTTAGACTGTAAATCTATTGCGTGGATCTTCTCGCGACGACGCGAGACCCCGAAGGAGACAACGACGTGCATCCCCCCACGCCCCGAAGCAGGCTGACCCGGCGAACGTTCCTCGCCGGCGTCGGCGCCGCGGGAACGACCCTCGCCCTCGCCGGTTGCGGCGCCGTCGGGCGCTCGGCCCGGCCGACGACGATCAGCTTCTATGTGTCGAAGCCCGAGGTGATCGGCTACTTCCAGAACCTCGCGAACCGCTACAACCGCAGCCAGTCGAAGGTGCGCGTGGTGCTCGACTCGACCTCGAATATGTCGGCGGACTTCGTGCGCAACCAGCCGCCGGACCTCGGCTGCTGGAACTACAACTTCTCGATGGTCGAGTTCGTCGAGCACGGCGCCCTGACCGACCTCAGCGACACCCCAGAGGCGAAGTCGATCAACCCGAAGCTGTGGACCCTGCTCGACCAGACCGCCAAGTACCCCGGCCGCGTGAGCGCCGTTCCGTACTCCGTCATGGCGGCATCCGTCATCTACAACAAGACGATCTTCGCCCAGCACGGCATCCAGGTGCCGACGACCTGGGCAGAGCTCACCGCCGCGTGCGAGAAGCTGCTGGCCGCGGGCGTCACGCCGTTCTACAACACCTATCGCGACACCTGGACCATCGCCCAGGGCATGTTTGACTACACGATCGGCGGCATGGTCGATGTGAAGTCGTTCTTCGCCGAGCTGAGCCGCGAAGGCACCCACGTGGGGAAGTCGTCGCGGGCCTCGTTCGAGAAGGACTTCGCGGCGCCGATGCGCCGCATGGCGCAGGTGGCGAAGTACTCGAACAAGGATGCCGCGAGCCGCGGCTACGGCGACGGGAACCTCGCCTTCGCCAAGGGCAAGGCCGCCATGTACCTGCAGGGCCCGTGGGCGCTCGGCGAGATCGCCAAGACGAACGCGCACCTCGACCTCGGTACCTTCCCGCTGCCCGTGACCGACGACCCGAACGACCTCAAGGTGCGCGTGAACGTCGACCTCGCGCTGTGGATTCCGGAGGCGTCAAAGAAGCAGGATGCCGCGCGGGACTTCATGTCCTGGCTCATGAAGCCGGCCGTCATCGACAGGTACAACGCCGACAACAACGGCTTCGGCGTGCGCGCCGATGCGCCGCCGATGAAGAACCCCGCTCTTGCCGGAATGCAGAAGTACTACGACGAGGGCGCCTTCTACCTCGGGGCATCCCAGCTCATCCCCGCCTCCATTCCCGTCGCCAACTACGCCCAGGCGATGGCGCTCGGGTCGAACCCGGCCACCCAGCTGCGCACGCTCGATGCGGATTGGGCGCGGCTGGCGCTGCGCTCCGCCTGACCCACACGTCGATTCGAAGAAGAAAGACGACACATGGCCATCACTTCCCTGCCCACGCCAGGCGGGTCGCGCTCATCGCATCGGCCCCGCGTCGAGCCGGTGTTCCACCTGTTCCTCTGGCCCACCGTGGCGCTGTTCACCCTCGCCATCACCGTGCCCGCCGTCATGGGCATCGTGCTGAGCTTCACGAACTCCGTCGGCTTCGGCGAGTTCCGCTTCACCGGCCTGACCAACTACATCGCTGTCTTCTCGGACCCGGCGATCCTGCACGCCTACGGCTTCACGCTCTGGTTCTCCCTCGTGACCGTCGTGCTGGTGAACCTCATCGCCTTCCTGCTGGCGATCGCGCTCACCGCGAAGATCCGCGCGCGGGTCTCGCTGCGCGCCGTCTTCGTGATCCCGATGGTGATCTCGGGTATCGTCATCGCCTACGTGTTCAGCTACCTGTTCGCGAACAGCCTGCCCACCGCGGCGACGGCCCTGGGCTTCGCGCCGCTCGAGCAGAGCATCCTCGCGAACCCGAGCCTCGCCTGGGTCGCGGTCGTGATCGTCACCGCGTGGCAGGCGATCCCCTCGGCACTGCTCATCTACATCGCCGGCGTCCTGTCCATCCCGTCCGACGTGTACGAGGCCGCCGCGCTCGACGGCGCGAGCCCCTGGCGCCAGCTGCGGTCGATCACGGTGCCGCTGACCGCCGGCTACATCGTGATTAACGTGATCATCGGGTTCAAGAACTTCATGAACGCCTACGACATCATCCTGGGCCTCACGAACGGCGGCCCGGGCACCGCGACCACGAGCGTCGCGATGTCGATCTTCAGTGGGTTCACCAACGGCGACTACTCGTACCAGATGGCCAACGCCACCATCTTCTTCGTCATCGCGGTCGTGATCGCGCTGCTCCAGCTGCGCGCGACCCGGGGAAGGACCGCGTTCTGATGACCACCCAACTCACCGTCGGGCAGCCAGAGGCCGTGGCCTCTGTCGGGGAATCCCGCCACGCCACGCGCGTCGGCGCCGGCCGCTCGCGCACCAACTGGCCACTCACGATCGTCCTCGCCGTGTGCTCGCTCACCGTGCTGGTGCCGCTCTACGTGACCCTCAGCATGGCGTTCAAGACGACATCGCAGTCCGTCGACGGCAACGCCTTCTCGCTGCCGTGGCCCGTCAGCGTCTCGGGCTTCGGGCAGGCGTGGCAGCTCACCGACTTCCCGCGCAGCTTCGCGATCTCGGTGTTCATCGCCGCGATCGCGGTCGGCGGCACCATCCTGCTGAGCTCCTTCGCCGCCTACGCGATCTCGCACAACTGGCAGCGCCGGGCGTTCCGGTGGGCGTTCTTCTATCTGCTGGCCGCCATGTTCCTGCCGTTCCCGGTGGTCGCGCTCTCGCAGGTGAAGCTCACCGGCATGGTGCACCTCGACAACCCGATCGGCGTCGCGATCCTGCACGTGATGTTCCAGCTCGCCTTCAGCGTGATGCTGTTCACGGCGTTCCTGCGCTCGATTCCGGCCGAGCTGGAGGAGAGCGCCCGCATCGACGGGGCGAGCACCGCCCAGGTCTTCTGGCGGCTGATCTTCCCGCTGCTCGCCCCGATGAGCGCCACGGTCGGCATCTTCGCGTTCCTCGCGTCATGGAACGACTACGTGATGCCGTCGCTCATCACCTCGAACCCGGCCCTGCAGACGCTGCCCGTGCTGCAGCAGATGTTCCAGACCCAGTTCAGCAACAACTACAACGTGTCCTTCGCCTCGTATCTGATGGCGATGGCCCCCTCGATCCTCGTCTACCTGTTCACGCAGCGGTGGGTCATGTCGGGCCTCACCCAGGGCGCCATCAAGTAGACCGACCACACCTTCGACATCGACCACACCTTCGACAAGGAGAGTCACCCGCACATGACCGACGTCCTCGAGACTGCACAGACCGCACGCCCGGACAGCGCCGAGAGCTGGTGGCGCCAAGCCGCCGTCTACCAGATCTACCCCCGGTCGTTCGCCGACAGCAACGGCGACGGCATCGGCGATCTGCCCGGCATCACCTCGCGCGTGCCCTATCTGAAGCAGCTGGGGATCGACGCCGTGTGGCTCAGCCCCTTCTACCCGTCCGAGCTCGCCGATGGCGGCTATGACGTGGCGGACTACCGCGACGTCGACCCGCGCCTCGGCACGCTCGAGGACTTCGACCGGATGTCTGAGGAGCTGCACCGCGCAGGCATCCGACTCATCGTCGACATCGTCCCCAATCACACGTCCGATCGGCACGTGTGGTTCCAAGAGGCGCTCGCCTCGCCGAAGGGCTCGGCGGCGCGTGCGCGCTACATCTTCCGCGACGGGAAGGGCGAGAACGGCGAGCTGCCGCCCTCGGACTGGACCTCGGCCTTCGGCGGCCCGGCGTGGCACCCCGTCGGCGACGGCCAGTGGTACTTCCACTTCTTCGCCACCGAGCAGCCCGACCTCAACTGGGACAACCCCGAGGTGCGCGAGGACTTCCTCACGACCCTGCGGTTCTGGTCAGACCGCGGCGTCGACGGGTTCCGCATCGACGTCGCCCACGGCCTCGCCAAGAAGCTGCCGGACGAGCTTCCGAGCCAGGCCGAGCTCGACGCGCTGCCGAAGGACGGCGACCACCCGCTGTGGGACCGCGACGACGTGCACGACATCTATGCAGAGTGGCGCCGGGTGTTCAACGAGTACACCCCCGCCCGCACGGCGGTCGCAGAGGCGTGGGTGGCGGCCGACCGCCGGGCGCGGTACGCGAGCCCGGAGGGGCTCGGCCAGGCCTTCAACTTCGACCTGCTCGAGGCCGACTTCGACGCCGCGCAGTTCCGGAACATCATCGCGTTCAACCTCGAGCTGGCGCGCGAGTCGGGCTCGTCGACGACCTGGGTGCTCTCGAACCACGACGTCGTGCGGCACGCGACGCGCTACGGGCTGCCGCCGCGCGGCGACTCGACGGTGAAGCAGGGTGCCGCGTGGCTGCTCTCGGGCGGTTCAGAGCCCGAGGTCGACCGCGAGCTCGGCCTGCGCCGCGCCCGCGCGGCGACCCTGCTCGAGCTCGCCCTGCCGGGCTCCGCCTACCTCTATCAGGGCGAGGAGCTCGGCCTTCCCGAGGTGGCCGACATTCCCGCCGCCGATCGACAGGACCCCGCCTTCTTCCGCAACCCGGGTGTCGACATCGGGCGAGACGGATGCCGCGTGCCGCTGCCCTGGGCCGCGGGCGGCGCCTCGTTCGGCTTCGGCGCGGCCGGCGCGCACCTGCCGCAGCCGGCGTGGTTCGCCGACTACTCGGTCGAGGCAGAGGAGGGTGACGCGGATTCCACGCTGAATCTCTACCGACGCGCGCTCGAATTGCGCAGCGAACTCGAGACAGAGGAGAGGCTGGAGTGGATCGAGACCGGTCGGGGGGACGTGCTCGCGTTCCGCCGGCCGAACGGCTGGATCAGCATCACCAACTTCGGCAGCGCGGCCGTTGCGCTTCCGGAGGGCGAGGTGCTGCTGAGCAGCGGGGCGCTCGATGGCGAAGCACTGCCGCCGGCCGTGACGGCCTGGCTGCGCGCGTGACACGAGGAGAAGCTGTGAGCATCAAGATCATCCACGTCGGGCTCGGGGGCTGGGGCGGCAACTGGGCGGTCAACGCCATCCCCGCGGTCGCCGAGGTCGAGGTGGCGGCCATCGCCGACCCCAACCCCGCGACCCTGAAGTCGGTGCGCACGAAGCTCGGCCTGCCCGAGGCGCAGGCGTTCCCGAGCCTGACCGCGGCGCTCGAGGCGGTCGACGCCGAAGCGGTCGTCATCACCGCGCCCGCCGTGACGCACGTGCCACTCGCGCTCGAGGCGCTCGAGGCGGGCAAGCACGTGCTCGTCGAGAAGCCGTTCGCGAACACGGCGGAAGAGGCCGCGACCGCGGCGCGCCGGGCCGAAGAGCTGGGGCTCGTGCTACAGGTGAGCCAGAACTACCGCAACTACCCCGCGCCGCGGGCGGTACAGCGGATGCTTCAGGAGAACGCGATCGGCGAGCTGGCCGCCATCAGCATCGACTTCCGGAAGTGGGACAACGACCTCGCCTTCGAGGAGCACCCGCACTACAGGTTCCCGCACCCGATGATCAACGACATGGCGATCCACCACTTCGATCTGCTGCGCAAGATCACGGGCGAGGAGGCCGTGCGGGTCTACACGAAGGTCAAGGACCCCTCCTACAGCAAGTACCTCGAAGAGGCATCCGCCGTCATCACGATCGAGCTCGCGAGCGGGCTCGTCGTCAGCTATCGCGGCAGCTGGGTGAGCCGCGGCGCGCCGACCGCGTGGGCGGGCGACTGGCACATCGCGGGCGAGAGCGGCGAGATCTACTTCACGAGCCGCGGCGGCCCCGACGACGACCCCGGCGCCGCCGACGTCGTCACGCTGCGCCGCCCGGGCGGCGAGGCCGAGCCCGTCGAGCTCGCGCCGCAGGACCTGTTCGGCCGCGCGGCCGGCCTGCGGCTGTTCGCCGATGCGATCGTGAACGGCACCACGCCCGAGACGGTCGGCCCGGCCAATCTCGGCAGCCTGGCGCTCATGGAGGCGGCGGCGCGGTCGGCGGCATCCGGCCGCGTCGAAGACGTGCGCCTGCCCTGAGCAACGCAGATCTGCGAAAGGACCACTTCAGAATGAGCGAATCACCCATCCGCGTTCTCGTCTGGAACGAGAACCTGCACGAGACCTCGGGCGACGCTGAGGTGCTCGAGCACTACCCCGCCGGCATCCACACGGTCATCGCCGACAGCCTGCGCGCCCAGCTGGGCGACGCCGTGGCCGTGCGCACCGCGACGCTGCAGGAGCCCGAGCACGGGCTCACCGACGAGGTGCTCGCCGAGACCGATGTGCTGCTGTGGTGGGGCCACATGGGCCACGAGCAGGTCGCCGACGAGATCGTCGAGCGGGTGCACCGCAGGGTGCTCGCCGGCATGGGCATCCTCGTGCTGCACTCGGGCCATTACTCGAAGATCTTCAAGCGGCTCATGGGCACCACCTGCTCGCTCAAGTGGCGCAACGACGGCGAGCGCGAGCTGGTGTGGACCATCGCGCCCGAGCACGAGATCGCCGAGGGGGTGCCGAGCCCGATCGTGATTCCCGAGCACGAGATGTACGGCGAGTACTTCGACATTCCGACCCCCGACGAGACGGTCTTCCTGTCGACGTTCGCGGGCGGCGAGGTGTTCCGGTCGGGGGTGACCTACCGGCGGGGGCTGGGGCGCGTGTTCTACTTCTCGCCCGGCGATCAGGCGTTCCCGATCTATCACCACCCCGACGTTCAGCGGGTGCTCGCGAACGGCGTGCGCTGGGCGCGGCCGCGACACGAGCCCCGCGAGCTGACGGCCGACTACCACGCGACGGGGTGGTTCGCGGGCTGAGCCGCGGGCCGCGCGCGGCTCACTCGACGAGCCGCTGCAGCGCGGCGGCCCGCTGATCCTGCCCGATGGCCCGGAAGGCCGGGATCGCGTACTCGGCGAGAAGGTCGGCCCCCTCCTGCGCGCTGCCGTCGGCGAGCAGCAGGCGGCCGAGCGCTTCGGCCGCCGTGGCGACCACGGGCTTCTCGTCGATCGCGAGCGCGAAGTTGAGGGACGCCGCGATGAACTCGAAGTCGCCGGGCTCGCCCATCGCGCTCAGCTCTTCGCCGACCTCGAGCAGCGCGAGCCCGACGTTCCGCAAGACGCCCTGGTAGTCCCCGGCCATGCCGACCCTGATCGTGCGCTCGTCCTCGTCGCCGGCCACGATGCGCAGCAGCCACAGGCCGTTCTCGCCGATGGTGAGCGTCGCCGCGAACGGCGCCTCGACGTCGACGCGGAACAGCAGGCTGTGATCTGCGGCGGTCGTCAGCACCCAGGTCGGCGCCTCGCTGCCCGCGGCGTCGGCGACGGCCGCGAGTTCGAGGTATTCGCGCTCAAAGGGCATGTGGAGAGTATGCGACTCAGAGCACGCGCTCGCCGACAGTGTGCACGGCGCGAATTGGGTCATCGATGCGGGCGTCTCGAAGACTACGTGATCGCGTTGCGCGTTCCGGCGTGAGGTCACGAGAGCGCATTCACGCGCGCCGACTGGCCGCCAGGGTTCCGAGCAGGGTGAGAGCCTCGGCGCTGGGGCTGCCCGGCTCTGCCTGATAGACGACGAGCTGCTGACCGGGCGCGCTGCGAACGTCGAAGG
>Ga0164242_10005869_pt1 | contig 13599 bp, 9 predicted proteins | sample OricomgcompostMG_FD_108783 | JGI IMG/M metagenome (GOLD analysis project Ga0164242, IMG submission 108783) | Miracle-Growth compost microbial communities from Emeryville, California, USA - Original compost - Miracle growth compost (MG) ...
CGAGGTAGGCCACGTCCAGCACGCTGCCGTCGGTCAGCTTGAACGCGGCGTCGTCGTCGGAGGCATGGGCCACGCCGCCAAGGATTTTTTGCAGCGTGTCGCGCATGCCGTCGGGGAGTTCGTCGCCGGTCGGCAGGCGTTCCGGCGGCAGCTTCAGCGTGCGCGAGGCGGTGCGGTTGAGGAAGGTCGGCTGTCCATCGGCATCGACCGCCACCAGGCCCTCGCCCACGCTTTCGGCGATCGCGTAGATCAGTGCCAGCTGACTGGCCAGCGCCTGCTGCGCATGGCGCAGTTCGCGATGATCCTGCAACACGGCGAAGACGCCGCGCGGCTCGCCCTGCACGATGATCGGAATGTTGACCAGATGCGCCGCGAAGCGCTGGTCGTTCGCATCCAGCGCGGCCACGTCCAGGCGCGCGGATTCGCCGCTTGTGGCGCTGTCCAGCGCCGCCTGCACGCGCGCGCCGTCGACCGGCGCAAAGCTGTGCACGAAGGTGAGCCGTTGCGGCCGGTCCAGGCCGAGCAAGGCGTTGGCCGCCGGGTTGCGACGCACCACCTTGCCATCCAGATCCAGCGCCAGCACGCCATCGGGATGATGCTCGAACAAAGAGCGGAACCGCTGTTCGCTCTCGCTCAGCCGGGTGAAGGCGTAGGCGTGTTCGATAGCGACGCCGGTCAATGCCGCCAGCGTATCGATGCCGCTCATTTCCGCGGCGGTCGGATCGTGCGGCGCGCTGTAGTACACCGCCAAGGTGCCCAGTACCGCGCCGTCGCGGGCCAGCACCGGCGTCGACCAGCACGCCTGCAGGTCGTGCGCCAGCGCCAATGCGGCGTAATCGCGCCACAGCGGATCGCTGGCAATGTCGGTCACCACCACGCGCTCGCCGCGCCACGCCGCGGTGCCGCAGGAGCCGGCGGCCGGGCCGATCGGGGAGCCATCGATGCTGCAGCGATAGTCTTCGGGCAATCGCGGCGCGGCCCCGTGATGCAAATGGCCCTCGCGCAGCAGCAGGATCGAGCAGATCGCATCGCGATGTGCCGTCTCGTACGCGGCCACGATCGATTCGAGTACCTGCGGCAGCGCATCGCCGCGGGCGATGGCGGTGAGGATCTGCCGCTGGCGCTGCTCCAGGTCTTCTGCCCGATGGATCTCGGTATGGTCGCGGCCCACCACATACATGCAGTGCGATTGTTCCGACCACACCGCCGACCATTGCATGTACAGCACGTGCCCGTCGCGGCTCACGATACGGTTGCGGAAGTTGGGGTTGGGCACGCCCTGCTGCACCCGGGCCGCGGCCGCGATGGTGCTTTCGTGATCGTCCGGATGAACGACCCGGGTGAGCGGCTTGCCCAGCAGCGACTCCGGCGCGAAACCCCAGCGCCGTTGCGCTGCGGCGCTGAGTTGCAGGAAACGGCCCTCGCGATCCAGCACGCAGATCACGTCCGGCGCGCTGTCCATCATCAGGCGTGAAGCCTCCAGCGCACGCTCCAGTTCGCGGCCCTGCTCACTCAGCCGTGCGCTGTCGGCCTCCGCCCGCTGCGTGCGCTCGCGCGCCAGCGCGGACAGCCGCCGGGCGACGGCCAGCAGGCCGCCAAGCGCAAAGCCGAGCAGCAACACCAGTTGCGGTATGCGGCCGTGCTCGCCGCCTGGGCCGGGGTAAACGCTCACGCTCAACCATTGGCCATACAGCTGCAGATCCATGCTGGCGGGGGTCCGCGTCGTCGCGTGGTCGCCTTGCGCATACAGCGTCTGGCCCTGCTGGGAGATCTGCAGGCCGTGCACCTCGGGCATGGCTTTCAGCAGGCGCGGAAACAGGCGCTCGAACTGGAACGCACCCACGATGTAGCCCTGGGTCGCGTTGTCGGCGTGTACCGGCACCACGATCAACTGGCCCTGCTTGCCATTGAGCAGCGTCAGCGGTGCGCTGAGCACGGCGCTTTCGCTCGCGTCGACCTGGTCGAAGATGCGCGCAGGCGCAAACAGCTGGCCGGCCGATCGGGGATCGGACATGGATGGCCGTACCAGTGTCTGCCGCATGACGTGGCCGGCGTCGGCATATCCCACCGCGCGCAGGCCATCCATGTCGCGCAGATAGTTCGCCGCGTCGCGCGCAAAAAGCTGCTCGCGCAGAGCGGTGGGCATGCCGGCCAGGCGCGACGCCAGCCGCTCGAATGCCTCCATCCGCGAGCTCATGCCCTCATGCAGCAGGGTGGCGACGTTGTCGCGCCGGCTTTGCAGCGCATCCCATTCCAGCCGCTTTTGCTGCTGTTCCAGCGACCGCCACAACAGCAGCGACGACGCTACCGTCAGCAGGCATATGACCGCCGGGAAAACCACGGTGCGGTAGTGGTGTTGCGATGGAGGGCGCGGATTGCTGGTGGCCAGACCGATCCCCAGCATCAGCAGGCCCAGCGCCACAGGCAGCGACATCGGCGTATGCGGGCCCAGCGTGCGCATGCCCGGCAGCGCGAAGACGTAGCCGACCAACGCCAGCACGCCGGCCAGCGAAACCAGCAGGCCGCAAGCCCAGGTGGCGCTCCACCAGGCCGGGTTTCGCCGGGCGAACAGCGCACAGGTCAGTCCGCCGGTGGCCAGCAACAGCGACAACGCCGTGTTGGGCGCCAGTCGGCCGGGGATCGCGTTCTCGGCCTGGATCGCCCGTTGCCGCCATAACAGCTCGCCGACGACATCCACCCGATCGAGGTATTCCGCCAGCAACGGTGATGCCGCCAGCGGGATACACACCAGGCCCAGGCACCACGCGGCCAGCGTGCGCCCGCTGCCCAGCAGCCACAGGGCATGGCCGAGCAGCACGAAGGCCAACGCCGTGTTGAACGCCATCGGCACCAGGAACGTCCCGCCCTGCACCAGCGCAGTGGCCTGCACTACCCAGCCCAGCAAACCCATCCAGCCCATGCCCGACAACGCGGCTGGCGCGATGGCCGCCGGCCGCGCGGGCTCCTCGAGCAACGAGGCGAACAGCCATCCGGTGCAACTGAGTGCCAGCGTCTGCAGCGCACTGAGAAACAAATCCGTGGCGGCGTGCTGTTCATTCCACGCGCGCAACAGGTAAGCCAGTCCTGCAAAAACCGTGGCCAACGCCATGCCCCGTGCGACTGCGCGCCATGCCGCCGAGGTGGTGACGCCGGCGCAGATGGCAGCCGGCAGTACCAGCATCGCGACGTACCAGAGCGGCATCCTGGGATCGGGCACATGGCCGGTTCTTGTCAGCACCGCCGCCCATGCCGCGGCGCACAGGGCGAGCGCCAGGCCGGTGCGCCGACGCCCACGCGCCATCGACCAGGCCGACAAGGCCAGCACGGTCAGCAGCGCATCCAGCGCCACCCGTTCCATCGAAAATGCGCCGGCGAGCATCGCGCCACAGACATCCAGCAGCGCGAGCGCGGGCACCAGCAGTGCGCCGGTCACCGGAAACCGCAAATGCCGCCTGGCGTCAGCCATGTCATCCCCCTGATGACTCCATCATGCCGCCGCAACACCGCAGGGCATACCCCGCAGGCGCAACGGCAGCGATGGACCCGGAAAGCCGCCGGAATCCAACCGTCCCCGCTTCCGCATGCAGTAAAACACGCCCGCGTCGACACGGGAACAGCGGCGCGAAAGACCCCGGCAGGAGTCGTCCATGTCGTCGCAGTGCGACATGTAGGCGCTTTTTTACGTGCATCATGACTTGGCGAGCCCACACGCTTGCCCTACATTCCACATTGCCGAGAGGGTTTTCGCGGCAAACCCACCATCCATCATCGAATACACGGAATTAATCCATGGCCAAGACGACGAACAAGACGAAGGGCGCAGCACCCAAAGCAGTGGCCAAACCTGCCGCTGCCCCGAAACCGATCAAGGAACCCTTGAACAAGTCCGGGTTGCTCGCGCACCTGGTCGAAAGCAGCGGCGTGGCTGCGAAAGATGTACGCGCCGTGCTGGCCGCGCTGGAAGGTGCCGTGACCGCCTCGGTCAACAAGAAGGGTGCCGGCGAGTTCACCTTGCCGGGCCTGCTGAAGGTCACCGCCGTCAAGGTGCCGGCCAAGCCGAAGCGCAAGGGCATCAACCCGTTCACCAAGCAGGAGCAGGTGTTTGCCGCCAAGCCTGCCTCGGTCAAGATCAAGGTTCGTCCGCTGAAGAAGCTGAAAGACGCCGCTGCCTGACGTCGGACACTGGATGCGGCGTGCGTGATGCCGCCGCATCCGATTCGTTTTTCCCGCCGCGGAAACGGTGTGGCAGGCGTCGAACGCCATTAGCATGGCCAGCCGTTTCAAACATCTGCAGACGAAAACTTCTGTGCGGTAGCGCACGATTTCGTCGAATCACCCCGAAATAATCTAGACTCTGGCTCGACCCGGCGCTGACGCGATGGCGAGGCCGGCGTACAGGGATGGGGGCTTCGATGCGTTTGCTGCGTGGCATGCTTGAACGGACGCCTGCTCCGGAGGGCCAACCAACGGCCAGTTCCGGCGAAGGCGGCTCGCTGTTTCCGGTCCGTTACCGGCAGCGCCTGGTAGCCGAGCTCAAGCTGGAGGCAGCGACTGCAAGGGGCTTGATGCGGGCACTGCTCGATGCCTGCCGCACTTCCGACGAAAGCGCGCAAATCGCCTGTCTGCAGGATTTTGCCGATGGCTTCCGGCGCACGGCGCTGATCAAGAGCGTGCAGTTCTATCCCTACCTGCGTTGCGCGCTGGAGCGCGACACGATGGCGATGATCCACTTCAATGAAGTGCAGGCCGAGGCCCAGCGGCAGGTGCTGCGCATCGAGGCGATCCTGGTGGAATATCTCGGCGCTCCCTGGGACGCCACCTGCCGTCGCCGCTTCGTGTCCGACGTTACGCGCGCAGCGGGCCTGCTGGGCCGGTTGTTGCGACAGGAGGAATCGACCCTGTTTCCGCTGTATCTGCCGCCCGATCAATACCGCTACCTCGGTGGCGCGGTGACACGGGAGAACGGCGGGCAGGCAGCCAGCTGACTCGGCACCGTCAGGGTTTCGCGATCTCGAAATCGCGTTGGATCACCGGCGTGCCGTCGAGGAAAATCTCGACCCGGTATTTCCCCTCGGGCCACAGGTCGGGATTGTGCAGCGTGAACGTCGTGGTGGCCGGCCCGTCGGCGGCGATCGACTGGTTGATGCTGCTGATCAGCTGGCCATCGCCTTCCAGATAGCGCCAGCGTGCATTGAGCGTGGCTTCGGCGGTTTGTCCCCGCGTATCCACGCTGGCGTACAGCGTCTTGGCGTCCGGCGCGAAACGCGTGCCCGGCGCGGTGATCCTGTGGGCGGCATCGACGGCCGTGCCCAGCGTGAGCTGCATCACTTCGATCGTCGCGGCGTGCGCGGCGCTTGCCGCCGGCGCGGGCTTCGCGGCACTGGTGGACGCCGGGGCCGGAATCGCCCTCGCCACACTGGCGGGAGCCCGCGCCGTGGCGGTTGCCTGTGCGGGCGTGGCGGGCGGCGCCGCGGGTTTGCCGCAACCGCCCAGCGCCAGCAGCCAGATCGCCTGGCACGCGATGGCCGCCGTGGACTGGCGCCGCCGGATGCTGGCCCGATCGTTCTTCATTGCCGCGCCGTCCGCAGGTTGGGCGGAGTGATCGGTGTGCTGCTGCGGAATGGGTTGATGTCCAGGCCGCCGCGTCGGGTGTAGCGCGCATAGACGCTCAGTTGCTGCGGTTCGCAGGTGCGGCTCAGGTCGACAAAGATGCGTTCCACGCAATGCTCGTGAAATTCATTGTGGTTGCGGAACGAGACCAGGTAACGCAGCAGCCCCGCATGGTCGATCGGTGCGCCGCGGTAGGCGATCTGCACGCTGCCCCAGTCCGGCTGGCCGGTGACCGGGCAGTTCGAGCGCAAAAGATGCGAGACCAGCGTCTCGGCCACCGGCGTGACGGTGCGGTCAGCCTGCAGAAAATCGGCATTCGGCGGACCGTAACCGTCGATCTCGATATCCTGGCCGTCCAGCAGATGGCCGTCCAAATCGCGGACGGGGCAGGTTGCCGCGCGGGCGTCGCTCAGCTGCACGCCGACCACCGCGCCGGCCGCGGCCGAGAGATCGCGCGCCAGCGTGCTGGCGACGGTGGCCGCGTCGGCGATGCGTTCGCCCGCGAAGCCATTCAAGTACAGCTTGAACGATTTTGATTCGATCAGATGCGGCGACACGGCCGGCACACGAAATTCGGCCAGCGCGACGACGGGTTTGCCGCGCAGGTCCAGCCACGACAATTCATAGGCGTTCCAGATGTCCACGCCGTGGAACGGCAACGATTCGGCCAGGCCCAGTTCCGCCCGGTTGCTGTCGCGCGGGATGGGAAACAGCAGCGCGGGGTCGTAGCGATCGGCGTAGGGCGTTTCCTTGCCCAGCGGGGAATGTTCGGGAGAATTCATGCCGGGAAGTCTATTGATACGCGACGCAAGTGTCTCGTCGCGCCGTGGCTGCGGTTCAGCCGCGGCGCAGCAGCAGGTCCAGCAGGTGGCGGAACCGTTCGCCATAAGGCGGGTTGAACAAGCCGGCGCCGTTGAACCGCGCCTGGTGGAAGACCGGCTTCAGGTGCGAGAACGTACGGAAGCCCGCTTCGCCGTGATAACCGCCCATGCCCGAGGCGCCCACGCCGCCGAATGGCAGGCCGTGCTGGGCGATGTGGTACAGCGTGTCGTTGACCGAAACGCCGCCGGCGATGGTGCCTGACAACACCTGTTCGATCCGTGCCTTGTCGCTTTCGAACAGGTACAGCGCCAGCGGGTGCGGGCGCGCCGCCACCCGGGCGATGGCCTGGTCGATCGTGTCGTAAGGCAGCAGCGGCAGCAGCGGGCCGAAGATCTCCTCGCGCATCACCGCCATGCTCTCATCGACGTGGCTGAGCAGTTGCGGAGGCAACAGGCGGCGGGTGGCATCGGCCGCCGCATCACCCAGCGGATGCACGTGGGCGCCGCGGTCGCGCGCGTCATCGAGCAGAGCGATAAGCCGCAGGTATTGGCGATCGGACGCGATACTGGCGTACTGCCCGTTCTGCGCCAGCTGGGGATACATCCGCGCCATGACCCGCTGTGCCACGGCCAAGAAGTCGTCCATGCGATCGCGCGGCAACAGCACGTAATCCGGTGCGATGCAGGTCTGCCCGGCATTGACCAGCTTGCCGAACACGATACGCTCCACCGCGTGCTCGAAGCGCGCACCCGGGCCGATGATCGCCGGCGATTTTCCGCCCAGCTCCAGCGTCACCGGGGTGAGATTGGCGGCCGCCGCCCGCATCACCTGGTGCCCCACCGCGGTCGAGCCGGTGAACAGCAGATGGTCGAACGGCAACGCGGAAAACGCCTGTGCCACGTCCGCCGCGCCGGTTACCACGGTCACGTCGTCGGCGTGGAAATGACGCGCCACCAGCGAGGCGAACAGGGCGGAGAAGCGCGGGGTGAATTCGCTCATCTTCAGCATCGCGCGGTTGCCCGCCGTCAACGCATCGACCAGCGGGCCCACGGCCAGGTACAGCGGGTAATTCCACGGCACGATGATGCCCACCACGCCACGCGGCTGCGGCCGCAACTCGGTGCGTGCGGGCAGGAACAGGGCGTTGGCCCAGCGGCGCCGTGGCGTCATCCAGCGCCGCCCATGGCGCAGCGCGTGGCTGATTGCCGAGAGGCTGGGAAACAGTTCCAGCAGATCGGTTTCCTGCGCTGGCCGCCGGCCGAAATCGGCATCAATGGCGGCCGCCAGCTCCGCGCGATGATCGAGCAGCAGCGTCCGCAGCGCGCGCAGCCGATCGGCCCGGATCTGCCACGCGGGCAGGGGATCGACGCTCTGCGCGCGACGCATGCGCTGCAGCGTTTCGTTCAATGCGACGGGATCAGTCAAGGCGTTTCCGGAATGGCGGTGGACGCTTGCGGCGCGTCGTCTCGATGAAGCCCGCGCCGCGGAGGTTCACCTTCTTTCTATCACGCCATCGTCGCGCGCCGGATGCATCCGGCACCGACGCCGCCGCGGGGTGTCAGACGTTGACCATGTGCATGCCCGCCCCGGTGTAGCGCTGACCGGCTACGGCCCCCGGCGAAAAAACGGCGTCGATCGCGGCCAGCTCATCGGCGCGGAGTGTTACCTGCAACGCGCCCAGGTTCTCGTCCAGCCGGCTGCGCTTGCGGGTGCCCGGGATCGCCAGCACGTCGTCACCCTGCGCCAGCACCCAGGCCAGCGCCAGTTGCGCCGGTGAACAACCCTTGTCGGCGGCCAGCGCCTTCACCCTCTCGACCAGCTGCAGGTTGCGATCGAAGTTCTCGCCCGTAAAGCGTGGGCTGTTGCGGCGGTAATCGTCGGCCTCGAAATCGTCGGGCGTGCGGATGGCGCCGGTGAGAAAACCGCGGCCCAGTGGCGAATAGGCGACCAGGCTGACGCCGAGCCTGCGGCAGGCGGCGAGCATGCCGTTGTCTTGCGGATCGCGTGTCCATAGCGAGAACTCGCTTTGCAGCGCCGCAATCGGATGCACCTTGCAGGCGCGCTCCAGGGTCGCGCCGGACGCCTCGCTCAAACCCAGATAACGCACCTTGCCCGCGGCGACCAGTTCAGCCATCGCGCCGACGGTGTCCTCGATCGGCACGTTCGGATCCACGCGGTGCTGGTAGTAGAGATCGATGGTGTCGATGCCCAACCGCTTGAGGCTGGCGTCGCAGGCGGCGCGCACATAGTCCGGCCGACCGTTGACGCCGCGTGCCTGCGGGTTGTCCGGGTCCATCACGATGCCGAACTTGGTGGCGATGAAAGCCTGCTCGCGACACCCCTTGATCGCCTTGCCCACCAGCACCTCGTTGGTATGCGGGCCGTACATGTCGGCGGTGTCGAGCAGGTTGAGGCCGCGCTCCAGCGCATGGTGGATGGTGGCGATCGACTCGGCGTCGTCATGGGCGCCGTAGAACGCGCTCATGCCCATGCAGCCGAGGCCGAGGGCGGAAACTTGGGGGCCGGGCGTTCCGAGGGGGTTCCGGCCGAGGGTACGCATCTGCATTGGATGGCTCCGATGGGTGAGGGTGGACGCATGGTGCGCCACGGCGGCGATGGGATAAATGGTCAATAATGGCCATCACCATTCCAAAATGATCAACAATCACCATGGACCGCCTCGAAGCCATGCGGCTGTACACGCGCATCGTGGAGCTGTGCAGCTTCACCGCTGCCGCGGATGACCTGAACCTGCCGCGCGCCACCGTTACCCATGCGATCAAGCGGCTGGAGACGCGCCTCGGCGCACAGTTGCTGCAGCGAACCACCCGCCGCGTGCGCACCACCAGCGACGGCGATACCTATTACCGGCATTGCCGACGCCTGTTGGCCGACATGGACGAGGTCGAGGCGGACTTTCGCGAAGCCGCGATACAGCCGAAGGGCCGGTTGCGGATCGATCTTCCCGCCTCGCTGGGGCGCCTGCTGGTGATCCCCGCCTTGCCTGCCTTCTTCGCGCGTTTCCCGCAGATCGAATTGGACATCGGCACCGGCGACCGCTTTGTGGACCTGGTGCGCGAAGGCGTGGATTGCGTATTGCGCATCGGCAACCTGGGTGATTCGGGGATGATCGGCCGGCGGGTGGGGATGCTGGCGCAGGCGACGGTGGCCAGTGCCGGTTACGTGCGCCGGTACGGCCTGCCCGAATCGCTGGCCGCGCTGCAGGACGGCCACGTCGCGGTGAACTGGGCCTCGCCCAACACCCGCCGCGCCGAGCCGCTGGAATTCATGGTGGGCCGGCGCCGGCGGGAAGTCACGTTGCCCGGCTGCGTCAGCGTCAGCGGCATGGATGCCTATCTCGGCTGTTGCGAAGCGGGCCTGGGCATCGCCCAGATGACCCGCCAGCGCATCGCAGAGGGGCTCAAGGCTGGCCGGCTGCGCGAGATCCTGCCCGCCCATCCGCCGCCGTCGCTGCCCATCACCGTGTTGTATCCGCAACAACGGCAGATGCCGGCGCGCCTGCGGGTCTTCATCGACTGGCTGGTGGAGCTGACGGCGGCGCAACGCTGAGGTCTTGTCGCTCATCCGGACCTGCGGCAGGTATGCGGATCACAACGGCGCGAGGCTCAGAAAACCCCTACGTTTCACTGCGGGTTCGCCGATTGTCGTCCCCCGTACGCCTGTCCATCCTCCCATCGAGGATTCCGCCGCGAATCAAGCCCGGCGCAATCTTTCCATCTGCAGCGAGGCTGAAATCCGGCCCTGCGCTCGGGTTCGGTGCGGCGGCGCGAGCTCGCATTCGTCCGTGCCCGTCCGCCGCTGTGGCCATCACCATTCATGGGGAAGCAAAGCAATGAAGATCAAGTCGATCGTGTTCATGTCGTCGCTGGCGCTGTTTGCCAGCTATGCCCCGGCGGGCTTTTGCGTCGATGCGGCGAAGGCCGCCGATGTCATAGGAACGCCGGCACCGGGCAGCAAATTCGCCAAGATCCAGGTGGGCATGCATTCGAAGCAGATCACGGATCTGATCGGTCCGCCGACCGACCAGAAGATGTACATGACCGGAAAAGCCTGGATCCCGTTCCATTTTGGCGGCGACAACTCGCGCACCGAGTACCACTACAAGGGTGAGGGCGTGCTGACCTTCTCCAACGGTGGCATGGGCAATATTGGCTCCATGAAACTCATCAGGATCAAGGTCGATACCCAGGAATCCGGCTACATCCAGTGACATACCGCTGCGTCGCTGCCCCGGCCGTCCAGGCAGCGAACGCCGTGGCGGATTGAAGGCAGCCCGCCAGACGCACCCGTTTCCTTCGGCCGGATCGGCACCGGGGCGACAGTTCGTTTCAGCGAAAGCCGGTTCCAGTGGAGCAGTCCTCCCAACGCGCACTGGCGCTGCGTTCGTGGAACTCCACCATGTTGACGCATGGACCTTTGGCACGGGGGCGCCGAGGGGCAATGCGCTAGCATCCCGCGGTCAGGTGTGCGCGCGGATCGTGGCGTGGCACGCCATCCGTCCGTGGAGGAACACATGCATTCGATGATCGACAAGCCGCGCCTGTTCGGCGCGGTGGTGATGGGGCTGCTGTCGGGCGGCGTCGCCGCGCAGGGGCGCACGCTGGGCGCGAGCGACTACGCGCAGGCGGAGCGGTTCATGAGCTACAACACCGCGCCGCTGGTCGATCACGCGGTGACCGAGGTCAACTGGCTGGACGACGGCCACTTCTGGTACGTCGACCACGACGCCAACGGCGATCACTTCATGCGGATGGATGCGGCCAACGGCAAGACCGCGCCCTTGTTCGACCAGGCGAAACTGGCCACCGCATTGCACGCTGCCGGCGGCAAACCGGTCGATGCGAAGAAACTGCCGGTCACCGGTTACGCCACAAGGCCGGATGGCCGCATCGACATCGTCGTGCGCAAGAAGCATTACGTATGCGACCTGGCCGCCACCAAGGCCAGCTGCGTCGATCGCGCCACGCTGGTGAAGACCGGTGACGAGCCTGGCGCGCTGTCGCCGGACAAGAAGAGCGAGGCGTTCATCCGCGACTGGAACCTGTGGCTGCGCGACGTGGCCACCGGCAAGGAGACCCAGCTCACCACGGACGGCGTGGAGAACTTCGGCTACGCCACCGACAACGCCGGCTGGAAACACACCGAAAAGGCCATCGTCGAGTGGTCACTCGATTCGAAGCAGATCGCCACCTTCCAGCAGGATCAGCGCAAGACCGGCGACATGTACCTGATCAAGACCAGGGTCGGCCATCCCGAACTGGAAAAGTGGAAATATCCGCTGGTGGGCGACAAGGACGTGACGATGATCGAGCGCGTGATCATCGACGTCGCCGCGAAAAAGATCACGCGTCTGCAGATACCGCCGGACCAGCACCGCTCCACCCTGTGCGACGACGTCAGCTGCGGCCCCGACGGTGGCTGGGACGACGTGAAATGGGCGCCCGACGGCAAGACCCTGGCCTTCGTCTCCACCTCGCGCGACCACAAGCACGAATGGTTCCGCATCGCCGACGCGCGCACCGGCAAGGTGCGCACCGTGTTCGAGGAAAAGGTGCCGACGTATTACGAGAGCGGCAACGGCGCGGTGAACTGGCGCTACCTGCCGGAGACGAACGAGGCGGTCTGGTTCAGCGAGCGCAACAACTGGGGCAACCTGTATCTCTACGACCTCACCGACGGCAAGCTCAAGCACGCGATCACCACGGGTGAGGGCAATGTCACCGAGGTGCTCAAGCTCGATCCGAAAACCCGCACCGTGTGGTTTCGCGGTGTAGGCCGCACGGCGGGGGTGAACCCGTATTACCAGCAGTTCTTCAAGGTCAGCCTGGATGGCGGCAAGCCCGTGTTGCTGACCCCGGAGGCGGCCGACCACACGGTAACGCTGTCGCCGGATGGACGTCTGTTTGCCGATGCCTGGTCCACGCCCACCGAGCCGCCGGTCACCGTGCTGCGTAGCGCGGATGACGGCCACACCGTGGCGCCCATCGCCACCGCCGACATCTCACGCCTGAAGGCGGCCGGCTGGGTGCCGCCGATCCCGTTCACGGTGAAGGCGCGCGACGGCAAGACCGATCTCTACGGCATGATGTTCAAGCCCACCAGCTTCGACGCCTCGAAGACCTACCCGATCATCGACTACATCTATCCGGGTCCGCAGACCGGTTCGGTGCGCGGTCGCAGCTTCTCGCCCGCGCGGGGCGACCATCAGGCGATGGCCGAGCTGGGCTTCATCGTGGTGGCCATCGACGGCATGGGCACGCCGTGGCGCTCCAAGGCGTTCCACGATGCCTATTTCCAGCACGTCGAGGACAACACGCTGCCCGACCAGGTCACCGGCCTGAAACAACTCGGCAAGCGGTATTCGTGGATCGACCTCGATCGCGTCGGCGTGTGGGGCCATTCCGGCGGCGGCAATGCCACCGCAGGCGCGATGTTCCATTACCCCGATTTCTTCAAGGTCGGCTGGGCCGAGAGCGGCAACCACGACAACCGCAACTACGAGGATGACTGGGCGGAGAAATGGCAGGGTCTGCTGGAAACCGACAAGGACGGCAAGACCAACTACGACGCCCAGGCCAACCAGAGCTTCGCGAAGAATCTCAAGGGCCGCCTGATGCTGGTGCACGGCACCATGGACGACAACGTCCCGCCATCCAATACCTTGCTGGTGGTCGATGCGCTGATCAAGGCGAACAGGGATTTCGACCTGCTGATGATCCCCAACGCGCACCACGGCTACGCCGAAGCCACCCCGTACGCCACGCGCCGGCGCTGGGATTATTTCGTGCAGTACCTCGCCGGCAATACGCCACCGAAGGAGTACGAATTGAAGGCGTGGCCGTGGAAGTGAGCGCCAGCGCCGGTTCCTCCCCTGCACAGCAGCGGGAGGCCAGGAAGGGGTAACGCGCTTGACCTCGACTTGGTGGGGAGCGCCCCCCGCTCGGTCAATCCCCGTGCGCGCAGGGAAGGGCGCAAGGCGATGCGCGAACTGGCATCCAGCCACGGAGCCGCGCCGCACGTCGGTCAGTTCCCGCAACCAGCCTGTCGATGGTCATGCAGTGGGTTACGGCGTTGCCATCCGGGTCGCCTGGGTGAAGATCACCTGCCATTGGCCATCGCGCTCGCGCCAGATGTCGGCGAAACGCA
>Ga0164242_10005870_pt1 | contig 13598 bp, 11 predicted proteins | sample OricomgcompostMG_FD_108783 | JGI IMG/M metagenome (GOLD analysis project Ga0164242, IMG submission 108783) | Miracle-Growth compost microbial communities from Emeryville, California, USA - Original compost - Miracle growth compost (MG) ...
GCCGTTGTGCTGCTGCTGCTGCTGCTGCTGCTGCTGCTGCGGAGGCCGGCCAGGTTCGTTATGGATTGGTCCCCCAAAGTTGGAGGGAGGGCCTGAGGATGCGCCGATGGGCATGGTTTGGGTTGAGCCTCCGTGATTAGCGAGAAGGCCACCCGGGCTGTGGATCGCGTTCATGCGCGCCGCGACGGGTTGGTGGAGGGGTATGGAGCCGGCACTGCTATGGTGAGGAGCGCCGGGCTGGTATGGTTCTCGGTGCTGTCGTTCGGCTTGCTCGCGCTGCTCTCGCTCTCGGTGTGCTATCTCGTCTTGCTGCTGGAGGGCTGCACGATGGCGTTGCTCGTCCATCTCCCGCTCCCGTTCACGATCGCGGTCGCGGTCGAAGGCGCCGCCGAGTCCCTGGGAATTCATCGTCCTAATAAACCTGTTGTCTATCCATCAAGGTCAGCACGCGGCTAAAAAGCTGCATGCGATCCAAGGCCTGACCCAGCAGGAAGTCGCCGAGGGACGGACGCCGGCGGGGGTGGGTGGTGGACGGGCGAGGAAGGGAGCGTAAGGGGGCAGGAGCTGCTTACAACTTCAGAGGCGTGTTGAACTCTGCATTTGGACCATCGAATGGCTCAAACCCCAAAGGAAAACCAGTTCTCGGTAGGGATGATCTGTAATCACGACAGGCAACGGAGTAAGGGCTGCTATCCGGTGGGAAGAGGCGTGGACAGAATGACGGCGCTCTGGAGTTGTGTCAAGCCAGAGTTCTGGGGAGCTGCAGCAGATCTTCTTCCGCTCAAAATGCGGGACTTGCCGTGCGATAAGGACCCACTTTGATAAAACCTGATCCACTCATCAGGGCCAGAGTCGGGCAAGTCGGGGGTCCCTGAAATTCAAGCTTCACCTGCTTACCAAAGCAACTTGGCAGCCCGGGAATGTTGGGTGACATGCAGGATTCCAATTCTATGTGCATACCTACCTAGAGTATATTTAGGTTGCTTGAGCTTCCATGTTAGTAGCTAATGTTGATGCACCAACCATAGTGCTACCGCTGGCTAGCATCGCTATGGATGGTTGAGCATAACACATCTGTCCTTGCACCCAAACCCTGGGGAAAGCTGGAGTCTCACGAATCACCCAAGCTTGCTACTGGCATGGGCATTATGTCGTAGGCAATCGTTAAAAGTATATTGTAAGGTATTGCAATTCGCTCCCAGCCCAGCCCCTATTATCATCTTCCCCTTGGGGGTCGTATATCCTCAACGCCAACCGGTATCATCCATATACGCAAGGAAAAGCAGATCATTACAGGCGTCAGCGAGCTTGAAGCGAGATGGGGTCGTCTGGCCACGGCCGATCCGCTTCGTCGCGAAGTTGTCTCTTCTCCGGCTGGCGGATATCAGTAATTCCGTACGCCTTTCACAATCCACTAGACAGCACCGTCAGCAAAACATTGTAACTGTAGACTGTAAGACGTGATGCGACGATGGCTTACAAGTTGGCCGTTCGCAACGGTGCCTGCAATACTGACGACTTCGATGTTGTCTGGCTGGATCTACCTCGTCGCATTAGCAGCGGTTCCCATTTCCAAGGGGGGTTAAAGCCTAGGGAGGTATTCCACACATACCACTTTAGTACCGTCCCTATCCTCCCACCACACCTCTCTACCGGCGCCAATAGGCTTGACTTTCTCGCCCGCCGGCCACGGGTTGCGAGGGATTATGTGCGCCTCGACGAAGCGTCGCAAGTTCCGTTGGGCACGCTCATAGCCCTCCTCGCCCTCGTATGCATTCGCGCCCAGCTCATTGTACTGCTCCGGGTCCTCCCACGGCTTCCTGGGCAGAGCCTCGATGGCCGAGTTCAATGGAGCTAGTACGACCGAGTTCTGGGTTGCATCTTCGAGCCTTCGAGCCACTGTTTCCGTATCGCGTGTGAAGCCGGCGAAGATATTGATGCTCCGGTCCCGGCCCATGACATCGGACAACATGACTGAACTAGGGTCTCCCACCGAGATGGGTCCGAAGGGGAGGCTTGATGAATCCACGAGCGGACGTTGGTTTGTGTCGAGCTTGAGCCCTGGTGGTATCTGCGGACCGGCAAAGCCTCTTGAGCCAAAGCCTCTTGAGCCCCGCTGGATGGGTGCGACGACTAGCTCGGAGGAGACCACGGCGCTCAGGGAGAGGATAGACAACGTGCCAAGTTTCATTTTGAGTTCTACTTCAAGAGAACGTTTCCATGGAAACAGGTCTCAGACTAGTGGTTGACAAAATGTTAACAGAGTGTAAAGGGTTTACAATGACATGGCCAAGATTAACCGGTTGCAGGAACTCGCAACAAGTGAGACCATAATGACGTACTCCACATATTCCCTCACCACGGAGCTGGGTCAGCTGACAATACACGTGGCAAACCTCATAATACCCGACGGTTTTTGACGGCTCTCTCTCTCTCCACAAGCAAAGGCTTACGTGAATTGGGTTAGTAAAGGAGTTGCTGCAGAAGCCTTTGCTGGTTCTGCGTCCGTATTTGATGTTTCTTACCATTAAGTGATCTAATATTATATGTGGAGGAGGTTGCCCGAACAGCCCATTTTCACATGCCAGTGTCGTGCTTTAAGAAAGAGGTTCAAGCTTAGGTTTCAACTGCTGCCATCATCTGACTCGCCGAATCCAATTTCTGGGGTAAGCAACTCTGGTGCAGGTGATCTTTGGCGGAGTGCAGCTGCGTCCGCCGCGTCACATGTGAAAAAAACGGCGAGTGGCGCCGTTGCGGCCGGGGAGAACTCCATGTGTCTGCCCAGAAAAAGGCAAAGCCGGCGAGGAGGACCAACTGTCAAAAATGCGCGGGTTGGTTCTTCTCAATGCTCGCTAGCGGGCCTTGGGGTGCGCTAATGGATCCGATGATTTCCTGGGCGAGGGATGATTTAGTTTGCTGGGGTGAGCCTCGGCACCTCAATCGGGCGAAGTCGCAACTGGCCTCGGTCAAATTGGGTGCGAAACCCTGTGAGTCCGTCTGGGGAGAAGTGCGATTTCGGGGAACTAACTGGCTTGCCTAGCCTGTGTTTGTCGTTGCTCAAGCCCTTGCCTTGCCTCGAGCTCTTCAACCTTGAGGTTAGGTAGGCGTGTGTACGGATATGCGTAGTAGAACAAAGCCATTCCACCAGTTCACCCAAAAGACCAAGACCAAGGCCGGCAGTCAAGGCCGGGCAGTCTCGGCGGGTTCCAGCATGACATAACGGGCAGGGCAACAGACGTCGCAGAAGTTTACCCCACTATTACCACGGGTACGCATACAAGTAGAAACGTAGAACCCAAGTCGCGGGGCCGCTAGACCTCGGCTAACGAATCAGAGTGTCAGCAATGCAAGCATCGAGCTGGATCAGCTAAAAAGAGACCAAGCATCTGCTCCAGCAAACTTTCTGCGCCCTTTCCTTCTCTTCTCTCCTCCACATCAATTCCTCCCCATACCACTCCTCCATTGCCATTTTTCTTAATCCTCCTCCTCCTCAAGTCAACAGTCAAACATGGCACCCCAAGTTATCGTAGTCGGAGGCGGCTGTAAGTTCTCCCAAATCCCCAGATGCGCCCCGGCTTAAGGCCCCGCAATGCCGTCATCAACTTTCACATGCGCTGACCAGAGTCCTATCTTTTTTCGCGCTCTCCAGTGTCCGGCCTCAGCGCTGCGCACACCATCTACCTTGCTGGTGGCAATGTCATCGTTCTCGACAAGCAAGGCTTCTTCGGAGGCAACTCGACAAAAGCCACATCCGGAATCAACGGCGCCCTGACAAGGACGCAGGTTGACCTCGGCATCCAGGACAGCGTGAAGCAGTTCTACGACGATACCCTCAAGTCCGCCCGTGACAAGGCGAGACCAGATCTCATCAAGGTCCTTACCTACAAGTCCGCCGCAGCCGTTGAGTGGCTCCAGGAGGTCTTCAACCTAGATCTTACCCTAGTTTCGCGGTTAGGGTAAGTTTGCATGCTCCCCCAAGAAGTTTGCCCCTTACACATATCCTTATTCCTCCGTTCTAACTCGGGGACTATAGTGGCCACTCGCAGCCCCGAACCCACCGTGGCCACGATGCAAAATTCCCCGGCATGGCCATCACCTACGCCCTGATGCAGAGACTCGAGGAGCTCTCAGAAACCGAGCCCGAGAGAGTCCAGATCATCAAGAAGGCACGCGTCACCGGCCTCAACAAGGACGGCAACCACGTTACCGGCGTCACCTACGATTTCGGCGGCGAGTCGCGGACCCTGACCGGCCCCGTGGTCCTCGCCACCGGCGGTTACGCTGCAGACTTCGGTGACAGCTCCCTGCTGCAGAAGCACAGGCCCGACACCATGGGTCTCGCCACCACCAACGGCGCGCACGCCACCGGTGACGGCCAGAAGATGGTCATGGCCATCGGCGGCAACGGAATCGACATGGACAAGGTCCAGGTTCACCCCACGGGCCTCGTCGACCCCAAGGACCCCGGCTCCAAGTGGAAGTTCCTCGCTGCCGAGGCCCTCCGCGGCGAGGGCGGTATCCTCCTCAACGCCGACGGCGTGCTATTCTGAGACGACCTCGGCCACCGAGACTACGTCTCCGGCATGATGTGGAAGGAGAAGGAGAAGGGCAAGTTCCCCATCCGCCTCGTCCTCAACTCCAAGGCCTCCAAGGTCCTCGATTTCCACACCCGCCACTACTCCGGCCGCGGCCTCATGAAGAAGATGACCGGAAAGGAGCTGGCCAAGGAGATCGGCTGCTCGCCCGAGCAGCTCCAGAAGTCCTTCCAGACATACAACGCCATCGCCGAGGGCAAGCAGAAGGACCCGTGGGGCAAGCGCTTCTTCCACAACCTGCCCTTCGACATCAACGACGACTTCCACGTCTCCGTCATGGAGCCCGTGCTCCACTTCACCATGGGTGGCATCGAGATCAACGACCGCGCCCAGGTCCTCAACAGCGAGGGCAAGCCCTTCGAAGGCCTCTACGCCTGCGGCGAGCTTGCCGGCGGTGTCCACGGTGCCAACCGCCTCGGTGGTTCGTCCCTCCTCGGCTGTGTAGTCTACGGCCGTGTTGCCGGTGACTCGGCAAGCAACTTCCTCTTCCAGCAAGCACTGAAGGGAGCCGCCGGTGGCGGCGCCGCCCAGCGTCTCGGCCAGATCGCCCTACACATCGACCCCTCGCAGCCCGGCAAGATCTCGGTAGAGTGGGCAAACGCCGGCAGCAGCTCCGGCGCCGCCCAGGCCCAGACCGCAGCAGCGGCCCCGGCAGCAACGCAGGAAGCCGCCCCTGCAGCCAAGGTGAGCGCGCCCAAGAAGTTCTCCATCCCCGAGAAGGAGTTCACGATGGAGGAGGTTGCCAAGCACAACACCAAGGAGGACCTCTGGGTCGTGGTCAAGGGCGTCGTCCTCGACCTGACTAACTGGCTCGACGAACACCCAGGTGGTCCCCAGGCGCTCCTGAACTTCATGGGCCGTGACGCCACCGAAGAATTCGAGATGCTGCACGACGACGAGGTCGTCCCCAAGTATGCGCCCGAGCAAGTCATCGGCCGGGTAAAGGGACAGGAGGTTACGCTGGAGATCTAGAAAAGGGGGTTCATGAACCCTTTTCTTTTGGGTATAGTTGAGAGAGCGTGAGATGCGACCCGTTAGAGTGCGTGCGTCACTGCACTGTGTAGGCGGCGGAAATTTACAGAAAGTCCCCGGATGAGGGAAGCTGCTATGGCTAGAGTTGGCTATTTGTTTTAGGATTCTAACTCTGAGTCTCTGTTAAGGGTCGTATATATGTACCATATTGGATGAATATAAACGTGTTAAGAATAAGAAGACCAATACCCGCCTTTCGTGAAGAACAACGAGTCAAAGGGACGTATGCTCAGATACTCGATAGAGACAGCCTAACCGTTCTAGACCTGGGGGCCTCCAATGTTCAACCATATCGCAACAGGTAAGCACGTATTACCTGATCTCTCTAGGCACGACCTGATACCTAGTTTTTCCAGTATTCTCACTCAAAGTTAGACGCCTTGTCAAATCGGAAACCATCAAGAGTTGACCGAAGCTTATGAACCTTTGTGTCAATCCTCGGGAAGATTCCGCGGGTGCTCCCAAGCTTTGAGAGTACCGATGCTCTCTGGGACCTGTGTAGAGGAGATCCTTCGGACAGAACGGTTCTCGGGTAGAGCATCTGTCGTGGTCCTATCACCGTGATCCTACCCGTTCGTCGCCACCGTATCCACTGCACAGTGTTGTCATACCTCCCTATTTGGGTTGTATTATCCCTATCCTCGTGGTGTTGGGCTTACACCGCACATGGCGGTGGCGGACGGCGACGATCCCGAAACCGGCGTCAGATTATTTACTTGGCCGTTACACCGGTTTTAACAAACCTGTTCTAGTCCCAGGCTGCAAAGAGGCCGTGTCCTCCTCCGATTCACGATACCCGGGATGGCGTGGATGAACAGAAAGGGGGGGGGGTTTGTAAGAAGGAAGACCTAAGCTCACAAATCCTGCACGGAATCACGACAATCTCAACCCGCCTCTTGGTCGATCTTTCTTCTCCGCCGGGGTGGCTGAGGCTGGATGGGCAGGGGGATGTTGCGCGAAGGAGCGCGGCAATGGGGGTACGAGCGGTCAGCCCGCGCGTTTGTACGTATGACAGGATCATCCTGACGGTGGTATGGATCCAACCTCTTGTCTGTCTGATAGAGAAATGGAAAACATGGATCCTACGGTCAAGTGGGGACTCCATTCCACACTCGACAAGCTCGACAAGAGTGATTATGGTCAGACATAGGTTGCCAAGGCAGTGGTTGAAGAGTCTATACATGAGGGTTTGAGGTTGAGGAGGCTCATCATTCGCCATCTAGCAGCCGAAGGGAGAACCTTCTATCTCGGCCGAGAAGAGGAAGGTCCATTCCTAGGACGGACGGGAAGCGCTCCATCCGAGGTCTAGGTTGGGAATGCCTTGGGTTCCCGCGACCGGGGTATTCTCTGGGACTCGGGGTGGATAAGAGACTCCCCCTGAAAAAGAGTAGCTCGGATGGCGAAACCATGCCAACATCCCCATCATTCATAGCGGAATAGCAACATGCCGAAGAAAAACACCAAACCACGCCTTGTAGATAGTCTAGATCGCCATATGAGCCCCCTGAGTAGGATTTTGCACCTGGATATCCGCTGAGCAAGTAGCAGGAGCGAGGAGGAATAGGGGAGCCTGCATAGATAGAAAAAGGAAGGTTATATACTCGCTTCACCGGAGCCTGAAATATTAAACCCCAAGCAAGGCGTCCTCTCGACCACCACCGCTGCAGTCACTCCTTCGATCCAACTGCTTCCAACCAAATGGATGGAACCAACCAACTGTGAAGTTACCTTGCCTGGTTAGCCAGCCAACAAGCCAGCCATCAAGCAACTAACACACACTAGTAGTTCAGGCTTCGGGTATGGAGCAAACGCATATGTAGGTACGCATAGTCAGGAGTCGGGGGAAGAAAAAACATCCAGGCCTAGTTAACTGCGTGTACGGATGCTGAACGGAACCCCCTGAACTCGCACATTTCAGCAAGTACACTACTGTTAGAGTGCAACAACATGCAAAACCACTACAAGAGGGAATCTGTCAAATCCTAGCTGCACGTCATAGCTTCGTGTCTCACTAGGCAGCCCACCAGAGCGAGTGTTCAACTTCACTACCACCACCGCTACTACTACTTCGTCCTAGCCCACCTTCGGCTCTGTGTGCGATGCTAGCGACAAAAGGAAGTAACGGCACAGAGCGGTGAGTAGCGCCAACGTGATGGGGATGGTTGACCCCACCGATCTCCGAAGCTTCTCCCTCCATACCAGTCTCGACGGGAGCCGGTCAGGCGCATTAGATGAACCAGACGTCACGATGGATCGCAGCTGAACCAGCAGCTTCCTCCAGGAAGGGGCCGTCAAATGCCGTCAGCCCGCTCGAAAACTTGAGCCGCGCTGACGCATTCCATTTTTGGCCACCCCGGGGCGAGCAAGGCTTGGCCCCCCCTCTCCTTCCCACCACCGGTCGTTCGGCGATTGGGGAAGGGGGGAAAGAAAAAAAACAAAGCGAGAAGGCAGAAATGAATAAGCAGGAAACGGGATGAACCAAAGGATGAACAAGGAAACAAAACGCCTCCAGCAGGCGAGCGAACCAATCCGGTTCGCGCACCACCAAAGGGAGAGACGGGATGGAGAAGGCGAGCGAACGAGAAAAAGAGGTGGCTTCGAAACGAACAAGTCCCTCCCATGGCGCAGCTTCGGCTGGGCAATGGGGAGTGGGGTGGGGTGGTGGTGCTTGTTAATTTGTATGCATCACGCGAGGGGCTATGATTGGGGTGCTTTGTCTTTCCCCAGCGTCGGGTATTGGGAATCATCGGCGTTCTGGGTGGAGGAAGAGGACAGGGAGGGAGAGAGGGAAAAGTTTGGGCCGTGCAGGGATGATGGGGCCCGGGCTTTGGATTGATTCTCCCAGCCTGGCGGGCATCTTTTGGGACAAACTGATCTGATCTCCGGCGGCGAGTATTATGCCATGTACCGATGTACTCGCCGTGCGAGTGAGCATTTGGGCAGTGTGGGTGGGTGTGCTGCTGCTGCCGCACGCATCGATCGACCAGTGACCGCATATCCATGGGAACGTCCGTCAGTGCGCGCGCCGGTGGACTTCAGAGAGCCTAGAGCATCTCCTCGCAGCGAAGGGAGGACAGGTAGGCAGGTCCAGGCTTGCCACCCCGAGTCGATAATTCGCTTGCTCAAACAGCCAGAGGCAAGCCATCGCGCCCCCCAACGCCGGTTCCAGGGGGGTTTGCCTGGCCCAATGCCTTCGTGCTAATTTCAAGAAAACTGCCAACCCTTCTTGGGTGCATGAGGAGGCGCGCAATGGTGCGACTTTTTTCCCTTTGCCCAGAGTTAAAGTAGGTCGCCCCGGTGGGGAGAGGAAAGCGGAGAGGCCGGGTGTTGCACAACTGTGAACTCATATCCGTACAGTTTGGTCGGTCAGCTGTCATTCATACAGCCAACTTGCGGTCTCGGTTCCTTTCGGAGTTCCACGTGGAAACTACGATGTACATACGTAGTATCAGCTCTTATCCCTCAGTGCTGGCGAGCCACAGCAGATCCCGTTAGACACAGATTTGACCAAGATCGACAAATGGGGAGTGACCTGCATAACTGGAGCATCGACGCGAGCCATAATGGACGAATCGAAGTCGAGTACGAAGAGTGACTTGGACGGCCTGTGAATCCTCCGTCATTCGAACTGGTGGCCTGCCCCGCCGAGCATTTGTTTTTAGGTACCGGTGTCGCCTGCACTGCGTAGCCCCCGTGCCGTCCGGGAGATGAGCGGTACCTTGGCGGAGCGGTCGAGTTACTTCTGGTTGTATGGGATTACGCAGGAAGGGTACTTGTGACGGGTCGGTTTGCGAGTACACTAGCGTACCTAGTGGTGACTCCACTCCCACTCCCCGCTCGAAAGGATTGGCCGCCCCCGGAGCAGTCTTAACAAATCGGTACCTGCTAGCGTACTGGGGCGGGGCGGAGGACCAAGGTCACAAACCCACAAATTTGTCGTTGTACACTACAATGAGTGAGGTTGTGTGGATGGATGGGTTGTCGTTTCGAACGGGCTCGAGGGTTTAGCTTCCTCAGTGTCGAATGACTCCCTAATTACCATAACTCGGGGGTTGGTTAGCCTGTATTCCAGTACGAGTGCTGTATCCGCTTCGCTCTCCCTCCAGTATCCGGACAATGTACCTACCAAGGTAAAAAGTACCTGGTAGGTGCTTACGTTGCAACTGTACACGGCTGCAGGTAATCGATAACTGCTCAACTTGCTTGCTGCTCCTCTGCCCTCGAAACATGGGACCATCATGGGGCTTGCTCACACCACAGGGCTTGGGTGCGGAGTTAAGGAGGCCTTGGAGAGAAAAGCAAGAGAGGGGCGCCCAGCGACGCTACCTGACAGAAAGGGAATGGTGGAATAAGGGGAAGCGACTTGGAGGGTGACAATGGGCTATCCATTTTCCAGGCCACAGGTGGGGCACGGCCCAGAGCCAACCGGCCAATCAGCGTGGTCGTCCCCCGGACCAAGCCAGAAGGCCGTGAAAGCGACTTTCTCTCGCCATTTTCTCCCTCCCTTGTTCTCCACTCTTTTCCCTAATCCCAAAATCCACCCTTTCATATTACCCGCACCCAGGCAAAAAGTGCTTGCTTTGGCTCTGCTTTGCTCGCCTCCTCGCCGCCGCCCGCCGTCAAATGGTCGACCGCACACCCGGTCGAGTCAGCTCGCGACATCACCGGTAGCACCGTACATCGATCCTGGCCTGACCGTCCCTAACCCTCCACCATGGCGATTGCCATGGGCTGGCACAAGCCCGACAATGTCGCCGGCTCGTCGGCGCCCGCCATCATGGTCGGCCTCTTCGTAGCCACCGGCGGCATGTTGTTCGGATACGATACAGGGTGAGCAAAATCCGAACCCGCGGACTTCGTCGAGGGATATGTTTTTAGGAGGGGGAGAGGGGGAACACTTTGTCGCGGAGGGGATGGAATAGTCGATGAGATTGATGAGGGTGAGAGAGGGGGGAAATGGTGATGGAGGCTGACATTGCGTCTTACGTTCGATAGGACCATCAACGGAATCCTCGCCATGGAGTCGTTCATAAGACAATTCACGACCGGATACAAGGACCCAAAGACAGACGATTACGGCATGTCCCCGAGCCAAATTGCCATCATCGTTGCCATACTCAGCGCCGGCACCGTATTAGGCGCCTTGCTCGCCGCTCCGTTCGGCGATTACTTCGGTCGTCGACGTTCCCTCGTCGCCGCGATTGGCGTCTTCTCCTTCGGCGTCATATTCCAAGTCTGCGCGCACGCTATTCCCATGCTATTAGTCGGAAGGTATGCATAATCTATGGTCTTGCGCCGTATCTCTTGTGGATAGGTTGGAATATTGCTTGATTGACACGCGCTCCCGCAATAGGTTCTTTGCTGGTGTTGGAGTCGGGACGGTATCCGTCCTCGTCCCGCTCTACCAGTCAGAAATGGCGCCGAAATGGGTTCGAGGAACCTTGGTCTGCGCCTACCAATTATCCATCACCCTTGGACTGCTGTCGGCCTCCATCGTCAATATCATCACCTACCGAATCGATGGGTCCGCAGCCTATCGCATCCCCATGGGCCTTCAGCTCACTTGGGCATGCGTCCTTGCTCTGGGTATACTAGTCCTCCCGGAGACACCACGATATCTCATCAAGCGCGGCCAAAAAGAAGCCGCCGCGTTATCACTATCTAGGCTTCGCCGTCTCGACATCACGCATCCCGCACTCGTGGAGGAACTCGCCGAGATCGAGGCCAATCACCAATACGAACTCAACTTAGGTTCCGATACCTACAAGGACATTCTCTTCGGTTCTCCGCACCTGGGAAGGAGGACCCTTACCGGCTGTGGCCTCCAGATGCTGCAGCAACTCACTGGCGTGAATTTTATTATGTACTACGGCACAACGTTCTTCAACGGTGCCAAAGTCGAGAACGCTTTCTTAATATCCGTCATCATGCAAATCATCAATTCTCTGTCCACCATACCCGGCCTGCTCGTCGTCGAATCCTGGGGTCGACGGAACCTGCTCATAATAGGAGCCATCGGCATGGCCGTCTGCCAGTTGCTCATCGCCTCCTTTACTACCGCCGCTGGCGAGACAATGCAAACCACCGCCAACACGGTCCTTATCGTCTTCGTCGCCATCTACATCTTCTTCTTTGCCGCCTCCTGGGGACCCGTCGTGTGGGTCGTCACGTCCGAGATCTACCCCCTCAAAGTCAGAGCGAAGGCCATGTCGGTCTCGACCGCCTCCAACTGGCTCCTTAATTTCGGCATCGCCTATTCCACGCCCTATCTGGTTGAGACTGGCCACGGCTACGCCGATATGGGCGCCCGGATTTTCTTTGTTTGGGGCGCATTTTGCATTGTCGCCATCTTCTTTGTGTGGTGTATGGTATACGAAACGAGCAAGATCAGTTTGGAGCAGATCGACGAGATGTACGAGAGAGTCGACTACGCCTGGAACAGCAAGAAGTTCGAGCCGAGCTGGAGCTTCCAGCAGATGCGAGACTTTGGATATTCAGACAGCGGCGTCCCCCCGCAGGAGCAACAGAACGAGCTCGAGCCCGTCAGGTCGACCAGCACCGCCACTTCACACTCGGACACCGCCGTTAGCGGGACAACGACATCAAGTTCACAAGATGACAAGGCCGTCCCTCAAATGGGTAATGTCGACTTTAGTTACTGAGCACACCCGAGGGCTGCTCCTATTGCTTGCTTGCTTGTTTGGTCGCCCGCTATTCGGTCACTTTGCCGTTTATTCATCACTTGGCGGGGTTTATCAGCGACGGAGTTTATGATGTGAAGGAGTTACAGGGCGTGTCTGGGAACGGGTGGGACATCTCCGGTTCTGATTTATCATCAACGTTTTCTTGTCTTTTTTCTCTGGGCAAGGGTAGGTAGGTATGCGATGGAAACGGGAAAGGGAGAGAAAGAGGGAACTATATCATCGTCTCGCTCTTCAAAACCCCCAGGAAGCTCATGGCTTGAATCGAGAGATATCAAACGGATCGGCATCTTTCGCCTCGACAAAGATGTCCCGACTATAAGGCGTAAACGGTGCCCAGAGAAGAAGCGAGGGGGTAATTTATATATCAACCTCGACAAGACTCGTTTGTCTTTTTTTGGGGGGGAAACATGTTTGACGGATCTAAGTCTCCTGGGAAAGGGGCAGGCTTCGTAATGCCTGGTTGACACAAAAATACCACGATATTTAAAACCAAGTATGGCTCCATGTGAACTCGATATAACTAAATGCCTTCGGCACTTGAACACTGGTGTGATAGCGCGCTTCCCGAAGTTGCTATGGACTGCTAATAAAACCGACAAGATCCAATCTCTCCTTCGCTTGGTCTTATGACGACTTCTGACGTGGCACTGTTGACGCTGAAGCATATCGTCATTATCTCTGACCTCACACACCCTGCCCCCTTGTCGTCAACGTCAACGCCAAGAGTCTCAAGGAGAAAAGCCGCTACTATCTACGCCTGTTCCTATGAGTGGCAGTAGAGAGTACCGCACCTAAAGTTGAGTTACATAGTTGAGGTGCTGGGCGGCCAGATAACGAGCTCTATGACGTCTCGAGAAAGTCGATTTTGAATCCACGGATGGTCTTGGTGCCTCGAGATGGCAACCAGCCTCGAGGACACAAAATTTCTGGGCACCCCTCTCAGCCCAGGACCGACTCCTAACCAAGGACCAGCGGGCTAACCTGGTTGTATATCACCAGTGAACGACTGTGAGGGCCTGAGCAGAAAGCTATGAGTGTATCGTCTTGATAGGTGATAAGGGGTAGGTCAGCCCTGGGAGATAGCGAGTTTGGCTATCTTGTACCTACTACCTACCTACCTACCTACCTACTGCCTACCTGCCTACCTACCGAGTATCTACCTAGGTACCTACCTTATCTAGGTACGGAATGACGAAGGTATTCCCAGACATGATATTGGTGAGTAGCCTACGAACCGTCATGTCCTAAGCTTGAGTTGCCAGAGGTA
>Ga0164242_10005871_pt1 | contig 13598 bp, 12 predicted proteins | sample OricomgcompostMG_FD_108783 | JGI IMG/M metagenome (GOLD analysis project Ga0164242, IMG submission 108783) | Miracle-Growth compost microbial communities from Emeryville, California, USA - Original compost - Miracle growth compost (MG) ...
TACCAGCCCGCGACGCACACCGTCCACAGCGGCCCGGTTCTGCCGTTCGGCAAAGGGGATCTGCTCGTGGACGGCGCCGGACGGGTGTGGGCCGGCGGGTACGGGTTCGCGACCGGCGCGGGCGCGGTGCTGGACCGCCTCGACCCGCGGACGCTGCGCCCGGTCGCGTCCAGCCCGCTCGCGACCCAGCTCGGTCCCGGTGCGCAACTGGCCGGGAGCGGGAGCGCGGTGATCTGGGTGCGTTCCGGAGCCGGGGGAGACGACCTGTGGTGCGTGGACGGACGCACCGGGCGCACCACGCAACACTGGAACGTCGCGGGCACCGTGACGTCGCGGACCGGGTACGCCGTCGCTGACGCGGTGGGCATGGTGCAGCGGCTGACCCTGCGCGGTTGTGCCGGCTGACTACCCGGCCAGCACCGCCTGCGTCTGCGTCACCTGGGCCACCAGCCGTCCTCTCCCGGCGGCTACGCCTTCACTGCCGGGGCGACCACCCCCCTCGCGCACCTCGGTCACCACGGCGATGGTGCTGCGGCCGACGTGCAGCGGACGCGCCAGCGCGGTCACCGTGCCCGACCGCACGCCGCGCACGAACGTCGTCGACGAGCTGGTCGTGGACGTGCTGGCGCCCGCGGGCAGGTTCAGGAACGCGCAGACGGCGCCCACGCTGTCGGCCAGGGTCATGATCGCCCCGCCGTGCAGCGCACCGCCCGCGGTCGTCCGCTCCGCGGCCCAGTCCAGCTCGCCGAGCACCTCCTCGGGGGTGGCCCGCACGATCCGCACGCCGGACGCGACCGCGAACGGCATCAGCGCTGCGTAGTCGATCCCGCTGTCGGTCTCGTTGTCGATCTCGCTCACGCGCCCGATCCCACCACAACCACCGCCCTTTCCGACACGATGACCGCTTTCGGTCCCGCGGGCGGGCACCCGTCGGAAAAGGCGGCAGCGCGCGGCAGCACTCAGCGGGACGGAGCGCGGCCGGCCACCCGGTCGGGACGGCCGATGTTCCAGTAGCCCTTCACGAAGATCGCCTCGTGCGCGAGCCCCCGCGCCTCGAGGACGCCGCGCAGCGCGACCATCGAACGCGTCTCGCCCATCAGGTAGCCGTGCCCGTCGCCGGCCGGCCAGGCGAGCGCCTCGACGGCCGGCACCAGCCGGTCCGGCGCACCGGGCGCCGCATCGCCCCGATGCACCCAGTGCACGTCCGCGTGCGGGATCGGCACCTCGTCCGTCGCGTCCTGCACCTCGATCACGGCGATCGCGGCCTCGTGCTCGGGCAGTGCCTCGCAGATCGCGGCGATCGCCGGCAGCGCGGACTCGTCGCCGGCCAACAGGTGCCAGTCGGCGGACGTGAGTTGCAGCTTGCCGCGCGGGCCCTGGAACGACACGGCGTCTCCGGCGGCGGCGGTCGCCCCCCAGGTCGACCCCGCCCAGTCGCCGTGCAGCAACACGTCCAGGTCCAGCTCGCCGACCTCGGGGCGCGCCGTGCGAATGGTGTAGCGCCGCTTCACGCGCCGGCCCGAGGCGTCGACCAGGTGCAGCTCCACGTCCTGCGCGGGCCGCAGCTCGACGCCGACCATCGCGTCGGACCGCACCGTGACCCGCCGCATCCGCGGCGTGAGCTGACGCGCTCCGACGACGCGTCCGGTATGCACCGGCGAGCGGCGGATCGGTGAACTCACGAATCGCGACTCTACGGCGCGAGGGAGCACCCCCACGAAAGCGGGAAGCGGGCAGCGCATAACGTCGTTGTGCAGATACCGACTCGTCGAAGGAGTGCCATGCCCATCGAACTGACCAAGGTCGCGTACACCACAGCCGCCACCGCGAAGGGCGGCCGCGCGGGACACGTCAAGAGCGCGGACGGGGTTCTCGACCTCGATCTCGCGCAGCCGGGCACTTCTGACAAGCCGACGGCCAACCCGGAGACGCTGTTCGCCGCGGGCTACTCGGCCTGCTTCCAGGGCGCCCTCGCCAACCGGGCGCAGACCGTCGGCGTCGACACGTCCGACTCGACGGTAACCGCGGAGGTGTCCTTCGGGCCCTCGTCCGACGGCGGCTTCGGCCTGGCCGTCGAGCTCAAGGTCACCATCCCGGGTGTGGACGAGGCGAAGGCCCGCGAGCTGGTGGAGCTGGCCCACGAGTTCTGCCCGTACTCGAAGGCCACCCGCGGCAACATCAACGTCACGCTGACGATCGTCTGACGCAGGCTGAACGCGGAGGCGCATGATGGGGTCGTGCCCATCAGCGTCTTCGACCTGTTCTCGATCGGCATCGGGCCGTCCTCGTCCCACACGGTCGGCCCGATGCGTGCCGCCCGCACGTTCGCGACCGGCCTGGACGACGACGGGCTGCTGAGCCAGGTCGACCGGGTCCGCGTCGAGCTGTTCGGCTCGTTGGGCGCGACCGGTCACGGACACGGTAGCGACCGGGCGGTGATCCTGGGCCTGTTGGGCGAGCGTCCGGAGACGGTCGACACCGGGACGGCGGTCGAGCGGGCCGCCGCGGTGCGTGCCGCCGGTCGGGTCGAGTTGCTCGGCAAGCAGGACGTCGGGCTGGCCGAGGACGACTTGGTGCTGCACCGGCGCGAGAGCCTGCCGTTCCACCCGAACGGGATGCGTTACTTCGCCTACGGCGCGGACGGTGCGCTGCTGCGCGAGCGCACCTATTACTCCGTCGGCGGCGGGTTCGTGGTGGACGAGCAGGCGGCCGGCGCCGACCGGATCAAGCCGGACGACACCGCGCTGCGGTACCCGTTCCGTACCGGCGCCGAGCTGATGGCGCACTGTCGCGAGACCGGCCTCGCGGTCAGCGACGTGATGCTCGCGAACGAGACGGCGTGGCGGCCCGAGGCGGACGTCAGGGCGGGGCTGTTGCAGATCTGGTCCGTCATGCAGGAGTGCGTGGTCAACGGCTGGACGCACGAGGGCACCCTGCCGGGAGGGTTGAAGGTGCCGCGGCGAGCCCCGGAGCTGTACCGGCGGCTGTGCGCGGAGACCTATGCGACGGATCCGTTGCGCGTCATGGACTGGGTCGACCTGTTCGCGCTCGCGGTGAACGAGGAGAACGCGGCCGGCGGGCGCGTGGTGACCGCGCCGACGAACGGCGCGGCCGGCGTGCTGCCCGCGGTGTTGCACTACTACGTGCGCTTCGTGCCCGGAGCGAGCGAGGACGGGGTGGTCCGCTTCCTGCTCACCGCCGGCGCGATCGGCGTCCTGTACAAGGAGAACGCGTCGATCTCCGGCGCCGAGGTCGGCTGCCAGGGCGAGGTCGGCTCGGCCTGCTCGATGGCTGCCGGTGCGCTGTGCGAGGTGCTCGGCGGGACACCCGCGCAGGTCGAGAACGCGGCGGAGATCGGCATGGAGCACAACCTGGGGCTGACCTGCGACCCGGTCGGCGGCCTGGTTCAGGTGCCCTGCATCGAGCGCAACGCGATGGCCGCGGTGAAGGCGATCAACGCGGCCCGGATCGCGTTGCGCGGGAGCGGCGAGCACATCGTCAGCCTGGACAAGGTGATCAAGACGATGCGCGAGACCGGCGCCGACATGAAGATCAAGTACAAGGAGACCGCACGGGGCGGCCTGGCCGTCAACGTCATCGAGTGTTGATCGGCCGGACCGCCCCGTGGCGGGTCAGGCGGCGACGGCCTCGAGCGGCGGCTCGCTGGGGACGTCCGTCTTCTTGACGTTGATCACGACGAACGCGACCACGATGCCGACCACCCCGAAGATCGCGCCGGTGAGGAAGGCCTGACCGGACGCGTGCGCCTGGATCTGGTGCGAGAGCTGCGCATACGGGCCGTAGAAGAAGTCGTGCGCGGCAGGCCGTTGACCGGCGGGCAGGGCGTTCACGAACTTGTCGATGTCCTGCTTCTGCAGGCCGTTGCTGCCCGCCGCCTGCACCTTCGCGCCGACGACCTGGCCCAGGTTGCCGGGGAGCTTGCCCAGCGCCGCGTGCAGGCCGGCCATGTGATCGGTGGCGAAGTTCCGCGCCGACGTCGCGAACACCGTCGCGAGCACGGACAGGCCGATCGCGCCGCCGACCTGCTGGCCGACGTTGAGCAGCGCCGACGCGAGTCCGGCGTCGGTGTTCTCGATCTTCGACACGGCGACCGTCGTCAGCGGGACGAACAGGCAGCCCATCGCGACCGCCAGCACGATCATGCCGGGCAGCAGGGTGCTGGCGTACTGCGAGGCGGTGCTCACGCGCGACAGCCACAGCAGTGCACCGGTCAGCAGCACCGTGCCGAAGCTGATCAGCGGCTTCGGGCCGGTACGCGGCAGCAGCTTGGCGACGACCTGCGACGTCACGCCGATCGTCAAGGCGATCGGCAGGAAGGCGAAGCCGGTCTTCAGCGCGCTGTAGTCGCGCACGCCCTGCACGAAGAAGGTGATGAAGTAGAACATGCCGAACATCGCGGCGCCGGCGACCAGCATCACGAGGTACGCGCCGCCACGGCTGCGGCTCTCGAAGATGCGCATCGGCATCAGCGGGTGCGCGGTGCCGTAGGCCTCGAACAGCACGAAGCCGATCAGCAGCACGGCCGCGACCAGCAGCACCGTCACCGTCTCGGTGTCACCCCAGCCGTCGTTCGCCGCGTGGATGAAGCCGTACACCAGCGCCACCATGCCGGCGACCGAGATCAGCCCACCGAGGAAGTCGACGCGCCCGCGCAGCCGCTCGGTCTGGTGCAGGTAGAGGAACGCGCCGCCGATCAGCAGCAGCCCGATCGGGACGTTGACGAACAGCACCCACCGCCAGCTGAAGTAGTTGGTCAGGATGCCGCCGAGCAGCAGGCCGAGCGCGGCGCCGGCACCGGACACCGCGGCGTAGACCGCGAACGCCCGGGTACGGGCCGGACCCTCCTCGAACTCGTTGGCGATCAGCGACAGCGCGGTGGGCGCGGCGATCGCGCCGCCGATGCCCTGGATGACGCGGCCCACGAGCATCTCGGGGAAGGTGGTCGAGACGCCGGCGAGGAAGCTGCCGGCGGTGAAGAGCGAGAGGCCGACGATGAACATCCGGCGGCGGCCGAGGATGTCGCCGGAGCGGCCGCCGAGCAGCAACAGTCCGCCGAAGGCCAGCGTGTAGGCGTTGAGCGCCCACGTCATGCTGGTCTGGTCCTTGTCGAAGTACGCGCCCATCGAGGGCAGCGCGATGTTCACGATCGTGCCGTCCAGCACGACCATCAGTTGGGCGCCGGCGATGATCAGCAGTACGAGCGCCGGGTGGGCGTGTCGCCGGGCGCCGCGGTGGCCCCGTTCGGGGGCAGCGGCTACGGTCTGGGTCACCGTGGTTCTCCTGGTTGGGACGAGTCTGGAGGAGCTGGATAGAATACGGATGCGTTCTCTATCCGGTAAGGTAGCTGACGAGCCATAAGGAACGCAAGCGTTCTTTAGCTCACAGGCAGGAAACGTGCCGTCGACCGACGATGATGGACGGAGGGTCTGACAACGTGACCAGGCAGGCGCTCGCCGCCGTCGCGGACGGGGCGGCCCAGGAGGCGAACGACATCGTCCGCCGGCGCCGGGGTGCAGCCCTGGAGGACGCCATCTTGTCGGCTGCGTACGACGAGCTCAGCACCGTGGGCTACCAGGCCTTCTCGGTCGAGGGCGTCGCGACCCGGGCGCGTACCGGCAAGGCCAGCATCTACCGTCGCTGGCCGACCAAGCAGGAGCTCGTCCTGGACGCCCTGCTCGAGGTCCTGCCGACTCCGGAGCAGTGCGGCATCGACATCGACATCGACGCGATCCCGGACACCGTCAGCACCGCGGACATGCTGCGGCAGATCGCGCACACCATCACCGGCATCTTGACCAGCCCGGCCGGGGACGCGATGCGCGCCGTCAAGTGCGAAGCGTTCTCCGACCCGGAACTCGCGCGGGCCGTGGACGAGCGCTTCCAGGCGCCGCGGCGGCAGGCGCTCATCGAGCTGCTGCGTCGCGGCGTCGAGCGGGGCGAGGTCCGCCCCGGCGCGGACTGCGCGCTGATCGCGGACGTACTGCCGGCCGTCATCGCGCACCGCGTGATCCTGATGCGCGAGCCGGTGGCCGAATCGGAGATCAGCGACATCATCGAGCGGGTCATGCTGCCGCTCGTCGAGGTCCGCTAGGCGCTCGACTTCGGCTGAGAGCCATTCGGCCTCTGCGCCGAACAGGGCCACCATGGGATGGTGCCCACGCAGGAAGCCGTCGACCGCCGCAGCGCGTCGACCGGCCGTCCGGCGTCCCGCCACCGAGGTTTCCTGTATCGCGCCCCGGACCTGATCGCCGCCATCGCGGCCCTGCTCGGCGTGCTGTCGCTCGTGGACGCCTTCCTGCCGCACGAGCGGCTGCGGGTGCACGCGATCACCCGCGTGATCCCCGTCCCAGCGACCGCCGCCGCGAGCGCGGTGCTGGCGGTGGCCGGGCTGCTGCTGCTGCGCGTTGCGGCCGGCTTGCGCAAGCGCAAGCGGCGCGCGTGGCAGGTGGGGATGGTGGTCGCGCTCGTCATGCTCGTCGCGTTCGTCGTGCGGGGCGAGCGCCGTCCGGACGAGCTCGCGATCACCGCGTTGCTCATCGGGCTGCTGATCGCGGCACGCTCCCGATTCACCGCCAAGGCCGACCCGTTCAGCCGCTGGTTCTCGGTGCGCGTGTTCGTGCAGATCATCTGCGTGGCCTACGTCTACGGCCTGGGCATCCTGTACCTCTACCCGCACCGGATCGTGGGCCACCGCTCGTTCACGCTGCGGCTGGAGGAGGTCTCGCTCGGCCTCGTCGGCACACCCGGCAACCTGCGCTTCTCCAGCGACCTGTTCGCCGACGTCCTGCACGGCACGCTGCTCGGGTTCGGGCTGTTCGCCGTTGCCGCGTTCGCGCTGCTCGTGCTGCGCGCCCCCGAGCCGATCGCGCGGCTGTCGGCCGCGGACGAGTCTGCGCTGCGCGCCCTGCTGCAGCGGCACGGCGAGCGCGACTCGCTCGGCTACTTCGCGCTGCGCCGCGACAAGTCGGTCGTCTGGTCGGCGACGGGCAAGGCCGCGATCACGTACCGCGTCGTGCACGGTGTCGCGCTGGCGAGCGGCGACCCGATCGGCGATCCGGAGGCGTGGCCCGGGGCGATCGCCGCCTACCGCGCGCTGGTCGAGGAGTACGGCTGGACGCCGGCCGTGATGGGCGCGAGCGAACTCGGCGCGACGGTGTTCAAGCGCGAGTACGGCTTGAACGCGTTGGAGCTGGGCGACGAGGCCATCCTGGACGTCGCCGAGTTCAGCCTGGACGGGCGGGCCATGCGTGGCGTCCGGCAGGCGTGCACGCGCGTAGGCCGTGCCGGTTACGAGGTGCGGGTGCGGCGGGCGTCCGAGATCGGGCCCGAGGAGTTCGCGCAGCTGTGCTCGGCCGCCGAGTCCTGGCGCGGGGACGCGGTCGAGCGCGGCTTCTCGATGGCGCTGTCGCGGCTGGGCGACGCCACCGACCCGGACTGCGTGATCGCGACCGCCTACCGCGACGGCGAGTTGCGCGGGCTGCTGCACTTCGTTCCGTGGGGGCCGTGCGGGCTCTCGCTCGACCTGATGCGCCGCGACCGCACGGCCGACAACGGCCTCAACGAGTTCATGATCACGCAGGTGGTCGCCGCCTCGCCGTCCCTCGGGATCGGACGGATCTCGCTGAACTTCGCGGTGTTCCGCGATGCGCTCGAACGCGGTGAGCGCATCGGCGCCGGCCCGATCCTGCGCGCGTGGCGACGGGTCCTGCTGTTCGCGTCCCGGTGGTGGCAGATCGAGTCGCTGTACCGGTTCAACGTGAAGTTCCGGCCGTACTGGGAACCGCGCTTCATCTCGTTCCCGTCCACGCGGGACATCCCGCGGATCGCCGTCGCGGGGCTCGAGGCCGAGGCCTTCCTCGTCCGCCCGCACCGGCTCAAGCGGCTACTGGGCCGGGGCTGACGGCGCTTTGGAGCGTGCCGGAGCGACCTTGTAGGCTTTGCGCCCGGTGGACGAGTTCGCGCTCGGCCGCTTGGAGGCTTCGCCTAGTCTGGTCTATGGCGCCGCACTGCTAATGCGGTTTGGGTTAATCGCCCATCCCGGGTTCGAATCCCGGAGCCTCCGCTCAGTCGCCCGTGATCCACCCGGTAGACTGTCCCGGTTGTCCAACGACAACCTGTTCGGCGCCCGTAGCTCAACGGATAGAGCACTTGACTACGGATCAAGAGGTTGCAGGTTCGAGTCCTGCCGGGCGCGCTTCCTCAATTGCCCGCGGCCCGCCGCGCGTGCGCATCAGTCCAGCGGTCCCGGCTGCAAGCCGGTCACTCCCAGCTGAACAGGCGGATGGCAGCGATCGACATCGCGACCCCCCACACCGCGAGCACGACCAGGTGCAGCAGGCTCGGCCAGTGACCGACGGACGAGTCGGTGAGCGACTGCGCGCCCGCACCGCCGGGCGTGAAGTCGGAGACGTGCCGCAGCCAGTTCGGCATGTTGGGTCGCTGCAACCAGAGCCCGGCGAAGAACTCCACGACGAAGAACAGCAACGTGCCGAAGCCGGCGGCCACCTTCGCGTTGTGGAACAGGCTCGCGATCAGCAGGCCGAGGCCGAGCAGCGCCCATGCTGCGAGCAGGTACGAGATCACGAACCCGGCGCCGTTCTGCGGCCACGATGCGCCGACCAGCGCGGGAACGACCGTCATCAGCACGGTGCAGACGATCGAGACGAGCAGCGTCAGCGCCAGTTGGGCGAACAGCAGCAGCGCGGGAGAGGCGGGCGTCGTGCGCAGCCGTTTGAGCACGCCCATCTCGCGATAGCGGGTCAGCACGTCGGGCAGCGCCTGCACCGCGAGCAGGGTGATCCCGAACAGGATCAGGATCGGCTGGTAGACGTGGAAGAAGCTCAGCCCGCCGAGGTCCTTGGACGGCTTGCGGATGGTCGGGATGCTGGCCAGGACGATCGAGGCACCGACCGGCAGGATCGTCGACCAGACGACGACGCCGGGGTTGCGTGCCAGGAGTCGTGCCTCGCTGCGCAGCATCGCGCGCGTGGCACCGGCGCTGCCGGGTCGTCCGGCCCGCGATGCAGGGGCGGCGAGGTCGGGCGCCGTGGCGCTCATCGCGCTGCTCCTGCCGTGGGGTGCGATTCGGGCTCGACGTCGGCCTGCGTTTCGGCTGCGGGCTCGTCATGCTGGGTGAGCGCGACGAAGGCGTCGTCGAGGCTGGGCTGGTCGACGCGCAGTCGAGTGGCCTGGATGCCGCGCTCGTGCAGGGCGATGATCACCGCGGCGGCGACGTTGTCACTTCCCGTCACCGCGACCCGGTCGCCCGTCACGGCGGCGGTGTACACGTCCGGAAGGCTCTGCAGCTCGGTCAGATCCACCGCCGCCGAGGGCACGAAGCTCATCCGCTGGTCGGCGGCGACGCCCGCGGCCAGGCCCTCGGGTGTGTCGGCCGCGATGATGCGGCCGCGGTCGATCACGACGACGCGGTCGCACAGCCGCTCGGCCTCTTCCATGAAGTGCGAGACGAGCACGAGCGTCACGCCGGTGCCACGCAGGTCCTCCAGCAGCCCCCAGACCTCGCGGCGCGCGGCCGGGTCCAGGCCGGTGGTCAGTTCGTCCAGGATGGCGACGCGTGGGTTGCCGACCAGCGCCAGCGCCACGGACAGCCGCTGCTTCTGGCCGCCGGAGAGCCGGCCGAAGTAGGTGTTGCGCTGCTCGAGCAGGCCCAACCGCTCGGCGAGCTCGCGCCAGTCCCGCGGGCGGGCGTAGAAGCTGGCATAGAGCTGCAGCGCCTCGGCGACGGTCTGCTTCTCGGGTAGCCGGGACTCCTGCAGTTGGACGCCGACCGCCTCGCGGAACTCGGTTCCCTCCAGTGCCGGGTCCATGCCGGCGACCGTGATCGAACCGCCGTCGCGCCGTCGCAGCCCGGCGATGCACTCCACCGTGGTGGTCTTGCCGGCGCCGTTCGGACCGAGGATCCCGAAGATCTCGCCGTCCTCGACGTCGAAGCTGATCCCGTCGACGACGGTGCGGTCTCCGTACACCTTCCGCAGGCCGCGGACATCAATCATGAACATGCACAACACCATTGCACCGGACCGACGTGCATCGCAGGGTCACCGCGTCAACCGTCGGTACTTGCGTGCACACAGCAGGCCGAAGACGAGGCCGATGCCGATCGACCAGGCCAGCGCCTGCACGATCAGGGACCCGGTACCGGTACCGCCCAGCAGCTGCGCACGCTGCGCGGCGGTGGCGCTGTCGCCGAGGATCAGCGAGCGCGCGGCGTTGATCACGACGCTCACCGGTTGGTGGGTCGCGAATCCGCGCAGCCAGCCCGGCATCGTCTGCACCGGCACGAACGCCGACGAGGCGAAGGTCAGCGGGAAGATGATCGGGAACGTTGCCGCGTTCACCGCTTCGGGGGTGCGCACGGTCAGCCCGATCACCGCGTAGCCGAGGCTCACGGCGAGCGCGAACAGCAACAGCAGCAGCGCCGCGAGCACCAGCCCGAGGAAGTTCGCCGGACGGAAACCCACCGCGTACCCGGTGACGAGTAGGACGATCAGCCCGAACGCGTTGTTCAACGTGTCGGCGGCGACCCGCCCGCCGAACACGGCGCTGCGGGCCATCGGGAGCGAGCGCAGCCGGTTGATGAACCCCTTCTGCAGGTCCTCGGCCAAGGCGAACCCGGTCACGCCCGCGCTGAACAAGACGGTCTGCACGGCGATGCCGGGGATCAGGTAGTTGACGTAGTTCAGCCCCTGCAGCCCGCTGATCGCGCCGCCGAAGACGTACCGGAACAACAGCACGAACATGATCGGCGAGACGATGTTGAACATCACCATCTCGGGCTGGCGCATCAGCCGGCGCAGGTTCCGGCCGGCCATCGCCGAGGTGTCGCGCATCGCCCAGCCCAGGCCGCCGCCCGGAGCGGTGCCCCGGCCGAAGCCGCCAGCCCGCACCGCGTCCGTCGTCGCCGTCATCGTCCGCTCCCTGCCGTCTGGGCGACCGTGTCGGCCGCGGCGTGATCCGATCCGTCGCCGGCCGGGACGTCCTCGGCGGCGTGGCCGGTCAGGGCGAGGAAGACGTCGTCCAGGCTCGGCTCGCGCAGCTGCAGCCCACGCGGCGTGATGCCGGCCGAGTCGAGACGGCGCACGATCTCGACGACGGTGCCGGGCCCCTCGGCCGCGGGTACGAGCACCACGTCGTCCTCGACGCCGACCTCGCCGAACGCGCCGCCGTCCAGGTCGGCGGCCAGCGCACGCGCCTGCTCTGCGTCCGCCACGCGCACCTCGACCCGCGCGCCGCCGAGTCGGGCCTTCAGCTGTTCGGAGGTGCCTTCGGCGATCACCCGGCCGTGGTCGACCACCGCGATCTGCTGCGCGAGCCGGTCGGCCTCCTCCAGGTACTGCGTGGTCAGCAGCAGCGTCGCGCCGTCGCGCACCAGCTCCTCGATCACCTCCCACAGGCCGATGCGGCTGCGCGGGTCGAGGCCGGTGGTGGGCTCGTCCAGGAACAGCACGGGCGGACGTGAGACCAGCGCCGCGGCGAGGTCCAGCCGCCGCCGCATCCCGCCGGAGTAGGTCTTGGCCAGCCTGCCGCCGGCCTCCGAGAGGTCGAACCGCTCCAGCAACTCGGTCGCGCGGGCGCGGGCGGCCGAGCCGGACATGTGGTTCAGCCGGCCGACCAGCACGAGGTTCTCCGCGCCGGTGAGGTTGTCGTCCACGGCAGCGAACTGACCGGCCAGACCGATCGAGCGGCGCACCGCGTCCGGGTCGGCGAGCACGTCGATACCGGCCACCTCGGCGCGGCCGGAGTCGGGACGCAGCAGCGTGGTCAGCACGTTGACTGCGGTCGTCTTACCGGCGCCGTTCGGCCCGAGCAGGCCGAGGACCGTGCCGGGCTGCACCTGCAGGGACAGGTTGTCCAGCGCGCGGACGTCCTTGCCGAATGTCTTCACCAGGCCCTCGGCGCTGATCGCGGGGCGGTTCGTGGCACGCGTCATGAGCGGCGACAGTAGCCGATGGACCCGACAGCGTGCCCGTGATTTGGACGGCCGCCCGGCACAGCGCCCGCGCGGCCCCTCGGTGCGGCCTCAGCCGGAGGCGGCTTCCGCGCCGACACGCGACCAGCGGATCTGCACGCCCTCGCGACGCAGCAGCCACCGGAACAGCAGGTAGGACGCACCGACCGCGGTGCCGGTGAGGACGGGCGAGAGGACCGTCTTGAGCACCAGGAACCCGCCGAGGGACGCGTTGGTCAGCAGCCACACCGTGCCTGCCGCGTTGACCAGGTACACGGCGGCCCAGATCAGGGACGTGTAGTCGAAGAACCGGTTCGCGCGCAGCCGGTCGGCCAGCGGGCCGGGCAGAGGCACGAAGTCGTGCATCAGCCGCTCGAGCAGCGGACGGCCGGCGAGCGCGGTCACCGCGATGGCGGTCGCGGTGGCCACCGTGCCGGCCACCGGTTGCAGGAAGTAGAGGAACGCGCTGCCCGTCCAGAACGTGACGAACGCGCGGACGGTCATCAGCCCGGCGCCGAGGAACGCGGCTCCCATCAGCGGGCGCTTGCGGGTGACCCGGATCAACAGGCCGGCGTAGTACCAGAGCGCCGTGACCGCGACCGCCGTCGACAGTCCGGACAGCGACATCGTCAGGTAGAAGACGGCCATGGGGATCACCGACGCGAACAGCACGGTGCGCCCGGCGTAGGCCGCGATGACCCGCGGCGACGCCAGGTCGATCACGTGAACCGGCTTCGCAGGCATATATCAACCATCGGCCGCTCCGCGCCGGTCTGAACCGGGTTGTTCAGACGGGCGCGAGTGCGGCCGCTCGATCTATACCCGCGGCGGCCCCGATCCAACTGTGTGTGGGCACAGCGTTCCGACCGCCGCGCGGCTCACCCGGCCAGCGAGCCGGCGAGGCCGGCGTCGAAGGTGCCGGCGGACGCCGTGCTCGTACCGCAGGTGCCGTCGGACTCGCCGGGGTGCTTGATCCACAGCAGCGCGTCGGCGGCAGCCGTACCGGTGGCGGTACCCGGCAGTGCGCCGGTCGTGGCGCCGGTGGGGTTGCACCACACGCCCGTGGCGGTCTTCGAGCCGTTGCGGGATGTGTCCACCACGAACCGCTTCCAGCCGACCATTCCCGAGATCTTGGTGCCGTACGCGATCTCCGAGCCGGTCGCGTCGAAGTTCGAGACGTTGAGCGCGAAGCCCCGGGCGTAGTAGATGCCGGCCTTGATCAGCCGGTCGGCCATCGTGCTGGACGTCTGCCAGCCCGAGTGCCCGGCGTCGAGGTATACCTGCACACCCGGCTGGACGAGGCGCTGCACGGCCCACTTGAGCAGGCCCAGTCGCGACGTCTGACCGGCCGCGTTCAGGCAGCCGAGGTCCGCGAGCGCGTCGGGTTCGAGCACGACGATGGCGTGCGCGCCCTTGAGGGCGGCGGACACCGCGCTCACGTAGGTCTGGTACGCCGCGGTCTCCGTCGCGCCACCGGCCGACTGGCCGCCGCTGCAGTCCCGGTTGGGCAGGTCGTAGACGACGAATTCGGTGACGGCCCCCGACGGAGCGGCCGCCACGACCTCGGTGCGGACGGTGTTCGCGGCCTGGGTGGCGGTGCCGCCGACCA
>Ga0164242_10005873_pt1 | contig 13595 bp, 13 predicted proteins | sample OricomgcompostMG_FD_108783 | JGI IMG/M metagenome (GOLD analysis project Ga0164242, IMG submission 108783) | Miracle-Growth compost microbial communities from Emeryville, California, USA - Original compost - Miracle growth compost (MG) ...
AGCGCGATATGCGTCTCGTTGAGGTCGAGGGCATAGATGCGGGCCGGATTTCCGGTGAGATAGCTCATGACGTTGCAGCCGCCGGACGCGATCGTCACCATGCGGCTGTGCGGCGTCAGTTCCAGCGCTTCCATGTCCGCCCGCGGATCTTCCCAGATCTGCGGGTAGACCATCGAGCGGAACGCGAAGGTGAATGTTCGTTCGAGCAGGCCGGCGAAACTCACGGCGCGGTTCTGGTGCACGGCCTCGCTCAGTAGGTCGATATTCGTCGGCTCAAAAACTTTTGCGGATGCGTTCACGCGCAATCTCCATTTGCTCGCACGGGTGTCACCGCGCTGAATTTTTTATGCAGCTTCGATCAACCAGCCGCTGGACGCGGGCTGCAAGGCGCGCTGACCCAAGTGCTCTTTCCAGCGCATGATTTCGAACCGGCCATCGAAGTGCTCGACGATCGCCGTGCAGCTTTCGACCCAATCGCCGCAATTGAGATAGTGGATGCCGTCGATGATGCGCTCGTTTGCGTGGTGGATATGGCCGCAGATGAGACCGGTCGCATCGCGCCGGCGCGCTTCGTTGGCAAGCGCCTCTTCAAATTCGCCGATGTAGTTGACGGCGCTCTTGACCTTGAGCTTCAGAAACGCCGACAGCGACCAGTGACCGAGACCGAACATGCGGCGGGCGAAGTTCAAGGGCACGTTGAGCGCGAGCGCCGCCTCGTAGGAACGATCGCCGAGAAAAGCCAGCCAACGCGCATAGCGCACGACGACGTCGAACTCGTCGCCATGTAAGACCAGGTAGCGCTTGCCGTTGGCACCTACATGTATGGCGTCGCGGCGCAATTCGACACCGCCGAAGTTCATGCCCGCATAGTCGCGTAATCCGTCGTCGTGGTTGCCCGGAATGAAAACGACGCGCGTGCCCTTGCGTGCTTTGCGCAAAAGCTTCTGCAAAACGTCGTTATGGCTCTGCGGCCAATGCGGTCCGCGCCGGACCTTCCAGAAATCGACGATATCGCCGACGAGGTAGAGGACGTCGCACTCAACGTTTTTCAGGAAATCAAGAAGTGCCAGCGCTTGCGAATTGCGCATTCCAAGATGGACATCGGAAATAAACACGGCGCGGTAGGTCTTTTCCGCAGTCGCGGTTATGGCGCTCAAATTCGGCCCCCGAACGGTAATCTCTCCATGCGGATGGAAGGACCGGATTCATGTTACACGCGTATGACGGCGGCCCGCGGCATCGCGCGGACCGTGTGCGTTTTTTCCGAGTGCTTTGAGGACACGAACGCCCGGGCGAAGAAACGGCGCGCTCGCGGTGCGTTAAGCTGCGGACGTGCGCGTCTCAGAAATCGATGCGATGGAAAATGTGTTCCCAAGCAAAGAGCAGGGCCGTATCGATCACGCCGATCAGAAGAAATGCCAGCGAGATCGGATAGATCGACGCTTCGGGAAGACCAAGATCGGTCCCGCGGTTCGAGACCGCGAGCGCGGCGGTTAAACAAAGAAGGGCAAGAACGGCGAAGATGATCTGAACGAACTTCAGCGAACGCTCACGTTCGCGGCGTATATGATCCATCAGGGAATTCCCCACAAAACGCAGAACAATAGAAACCCCGGCGGCGGGACCATAAACAGCGTTTTGAACGAGGTGAAGTAAAATTTAATGGCTTGTTAACCAAGCCATTAATCAACAAACTTGCGCGCGAAGTCTTCGAGCTTGCGCCGTCGCTCGGCGCGATCGACTGGAAAATCCTTCGCAAGCCACCACGCCTCGAAGGCTTTGAGCACACGGCCCACAGCCGGTCCGGGCGGCACGCCAAGCGCCACGACGTCGCCGCCGGTAAATGGCATCGTGGGTGGGCACCAGCGGTCCGCCAGCAGGGCGAGCCTTCGCCAGGCGTTATCGGTGGGCGATGCTTTGGATCGGGCCCACGCGACCCTTACCGCCCGGCGAAACGCATCCTGGCCGAGCCTGTATAGAGCAGCGCGCGCGGTGGCGTCAGACAGGGCCGGATCAAGATCAGGATTAACATCCCCCGCAGTCTCCAGCGCCGCCGCTTCGGCATTCGAAAGACGCAATCGCTCAGCGATTGCGGACGTCTCGGCGGGACCTGATATAGCGAGGGCTGCGAGCCCGGCGATGGCATCGGGAGGCTGGCCGAGCCCTGCCTCGATCGCCTGCAACCGCGCCAGACAGTCGGGATCGGCGCGGCCAGGCACGACGAGCCCGAAAATGCCACCCTGGTGCATCGGCTTCACGACTTCGGCGGCGCAGGGCGCGGCCAGCAGCTTCATGAGTTCGCTGCCGATGCGCTCGGCCGCGAGGCGCGAAAGACCTTCCTTCAATGCAATGGAAGCGCGCAAGCCCTCGGCATCGAGATGACCGTTTCCGTATTCGGCGCTGAAACGAAAGAACCGCAGAATGCGGAGATAATCTTCGCGAATGCGTGCTTCCGCATCACCGATGAAGCGAACGCGTCGGCGGCGCAAGTCCGCGAGACCGCCGATCGGGGCATAGACCGTGCCGTTCGCATCGCAGTAAAGCGCATTGATTGTGAAATCGCGGCGCCGCGCGTCTTCCTCCCACGACGTCGTGAAAGCGACGACGGCGTGCCGCCCGTCAGTTTCGACATCGCGGCGAAGCGTCGTCACTTCAAAGCTGGCCCGGTCGGTGACGAGTGTGACGGTGCCATGATCGAGGCCGGTAGGAACGACCTTCAATCCCGCGTCGTTGGCGAGGCGGATGACCGCGTCAGGCGTGGCGGTCGTCGCAAGATCGACATCGATGACCGGGCGGCCGATCAGCGAATTGCGCACCGCCCCACCGACGGCGCGCACCTCGGAATTGGCCGCCTGGAAAGCGGCGAATACCTTTGCCAGCGGCTTCGAGGTTAGCCATTCGCCGCTGACGCGCGGCCCTTTTCCGACGGCGTCCGACATCGTCTACCGGCTGTCCGCTCGCGGTTGGGCCTCGCGGCTCGCGCGGCCGGATTCAAGTTTACCCTCGTGCATTGACTGGGGAACGTAGACGTCGTCCGGCGAATTGTGCGAGCGCGACGAGAACGTAATGAGGGTTAGCAGCATCAGCGCCGCGCCAGCAACGAAGAGGCGCAGCAGGGGTGCTCGCCTCACGATGGCGGGCAGCCCGTACCACTCATCCTCCTTGAATGCGACCCACCCGATGTAAACGAGGGTCGGCAACAGGAAAAAGAAAATATTTTCGACGACGATGCGGATCATGCGTTGAACAGTCTTTGATAGAGCGCGCGGAGGATTCCGGCGGTTGCGCCCCAGATATATCGTTCGCCGTATGGCATGGCATAAAAGCGCCGCTCGGTCCCTTTCCAAATTCGGCTTTCGATTCTGTGGTTCGCCTCATCCATCAGGAACGCAAATGGCACCTCGAAGACATCGGCAACTTCAGCCGGATGCCGAACGAGTTTGAATCCGGGCCGCACCAGCGCAACAGCAGGCGTAATGATGAAGCCCGTGCCCGTCCGGTAAGGGGGTAGAAAGCCGAGCGGTTCGATGAACGCCCGGTCGAGCGCGATCTCTTCCCGCGCCTCTCGCAATGCAGCAGCAAGCGGCCCGGCGTCATATGTTTCGACCTTTCCGCCGGGAAAAGCGATCTGGCCGGCGTGCGAAGGAAGGTGCTCCGTTCTTTCGGTCAGAATTACGCTCAACGGCGCCCGGGCCACGATCGGAATCAAAACGGCGGCGTGCCGGAGATTCGCAGCATAGCGACCGGCGTTCGGGTTGAGATCGTCGTCACCCGGTGAGTGCGGCGCGTTCAGGAACGGCGGCTGGGCGAGCAGCTGCGACCGGGCAAGTTTCTCAAAAGCTTCGGCATCGAGGCCCGTCGTCGTCATATTAGGAGCAGAAAGAGGGGACATTTTCCAAACATAACCATAAGTCTGAGCGTGACCGACGAGGTGGCCGAACACCGTTGAATCACGTTACCCTTGTAAGCGTACCGCAAACTCGTGCCGGTCTGGCAGGAAAATTGGAACACCGTGGCCAACATCCGCATGACAGGGCTGCTTCGCGCTTTTGCGCTCTCGTCGATTATTGCCGCAGTGTTCGTGCTGACGGCAGGCATCCGGCCTGCGGGTGCGGAATCGACGATTGATTTCCTCGCATCCCTGTCCGATGCGGAGATCGATCAGTTTCGCGCTTGGAAGGAAGCCCGTAGCTCTTTCAACGACAGCACCGACGCCTACTGGGACGCGGTTGAATCGAAGCGTCGGGTGCGCCGCAAGAAACGTGCTCGCGACATGCGTTTCGATCGAAGCGATTACGTCACCCAGTTCCCGCCGAAATATACAGGACCATCGCTGCCCGCAGGACTTGCGAAGAAATACTATCGTTTCGTCGAGCAGCAAAAACACGAAAATCCGGTGCAGCCAAAAGAACTGGCGACGGTCGACGATTACCTCGATGCCGCCAAGCGGGTTTACAACTTCGTTCCGGAGCGGGTTACCGAGCGAGAGTTCAAGCTGCGCTATGCCGAAGAAGCGAGGATGCTGGGCTTGTCGAAAGAGCAGGTTGTTCGCGTCTATGCGTTGGAGACGGGCGGACACGGAACCTATGATATGCAAGCCGGGATTCACCCGATCAAGAAAACCGGCCGCGCCATTTCGAGCGCGCTCGGCTATGCGCAGCTTCTCAACGCGAATTCGGTCAATGAGTTGGCGCGCAGTGGAGCGACCTTCATCGCCCAACTCAACAAGAAGCTTCACGATCCCCGAAATTCTCCGGCCCGGACGGCGGCTCTCAAGCGTAAATTGGCGGTGCTGCGGCACATGTACGCGAACGTCAAACGCCTGCCGTTCGAATGGGATGTTCAGCAGGCTTACGCCAAGACCCGCGCCGGGATGGCAATTCACGCCCTGAACATCGATGGCGACATCGGTCCCATGCTGCAGGCGATGAAGCTGAAGACGTTGAAGGACACGGCCGAGAAGGCAGGGCGGAGGACGCTGACGGGTGCCGAACTCGAGCTGATGAATCTCGCGGGGCCGATGACCGGGCTCGAAATGATGGAGGAGCCGGGCGCCTCGGTTCCGACGACCAACTTCTTTTCGAGGCGAGCGTACTACGTCAACAAGATGGTCATCGGCCTGACCGCGTCGGAGCTGCAAGCCGAACTCGATCGGCGCATGTCCAAGGCGATTACGACGCCGGGTTGCCAGGAGTTCGCCGAAGCGTTCGATAGCATTTCCGAGCGCCGCCGCGCCGCCGAGCGTTGAGCCGCGCAGCAGCGCCTCGCATGTACTGACGGACTTAACCCGCAGCCGTCTCCGCGCGCTCCAGCGTCGGATAATCGACATAGCCCTTCGGACCTTGAGCATAGAATGTGCTTGGATCGGGCGCGTTGAGCGGTGCGTCGAGCTTGAACCGCGTTGGCAGATCGGGGTTGGCGATGAAGAGCTGTCCGAACGCAACGGCATCCGCGTCACCGGCTTCGATGACCGCCTCCGCCGTTTCTTTCGTGAATTTCTCATTGGCGATCAGAACGCCGCCGAATTTCTGCTTGAGCTGCGGACTGATCCAGTCTGGACCTTGCCGTTCGCGCGTGCACAGGAACGCGATCCCGCGCCGGCCCATCTGCTCTGCCACGTACCCGAACGTCGCGAGCGGATTGCTGTCGCCCATCGTGTGCTGATCGCCACGCGGCGCCAAATGCAGCCCCACGCGATCGGCGCCCCAGACGTCGATGCAGGCATCGACGGCTTCCAGCATCAGTCGAGCGCGGTTCTCGATCGATCCGCCATAGGCATCGGTGCGCAGGTTGGTGCTGTCTTGAAGGAATTGATCGAGCAGGTACCCATTGGCGCCATGAACCTCGACGCCGTCGAAACCAGCACGTTTGGCGTTCTCGGCGCCACGCCGGTACTCGGCGATAATTCCGGGAATTTCGCTAAGATCGAGAGCGCGCGGCACGACGAAATCGCGCTTGGGACGCATAAGGCTCACGTGGCCCTCGGGCGCGATGGCGCTCGGTGCGAGCGGTAGGGCGCCACCCAGGTAATCCGGATGCGAAACGCGTCCGACGTGCCACAGCTGCAGAAGCATGGTGGCGCCCGCGGCGTGGACTGCTTCCGTGATGCGTTTCCAGCCCGCCACCTGCTCGTCCGACCAGATGCCCGGCGTGTCGGGATAGCCGACGCCCATCGGAGAGACGGACGTGGCTTCGGAGAGCATCAAACCTGCCGAGGCGCGCTGGACGTAGTATTCGCGCATCATGTCATTCGGAACGCGTCCTGCGCTCGACCGGCAGCGCGTCAAAGGAGCCAGGACAATACGGTTTCTGAGTTTGAATGCTCCGGCGCGAAGCGGATCGAAAAGTGATGTCATGGCAGGGTCCCGCGCTATGAAATCTGAGGGCACACCGTCGGTAACAGCCGACGCATTGACGTCATGTGGCACGCGAAAGCGTCGCCGCAACTGCGGCGATGCATCGCTGCACGTTTTTCAGGCTGCGCTCAAGTATTCCGGCCTACGGCCACTTCACGACGGGCGGCATCGACGACAGGATGCTTTCCACGTTGCCGCCGGTCTTGAGACCGAACATCGTTCCACGATCGTAAAGCAGATTGTATTCGACGTAGCGTCCGCGGCGGACGAGTTGTTCTTCTCGCTGCTCATCTGAATAGGGCATCGTGTAGTTGCCGCGCACCAGCATCGGATAGACGCTTGCGAATGCCTTGCCCACGTCCTGGGTGAACGCAAAAGCCGCGTCCCAGCCGCCCTCCGCTTCCGATGGCGTCAGGTAATCATAGAAAATGCCGCCGATGCCCCGCATCTCGTTCCGGTGCGGCAGGAAGAAATACTCGTCGCACCACGTCTTGAGTTTCGTGTAATCGACGATGGGATGCGCCGCGCACGCACCATACATGGCCGCGTGGAACGCCATCGTGTCGGCATCCGATTGCGTCCGTCGCTTGTCGAGGACGGGCGTCAGGTCCGCGCCGCCGCCGAACCACCATTTGCTCGTCACGATCATCCGCGTGTTCATATGGACGGCGGGAACGTTGGGATTGCGCGGATGCGCGATCAGCGAAATGCCGGATGCCCAGAAGTTCGGCGAGTCTTCGCCGCCCGGAATCTGTTTGCGGAACTCCGGCGCGAATTCTCCGTAAACGGTCGATGTGTGAACGCCGACCTTCTCGAATACGCGGCCGTGCATGAGGCTCATGACACCGCCCCCGCCTTCGCCGCCAGCATGGTCATTGCGCGACCAGGGCTTGGCCTCGAAGCGGCCTGCCGTATCGCCGCCGTGCGGTGCGCTCTCAGGCAAGTTGGCTTCGAGTTTTTCGAAGGCTGCGACGATGTCATCGCGCAAGCGCTCGAACCAGGCGCGCGCCTGGGCCTTTTTTTGATCGAGTGGCGAATGGGTTGCGTTCATCAGCTATTCTGTATTGGGTCTTGTTTTTGACTGAAAGGACCCTTAGCCCTAACGGGCATTCATGATCAATGTCCCGTCGCCGTCGCCAGTCGGATTTCCGCACTTGCGACTACGCGCCGCTTTTCGTTTGCGATAATCATTATGTTCCGCCGACTCCTGCATTGGGGAGAAACCCGTATCCAGCCGTTTGCCGAGCGCGACATCACGCGCCCGCCCGATCGGTTGTGGGCGTTTTATTGGTTTTTCATCAAGCCGCTCTGGCCGTTTTTCGTGCTTCTGCTGATCGCTGGTTGCCTCGGCTCCTCGATTGAAGTGGCGCTGATGGGTTTCGTCGGCTCGATCGTCGACAAGATGCGCACGCATGGCGATCCGGCGACGTTTCTCTCGACCTATGCCACGACGCTGACGTTGATGGCCTTCGTCGCTCTGATCTTGCGACCCATCGTGTCGACGGCGCACGACTTCATCAAAAATCAGCTCATCTCGGCGGGAACGACATCGCGCATCCGCTGGCAGACGCATCGCTATGTGCTGCGGCAGAGCCTCGGCTTCTTCCAGAACGATTTCGCCGGCCGTGTCGCCAACAAGATTATGCAGACCGGCACGTCATTGCGGGAGAGCGTCGTTCAGCTCATTGACGCGCTTTGGTATGCGTCGGTGCAGTTCATCGGCTCGGCGCTTCTGTTCGCGGCGTCCGACTGGCGGTTGACCATACCGCTCGTCTTCTGGCTCGTCGCCTACATCGTGACGCTGCGCTATTTCGTGCCGAAGATCAAACAGCGCTCGACGGAATCGTCGGAAGCCCGCTCGATGCTCGTCGGCCGCATCGTCGACAGCTATACGAACATCATGACGGTCAAGCTCTTCGCGCACGCCGAGCGCGAGGATACCTACGCACGCGAAGCGCTGACCGAGCAGATGCAGAAATGGCAAGCCTCGCTTCGCCTGATTACCGGCATGGAATTCGTGCTTTACGCCTTGAACGGCGTCCTGCTGGTCGTGACGACGGGCACGGCAATTCTGCTCTGGACGAAGGGCCACGTATCGGTCGGCGACATCGCTGTCGTCAGCGGTCTCGTCATCCGCATCGTCACGATGTCGGGCTGGGTCATGTGGACGATCGCCGATGTCTTCGAAAACATCGGTGTGGTGCACGAAGGCATGGAAACCATCGCGCGGCCCAATCTGCTGCAGGACAAATCGGACGCGCAGCCGCTGGCCGTACCCCGCGGGGAGATCTGCTTCGAGCACATCCATTTCCATTATGGCGCTGGCCGCGCGGCTTCGGACGAGGTCCCGCCGCGCGTCATCGAGGATTTGTCGCTGAACATCGGGCCCGGCGAGAAGGTCGGGCTGGTCGGACGCTCGGGCGCCGGCAAATCGACGCTGGTCAACCTGCTGCTGCGTTTCTACGACCTTGAAGGCGGCCGCATTCTGATCGACGGCCAGGACATCGCCCACGTGACGCAGGATAGCCTGCGCGCCGAGATCGGCATGGTCACGCAGGATACTTCGCTGCTTCATCGCTCCGTGCGCGACAACATTCTCTACGGTCGCCCGAACGCGTCCGACGCCGAGGTGATTGCGGCTGCGCGGCAGGCCGAGGCGCACGACTTCATCCAAAACCTCGAGGACCTGAAGGGTCGCAAGGGTTACGACGCGCATGTCGGCGAACGCGGCGTCAAGCTCTCGGGCGGCCAGCGTCAGCGGATCGCGATCGCGCGCGTGCTCTTGAAGAACGCCCCTATCCTCATTCTCGACGAGGCAACCAGCGCGCTCGATTCCGAGGTCGAGTCGGAAATTCAGACGAGCTTCGAACGGCTCATGCGTGGCAAGACCGTAATCGCCATTGCCCATCGGCTGTCGACGATCGCAGCGATGGACCGGCTCGTCGTCATGGAAGAGGGTCGGATTGTGGAAGAGGGGACACACGCCGACCTTCTGCATCGCGGCGGCCTTTACGCGCAACTCTGGATGCGGCAGTCGGGCGGTTTCCTGGCGCAAGAAGCCGCCGAGTAAGCGGCGTATTATAGACCAAATCTATCGATTTTCGCGGCGCCTAATCGGAAGCATGGCCCGGATATCCGCCGGTCTGGCGCAGCGCTTCTCCGAGCGCGATCGCCGCGCTAACCGCGACGTTGAGCGAGCGCAGACCTGGACGCATGGGAATGGTAATTCGCGCCTCAGCTTGCGCGTGCACGGCTTCCGGAACGCCGGCGCTCTCCCGGCCCAACATTAACGTGTCGCTCGCCCGGAAGCCGAACCGGTAGTGAGGCGTTTCCGCGTGCGCCGTCAGCAGGACGAGACGCCCTCGCTCGGAGCTCGGCTCCGAGGCCATCCGCGCTTGCATGAAGTCCGAAAAGCTTGTGTGCCGGGTGAGATCGACGTGATCGAGGTAATCAAGCGCGGCGCGCTTTAACGCACGGTCGCTCATGTCGAACCCCGTGGGGCCGATAACGTCGACGGCAACGCCGAGGCATGCGCAGAGACGGAGAATAGTCCCCGTGTTCTGCGCGATATCCGGTTGATAAAGCGCCAAGCGCATGTGGACGAACTTTCATAGTGGCGAGGTGAGCTGCCCAAACTCGCCCGTCTCCCGCGATGCGCCAAATTGCCTCTCACACTTCAACGCACCTTTGCTTGAGGACGGGGCCAAACGCTGTCAGAAGGGTCCCCAAGGGATGAAGAAGACTGGGGGATGACGCGAGAGGCAGAAGAGCGGAAAAATCCGCCTGGCTGATTACGTCAAACCTCCAGTGGTTCCCACGCGCTTCAAACTGGAGGCACATGTGAGCAGTGATGCAATAGAGCCGGATCGCCGAGATTTCTTGGTGCTCGTGGGAAATGCGTTCGCCGCCGTCGGCGCCGCATCCTTGCTCTGGCCCTTCATTCAGCAAATGAACCCGGACGCCAGCACCAAGGCGCTGTCCTCCATCGACGTTGACTTGGCCCCTGTGAAAGAGGGCCAGGCGATTACGGTGATGTGGCGCGGCAAGCCTGTTTTCGTCCGCAACCGCACGAAGAGCGAGATCGAATCGGCTGTAAAAGTCGATGTGAAGAACCTTCCCGACGGTCTGGCCCGAAACGAAAATCTGCCAGATGACGACCCCGCCACCGATGCAAACCGCACGATGAAGGGTCACGAGAACTGGATCATCATCATCGGCATCTGCACGCATTTGGGATGCATCCCGAAGGGGCAGGCCCTGGGTGATGAGCGCGGTGAATTCGGCGGTTGGTTCTGCCCCTGCCACGGGTCGCAGTACGATACTGCAGGCCGCATTCGCAAAGGCCCGGCTCCACGAAACATGGAAGTGCCGCCCTACGCCTTCACGTCCGACAGCAAAATCAAAATCGGCTAGGGAGCGAGCGAACAATGAGCGGTCACACCTCGACCTATGAGCCGACGTCGCGCTGGGGTAAGTGGTTCGACGAACGCCTGCCGATCGCGCGCGTGATGCACGGGCAGTTCGTTGATTTCCCGACGCCGCGCAATCTCAATTATCTCTGGACGTTCGGCGGTATCCTGACGTTCATCCTCGGTGCGCAGATCATCACAGGCGTCGTCCTGGCGATGCACTATCAGCCAAGCGCCGCCGGGGCCTTCGATTCCATCGAGCAAATCCGCCGCGACGTGAACTACGGCTGGATGATCCGCAATTTCCACGCCGTCGGCGCGTCGATGTTCTTCTTCGCGGTTTATATTCATATCTTCCGCGGCCTTTATTACGGCTCGTACAAAGCGCCTCGCGAGGTTCTCTGGATCCTCGGTGTCATCATCATGCTCTTGATGATGGCGACGGCCTTCATGGGCTACTCGCTGCCGTGGGGACAGATGAGCTTCTGGGGCGTGACGGTCATCACGAACCTGTTCTCGGCGCTCGATACGATCATAAACGGGCTAGGCACCGCGATCGTCGAGTGGCTGTGGGGCGGTTATTCGGTTTCGGGTACGACGCTCAACCGCTTCTTCTCGCTCCACTACCTCCTGCCGTTCGTGCTTGCGGGCGTCGTCGGACTGCATCTCTGGGCCTTGCATACGGCGGGTCAGAACAATCCGACCGGCCTCGATCTCAAGGAGCCGAGCGATTCGGTTCCGATGCACCCCTACGCGACGTCCAAGGATGCGGTGGGTCTTTTCGCCTTCCTCATTCTCTTTGCCTGGTTCGTTTTCTTCGTGCCGGACTATCTCGGCCACGCCGACAACTATATCGAGGCTAATCCGCTGGTGACGCCGCCGCACATCGTGCCAGAATGGTATTTCCTGCCCTTCTACGCCATCCTGAGATCCTTCACGAGCACGTTCCTCTGGGTCATCCCGCTTGGACAATATGCGAAGCTCTGCGGTGTCCTCGCGATGTTCTCCGCCGTGCTCATTATTGCCTTCGTGCCATGGCTCGACACGTCGCGCGTGCGTTCGTCAAAGTACCGGCCGATCTTCAAATGGTTCTTCTGGTTCTTTGTGTTCACCTGCTTGGCGCTCGGCTATCTCGGCTCGATGCCGGCGGAAGGCGTCTACGTGATGTGGGCCCAGATCTTCACGGTCTGCTACTTCCTGTTCTTCCTCGTTGCCATGCCGATCATCGGTCTGATCGAAACACCTAAGAAGCTGCCGCGGTCCATCACGGATTCGGTGCTCGGCGGTAGTACGGCGATGCCCAACGGCGCCGCCGCAACCCCTGAAAAGCGCTGATCGGAGAGAGACAGATGAAAAAACGTTTCTCTCCCGCTTTGGCCGGTATCGTTGCAGCGCTGGTGCTGGTTCCGGGTCTCGCAATCGCCGAAGAGTCCGGACATCACGAAATCCCGCGCCAGCCGTGGTCATTCTCGGGGTTCACGGGCCAGTTCGATAAGGCGCAGTTGCAGCGCGGATTTCAGGTCTACAAGGAAATCTGCTCGAACTGCCACAGCCTGAAGCGGATCGCGTTCCGCAATCTCGTGCAGCCCGGTGGTCCGGAATTTCCGGAAGCTGCCGTGAAGACGCTGGCGGCCGAATGGCCCAACAAGATCACCGACGGCCCGAATGATCAAGGCAAGATGTTCGAGCGCCCGGCGAGGCTTTCGGACCCCATTCTTGGCCCGTACAAGAACGATGAGGAAGCCCGCGCCGCTCAGAACGGTGCCTTGCCGCCCGATCTCTCATTGATGGCGCGAGCCCGCGACGTTGAGCGCGAATCGCCTTGGTATATCCATCCCTTCCTGATGCTGGGAGATATCTTGAAGGGTTACCAGGAAGGCGGCGCCGACTACATCTACGCTGTAATGACCGGCTTCAAGGATCCGCCGGCTGGATTCCACATGGTCGACGGCAAGTTCTACAACACGGCGTTCCCGGGGCATCAGATCAGCATGCCGCCGCCCCTGTCGGACGGCGCCGTCCCCTACCAGGATGGAACGCCGCAGAAGCTCGACAATTACGCCCACGACGTTGCTGCGTTTCTGTCATGGGCGGCCGACCCGAGCCTGGATCAGAGAAAGCGCATCGGCTGGCAGGTGCTCCTGTATCTGATCGTGACGACGGGGCTCCTTTACATCGGCAAAAGACGCATCTGGTCTGCGATCAAGCACTGAATGGATCAGGGCGCATCAGAAATCGTAAAAGGCCTCGCTTGCGGGGCCTTTTTTCATTTAAGTGGCTCCCGACCTCGTGGGGCGCGCGGAGCAGGGATCATGACGCAATCAGTTCTTGGCATTGTCGGCGGCAGCGGATTTTACAATCTGCCCGGACTGGCGCATGCGGAATGGCGGCACATCGAAAGCCCGTGGGGCACGCCATCCGACGACATTCTGTTTGCTGATATCGAGGGGCTGCCGATCCGCTTCCTGCCGCGTCACGGCCGCGGGCACAAATTATCGCCGACCGATATCGACTATCGCGCCAACATCGACGCTCTGAAGCGCGCAGGCGTGACCGATCTCGTCTCCGTCTCGGCATGCGGTTCGCTCAAGAAGAAGTTTCGTCCCGGTGATTTTGTGCTGCCCGACCAGTACATCGACCGCACGTTTGCCCGCGCAAAGTCGTTCTTCGGAAGGGGCTGCGTCGCGCACGTCGCGATGGGCGATCCGGTTAGTCCGCTTCTTCTGAACGCACTCGAAAAGGCGGCCAAATCGGAAAAGATCGACGTGCATGGCGGCGGCACCTACCTCGCGATGGAAGGGCCGCAGTTCTCGACGCGCGCCGAAAGCAA
>Ga0164242_10005874_pt1 | contig 13592 bp, 8 predicted proteins | sample OricomgcompostMG_FD_108783 | JGI IMG/M metagenome (GOLD analysis project Ga0164242, IMG submission 108783) | Miracle-Growth compost microbial communities from Emeryville, California, USA - Original compost - Miracle growth compost (MG) ...
ACTTTTCCCTGCAGCAACTCAGAGGTGACTTCGGCGGAGATCCGTTACCAGTTTCGCAGCACAACAACCGGCTCTCTTGAACGTTCGTTTCGCGTACTCTTCCTCGTCAATGTTTTTAGACTGAATATTAATTATAAACCGCCTGAGAGATAATGTCAACTTTACACTTCAAAAGTACTTTTATTCGTACCGGAGTGAGGCGTCCTGAGCTTATCGAAGGAGCGAAGTGGAAAAATTTTGTCGAAATGACACGTAAAGATACTTGTGGGCACACAGTAGCTTTAAAAAGCAGGACATTTTGCTGTGGATCCCCGCACAATTAAATGTGGTGCAATGGATTGTTGCCGTTTGGTGCGCGGCGGCTCGGAATCAGGTGAGATCAATTTCAATAGATGCTCCACTGCGGCCTCAGCCATGCGCGTGTAATCCGGAGCAATCGTCGTCAATGAAGGATAGACATATTCGCCCATGCTGATGCCATCATATCCGATAATGGATAAGTCATCCGGCAGCTTCCAGCCTTGCGATTGCAGATAACTTTGAAAACCGATGGCGACTTCGTCGCTGGAACACACCAAAGCTGTGATGCGTTCAGGAAATGCGGATAGTCGCGAGACGACTTCCTTCAGTGCCTGGCGGCTCTCGGGCTGATAGAGATAATCGCTGCTACCGGAATCAATTGGGGAAGGTCCGGAATACGGCTTATTCGCGATCCAGGGAATGCGATATTCGGATGAGATGCCCAGCTGTTTCGCCGCAGCCACCCAACCTTTACTTTTGTGGGCTTCGCTGGGATTTAACTTATTGAGACCGCCCAAATATGCGATGTGCCGATGGCCCAGTTGAGTCAGATATTTGCCGGCCTGCAGATAGGCATCTTTAAAATCAACTTGAATGACATCAACCCATTTCGCCGCAGCCGCAGAAACTGGTTGCAAGGCCACAATGGGAACGTGGCTGCGAATTTCGGCATAATACTTGGGCCAGCCCTTTTGCAAATCCAGGGCAGGACTGATGAATCCCGCCAGCATATGCGGCGGCGGAAACGGTTGCGGAGTATTCTCACTTGATAAATGTTGGGCATCCAGAAATACCGGATCATATTCGTGCTTCAATAACTCTTGATGCACCGCCACCAGAAAGCGGTTGAGATAAGGATGTTCCGTGAAGTGAACGGCCATCCCGATCATCGTCGGTGCGCCTTGGCTCAGCAACCGGGCAGCTGTGTTAGCGCGATAACCCAATTGTTCCGCGATTTTGCGCACGCGCCGTTGCGTCACTTCCGGATAAACGTGTCCTTTGCCGCCACGCAGAATGCGCGAAACAGTCGAGGCTGACATGCCCGCTTCGTTTGCAACGTCGTAAATCGTAACTTTTGTCATAGACGATATCTTCTGTAAAAACTTCAAAATGAGAGAAACAACCTCATCTTTACAAGACCAGCGTTCCTTAAATAGGGATACTCGCTTTCCGTCGAGTCACATTTAGTATAATCAGATTATCGAAATGCAACCGGTTGCCTTATTCCTGCCGGTAGATAAAAGTACTTTTAACGTTATCCTACTTTACAATAGTCCGGACGGTTTTATTAATGCTTGAGAATTACGACATGGAGGGTAAAGTCCCCCTTTTTAAAGGGGGATTTAGGGGGATTTTCTTGGAGGTAACGAATTTCAGCAAACTTTTGTTCTATTTGTTAGGTTCAAAATCCCCTTACCCCCCTTTAAACCCGGATTATTCATGAAGAGTAATGATGGGTGCAACGTAATTCCCCCTTGTAAAGGGGGCCAGGGGGATTTTTGATCGTAACAAATTCTGCAAAAATTTGGCTAAAATCATTTTGTTTTAGAATCCCCCTAGCCCCCTTTACAAGGGGGAATTCGCTATTGCAAATTAAATGTCTAAAGAAAAATTGCAATGATTGTGAATTATCCGGGTTAAAAGGGGGGGACTAATTCCCTAGGATTCGCCATTCCCCACCTAATGCAAAAACTGTCCGGATTATTGACTTTAATAGATCGAAAACTAAAAAAGGAATACATATCTTCATGACTCAATTCACCATCGATGCCAACTTTCCCGGTGGCAATATTTTAGTAGAGGGGCAACAGGGAAATAATATTTTTCTTCGTCAAGATATGCGCGACACCACAGGCGACTGGTTTTACTGGGCTTTTGCGGTAAGCGGCGCGGCACATCAAAAATTGACCTTTCACTTTACAGGCGGTGATGTGCTGGGAGTGCGCGGGCCAGCGGTGAGTTATGATGACGGCGCATCCTGGGAATGGTTGGAGGATGCTGCGGTTACTCGCAATGCAGATAACGTTTCCTTTTCCCATGCTTTTTCTGAGCGCCATCCAAAAGTACTTTTCGCTTTTTGTCCACTTTATACGGAGGCGAATCTCACTCGTTTCCTTCATCGTTGGAATGATCATGCCGCTTTACGTCAAGAAATATTATGCCAATCCCCGGCCGGGCGCGATGTCGAATTTTTGCGCTTGGGAAATCCTGCTGCGCGATCGCGGATTCTACTGACATGCCGCCATCATGCATGTGAGGCAATGGCTTCGTATTGCCTGGAGGGAATCCTGGAAGCCGTTTTAGCGCAAGACGAAAAAGCAGCCTGGTTAAGAGAAAACGTGGAGTTTGCCGTGGCGCCATTCATCGATAAAGATGGAGTGGAAGCGGGAGACCAAGGAAAAAATCGCAAACCGCACGATCATAACCGCGACTACAAAGGTGACAGCATTTATCCGGAAGTAAAAGCGCTGCGCGGCTGGGCTTCCCAATGGTTAAGCGATGCGCAAACCGCAATGCTGCTTGATTTGCATTGTCCCTGGATTCGCGGTGGTGGCAATGAGGAAATCTTTTTTGTGGGTTCGCCCGGTGACGCACTCTGGCGAACCCTCGAACAATTTTCCAGCATCCTGGAAGCAACGCGAAAGGGCACACTCCCCTTTCACCGGTCAAATAATCTTCCCTTCGGCAGCGGCTGGAACACGGAACAAGGGTATGCCGCCGGTCTTTCCTGCTCCAAATGGGCAGCGGCACTACCAGGGATCAATTTTTCGGCCACATTAGAAGTGGCTTATGCCAATGCCGGTAAGGAGCCTGTAACGCCGGTCAGCGCTCGTGCATTGGGGCATGATATAGCAAAGGCTTTACGCATTTATTTGCAGGAGGCATGACGAAATGAAGGAAAGAAAAGTACTTTTTAAACAGTTTAAAAATAAATGTTTAACTTTCTGCAATTTGTGGCATAATAATAGCAAGAGGCAATCGGTTGCCTAAGATTAGTAATAATTGTGTTGGAGGAGGCACAAAATGGCAGAGTGCAAAAAAATCGTACGGCAAAACGGGATGCGCCGAATGGCGGAACAAGGGTTTACGTTGATAGAACTTCTTGTTGTTGTGGCTATTATAGCGGTACTGGCAGCGATTTTGTTTCCAGTATTTGCCAGGGCTAGAGATAATGCACGGCGCGCCAGTTGTATTAGCAATCTGAAGCAGATTGGATTGGGCATGATGATGTACGTCCAGGATAACGATGACCGGTTCCCACAAATCTTTACAACAGGCAATACCGTTCTTCCGCCTGATGGGCAGGACTTCTATCCTGGTGCAGGCTATTGGTTCTGGCAGCAAATCATTTTTCCGTATGTGAAAAGTGACCAACTCTTTTTCTGTCCCAGCAGCCCATCGGGAATTGGCGCCGACATTCCTTCATTGGGCAGCACCAACCCATATGCAACCATGTTGAATGCGAATTATGGCTATAATGACAATATTGCTCTCGATGCCGGTCCATCGCTTACCCAGTCGGCCATTCGTGATGCATCAGGAACCTATTTGTTCATGGAATTTGGATTGTATTATTTTGCACAGAGCATATTAAATACTCCCAATTTCACAAACTCAGGATATATTTCAGGTGCAGGTTTATATGGCAGAGGATGCAGTATGACGGAAACTCCGGAATTTAAATCAGATTGTGAAAAGGGGCGACATTTTGGCGGCGTTACCGTAGGGTTTGCCGACGGTCATGTTAAATGGCTTAGAACTGATAAGATTTTAGCGGAGGGTGCTAATAACAATGGTGCCTGGAATCCTTTGGTAGATCATCAATAACAAAAAGTACTTTTACTCTAACTTTGACATACCTTGTAAAGGAAAAATAATGTATAAGAAGAGAACTTTGAATCCCCTTATTCCTACGGTGACCCTATTAGCTTTCACCGTTATTGCCGGTGGCGCGAAATTTGTCAAATACAACTTTGCCCAGGCGCAGAATGCGGTGATGATGACAAAAGAACCGAAAATTTACTTTGCAGAAAATTTCCGCAATTACACCGACAAAGCTCCCGATTGTGTGGATGATGCCGGCATCTCGATTGGCAATGATCCGATTTGGTCGGAGTTGGCCGAAGCCAATGTGAATATGGAGAAGTCCGGTTTTATCTTGAAGGAGTTTTCGCCTGCGAGTGGTGTTTCCGGTCTGATTGATTACGACGTACTGTTCCAGTTTCGTTTACGCGGTGATCAAAATAACCCCGGTAATTTTGAATTATACCTGCGAGATGACATCAACGGCAAAACCGGCGATATTATCGTTGATATTTCTTCCAATGCTGTCAAACTTTCCAGTAACGGCATTAATCCCGCCGTGACAGGCGAGGCAAAATTACCTTTTGAAATCGCCAAAAACGAATGGCACACCGCCGCCGTCACAGTGCGTAGCGGCAATCTGGCTGTTTTCATCGATGACGACAGGGTGATGCAACAAATTGTCCAGGTCAAGGTGCCAAACGCGCCCAATGCCGGAATTAATTTCTATGGTTTCAAGGGCAGCCCTTTCAGCGTCACTAATATTATTTTGCGCGATCCCGCCCCTTTGCCGGATCACACCATTAGGAATATCCTTCCCGCTCCGCTGAAGATTGACGAAGTTGCTTTCAAAAAAGGCGCATCCTTGACCGTTCCCGCCAACGACATTTTTGGCGCAACTCTGCGCACCGGTCAGGAAAAAGACGCCGTAAAAATGACCCTTAATTGGAATGACGGAAAAACCAATGAGATTACTTTTGATAGCGCCAGTGTGCCGGATCAGCGTAAAGTCACCAAAGACGGCAAAGCGGTCACGGAAAAATTCGAGCGGCCCGATGCGGTTATTCAAATTAAGGGTATCGGCGGCGAGAAGTCGCAGATTAATGATCACATTCGTCCGCTATTGCGGCGTTATAAAACCAGTTATAGCGTGACGGATACATATCGAGATATCGTTCGCGATTGGAATTTATTGCCCAGTGCATCGACGCATCCGCTCAAAGTGGCATTGCGCAAAACCGCCGGTGGTGTAGATATTTATCTTGACGGTAGTTATGCCGGAAGTATTGCCGGCGAGGGTATTAAGAATATCGTTTTTACGCTTTCACCAACTGCATCCATTGGATATCCCTTTTCGTTGCAGCGAAAATATGATCCGCAAAAGTACTTTCCGCTGGATGTTGCCGCGCAGGATATGGCGAAATCTTTTGCCGGCGCCAATGTGTCTCTCAAACCTGGTTTTTCGGAAGTTAATAATATTCCGATGTTTGTCTCTTCCGGTTCGGGCAGCGCCGATATAGGATTGACACGCCAGGGTCAGGGCAATTGGGCATTAGAAGTAGATGAATATTTGGCGCGTTCGCCTTTTGACGGCCTGCTCTCCGAAGTGCATTTCACGGTGCCCGGAGGCGTTCCCTATACCAGGGCATGGGTGCTATGCGCGGTGGATCCCGATTCGGCCAAAGATCCCATTCTCACCACGCGCATTACCCACTACGTGGAAAATGGAATTGGTGGTAATTTGATCGCTGATACCACTATGACTCTTCCACGCGGAAACGAGAAACCGAGTGATGGTGTGAAACAGGTGGGAACTGTTTCGATCAATAAGGCAGGGAAGATAGTCGATGTGCCGCTTTATTTGGTGGAAATGCCGTTGAAGAGCGGAAAGATTCTCGATCAATATAAAAATTCTTCCATGGATTTTGAGTTCTTTGGCAAGCCGTGGAAAAACTTTGAACAGATCGATAAATCCATGAAGCCTGATCCCCATTCCACCAGTGCTGTTCAGATTTTTGGCGCGACTCTGGAAAAATCACCGATCAATATGAATTTGGTGCAGGCGCAGCCGGGCAACATCTTTGCCAATGGCGAAACACCGGAAACCACTGCCTTCCTCAGCTCACTTGTTCCCGCCAAAGGAAAACTTGTCTGGGATATTTATGATGTGGACGGTAAGAAAATGAACAGCGGTTCCGCGGATTATCATTTCACCAAATCCGGCCAAGAGCAAAAAGTACTTTTACCCCTTAAGATGTCCGAACTGGGTTGGTATCGATTGCTTATCTCGGCCAAAGATCAACAGGGCAATACATTATTTACACATCCCGCCAGCTTTGCCTTGCTGGGCAACGATTTGCGTAAAGCCAAATATGATTCTCCCTATGCAACGTGGTGGTTTGACGGTGTGCATAATACGCCCAAAGAACTTGATTTCGCCGGCCCCATTATGTTCAAGGCAGGTATCCGCAATGTCAGTTGGACCGGGCATACGGAAGCGGAAATGGCGAAATGGTTTATTACCAAACCGCAAGTGAATGTGCCCTTTAAATTTAGCGATTTACAAAATCCGGAAAACGCCTTTAAGACAATAGAAGCAACTCTTAAGAAGGCGATAGAATCATATCCTCATTTGCGTGAAGTGCTTATCTTTCACGAAAGCGGTCCCGGTAATGACGTGCCGATGGAGTTAATTGGCCTCAAGCCAAATAACCAAACTCCTGATCGCATTGCTTACGAAAAACGCTATGCGGATTTGCTGAATATGGTGGGCCCTTTTTTACGGAAGAATTTCCCACAGTTAAAAACGGTAGTTGGCAATAATAGCTCGTCTGCGGCTAATATCGCGGCGGTCTTGCGGCATGGAGGAAATCCCGATTATATCGATTACATTGGTATTGAAGCGCCTTCTCAAGTATACACTCCAGAGAAGCTACAAGAATGGGGGTTGCAGGGAAATCATATAGCCATCGATACTGCAAAAGTACTTTCAGGGCGCGATATCCCCGCCACAGGATGTTATGAATTTACCTATCGCTCTGAGCGGGATATGAGGCAAGAGCAGCAGGCCGAATGGTATGCCAGAGATGTCCTGATTAGCCTGGCCAATAAATTCACCACCATCAGTCCCGGCATTTTATTTGACACCAGCAATGCCTATTACAACGGCCTGTGGGGCGGCAGCGGCATATTGGAACGTGCTCCTTATGGTTATCCTAAAAAAGCGTACGTCGCCTATGCAGCGTTGACAAATGTATTGGATCAGGTGACATTCCACCGGCAAATTCCCACCGGCTCTGCTACGGTTTATGCGGTGGAATTCAATCGTGCTGATAAGAAATTGGCCACGGCATTGTGGTCTTCCAGAGGTGACGCAGATTTTAATATTACATTCTCTGCGGATACCAGTGTTCGCGTGGTGGATATGTATGGACGCGCGCAGGAATTAAAAACCACCGGCGGCAAACTTACCGTTAAAGCCGGTGTGCGACCGGTATATCTGTTAGCCGATAAAGAAATTAAAGCGATTACCCTCAGCAACCGTTCTTTCCCTGAAGATGAAGCCCGAGCCAAACTCTCCACCGTTGCGGCGCCGCTTGACAATATGAATGATGTGGAATTAGACAAAGATAATAGTCTGGATACACCCAAAGCATTTCCGTTGCAAACGCCTATTCGTCAATTGGGCGATTTTGATCTTCGCCAGGTTACTGATGAGCAGAAAGGTAATAGTCTCGAATTGCAACTGAATACATCGAAGGATACGAGCCTCAGTAAATACATCACAGAATACACCACAATTCGCCTCAAAAATCCCGCACCAGTCAACGGCGCTCCGGCTGCTTTGGGAGTTTGGGTAAAAGGCAATTCCAACTGGGGCCGCGTCATGTTTGAAATCGAAGATGCGCAAGGCGAAATCTGGCGTTCGATCGGCACTGGCGGCTGGGGCTGCGATGTTCTTGATTGGCCCGGCCATCTTTCGGTGAACTTTGATGGCTGGAATTTTCTTTCCATACCATTACGGGATTCAACTCTTTTTCATGATCACAGTCCTGGCCCAGTATTGGAACAATGGGTTTCCAGCGGCGGCGATAAAAAGATCGAATACCCCATCAAAATCTGCGCGTTGATGGTGGAGATAAATCGCCAGCCACTGGATTTGATCGATTTCAAAACGGTAGATCCGGTGATTCGCTTGAAGGATGTGAGTGGGATTTATGAGAAGTGAGCAAATATCCGCAAATTGATGCTTTGATATGTTGGGCGAATAGCCTAAAAGTACTTTTATCGATGTTATTGATTACGCAGGCTTACCTTTGCTGATGAACGGGATTGCGTAAAGTGTGTCATTTCGACCGAAGCGAGGAACGAGCGAAGTGGAGAAATCTTGCCGTTAATAATATGCAAACAAATAACGGCAAGATTTCTCCACTCTAAAATTTGTTCATACAAATTTTTCCGGTCGAAATGACACCAGTTCGATATTTATGCAACAACGCCAAAGCAATACGCGATTACTTAAAAAACTTATCCGTCCGATTATGCTCGATCATTTCGTTGTGATAATGGTGGTAATAGCTATCGTGCAAATTACCGCTACGTTTGGCGTTGTAAGTGAGATAGAGCGAACGGCGCGGATAATTAACTGTGTTTTTGCCGCTTTGATGAGGCGTGAGCGAATGAAAAATAAGGACGTCGCCCGGCTCGGTAACCATCTTTGCACCCCGCGCGGGATCGATGAGAGTTTCTTTTTCCTCCTGCGTAAAACCGCGTTCTTCCCCTGGCGTCGTCAACAATTTTTGATGATAACCCTCAAATAATTCGATACAACCATTATCGATGTCAGCGCCGTCAATCTGAAAAGAAACCGATAACAGATCATCCGCCGGCGCCAGATGTTGCCAGCCCCACGCCCAATCCTGATGCATGCCGTAGCCATTCATGCCAGGTAATTTATAGATGATCTTGTCTTTGAACAGCAACGGCTCATCAGCAAAAATTGCTTGCAAAACGCCTACCACTCGCTTGTCCTGATACAATTGTGCGAAGACTGGCGAGATGTCTACTACGGGATCAATTTTTTCGGGATAGGGAATTTCCGGAAATTTGAATGGTGTGCGCTTGTTGTTGGGATCCACCAGATCCAATTCTAACAACCGGTCGCATTCTTTTTGCCATCCCGCAACTTCATCAGCGTTAAATAGGCCACTTAACTTCAGGAAACCACGCTGGTGATATTCCTGCGCCAAATCTACGACTGACTTCGTTTCACTCTGAACTATCATTTTAATCTCCTTTCTGTCGTTGTCCTTTTCCGGCAGATAAGTTAAGGTTACGTCATACAAGGCGCAATACAATAGTATTTTTTATCTCAAATATGACCGAATTTGACATCATTAAAAAAGCCATATATGATGATTCTGTGCCGCTATCACATGCCGCCATCAAACGGGCTGTCGCCCAAATGGGATTGTCATTTCCCGTTATCATAGCAGTGGCGCAATCGGTGAAAGATGCAACGTCAACGCCAAGCGGAGTGCATCGGCAAAAGTACTTTTGGCACCTGCACGAGGGATTGATTTATATTTTGTGGAACGAAGCGGCAAAGCAACGGTTATCTTTGAATAAGAGAGAATGGCTTTGTGGCGAATCTTTACGTTGCGCCGGTCCGGAAAATTTTATTTCTCAGATACAAAATGCCATTCTTTCCTTTCGGCGCGTCGAGCTGGATTCTCTCATTCAGCGCAAATCATTATCTTTATCATTGGCCGCAGAATTAGATGCGCGGCATTTGGCGCTGGCGCGCGTGCGGGAAGCGATGGAGAAAAGTACTTTTACGGAGGATCTCTGGCGCGGCGCAGTGGAGATTTGGCTCGACACTATTTTATTGCGGCATCAGCGTCATTTAAAAACGCTGCGCCGCAAGACGAATGAGTTTTTGAGTGCCATCACGGCTACGCTGGATGATAGCTTACTGTTATCCAATTGCTATTGCCGCTTGCAGCGGGAGTTGCATCAGATCTATTCGCTCAGCGAGTTGCGCACGCGGTTTCCCCAAATGATTGCAGAACTGGCACGCGAAACGCCGTGGTCTGTGATGCTGTCTTCTCAAAAACTTTCACCGATCACAAGGCAAGCGCTGGCGTGGATCGAAAAAAACTACCGCCATCCCGCCACAGTATCGCAATGTGCGGCATCAATTCCCGTCAGCACAGCGTATTTATCCCGCCTGTTGCGCGAGGAAACCGGCCTTGCCCCCATTCAACATTTGCAACAAAAACGCCTCGCTCATGCAAAAGTACTTTTACAAGAAAAGCAATTGACCATCGCAGAAATAGCCTATCGTTCCGGCTTTGGATCGCCAGAACATTTGTTCCGCATTTTTCGCAAATTCACAGGAATAACGCCTGCAACTTATCGGCGTAATATGACCGCATAATGATAGATATTGACCCAGCCTTTGATTTGTGCAACAACGCTATGTAAAAGTACTTTTTGAATACTCTCAAAAAAATAATGTTTAACTTTTGCCGAAAAGAGGAATAATGAATACATAAAAGGCAATCGGTTGTCTTTCATATTATAAAACATCAATCCGAGTGAGGAAAACAATGATGAAAGAAGAATTACAAAGAGATACAGAGCGGAGCAAGCAAAAAGAACACGGCTTTACTTTGATCGAACTTTTGGTGACAATATCTATCATCGTAATTCTCGCAGGGATACTTTTTCCGGTTTTTGCACGAGCCCGCGAAAGCGCCAGACGAGCTAGTTGTCTCAGTAATCTCAAACAAGTCGGCATGGGGTTTGTGATGTATACCCAGGATTATGACGAACAATTTCCGCCCGCTTTTAATTACTACACTTCCACAACGCTGGTTTGGTGGCAGGATGCACTACAACCTTATGTCAAAACCTATAAAATTTTCGTTTGTCCCAGCAACGATACTCCCCAGAAATATACCTACGCGAGAGGAACATCTTTGGGCTATCCTTCCCCCTTATTCACTTCGTATGCAATTAATGAAAGTGTGATTCCGTATTATTTAAATGGGTTTTATTACGGAAAGGGAAATTATCTTTCAGCCTACGTGGAACCTTCCAAGACCATTTTGGTGCTTGACTGCACGGCGATGGAAATTCACTATAATAATTCCGATACATCGCTATATGAACCCGGCCAGAAAATGCTGATTGCAAAGCGTCATCTTGAAGGAGCAAATTTTGTTTTTGCCGATGGCCATGCAAAATGGCTGAAACAAACGCAAGTGGATATGTGGCGTGTTACCGCCAATTAAAATTGAGGATTCACATTTTTATTAGGAATAACAATGAATTCAACCCGCCGGGATTTTATTAAGCAAAGCTCGTTGGCCGCATTAGCCGCAATGAGTATCGGGCCTGTGCTTTTTGCCGAAATTGCAAGAGCCGCTGAAAGTACTTTTGATGTAACGAAAGGAGAATTGAAAGAAGAGGGCGAATGGTCAATTGCAACAACCGCTACTACCATTATTCTTACATTACCTTCGGAACAAGATGTCATTCGCGTCCAGGGCAAAGTGAGTTCCGCGAAGGGAAGCTTGGGCATGACATTTAAAAGTCCCACCGAAAAGCCGCTTTTCCTGCGGATGACAACGAATAAAGTGCCGGTTTACTGGGGCAAGCAAAAAGGTAAGGACTTCCCGGATGCGGCACTTCGCTTGCAAATGCCCGGCGCAGATTGTTCCTACTACGTGCGGCCTAAAATCACCATTTACAATGAAGACAAACGCGCCGAACTTGCCGCGCAATGGGATAGCCTGCCGCCCGCTTCCGCTCATCCCTTTGTGTTGGAATTGTGCCGTGTTGCTAATACCATTCAGGTCTGGATGGACGGCCAGTTCATGGCGGAAGTCCCGGCGGAAAGTACTTTTACGCAATGCGAAATTAGCCTCTCCGAAGGCGCGGCGTTGCGCGCCGTGCAGGCTGAGGAATCGGCTGATTCGGCGTCGAAAGGAATAGTGCCGCTGCCCGTTAATGCCTATCCCCGGGCCGGAGCGATGAATGGTGCGCAGGTTAAATTGCTGCCCGATGTGCAGTTGCCGCCAGGGTTGGCATTACCGGAAAACGCCGGAGAGTCTGCCATTTCCATCGAAGGCTTAGGTCGCATTCCCGCGGTCAGTATTGATTTACAAAGTTACATGTGGCGGGTCAGCGCTGTGGATGATATCGCAGAAGCGCGTTTATTCTCAGTGCCGCTGGCCACCTATTCTCATGCGACTTTTCTGTGCGCAGCGGAAGACGATCCGACGCGCTTTCCTGCGTTCACGGTGCGGTTGACACGATACGCCAATTCGCGCGGCGATGCTATGGCGGACACGGTGGTGACATTGCCGGATAAGGATAAAAGTACTTTTGGTGCTGATGTGCGACGCGTGGGAGAGGTGAAATATAACGCGGACGGTGCACAAAAAACGGCGCCCTTATGGCTGGTGCGCGTGCCGCTTGGAATCGGCCAGATTCAGGATTTGCTGTATGATGATCAACGCAAAAATAATTCGTATGGCACTTATCGCTATCTCGACTGCGAGCTAATGGATCCTTTGCAGAATGTGGAAGAAGCGGAGCAGTTTCCGCCGCCAATGGGAAGAGTGAATCGTATTTACTATCCCGGCCAGGTGCCGCATTATCAGTATTTTTTAACGGCTGATCCGGTGACCAAGGAAAAACGCCGTCCGGGCGATGTTCGCAGTTCGGTGCATGTATTCGCTGCAGTTTTGGAACAAAGCCCGGCGGCGATGGAGGTGCGCGCTAATGTTCCCTGGTTGATATTTTACGCATCTGATAATCCGGCATTACACGCCACAGTGACAGCGCGCGAAACGGGAAAATATACCGTGGAATGGGCATTTGCAGATGTGGACGGCAAAATTGTTACCACTGGTAAAAAGCAGGTAGAGTTATCTTCCGCCGGATCGACGGAAGTAGTGAAAGTGTCCGTCAACGTACAAACCGGATGGCATGCCACGCGGTTTCGTTTGCTGAATGAGGAAGGCCGGGAGTGTATTAATCACCAAAGTACTTTTGTAATGTTACCGCCGGATACGCGCCGTGCCGGGTTTGAATCTCCCTATGGAACATGGTGGTTCCACTCGACGCATGGCGGCGAGCCGGACCTCGAGAAGGTGGGGCCGGTCCTGCAACGCGCTGGCATTCGCCACACGCTTTTGCCGGACAGTTTACCGGAAGAAGTCACCCAAAAATATCAATTAACGGCAACCCAAATTCCCTGGAAGCGCACCACCGGTACGGTGCAGGAAAGAGTTGATCAATACGAAGCGTGGATCACCAAAAACCTGCAATTGTGGCCCAGCGTGACTACGATGCTGGTGTGGCATGAAAGCGGCGATGCAGGCGCGCCTTTTCCTTCGGAACTGTGGGGAGAAACGCCGCCGCCGTTAGATGAAAAATCCGAAGCGGCATGGAAAGAACGCATCGAATTTGTGACG
>Ga0164242_10005875_pt1 | contig 13591 bp, 13 predicted proteins | sample OricomgcompostMG_FD_108783 | JGI IMG/M metagenome (GOLD analysis project Ga0164242, IMG submission 108783) | Miracle-Growth compost microbial communities from Emeryville, California, USA - Original compost - Miracle growth compost (MG) ...
AGGTGGTCGACCTCGGTGGCACCGTGAGCGCCCCGGCAACCGACATGCCGTACGGGCGGTTCGCCAACCTGGTCGACCCGCAGGGCGGCGCCTTCTCGGTCCTGCGTCTGCCACATCAGGACTGACTCCGTCCAGCCACCCGGGCGCGAGTACTCGCGGCGACCGGCTAGACTGGGCCGTCGCCGCGAGCGTTCCGCGCGTGGCACGCCGCCTTAGCTCAGTCGGTAGAGCACCTCACTCGTAATGAGGTTGTCCGGGGTTCGATTCCCCGAGGCGGCTCCAACCCCGGCTCAACGGTTGAGGCTGAAAACGGGCGTTCCTGGTCCGGTTCAGGCGATACGTGACGACGCAGCTGCAACCGAAGTGGCACACCGTCGGCGAGGTCGCCGGTTCACCCCTGATCACCGCCTACCGCACGCCGCATCGGGACGTGGGGGATGCCGTCCTCGAGGAACTCCGCACCGGAGCGGACGAAGCCGAAGCGCTCATACCAACCCTGCAGGTGCGACTGGGCGTCCAGGACGATCGCAGCCGGCCCCGCGAGGGAGATCGCGCGCTCCATCAGCACTGCGCCCAGCCCGGACCCGCGCTGCGACGGCGCGGTCACCACGCGCCCGATGCGGCGTACCCCCTCGCCGTCAGCGAGCAAGCGCAGTGTCGCGAGGATCGTGCCCGCGTCGTCCGCCGCCCACAGCTGCAGGGCGGACCGTTCAAGATCACGTCCGTCGAGTTCCGGGTACGGGCACCGCTGCTCGACCACGAAGACGTCCACGCGCAGCCTCAGGATCGCGTACAAGATCTTCGGGTCGAGCTCGCGCAATGGCGCGGCGTGGACGGTCGGCACCGCGCCAGCCTGCCATGTGCGGTTGGATGGAGCCCATGACCAATCCCAACAGCAAACCCGAGGTCGACCGCCCCGAGGGCGAGCCACCCGCCGACCTGGACATCCTCGACATCGTCGTGGGTGAGGGTGCCGAGGCCAAGCCCGGCGACACCGTCCGCGTGCACTACGTCGGCGTCGAGTACCACTCCGGTGAGCAGTTCGACGCCTCGTGGGACCGCGGCGAGTCGATCGAATTCCCGCTGAACGGACTGATCGCCGGTTGGCAGGAGGGGATTCCCGGCATGAAGGAAGGCGGACGCCGTCAGCTGACGATCCCGCCCGAGAAGGCATACGGTCCGGCCGGCGCCGGACACCGGCTCTCCGGCAAGACGCTGATCTTCATCATCGACCTGCTGGGCGTGCGCTGAGCACTCGTGGCGAGGACTGGACCGCGCACGGGACACCATTCGCGAGCATGTCGAGCCCGGCCTCGACGTAGTCCGCCAGGCTGAGCCCAGCGCCGTCCTCGCCCCAGCGCTCCACCGCGCCGCTGATCACGGCGCTGAGCAGGCAGGCGACCAGCTGCGGTCGGGTGTCCGACGCCGGTACGCCGAGGCGTGCGGCGACCACGCCGGCCAGTTCGATCATGTGGGCGCGCTTGGTCTCCTCGAGCCGGCCGCGCAGTGACGGCGACGTGCGCAGCACCTGGGCGAGTTCGCGCATCCGGCCGGCCCGCTGGTCGGCGTTCGTCGCCCAGAGCAGCGTCGCCTCGCGCAACGCGACCGTCAACGGCTCCTCGGCCGGGCGCGCCGCAAGTTCCTCGCGCAGATCGACGATGCCGGCCTGCAACAAATCGATGGCCGCATCCTCTTTCGAGGGGAAGTATCGGAAGAAAGTGCGTGGCGAGACGTCCGCGACGGCGGCGATGTCCTCGACCGTTGCGTTGTCATAGCCGCGTTCTATGAAAAGCTTGACAGCCGCACATGCGAGTTCGTCCCGAGTGCGGTCCTTCTTGCGCTCACGCAGGCCGGCCACACCTCGGAGTGTAGTGAGCGGCAGCAGGATGTCACACTTCTGCAAAGTGTCAGTTGTATGACAAAATGGAGAGCATGGTGACGACGGGGATCGGGCAGAGCGCCCGGGAGGTCACGCCCGGTCGGAAGCGACTGGCGCGGCTGCGGGCGCGCTTCTCCACGCTGCACTGGTGGCACGAGATCGTCCTGCTCGCTCTGCTGTACACGGCGTACGAGATCGCTCGCGGCATGGTCGATCAGGATCTGCCCACGGCGTTGGCCAACGGGCACTCGCTGCTGAACTGGGAACGCGGCGTTCACCTCGACCCCGAGCGCTGGCTCAACGCACTGGTGCACCATTCCACAGCGCTCGCCGTCGGCTTCTCCTACTACTACGCGTTGCTGCACTACCTGGTCACACCGGTGGTGCTGGTCTGGATGTACCGCAGCCATGTCGACTACTACCGCCGCGCCCGCACCTGGCTGATCGCCAGCACGTTGCTCGGACTGGTGGGGTTCACGATGCTGCCCACCGCGCCGCCGCGACTGCTGCGGGTGGGCTTCCACGACACCCTCGCCGATGTGCAGCGCTGGGGCTGGTGGGGCGGCGAGGCGAGCGCGCCGAAAGGCTTCGGGGGCTTGACCGACCAGTTCGCGGCGATGCCCTCGCTGCATGTCGGTTGGGCGTTGTGGTGCGGCGTCCTGGTGGTTCGGTTCGCCCGCCACCGCGCGATCCGGGCCCTCGGCGTGCTGTACCCCGTCCTCACGGCCGTCGTGGTTATGTCCACCGCCAACCACTACCTGGTCGACGTCCTCGCGGGCGTGGTCGTCATGGTCCTGGGTGCCGGTGTGGTCTGGGGCGTGGTGGCGATTCGGAACCGGCTGGTCATGCGCCACCTGTTGAGGGCATAAACTCTCCGACGACCGCTGCTCGTGAAGCTGTTCACAAAGTCGTAACGGTGCCCTGACTGGAGCCTGCCCATGACCGCCGCGCTGAACGTGAGCGCTTCGACGAACACCGCCGACGTGATCGTCGTCGGGGCAGGGCCGTCCGGCAGCAGCGCGGCGTACTGGCTGGCCACCGCCGGCCTGGACGTCCTGCTGCTGGAGAAGACCGCGTTCCCGCGCGAGAAGGTCTGCGGTGACGGTCTGACCCCGCGCGGGACCCGCGCCCTGCTGGACATGGGTATCGACGTCAGCGAGGCCAACGGCTGGCTGCACAACAAGGGCCTGCGTGTGATCGGGGGGGGCCAACGGTTGCATCTCGACTGGCCCGAGCTGACCTGCTTCCCGCCGTACGGACTGGTCCGACCGCGCGCGGACTTGGACGAGATGATCGCCCTGCAGGCGGTGAAGGCCGGCGCGCGCCTGCTGCAGAACACCGCCGTCACCGAACCGATCCTCGACGAGCGCAGCGGCCGCGTCGTCGGCGTGCGTGGACGAGGTGAAGACCGCGAGCCGGTCGAATACCGGGCTCAGCTGGTGATCGCCGCCGAGGGCGTCAGTGGCAAGCTCGCGCAGCACCTGGGCATTCACCGCAACGAGAAGCGTCCGCTGGGCGTGGCCGTGCGGCGCTACTACACCAGCCCCAAGACCCACGACGACTACCTGGAGTCGTGGCTCGAACTGTGGGACGGCAAGCCGAACGAGTCCGACCTGTTGCCCGGCTACGGCTGGATCTTCGGGATGGGCGACGGCACGGTGAACGCCGGCCTCGGCGTGCTCAGCACGTCCACTGGCTTCCAGAAGACCGACTACCGCGCGATGCTCACCCGCTGGCTGGACCACACTCCCGAGGAGTGGGGGCTGCGTGAGCAGAACGCGGTCGGCAAGACCGGCGGGGCCGCGCTGCCGATGGGCTTCAACCGCACCCCGCACTACACCCGCGGCCTGCTGCTCGTCGGTGACTCCGGCGGCTCGGTCAACCCATTCAACGGCGAGGGAATCCCGTACGCGATGGAGTCGGGCAAGTTCGCGGCCGAGTCGGTCGTGCAGGCTCTCGGCCGGCCGGAGGGCGCCGGTCGCGAGAAGGCGCTCAGCGGCTACGCCGTGCGGATGCGCGACGAGTGGGGGTCGTACTACCGGCTCGGTGGTGTCTTCGTGAAGCTGATCGGGAATCCGAGGGTGATGCAGGCCTGTACCCGGCACGGGCTGCCGCATCCGCGGCTGATGAAGCTCGTACTGAAGCTGCTGGCGAACCTCACCGACCCGAACGACGGCGACGCGTCCGACCGGATCATCAACGCACTCACCAAGCTGACCCCGGCGGTGCGTTAGGCATGCCTAATCGATTTCGTGCCGCAAACCACCTACTAGCCTCAGTACGTACGACGAACCAGAAGGGAGCGCAGTTCCAGTGCTAGCGCCCTACCTGCCGATCCTGGTGCTGTTCGTCCTGGCATTCGGCTTCGCGGTCTTCTCCGCGGTGATCGCTCCGATCACCGGTCCGAAGCGGTTCAACAGGGCCAAGCTCGACTTCTACGAGTGCGGTATCGATCCGACGCCGCAGCCCATGGGCCAGAACCGGTTCCCGATCAAGTACTTCCTGACGGCGATGATCTTCATCGTCTTCGACATCGAGATCATCTTCCTGTATCCGTACGCCGTGTCGAACAAGCTGCTCGGCCTGTTCGGGCTGGTGGAGATCATCCTGTTCATCGTCACCGTGTTCGTCGCCTACGCCTACGTGTGGCGTCGTGGCGGCCTGGATTGGGACTGATCGCGTGAGCATCGCAGCGAGGAATTTCGAGCGTGGTACCTCCGGCCTGCGGGGGAGAGCGGAGCGCGGTTCCGATGAGCGCTTGCGCGAAGAGGGGTGTGCATAGTGGGTCTCGAAGAGAAGCTGCCTGACGGCATCCTGCTGGCCAGCGTCGAGAAGCTGGTCAACTACATGCGCAAGTCGTCGCTGTGGCCGGCCACCTTCGGCCTGGCCTGCTGCGCCATCGAGATGATGACCTTCGGCGCACCGCGCTTCGACTCCGCGCGTTTCGGCATGGAGGTCTTTCGCCCGTCACCGCGCCAGGCCGACCTGATGATCGTCGCCGGGCGTGTGTCGCAGAAGATGGCTCCGGTCGTGCGGCAGATCTACGACCAGATGGCCGACCCGAAGTGGGTGCTCGCGATGGGTGTCTGCGCGAGCTCCGGCGGCATGTTCAACAACTACGCCATCGTGCAGGGCGTCGACCACATCGTGCCGGTCGACATGTACCTGCCCGGCTGCCCGCCGCGGCCGGAGATGCTGATCGACGCGATCCTCAAGCTCCACCACAAGATCATGCACGAGCCGCTCGGCCCGCGCCGCGCTGCACGGCTCGCTGACCAGAAGGTCGAACTGGTCCCGTCGACGATCAAGTACGGCAAGTGAGCGAACCGTTGAGCACGCGGTCGTCCATCGTGCCGGCAGGCGCCAGCGAGGAGGTGCGATAGCCATGTCCGAGATCCAGCGGCCCGCCGGGGCCGAGGCCTCTGCCGATGAAGCCCGCTTCGGCTCGGTGCAGAACGGCATGTTCGGAGTCGCGGACGCCGGTGATACGTCCGGCTTCGGAGGCCTGGTCCGCCAGCCGTACGTGGCGCCCGAGGCCACTCGCCCGTATGGCCACTACTTCGACGAGGTCGTCGACTTCCTCGCGGCGGCGTACCCGCAGTACTCCGACGCGGTCACCCGCACCGTGGTCGACCGCGGTGAGCTGACGCTGCATGTCGCCCGCGAGCACCTGATCGGCATCACGACCACGCTGCGCAACGACCCGAACCTGCGCTTCGAATTCTGCTCGTCGGTCTCCGGTGTCGACTACCTCAGTGGGGGTACCCCCAGCAGTGAAGGCGTATCCGCTGGGGAACCGACCGATCCCGACAGCAAGCGGCTGCACGCGGTCTACCACCTGCGGTCGATGACCTACCGCCGCTCGATCCGACTTGAGGTCGCGGTCACCGTCGCCGACCCCCACATCCCGTCCGTCGTTGCGCTTTACCCGACTGCCGACTGGCAGGAGCGGGAGACCTGGGACCTGCTCGGGATCGTCTTCGACGGCCACCCGGCGCTCACCCGGGTGCTGATGCCGGACGACTGGGACGGCCATCCGCAGCGCAAGGACTACCCGCTCGGCGGTATCGCCGTCCAGTACAAGGGCGCCACCATTCCTCCGCCCGACCAGAGGAGGGCGTACAAGTAATGACTGACTCGTATGCACCGTTTCGTGAGACCACCGAGGGTCGCGTTTTCAACCTGACCGGCGGTGACTGGGACCAGGTCGCCGGGGCCATTCACGGCGACAGTGACGAGCGCATCGTCCTCAACCTCGGCCCGCAGCACCCGTCCACGCACGGCGTGCTGCGTCTCGTGCTCGAGCTCGAGGGCGAGACCGTCACCGATGCCCGTTGCGTCGTGGGCTATCTGCACACCGGGATCGAGAAGAACGTCGAGTTCCGCACCTGGACGCAGGCGGTCACCTTCCTGACCCGCGCCGACTATCTCTCGCCGTTCTTCAGCGAGACGGCGTTCAGCCTGGGGACCGAGCGGCTGCTGAACCTCCAGGTTCCGGAGCGCGCCCGGCTGATCCGGGTCATGATGATGGAGATCAACCGCGTCTCCTCACACTGGGTCGCGCTGGCCACCGGCGGCATGGAGCTCGGTGCCCTGACCGCGATGACCAACGGCTTCCGCGCCCGGGAGCGCTGCCTGGACATCTTCGAGCTGATCACCGGCCTGCGGATGAACCACGCGTACGTCCGCCCCGGCGGCGTCGCGCAGGACCTGCCCGCGGGCTACGAACCGGCGATCCGGCAGTGGATTAAGGAGACCCGGGAGGAGCTGGTCGGCCTGCGCAAGCTCCTCTCCGGTCAGACCGTCTGGATCAACCGGCTCAAGGACACTGGCTGGATCGGCGTCGAGGGCTGCCTCGCGCTGGGCCTGACCGGCCCGCTGTTGCGCGCCGCGGGCCTGCCGTGGGACCTGCGCAAGACCGACCCTTACCTCGGTTACGAGGAGTTCGACTTCGAGGTCGTCACCGATGACCGCGGTGACAACTGGTCGCGCTACTTCGTCCGTGTCGAGGAGATGTGGGAGTCGCTGCGGATCGTCGAGCAGGTGCTCGACCGTCTCGAGCCGGGTCCGATCTGGGTCGACGACCCGAAGATCGCGTGGCCGGCGAAGCTCAGCATCGGGCCGGACGGTATGGGCAACTCCCTCGAGCATGTCCAGAAGATCATGAACTCCTCTATGGAGTCGCTGATCCACCACTTCAAGCTCGTGACCGAGGGCTTCCGGGTCCCGGCCGGTCAGGTCTACCAGGCCGTGGAGTCTCCGCGTGGCGAGCTGGGTGCGCACGTGGTCTCGGACGGCGGCACCCGTCCGTACCGCGTCCACTTGCGCGAGCCCAGCTTCGTGAACCTGCAGGCCACCGCGGCACTGTCGGTCGGCGGCCTGGTCGCCGACGTCATCGCCTCGGTCGCCTCGATCGACCCCGTCATGGGTGGGTGTGACCGGTGAGCGACCTCTTGCGGAGCGAAAGTTGTCATCGATGACCGACAGCGCAGCCCAGAACTTCGACCAGGGTCCGGTGAACTTCCGGACCTCCGTCATCCGTCTCGACCGTCCGGGTGATCCCTCGGTCTTCGATGAGCAGACGGTCGCGGAGGCGCAAGCGATCATCGCCCGTTACCCCGAGGGTCAGGCGCGCTCGGCGCTGCTGCCGATGCTGCACCTGGTGCAGTCCGTGCAGGGCAGCGTCACTGTGGACGGCATCGCGTTCTGCTCCGAGCACACTGGCATCACCAAGGCCGAGGTCGCCGCGGTCGTCACCTTCTACACGATGTACAAGCGAACGCCTACCGGCGAATACCTGGTCAGCGTCTGTACGAACACGCTCTGCGGCATGCTCGGTGGCGACGAGATCTTCGCGGCCCTTGCCGAGGAGCTCAACATCGGCAACAACGAGACCACCGGCGACGGCAAGATCACGATCGAGCGGGCCGAGTGCCTCGCGGCCTGCGACTACGCCCCGGTCGTCACCGTGAACTACGAGTTCTTCGACAACCAGACCGTCGGCTCGGCCCGCAGCCTGGTGAGCGAACTGAAGAACGGCACCCACCCGCAGCCCTCCCGTGGCGGGGCGCTGTGTTCGTTCAAGCAGATCGAGCGGCAGATCGCCGGCTTCTTCGACGAGCAGACGCTCGCGCAGGACGCGATCAGCGGCGGGACGCCGACCGAGGTCGGCGTGAAGCTCGCGGTGGAGCGCGGGGAATCGGCTCCGGGGTATCCCGTGCAGTCTGCGGGCTCTCCGCAGGCGTCGCGCCCGACGGAAGGCGGCAAGTAGATGCCTCTTGCTCCGGTACTGACGAAGCGGTTCGGCACCGACCAGCCGTGGAAGATCGAGAACTACGAGCGCCTCGACGGCTACGCCGGACTGAAGAAGGCCCTCGGTATGCAGCCCGACGAGATCATCGCCATGGTCAAGGAGTCCAACCTCCGGGGCCGTGGTGGCGCCGGCTTCCCGACCGGCATGAAGTGGTCCTTCGTCGCCGAGCCCCGTGGCGTCGAGCGGGGTGACCGGTACGTGGTCGTCAACGCCGACGAGGGTGAGCCCGGCACCTGCCGCGACCTGCCGCTGATGATGGCCGACCCGCATTCGATGGTCGAGGGCATCATCATCGCCTGCTACGCGATTCGGGCCAGCCGTGCATTCGTCTACATCCGCGGCGAGGCGGTCCATGCGATCCGCCGGGTGAGCGCCGCCGTCGAGCAGGCCCGCGCGAAGGGCTACCTCGGCACGAACGTCCTCGGCTCCGGCTTCGACTGCGAGATCACCGTCCACGCGGGCGCCGGTGCCTACATCTGTGGCGAGGAGACGGCGCTGCTCGACTCGCTCGAGGGACGCCGCGGCCAGCCCCGGCTCAAGCCGCCGTTCCCGGCGACCAACGGCCTCTACGACAAGCCGACCACGGTGAACAACGTCGGCACGCTCGCCTCGGTGCCGTACATCGTTCTCGGCGGTGCCGAGTGGTTCAAGGGCATCGGCTCGGAGGGCTCTCCCGGCACGTCGATCTATTCGCTGTCCGGGCGCGTGAAGAACCCCGGCCAGTACGAGGCGCCGATGGGCACCACGCTGCGCGAACTGCTCGAGCTGGCCGGTGGCATGAGCCGCGGCAAAGAGCTGAAGTTCTGGACACCTGGTGGCTCGTCGACGCCGATGCTCACCGCGGAGCATCTCGACCTGCCGTTGGACTTCGACAGTGTGGCGGCCGCGGGTTCACTGAACGGCACGTCCGCCGTGATGATCTTTGACGAGGACGACTGCGTCGTCCGGGCGACGAAGAAGTGGTCGGACTTCTACAAGCATGAGTCCTGCGGCAAGTGCACGCCATGCCGTGAGGGCACGTACTGGTACGTCGGCATCTACGAGCGCTTCGAGAACGGCACGGCCACTCTGGACGATGTCGAGACGCTGCTCGACCTCTCCGACAACATCCTCGGCCGCGCCTTCTGCGCCCTCGGCGACGGCGCCACCGGCCCGGTGACCAGTTCGATCAAGTACTTCCGCGACGAGTACGTGCGGCACGTGGAAGGCCACGGCTGCCCGTACCCGGGTGCTCACGTGCTGGCAGGAGCGCACTGATGACTTCCGAGCGACACTCGTGGTGGGGCTACCTCCCACGAAGTGGGGGAGAGCAATGACTTCCGTAGAGAACAAGGAGGATCTCGTCACCGTCAGCATCGACGGCATCGAGATCTCCGTCCCGCCGGGCACGCTGCTGATCCGTGCGGCCGAGCAGCTCGGCATCCAGATCCCGCGGTTCTGCGACCACCCGCTGCTCGACCCCGTCGGCGCCTGCCGGCAGTGTCTGGTCGAGGTCACCGACATGGGCAACGGCCGAGGCATGCCCAAGCCCGCGGCGTCCTGCACCACCACGGTCATGCCGGGGATGGTGATCAAGACGCAGTACGCCTCGCCAGTCGCCGACAAGGCGCAGCAGGGCGTCATGGAATTGCTCCTGATCAACCACCCGCTCGACTGTCCGGTCTGTGACAAGGGCGGCGAGTGCCCGCTGCAGAACCAGGCGATGAGCAACGGCCGCGCCGACTCGCGCTTCGTCGAGCAGAAGCGCACCTGGCCGAAGCCGATCGCGATCAGCAACAACGTCCTGCTCGACCGCGAACGGTGCGTCAGCTGCCAGCGGTGTACCCGCTTCAGCGAGCAGATCGCCGGCGACAAGTTCATCGCGTTGCTGGAGCGCGGCGCCAAGCAGGAGATCGGTACCTCGCAGGAGGAGCCGTTCCACTCGTACTTCTCCGGCAACACCGTGCAGATCTGCCCGGTCGGCGCGCTGACCGGTGCGACGTACCGCTTCCGCGCCCGCCCGTTCGACCTGCGTTCGGCCGACTCGGTCTGCGAGCATTGCGCCTCCGGTTGCGCGCAGCGCAGCGACTTCCGCCGCGGCAAGGTCACCCGTCGCCAGGCCGGCAACGACCCGCTGGTCAACGAGGAGTGGAACTGCGACAAGGGACGCTGGGCGTTCCAGTACCCGGCCCAGCGTGACCGCCTCACCGTCCCGCTGGTGCGTGACGCGGACGGCCGGCTCGTCGAGGCGACCTGGCCCGAGGCGCTGGCGAAGGCCGCTGCCGGCCTGAAGGCGGCCGGATCGGTCGGCGTGCTGCCAGGTGGCAGGCTCACCGAGGAGGACGCGTACGCCTACGGGAAGTTCGCGCGGGTCGCGCTCGGCACCGGCGACGTCGACTTCCGCGCCCGCCCGCTATCGGCGGAGGAGACCGCGTTCCTGCGCGCCCGCGTCGCCGGCACGACGCCGCAGCGGGTTTCGTACGCCGCGCTCGAGGCGGCTCCGGCCGTGCTGCTCGTCGGGTTCGAGCCGGAGGAGGAGTCGCCGATCGTCTTCCTGCGACTACGCAAGAACGTGCTTCGCGCGGCACGCCGGGGCCGCACCGCGGTCTGGAGCATCGCCCCGCTGGCCTCGTTCGGTCTGGTCAAGCTCGGCGGCACGCTGATCCCGACACTGCCGGGCGCCGAGGCGTCCGCGGTCGCGGAGCTGGCCCCCGAGGTGCGGGATGCGCTGGGCAGGCCGGGTGCGGTCATCCTCGCCGGTGAGCGCCTGGCGACCTCGCCCGGCGCACTGACCGCGGTCAGCGCGCTGGCCGATTCGACCGGCGCCGCGCTGGCGTGGGTTCCGCGTCGTGCCGGCGAACTCGGCGCCATCGACGCCGGCCTGCTGCCCGGTGAGGGTGGGCGTGACGCGGACGCGATCTGGGCCGCCGCAGCCGGCGGCGAGCTGGACGCCCTGCTGGTCGGTGGGGTGGACCCGGCCGACACGGCAGACCCCGCGCTGGCGCTTGCCGCGCTGGATCGGGCCGGCTTCGTCGTCAGCCTCGAGGTTCGCGCCTCGGCCGTGACCGAACGCGCCGACGTCGTCCTGCCCGTCGCGCCGACCGCCGAGAAGGCCGGTCGCTTCGTCACCTGGGAGGGCCGCCGCCGTCCGTTCGGCAAGACGCTGGACACCGGCGCGCTGTCGGACCTGCAGGTGCTCGACGCGCTCGCCGAGGAGTACGACGCGTTCCTGGGGCTGCGCACGGTCGAGCAGGCGCGCGCCGAACTCAACTCGCTCGCCGGTACGGCGCCTGCCGCGGCGCCGCTCACCGCGCCGCCGGCCACGGCACCGGCGGCCGCCCAGGGTGCCGTGCTGCTGGCCACCTGGCACGAGCTGCTCGACGCCGGCCGCGGCCAGGACGGCGACCTCAACCTCGCCGGCACGGCCAAGCCCGCCCGCGCGATCGTCAGCGCCGCCACCGCGGCGAGCGCCGGCCTCACCGAGGGTGGGCAGGTCACGATCACCGGTGACCGCGGCTCGTTGACGCTGCCGGTCGTGATCGACGACGGCACCGGGATCCTCGACGGTGTCGTCTGGGTGCCGACCAACTCGCGCGGCTACCCGGTGCGGACCGGGCTGGCCGCCGGCAGCGGATCATCCGTCACTCTGACTGCGGGAGGTGGCGCGTGAGGACCGAGCGACACCAGTGGGGGTCGCCCCAACAACGAGGACGTAGCCGTCGGAGCAGGAGCAAGCGATGAGCGCGGCCCAGAACCTGCCCGGATTCGGTGACGAGCCACTGTGGCTCGTCATCATCAAGGTGCTGGCGGTCTTCGTCTTCCTCGTCGTGATGACGCTGTTCGCGATCGTCTTCGAACGCAAGGTCGTCGGGCGCATGCAGAACCGCATCGGGCCGAACCGCACCGGTCCGTGGGGCGTGCTGCAGTCGCTGGCCGACGGCATGAAGCTGGCCTTCAAGGAAGAGATCATCCCGCTGCTGGCAGACAAGCCGGTCTACTGGATCGCGCCGGTCCTGTCAGCAACGCCGGCGTTCCTGGCGTTCTCGGTGGTGCCGTTCGGCCCGCAGGTCTCGATGTTCGGCCACCGCACTGCACTGCAGCTCACCGACCTGCCGGTCGGCGTACTGGTGATCTTCGCCTGCTCGGCGCTCGGTGTGTACGGCATCATCCTCGCCGGATGGGCCTCGGGCTCGACCTACCCGTTGCTCGGTGGTCTGCGGTCCGCGGCGCAGGTGATCTCGTACGAGGTCGCGATGGGTCTGTCGATGGTTGCCGTGTTCCTGTTCTCGGGCACCATGTCGACCTCCGGGATCATCTACGAGCAGCGGCACATCTGGAACGTCATCCCGCTGTTCATCTCTTTCTGCATCTACGCGATCTCGGTGGTCGGCGAGACCAACCGTGCGCCCTTCGACCTGCCGGAGGCCGAGTCCGAGCTCGTCGGTGGTTTCCACACCGAGTACAGCTCGATGAAGTTCGCGCTGTTCTTTCTCGCCGAGTACATCAACATGGTCACCGTCTCTGCGCTAGCCACCACGCTGTTCCTCGGCGGCTGGCGTGCCCCGGTGCCGATCTCGCTCTGGCACGGCGCCAACTCGGGCTGGTACCCGATGATCTGGTTCACGCTCAAGGTGATTCTCGGGATCTTCCTGTTCGTCTGGCTCCGCGGCGTCCTGCCCCGCCTGCGCTATGACCAGTTCATGGCGTTCGGCTGGAAGGTGCTGATCCCGATCAACCTGGTCTGGATCCTCGCGGTCACCGCGATCCGCGTCCTGCGCGACTACGGCTGGGAATCGTGGAAGGCCACCACCCTGCCGCTCGCGATCGTGCTGCTCGTGATCGTCGTACCGGCGCTGACGATCTGGGAGAACACCACCGCCAAACGGGAGGCGCAGCGCCAGGCCGAGGACGAACTGGCCGCAGCGCAGACGCCGACCTTCCCGATCCCGCCGCTCGACCTGCGCGTGCCGGCAACCCGACCGCTCGCGTCGGTCTCGGCTGCTCCTCCCCCCGAGATCTCTTCGGGAGATACCGCGCCTTCTTCGGGAGATGATGGCAATGGCTGACAAGACCGCCTTCGGGAACCCGAGGAACCCGGTCGGCACGCTCTCCGGATTCCTCGGCGGGTTCGGGCTGACGTTCGGGACCATGTTCAAGAAGGTCTACACGCAGCAGTACCCGTTCGAGCCGATCCCGGTCGCTCCGCGCTACCACGGCCGTCATGTGCTGAACCGGCACCCGGACGGGTTGGAGAAGTGCGTCGGCTGCGAACTGTGCGCATGGGCCTGCCCCGCCGATGCGATCTACGTCGAGGGCGGCGACAACACCGAGGAGGAGCGCTACAGCCCCGGTGAGCGGTACGGCAAGGTGTACCAGATCAACTACCTGCGCTGTATCTTCTGCGGTCTGTGCATCGAGGC
>Ga0164242_10005876_pt1 | contig 13591 bp, 11 predicted proteins | sample OricomgcompostMG_FD_108783 | JGI IMG/M metagenome (GOLD analysis project Ga0164242, IMG submission 108783) | Miracle-Growth compost microbial communities from Emeryville, California, USA - Original compost - Miracle growth compost (MG) ...
GCTGCCCGGCCCCGCTCCCGACCTGTCGTGACGGCGCAGCCGACGCCGTGGGCGCGGCTGCTGCGGCGCCGGCTGCTGCGCCACCGTCGGCTGGTCGTGGCTGCGCTGCTCGGCCTGGCCGACGACGTCGTCGTGGCGGCGTCGTGCTCGTTGCTGCACGTGCCGCTCGACCTCAAGCGGGAGACCGAGATCGAGCCGGGCATCGCGCGATGGCTGGCGTTCGCCCGGCAAAAGGTCGACGAGGTCGTCACGCTCGCGCGCGGTTTGAGTGGCGGCGCCGACGCGATTCGCGGCCAGCTTGAGGCGAACCGCGCCGACCTCGCCTCGCGCGCGGCATCGGCCGTGGCGCGCGATCCCGCTGTGCGTCAGCGGGTCGCGGCGGTGACGGCGGATGACGCGCGGCGTGCCGTCGCGTATGCGGAGCGCGCCAAATTCCAGGCGGAGCGGCTCGGCTTGCCGCTGTTGCCGACGACCACGATCGGCTCGTTCCCGCAGACCAATTCCTTGCGCGAGGCGAGGGCGGCGCTGCGTGAGGGCCGGCTGACGGCGGCCGGCTACGAGGCGCGGATGCGTGACGAGATCGCGCACGTCGTCGGCGTCCAGGAGGAGCTTGGGCTTGACGTTCTCGTGCACGGCGAGCCGGAGCGAAACGACATGGTGCAGTATTTCGCCGAGCAGCTCGCCGGTGTCTTGTCGACCAGGCACGGCTGGGTCCAGTCGTATGGCACGCGGTATGTGCGGCCGCCGATCATCGCCGGCGACGTCGCGCGCCCCGCGCCGATGACCGTTGACTGGTGGCGTTACGCGCAGTCGTTGACCACGCGGCCGGTCAAGGGAATGTTGACCGGACCGGTCACGATGTTGTGCTGGTCGTTCGTGCGCGACGACCAGCCGCTCGCCGACACCGCGCTGCAGATGGCGTTGGCGCTGCGCGACGAGGTGGTCGATCTCGAGGCGGCCGGCGCGGCCGTGATCCAGGTCGACGAGCCCGCCTTGCGCGAGGGGTTGCCGTTGCGCCGGGGCTCCTGGGCGGGCTATCTGGAATGGGCCACCCGCGCGTTTCGCGTCGCCACCAGCGGCGTGCGGCCGGATACCCAGATCCACACGCACATGTGCTACGCCGAGTTCGGCCACATTCTCGACGCCATCGTCAGTCTGGACGCCGACGTGATCAGCCTCGAGGCGGCACGCTCCGGCATGGCGATCGTCGGCGAGCTGGCCGGCGTCGACTACCCGGCCGAGGTCGGGCCCGGCGTGTACGACATCCACTCGCCGCGGGTGCCGTCCGAGCGCGAGATCGGCACGCTGCTCGAGAAGGCGCTGGAGCGCCTCCCCGCGCAGCGGCTTTGGGTCAATCCCGACTGCGGCCTGAAGACCCGCGCCGAGGCCGAGGTGGCGCCGGCGTTGCGCAACCTGGTGGCCGCCGCGCGTACGGCTCGGGGCAGGTTGGCGGGCTGACCCGGCGAGCTGACCGAGGGGCGGGCTGCGCGCGACACGCCGACGACACGCGGCAGGAGCAGGCACAACATGTAGGTGCTGGAGCGCAAGCCCGCCCCCAGATATTGTTCGTGATCGCAGCTGGTTCGTCCGGCCATCCAGGTCGGACGTCGCAAGAGGGAACCCGGTGCAAGACCGGGACTGCCCCGCAGCGGTGAGTGGGAACGACCGCCGTCATACGCACTGGACCACCCCGGTGACCCCGGGGCTCTGGGAAGCGACGGCCATTAGGTGAGACCGGTCTGGCGACCGGCCTCGCGCCCGCGAGTCCGAAGACCTGCCAGCGCACCGTGCGCGTTCGCGCGCGGTGGTCCAAGGCCGCGCGGGCGGGCCGAGGGACTCCTGACGATGACCTGTCGCCGTTGCGGCGGACCGTGCCGGCTTCGGCAGCGACCTCGTCAGCCCCTCGTTGTCCTCGCCGGTCTCGAACCTACGGACCCGGGCTCGCGAGGAGGCAGCCGTGACAGTCATCGACCAGTCGCCACCGATAGAAATTCCCGACCAACCGCCGGCGCGCCGCGTGCAGATGCACGTGCGCAAACGCAACGGAGACCTCGAACCGGTCGACGTCAACAAGATCGTGCGGGCGGTCGACCGCTGGGCCGACGATCTGGCGGACGTCGATCCGCTGCGGGTCGCGACCAAGACCATCAGCGGGCTGTACGACGGCGCGACGACCGCCGAGCTCGACCGGCTGTCGATCCAGACTGCCGCCGAACTCGTCGCCGAAGAGCCGGAGTACTCCCGGCTCGCGGCGCGGCTGCTCGCCGCGTACATCGACAAAGAGGTGCGCGGCCAAGGCGTCGCCTCGTTCAGCCAGTCGATCGCTCTCGGGCGCCGAGTCGGGCTGATCGGCGACGAGACCGCCGCGTTCGTCGAGGCCAACGCGCGCAAGCTCGACGACGCGGTGCGGCCTGAAAACGACCGCCGCTTCGAGTATTTCGGGTTGCGCACGGTGTATGACCGCTACCTGCTGCGGCACCCCGACGCGCGCCTCGTCACCGAAACGCCGCAGTATTGGCTTTTGCGGGTCGCGTGCGGGCTCTCGCGCACGCCGTCCGAGGCGATCTCGTTCTACCGGCTGATGTCGTCGCTCGCCTACCTGCCCAGTTCGCCGACGCTGTTCAACTCGGGCACGCGGCACACCCAGATGAGCTCGTGCTACCTGGTCGACTCGCCGCAAGACGAGCTCGACTCGATCTACTCGCGTTACGCGCAGATCGCCAAGCTGTCGAAATTTGCCGGTGGCATCGGCGTTTCGTGGTCGCGAGTGCGCTCGCGTGGCGCGCTGATCCGGGGCACGAACGGCCACTCGAACGGCATCGTGCCCTGGCTGCACACGCTCGACGCCTCGGTCGCCGCCGTGAATCAAGGCGGACGCCGCAAGGGCGCGGCATGCGTCTACCTCGAGCCTTGGCACCCCGACATCGAAGAATTCCTCGAACTTCGCGAGAACACCGGCGAAGACGCGCGGCGCACCTACAACCTCAACCTGGCGAACTGGATCCCGGACGAGTTCATGCGCCGGGTCGAGGCAGACGAGATGTGGTCGCTGATCGATCCCGACGCGGCGCCTGAGTTGCCCGACCTGTGGGGCGAGGCGTTCGACGACGCGTATCGGGCGGCTGAAGCGGCCGGCCTCGCGGTTCGGCAGGTGAAGGCGCGCGACCTGTACGGCCGCATGATGCGCACGCTCGCACATTCGGGCAACGGCTGGATGACGTTCAAGGACGCGGCGAACCGGTTGTCGAACCAGACCGTCGAGCCTGGCAACGTGATCCACCTGTCGAACCTGTGCACGGAGATTCTCGAGGTCAGCAACGACCACGAAACCGCCGTGTGCAATCTGGGGTCGATCAACCTCGGAGCGCACCTGCTTCACTCGCCCGACGGCGCCGCGACCGGGGTCGACTGGGAGAAGCTGCGTTCGACCGTGCGTACCGCCGTGCCGTTCCTCGACCGCGTCGTCGACATCAACTACTACCCGAGCGCCGAGGCCGCTTCGAGTAATCCGAAATGGCGGCCGGTCGGGCTCGGCGTCATGGGCTTGCAGGACGTGTTCTTCGCTCTGCGCATGCCTTTCGACTCCGATCCGGCCCGCGAGCTGTCCACGCTGATCGCCGAGGAGATCTACCTGACCGCGCTTGAGGCCTCGTGCGCGTTGGCGGTCGAGCCGGGGCCGTATCCGGCGTACGCGCAAACCCATGTGGCGCAGGGGCGATTTCAGCCGGACCTGTGGGGCGTCACGCCGACACAGACCGATCGGTGGGCCGCGCTGCGGGCCGAGGTCGCCGAACACGGCCTGCGAAATTCCCTGCTGATAGCGATCGCGCCCACGGCCACCATCGCATCGATCGCCGGCTGTTACGAATGCATCGAGCCTCAGGTGTCGAATGTTTTCAAGCGCGAGACGCTTTCGGGTGAATTCATGCAGGTCAACGCCGCGTTGGTGCGTGAGCTGAAAACACACGGCCTGTGGAACCCGCAGGTGCGCGACCAGATCAAACGCGACGACGGCTCGGTCGCCAGGGTTGCCGCGCTGCCGGCCGACGTCCGCGCGCTTTTCCGTACCGCGTGGGAGATTCCGCAGCGTGCGCTGATCGAGTTGGCCGCCGCGCGCGCGCCCTACATCGACCAAAGTCAGTCGCTGAACCTTTTCGTCGCCGGGCCGACGATCGGCAAGCTGTCGTCGATGTACCTGTACGCGTGGAAGTCCGGGCTCAAGACGACGTATTACCTGCGGTCGCGGCCGGCGAGCCGGATCCAGCAGGCCACCGTGGCGCTGGACGCCACGACGGATCCGACGGCGCAGCGGATCGTCGAATCCGACTCCGACTCCGACTCCGACGCCGTCGCCTGTTCGCTGGAGAACCCGGAGTCCTGCGAAGCCTGCCAGTAGCCGTCGACTTTCAGACCTGTGCCGGTGCGGACGCGGTCTACCGCGTCGACGCCGACACAACTCCCGACCCTTGAATGGAGCTCTGCCATGACCATCGACTCAATCGACATCGACTCAATCGACCTTGACGCGCCGCGCCCGACGTCGACCGCCCGATTGCTCGACCCGGGAATGGACCTCACCCTGCGACCCATGCGGTACCCGCACTTCTACGACCGCTTTCGCGACGCGATCAAGAACACCTGGACGGTCGAGGAGGTCGACCTGCACAGCGACCTCGCCGACCTCGGAAAGCTGTCACCGGCCGAGCGGCATCTGGTCAACCGGCTGGTGGCCTTCTTCGCGACCGGCGACACGATCGTGTCGAACAACCTCGTGCTCAACCTGTACGAGCACGTGAACGCGCCCGAGGCGAGGCTGTATCTGTCTCGCCAGCTCTACGAAGAGGCTGTGCACATCCAGTTCTACCTGACCTTGCTCGACACCTACCTGCCCGATGACGAAGACCGCTTCCAGGCGTTCGCGGCGATCGAGAACATTCCCTCGATCAAGCGCAAGGGTGAGTTCTGCTTCAAATGGATGGACTCGATCGAGCACATCGGCAGGCTCGAGACACGAGCGGACCGCCGTTCGTTTCTGCTCAACGTCATCTGCTTCGCGGCCTGCATCGAAGGTCTCTTCTTCTATGGCGCCTTCGCCTACGTGTACTTTCTGCGTTCGCGCGGCCTGCTGCACGGCCTGGCGTCGGGCACCAACTGGGTGTTCCGTGACGAGTCGATGCACATGGCGTTCGCCTACGACGTCGTCGACACCGCCCGCCGTGAGGAGCCGGAGCTGTTCGACGACGAGATGGTCGAGCAGGTCAAGGAGATGCTTTCCGAGGCGGTCGACGCCGAGGCGGCCTTCGCCGAAGACCTGCTCGGCCAAGGGGTGTCGGGCATGTCCCTCGTCGACATGCGCTCTTACCTCGAGCACGTCGCCGACCGGCGGTTGGCGCAGCTTGGCATCGAGCCGTTGTACGGCTCGGCAAATCCGTTCTCGTTCCTGGAGCTGCAAGACGTGCAGGAGCTGTCGAACTTCTTCGAGCGCCGGGTCTCCGCGTACCAGATCGCGGTCTCCGGCGGCGTGTCGTTTGACGAGGACTTCTGAGGCACGCCCGACCTGCCACTGGCCCCCTGCGGACGGGTGGCAGGTTGGGCGGGGGTGTGAAGATCGTCACGTTCTTCCCACGGCAACCTGCGGTTAACCTGGCATTTCCGTTCGACCTGTATCGTTACAGATGGCAGACACCTCACGAGGGAGAGTCACGATGACCGGCGTACGACGCCACATCGCACTAGTCGCGCACGACAACAAGAAAGTCGAGCTGCTGAACTGGGCGGATTACAACCGCTTGACGCTGTCGAGGCACGAGCTCTATGCCACGGGCACCACCGGCACGATGCTGCAACACGAGCTCGGGCTCCAGGTGCACCGATTTCTCTCCGGCCCGGTGGGCGGCGACCAACAGATCGGCGCGAAGATCGCCGAAGGGCTGATCGATTTCCTGGTGTTCTTCTGGGATCCGTTGGAGCCACAGCCGCACGATCCCGACGTCAAGGCATTGATGCGCATCGCGGCCGTCTGGAACATCGGCGTCGCGTGCAACCTGGCGAGCGCCGACCTGATGATCTCGTCGCCCTTGTTCGCCGGCCCGTACGAGCGGGTGCGGCCGGATTTCGCCGAGCTGCCGTCCGAGGCGCGAGCAACCGGGGCGATGGCCGCGCTGCCCGAACCGGGCTTGGTGGTGGCGAGTTGATGTTCCACGAGGCACATCAAGAGTTTTCGACGTGTCAGGCGAAGGGAGGAATCATGAACGGAAAAGTGGCACAACCGGCGTTACGCGACGTCTACGTGGCGAAAGTCAACGCGGCGCTGGAGGCGGGCCGCGACGATCTGGTCGACGAGCTCTCCGCCAGCTACCTCGACGAGGCGCTGCCGGAGTTGACGCCACCGCGCGCCGCCTGAATTCCGCGGCCGGCCGTGGGTCCGGCTCGCAGGCCGACTCCGGCCTGCGGGCTGTCGGCCGGCCAGGTTACGGTGGGTGCTGCTCACGCGCCCGACGCTCGACGCGTCGAGCCTCACCCGACCACACGATCAGGCGAGCAGGGGAGCGGCGATGATCGAAGTCCGTGGCTTGACCAAACGGTTCGGCGGCACGCTCGCCGTCGACGACCTTACCTTCGAAGTGCCGCCCGGCGTCGTCACCGGGTTTCTCGGGCCGAACGGCGCCGGCAAGTCCACTACGATGCGGCTGATTCTCGGCCTCGACCGGCCTACGCGTGGCACCGCGCTCGTGCATGGCCGCCCTTACGCCCAGGCCCGCAGCCCGATGCGCGAGGTCGGGGCGCTGCTCGACGCGAAAGACGTTCACGGCGGGCGCAGCGCCCGCAAGCATCTGCTGGCGTTGGCCCAGAGCAACGGCATCTCGGCCCGCAGGGTTGACGAAGTGCTCGATCTCGTCGGGCTGCAGGCGGTAGCCAACAAGCGGATCAAGGGCTTCTCGCTCGGCATGTCGCAGCGGCTCGGCATCGCAGGCACCATGCTGGGCGATCCGAACGTGCTGCTGTTCGACGAGCCGGTGAACGGGCTCGACCCCGAAGGCATCTTGTGGATCCGCAATTTCATGAAATCGCTGGCCGCCGAGGGCCGCACGGTCTTCGTCTCCAGCCACCTGATGAGCGAGATGGCACTTACCGCCGACCATCTGGTCGTGATCGGGCGTGGCCGGCTGATCGCCGACGTCAGCACCGCCGAGTTCATCGCGGGCGGCTCGACGAACCGGGTGCGGGTTCGCTCGCCGCAGCAGTCCGAACTCGCGGCGCTGATGACCGCCCGCGGCGTCGCGATCAGCCAGGTCGACGGCTACCTCGAGGTGCGCGGCATCGGCTGCGACGAGGTGGGCGATCTCGCGGCCGCGGGCGGCATCACGATCCACGAGCTGTTCCAGGAGAGGGCGTCCCTCGAAGAGGCATTCATGGAGTTGACCCGCGACAGCGTCGACTACCACGCGCCGGGGTCTCGCGAGCCCGCACCGTCCGCTGACGAAACGGTTCTCGGCCCGGAGGTCTCGCGATGAGCGCCCAGACGACGACGTCGACCGTGCCGAAGGAGTTGCGCGACGCGCCCAGCAGCACGCTGTCTCGGGTGATGCGCTCGGAGTGGACCAAGCTGTTCTCGGTTCGCTCCACCGGCTGGACGCTGCTGGCGCTGGTGGCGGCCACGATCGGCCTGGGGGTGCTGGCGAGCTGGGGCACCAACCATGGCTGGCCGCAGATGTCCCAAAGCGATCAGCGCAAGTTTGATCCGGTGGCCACAAGCATGTCTGGCTTTGCCCTCGGCCAGTTGGCGATCGCCGTGCTCGGCGTCATGGTGATCAGCGCCGAGTACTCCACCGGCGGCATCCGCTCCACCCTGACCACCGTGCCCTCGCGCATGCGGGTGCTCACCGCCAAGGCGTTGGTGTTCACCGCGGTGGCTCTCGTCGTAGGCCTCGCTACCTCGTTCGGCGCCTTCTTCGCCGGTCAGCCCTGGTTCGCCAAACGCGGGATCGGTCGGGCGATCGGCGATCACGATGTGTTGCGCGCCGTGATCGGCGGCGGTCTTTACGTTGCGGCCAGCGGGTTGTTCGGCCTTGCGATGGGCGTGTTGCTGCGCCGAACCGCGGGCGCTGTCACCATCGCCATAGCGGCGCTGCTGGTGCTCCCGGGTCTGCTGAATGTGCTGCCCGGCGCGTGGGGCGATGCCATCGTGAGGTATTTCACGAGCAACGCGGGCCAGCAGATCTCCTACATCCACCAAAGCGGCAACTACCTGTCGCCGTGGGTCGGCTTCGGCGTCTACTGCCTATGGTGGGCGGTGCCGCTTGCGATCGGCGCCTGGTTGATGCAACGCCGCGACGCCTAGAGCCGGTAGCCGGCGTCCGGATCGGGTGCCCGGTGGCCGTCGGCGGCGTCCGGCGGCGTCCGGATGGTTACGGTTAGCTCATGCTTACCGTGCGCGGGGTCGAGAAGTCGTTCGCCGTGCGCCGTGGCGTCGTGGCGGCGTTGCGCGGGGTCGATCTGGAGATCCCGGCCGGCCGCATGACCGCGATCCTGGGCGCCTCGGGCAGCGGCAAGACCACGCTGCTGCGGGTGATCGCCGGCTTCGAACGGCCTGATCGCGGCGAGGTCGCTCTCGACGGTCGGTTGCTGGTCGGCGACGACGTCTTCGTCCGTCCCGAGCGGCGGGGCATCGGTGTGGTCTCTCAAGATGGCGCGCTGTTTCCCCACCTCGACGTCGCGGGCAACATCGGCTTCGGCCTCGACGGCGCGTCGGCGGCACGCTTCGACGGACGCCGACGGCGCGTGCGCGACGCCCGCGTCGAGGAACTGCTCGAGCTGGTGGGGCTTGCGGGCTACCAGCGTCGCCGGGTCGACGAGCTCTCCGGCGGGCAGCAGCAGCGGGTCGCGCTGGCCCGGGCGTTAGCCCCGAAGCCGGCGGTCGTCGCGCTCGACGAGCCGTTTTCGGCGCTCGACGCCGCGCTGCGCGCCGATCTGGGCATGGAGGTTCGCGAGCTGCTCGCCGGGCTCGGCGTCACGGCGGTTTTGGTGACGCACGACCAGCAAGAGGCGCTGTCGCTGGCGAGCACGGTCGCGGTGATGCGCGAGGGCCGGGTCGTGCAGGCGGGCTCGCCCGCCGACGTGTACGAGCGGCCGGTCGACGCCGACACCGCTCGGTTCACCGGCGACGCGGTGATCTTGGACGGCCGGGTTGTCGACGCTTCTCGACATGCGGCGCAGGTCGAGTGCGCGCTCGGCACGCTGGCCGCGGTGGCGTCAGGGGAGGTCGCGGCGGGCGCGCCCTGTCAGGTCGTGATCCGACCCCAGCAACTGGCGTTGGGCCCGGAAGGCGCGCCGGCGATGGTCGTCGCGATCGAGTACTTCGGCCACGAGGTGCTCACCCGGCTCAGGCTGGGCGCCGACGGCAGCGGGCCCGAGGTCAGGGTGCGCTCCGCGGTCGCGGGGGCCGCTCCGGACGAGGTCGCGCGGATCACGGCGAACACCCCGGTTTACCTCATGCATTAGGTAAGGCTAACCTTATGCCGTGCCGCTGAAAGGGGCGGCGCCGCGGAGGGCTACGCCCGCCCGCGATGCCAGGCGAAGGGGTTACGCAGTGAAGGTAAGAGACGGACGCCGCCAGGCAGGCGTCAGATCAGCGCTTGGGGCGTGCGTTGCGGTCGCGCTAGCTCTAACGGTCTCGGCGTGCTCGAGCAACAGCAGCGCGTCGACCGAGGGCGGCGATAGTGGTGGCGCCGCCGACAAGGCGACGCTGACGATCTACACCGGGCAGCACGAAGAGACCGTGCAAAACCTGGCCAACCAGTTCACCGACAAGACCGGTATCAAGATCACCATTCGCGCGGGCGAAGATGCCGACCTGGCGAACCAGCTGATCGAAGAAGGCAGCTCGTCGCCGGCCGATCTCTTTCTCAGCGAGGAGCCGGGGCCGGTCGGCATGTTGAGCACGAAGGGCCTGCTCTCGCCCGTCGACGCGAGCACGCTGGCCGAGGTCGACTCCCGGCTCGTGCCCGACTCCCACGACTGGATGCCGTACGCCGCCCGCTCACGCGTCATCTACTACGACCCGAAACTGATCAGCCCAGCCGACCTGCCGAACAGCATCCTCGATCTGGCCGATCCGAAGTGGAAGGGACAGTTCGCCTACGCCCCGTCGGGCGCTTTCACCAGCACGGTGAGCTACCTGATCTCGTCGATCGGGGCCGACCAGACGCTCGCGTGGCTGAAGGCGATCAAGGCGAACGGCGTCAACGAGCAGAAGAACGGCAAGGTTCGTGACTCCGTCGAAGCCGGCCAGCACGCGTTCGGTCTGTCGAACCACTACTACTGGTGGGTTCTCGCCGAAGACAAAGGCGGCCCCGACAAGCTCGCCTCGAAGCTGTACTACTTCGACCACCCGGACGCCGGCGGGCTGGTGCTGGCGTCTGGCGCGGCGGTGGTGAAGGCCAGCAAGCATCAGGCCGAGGCGCAGCAATTTCTCGCCTGGCTCGGCTCGGCCGACGGCGGCCAGAAGGTGATCGCCTCCGACGAGAACGCGCAATATCCGGTCGCGCCGGGCGTGCAGAGCACCGTCGGCCTGCAGCCGCTCTCGGAGCTTCACTCGCCGGACGTCGACCAGAGCGTCTTCTCCGACACGACAGCGGCCAAGGATCTGATCCTGCAAGCCGGAATCTCCTAACTCCATTGTCGACAAGCGCCATCAGCGCCCCGTCGTCCGCCCCGAATGTGGCGGACGGCGGGAGCGGTGGCGTTTCCAGGCGGCGTGGCGCGCGACGGCGAACCCCGGCGCCGATGGTCGTCGGCGTGCTTGCCGCGCTGGTCGCTCTTACCTCCCTTAGCCCGGTCGGCTATCTGGTCTTGCGCGAGGGCTTCAGCTTCTCGTTGCTGCGGCACGAGCTGAACACCCCGGCGACGCCGGAGCTGATAAAGAACACCGTCGTCTTGGTCATCACGGTCAGCGCGTTGTGCATGCTGCTCGGCGTGGGCTTGGCCGTTCTTGTCGCACGCACCGACCTGCCCTTGCGGTCGATGTGGGTGGTGCTTTTCACGATGCCGCTTGCGGTTCCGGGATTCGTCAGCTCGTATACCTGGGTGGCGGCCAGTTTTCGTTATTTTCCCCGCTCGACGGCGCTCAACGGTCTAGGTGGCGCCACCCTCATTCTCAGCCTGGGGCTATTCCCGTACGTGTTTTTGCCGACCGTTGCCGCGCTGCGCGCAGTCGACGCAGGCCAGGAGGAGGCGGCGCGATCGCTTGGGCGTTCGCGCTGGAATATCTGGTGGAGCGTGACGATGCCGCAGCTGCGAGTGGCGATCGCGGCCGGAACGCTCATCATCATGCTGCACGTGCTCGCCGAATTCGGCGGGTTGCAGTTGCTGAATTATCAGACGCTCACCACCGCGGTGATGCAGCGGGTGAAAGTGCTCGGCGCGCCCGAGTCAGCACGAGCGCTTTCCGTGGTCTTGGTGGTCGGGTCGTTGCTGGTGTTGATGGCCGAGCGGCTGATTCGCGGGCGTCGGATGCCCGTGCGGGTCGGTCGCGGCGTCACGCGGACGCCGATCGCCTGGCGCCTCGGTCCGACAAAGGCCTTGTGGGTGGGCGGCTGCGTGGTCGTGGCGGTCTTTGCGCTCGGCGTGCCCGTTTACGTATCGGTGGTTGGGCTAGCCGACGGGCTCGGATATTCGGGCGGCGCGCAGGCGATCGACTGGGCAGGTCTTGGCGCCGCCGCCACCACCAGCACGAAGCTGGCGGTCAGCGCCGCCATCGTCGCGACCGTGGCGGCGTTTCCGGTCAGCTGGATGATGGCACGCCATCACGGCACGTTCGCCACCCTCACCGAACGCGCGGTGTGGATCGCGCACTCGCTCCCCGGCGTCATTCTGGCGTTGGCTTTGGTGTTCATCGGCATCCATTGGTTCAGGCCGCTTTACCAGACCTCGACGATGCTGGTGGCGGCGTACGTCATCTTGTTTTTGCCGCTCGCGGTGGGATCACAAATCGTCGGGCTGCGCGCCGCCGCTCGGGGGCTCGACGACATTTCTCATTCGCTTGGCCGCGGGCGCTTGCAGACCCTATGCAGGATCACCCTGCCGCTCGCCTTTCCGGGCATCGCGGCCGGCGCGTTGTTCGTCCTGCTCGACGTCGAAAAAGAGCTGACCACCACGTTGTTGTTGCAGCCGACGGGAATGACCACCCTGACCACGGCGCTGTGGTCGACCACGAACGGCGAGGTTCTCGATTTCACGGCGGCGGCTCCGTACGGGATCGCGTTGATCGTCGTCGGCATCATTCCGGCGTATTTCTTGGCGCGGCGAACCCTGCGGGCGCTTCGCTAGACGCTAGAGGCGCAAAGGCCTTCGAGGTCGCTGGTTTCGACGATGTCTGCCTGGCGTGGAAAGACCTTGTCGACAAGCACGCGGTGCACCTCGGGGTCGGCGTCGGCGCAACAGTCGGAGAGCACGAGCAGCCGGTAGTCGCGATCGGCGGCGTCGCGTAACGTCGAGAGCACGACGCCGCTGGTCGCGATGCCGCCCAGAATCAACGTGTCGATGCCTCGCGCGCTCAGGTGGTTGGCCAGGTTCGTCGTGCTGAATGCGCCGACGCGGGTCTTGGTCGTCACGATCTCGCCTTCTGCTGGACGCAGGTCGGCGTGGATTTCGGCGTCCGGGCTGCCCTCGGCAAATCGGCCATCGGTGGCGAGCTTGGTGAACGATTTGTTCCGGCTGGGGATCGACGCGCGATCTTGGGCGGTGAACGCGACTCGCACGTGCACCACCTGGACGCCGGCGTCATGCGCCCAGCGGCGCGCCGCCTTGGCTCGATCGAGCAGGGTAGCGGGGTCGCTGACGAGTCGAAACGTGCTGGTGTGAAAGTCCATCAACAGCAGCGCGGCGCGCGTGGGGTCGACACGTTCCGTCATAAGCGTCCTCGGTTCCGGCAGGGCTGGTGGCGTTGTGCGGCTCGGTTTCAGTGCGGTTCGGCGGGCGGGTCGTCGCCGGCGGCCAGCGCCCGCTGCACCCAGGCGACGTCGTGCCACGCGCCGTCCTTCCAACCGATGCGCCGGTAGGTGCCGACCGGTTCGAAGCCCATCGCCTTGTGCAGGCCGGCGCTCGCGTCGTTCGGCAGCGTCATGCCGGCGACGGCGGTGCGAAATCCGCGCTCGGCGAGGGTGGGGAGCAATGCCTCATACAGCGACCGTCCGCCGCCGGTGCGCCGGCGTCCGATCTCGAGATACACGCTGACCTCGCACGCCCAGCGATACGAGGCGCGGCCCTTGAACTGGCTTCCGTAGGCGTAGCCGACGACACGGCCACCGTCTTCGAGCACGAGCCAGGCGTGCGTGCGGGCGGCTGCGGCAATGCGTTCGGCCATCTCGGCCGGGGACGGGGGCGTGATCTCGAACGTGATCGCGGTGTCGGTGACGTAGGGCGCGTAGATCGCGGCGCATGCCTCCGCGTCGCGCGCGGACGCCGCCCGGATCCGCGCGATGTCAGCAGCCATGGCCACGATAATAGGATTTTCGCGGGTGGACGATCGTCAACATCCGACGTGGCACGGTGTTCGTGGCCTCGTCGTCATCACGAGAAATCATTCGCGGCA
>Ga0164242_10005877_pt1 | contig 13590 bp, 8 predicted proteins | sample OricomgcompostMG_FD_108783 | JGI IMG/M metagenome (GOLD analysis project Ga0164242, IMG submission 108783) | Miracle-Growth compost microbial communities from Emeryville, California, USA - Original compost - Miracle growth compost (MG) ...
GAGCTTCCGGCCAGCGCCGGAGGGAGACCCCGATGGAGCCTGACCCGACATGCATCGGCCGCGTGCGCCATGTCCTCGGCTCGACGGTCACGGTGCGGCTCGACCCCGACCTGGCCGGCGTGGCCCCGATCTGGCGTGGCCAGGTTCAGCCCTTGGGCCAGGTCGGCTCCCTCGTCGTACTCCCACAGGGTCCTGTCACCGTCCTCGCCTCGGTCGTCCTCGTCGGCATCTCCGAGTTGGTCGGCGAGCAGGCACCCAGCGCCATCGTCCAGACCGGTGACAGGTGGCTCCAGATCCAGCTTCTCGGCGAGGTGGACGCGCTCGGCAGCTTCCAGCGGGGCGTGAGCACCTACCCCGCACTCGACGACCCCGTTCACTTCTCGGCCCCGGGGATTCTGCAGCAGGTGCATCCGACTGCAGCCGAGACCCACGTGAAGATCGGCAGCCTGTCGGCCAACCCGGAGGTCGCTGTCGCGCTGGACGCTCAGCGTCTCGTCACCCGGCACAGCGTCGTCGTGGGCTCGACCGGCTCGGGCAAGACCAGTGCGGTCGCCACCATCCTCCAGCAATTCGTCCGTGCCGGGTGGACGGCGGCGAACGTAGTCGTCATCGACCCCCACGGGGAGTACGCGACCGCGCTCGGCGAGATGGCGTCGGTCCGGTCGGTCACGAGTGCCGGCGAACAGGGCCTGCGCGTGCCCTACTGGGCGCTACCGGCCGAGGACATCCTGACTGCGCTCGCCGGAGGCACCTCGGCAACGACTCTCAACAGATTCTCCGAGCTCGTCGCAGAACAACGGCGCACGTACGCCGAGGGTTGCTCTTGGCTGCAGGACTCGAGTGCGATCACCGCCGACACCCCGGTTCCCTTCGACCTTCACCAGGTCTGGTACCAACTCGACTACGAGAACAATGCCACCGTGACCGCTAAGACCGGCGGCCAGGACTGTGTGGAGGACACCGGTGATCCGCGAGGCCTCCGACCGGCGGTCTTCAAGCCCTACGCGCCGGGCAGCGCGACACCGATGCAGGGGCCTATGTACGGCCGCCACGGCTCCGCGCCAACGCAGATCAGGTCCCGCATGCGCGACCCGCGGTATTCCTTCTTCCTCCAGCCCGATGACACCACCGTCGACCACGATCCGTTCACGGACGTCCTGGACGAGTGGCTCGGCGGATCCCAACCGGTCTCCGTACTCGACTTCTCGGGCGTCCCAAGCGACGCTGCCGACCTGGCCATCGGAGTCGTCCTCCAACTCCTCTTCGAGCTCAGTGTCCGCTCCAGCGCCAGCGTCGGAGTTGGCCGCCACAGACCAGTCCTTGCGGTCATGGAGGAGGCACACCGCTTCCTGGGAGAGGGCACGACCGTTCGGGTAGCCCGAGAGTCGGTGAACCGGATCGCACGCGAGGGCAGGAAGTACGGCATTGGGGTCATGCTCGTTAGCCAACGGCCCTCCGAGCTCCCCGACACCTCACTCTCACAGGCCGGAACGATCATCGCCCTCCGGCTGACCAATGCCGGCGATCAGGCCCGCGTGCGAAGCGGGCTACCTGACACGCTCGCTGGTCTCGCAGACGTGCTGCCATCCCTGCGGACCGGAGAGGCGCTGGTGACTGGCGAGTCTGTCAGCCTCCCGTCGCGGGTGCTCATCGACATGCCGTTCCCGGTGCCGACGGCCACCGACCCGGATCTCGGCGGCTGGCGCGGTGAAGCACTCCCCAACGACCTCACCACGGCCCTCGCGCAATGGCGCGCTATCGAAACCAATGATGGAGAAGCACCATGATCGAATGGATCCCGGTCACCGACTCCAGCCGCGTGATCGCCGCTGCCTACTCGCCGCAGCTGGAGCAGATCTATGTGCGCTTTCCGGATGGGACCGAGTGGTGCTACGAAGAGTGCCCGGGCCACATCTGGGAGACGTTCATGGCGCCGAACACGAGCAAGGGCGCCTACATCCATAGCGAACTCGACCATCACGTCAATCACCGCCTCGGCATCTGACCCGTTTATGTCGGAGGAGATGTCTACGGTGATGGCCGTGCCGACAACACCATCCGCGATGGCTCCACCCGTCCAGACGGTCAGCGGTCCGGTGCACTCGGCCGAGTTGGACCGCGTTGTCAACGCCGCGGTCCGGGCAGCCGTGGCCTGGACCATGCGACAGACCGAGCCGCGAGCCTGGCGGGAGTTGTCGCGGATGACCGGCGTGGTCCGATACGCGCTCGGGCCGAGCACGCCACTCGCCGGTCCGATGGACCTGGTCGACGCGCTGCGCCGACCCCTGCGAGAGCTCATCGGATCGAGTGACTGGGATGAGCCGATCGCGGACATCGCTGTGCTGTCAGCGGGCGACCTCCTCGTGGACGAGATCTACGAACTGGGTTCGGAATACACCCGCGCCCTGTTCGAGACCGAGGATCCGGGTACGACCTGGCTGCCCAGCTTTGCCTGGCAAACGAGTGAGCAGACTGAACGCACTGTCTACGACGCGATGCTCCGAGGCTCTGCGGCGGAGTATGTAACGACGCGCCGCTTTCTGATCGAGCATCCGGCTGGGGACGAGCGGGATCTTCTCGCACGACTCAGTCGTGCAGGCGCTCTGCGGGCAGCGGAGTTCGGGCCAATCCCGTTCGAACGCACCCATGTGGGCCGTTGGTGGTGGGCTTGCCCTGTCTGCCGGTGGCCGATGCGGGTGATCGGCAAGCGAGTCCGTTGCGACATAGCTTCGCATCAGGCTGATCACCGCATGGCCTCTGGCAGCGGAGATGATGCACCGGCGCTGATCTCAGTCGCCTCCGGACCTCGGCGGGCGGTTCCGGTCGCCCAGCAGCGCAACGGTGCTAGATGCGTCGCGGAGCCGGTCTGGCGTTTCATTGTCGTTCCCGGTGCCGTCGAACTCGACCTGGCGCAGCGGCTGCTCTCTGTCGACGATGTCGAGGTGGAGTTGTGGCCCAACTGGGATCGGTGCGATCTCGTCGTTCGAAGTGCTTCTGGCCGCGTCTGGGAGGTTGACATCAAGGATCACGCCGGCCACCGCAGTATCCTGCGGAAGCCGCCGACGGTGACGCACGTCGTGGTGCCTGATCACCGGAAGAATCAGGTCGAGATCCTGAGCCGGCTGCTTCCCGGCCACCGGGTTCACTCCGTACGCGACTTCGTCACCATGGTGCGAGCCCAGAGCGCCGGGAGACCGGCATGAGTGAACACGACAGCGTGGTTATCGACCCCCGTGTGCTGCAGGCGAGCACGGCAGTCGCGCTCACGGCACACTACTTCGGTCGCGTGCACGACGACGGCACGCTGTACGTGCAGGTCCGCGACGTGGCCTTCCTGCTTTCTGGACAGATGAGCGCGTGGTCGGCGTGGGCGACGCTGCCGCCTGACGAGCAGCATCGCATCGCGCGACTGTGGCTTCATCGTGACCCTGATCTGGCCATCGATTCGGTCGTCCGACACGTGCTTCAGCGATCCGACGCACGCTCACGTCCCGGCATTCACGTCCCCGAGACCGGTTACTTCACCGACATTGAGCTCAGCTTCGGGCGCCTCCCACTCGATATCGCCGCTGAGGGAATCGAACTGCTGGCGAAGGAAAGAGTGCTGAAGCTGGCGCGGGAGCGTCCGGTAGCAGCCGAGGGCGAGTACGTCGCCACGCTTTACCGCACCGACCGTGGGGAGCAGCCGGTGGACATCACCTATCAGATCGGGCCGTTCGTGGCAGTCCCGGAGGTCACTCCGCTCGGCCTTGGCGACCCGGCGGAGGCAGAGGAACTGGAGATCCCGGTCGCAGATCTGCGTGACCTCGCCGCGCGCCTTGACGACGCTCGAGGGGAGACCTACCGCGTCAGCAGCCTTGATCGCATCTTCAGGAACCTCGAAGACCGCAACGGCAGCCTGGCCTCAAGCAAGAGCTGGCGGATCACGGCCGGCGATCTGCGGGTCCTGCATGCGCCGACAGGGTTCGGAAAGAGTGTCCTGACCGAGCTGGTTGCCTGCTGGTGCGTCGAGAACGCTCGTGTCATGACGATCCTGGTCGCCACCAATGCCGCAGTCATCAAGACCGCCCACGAGATCACCGGCCATCTCGAAGTGCTCGGACTCAGCGGCCACGCTGTCCCCCTGACCTCTCCGCGAGGCGCGCAGGTCGCGGCTGAGACCGCTCTGCGAGGCGACACCTCTGAAGGAGGAGTGGGGGAGTGGGCGATGCGGCGGATGGGATACGGCTGCGCGTTGGTGGCTGCTGCCGACGCCGCGAGCGAAGTGGATGCCTGGATCCCAGGGTCTGAGCCGTGCACGGGACTGCGGGCCGCTGCCGACGAGCGCGGACCGCGTCATCGGTGTCCGTGGTTCGCCACCTGCGGCAAGTTCCGGGCGATCCGCGAAGCTGGGCGGGCGCCGATCGTTGTCACCACGTTCCTCAACTGGCTCCAGGGAGTCGTCCAGGTGCCCGTCGCAGCCGGTGGCGTCGTTGAGGACGCGATGCCGGTCCAGCAGTTGCTTCTGCATCGGAGCCACATTGTTGTCATTGACGAGGTCGATGAGTTCCAGGCGTCGATGATCAAGAAGTCTGCCGGCAGCATTCTGCTCGGGCATGAGGGAGGGAAGGAGACCGCTCTCCAGCGCATCTCCACCGAGCTCGAGCAGAACCGTCGGCGACTCGGTGCGGTTCGTGGCGATGCCAGGAGCTCGGCGGGCCTGGCTCGCGAACTGGCCGATCGCTACGTCTGGCACCTCGCCGATGGCACGTTGCAGCGTCTCGGGTCGGGTCGGAGCGCGGCCCATCCCCTGATGGGCCGCTGGTTGCTGGCCCAACGCTGGGACACCCAGCTCGCGGCCGTCTTGTTCGGGGTACCCGAAGGTGAGCTCCCGTCCCCCGGCGTGTGGGGCCTGTTCCATGCGCTTTTCGACGAAGCGGCTGCCCGCGATGAGGCCCTCTTGCCTGCTTGGTTGCTGCCAGTGCGCGAAGCGCTGCGGTCTCTCCAGATCAACGCCGGATTCGACCCGCACCATGAGGCACACGCGACGATCCTGGATGCGCTGCTCGGTGAGGGCGGTAACCGGCTCACCACCGCTGAGGAGTGCGTGCGCACGGCCGACAGACTGATCCGCCGCGCTTATCTGACGCGCCTGACCCGCCTGTTGACCTCGTTCATCTACCTCGCCCCACATCTGGAGGCGGCGGGAGTGACCTCGGCGCGCGACATGGCGGACACCCTTCGCCGCTATCGCGCGTGGCACGCGGCACCGCTAGGGCCTCTCGGGCGGACGTTGTTCGCCTTCTCTGAGAACTACGACCCGGACCGGATCGACGACACCTCGCTGCGTGTCAACGCCTTCGGCGGCGACCCTCACGAGTACGTCCGCTCGATGGGCGAGACCACGGCGCTCGCACTCTTGGGACACCGGAGGTGCGTCGTCGGGCTCTCTGCGACCGCCTACTTCCCCGGCGCACCTCACCATCATGTCTTCATCGAGCCGACGTGGTGGGTCCCCGACAGCGTGACGGGCGGCATCGACCTGGCTGCTGCACCGATCTCAGACGAGGAGCAGGAGTTCATCAGGGTCTCCGGAACCTCGGGGCAACGGCGTCGTGAGACGATGCAGCGGCTCGGCAGTCTGCTGTGGACAAAACACTTGCGGCCAGAGCTGGACCGTCTTGCCGCGGATCCCGAAACCAGCGGGCGGCTGAGGCTTCTGCTGGCCACCACGTCGTACGAAGGCGCCGAAGACATCGCTCGTGGCGTCAGCCGTGCCAGCGGACTAACGAGTGACCAGATCGTGTTGGCCGTGCCATCGGACGCCGATCAGGTCCGCCCGCCGGCCGACGGTTGGACGGAACTTCCCGGCGATCAGCTTGAGCAGTTCGGTCAAGTGATTGAGGGAACCGTCCTGATCGCGCCGCTGGCCCGTGCGGCCCGCGGCATCAATCTGGCCAACACGACGACAGGTGAGTCGTTGGTGGGATCGATCTGGTTGATCGTGCGTCCAGTCCCGATCATCGACGAGCCCGCCGAGATCCTCGCCCACGTCCACGCGTCGGCGAAGGCCGCGCTCCAGCCCACCGCTGCGCCATCGGACACCCTGGAGATGATCCGTACTCTGGCGCGGCGCAGGTTCGACGAGATGTTCAACTCCCTGCCCTACTTCACCACCCTGCCGCGCGAAGTGCGTTTGGGAATCACCGCTGAGAACCTGATCGCGATGATCCAACTGGCCGGACGCGGCCGCCGCGGCGGAACGTCCGCCCGCATCCGGCTGGTCGACTATGCCTTCTTCGATGACACTGGCCGGTCCGGCTTGCCGCGGCTCATCCAGGAACTTCGGCGGATGTGGGTCGAAGAGGACCATCGCCATCCGTTTGAACTTATCGAGCGACTCTACGGCGACACAATCGCGACGATTCTCGACTTCGCTGCTCGCGAACGGCGAGCAGCGCAGATGAACGAGTCCGACCGGACCGATGACATCCACGAGGGAACTGATGACAGATAAAGCGCATGCTGCGCCGCCCCTGGGGCCAGGAGATCTGCACACGCTGGCTTACCGCATCGACCCCGACCAGCTCGATCTCCTGCACGTCTATGAGTTCGGCGAAGACTTCCATCGCGAGTGGGACGCCATCCGCCCCCGAGGTGGACCTGGCCCTCAGTACGCGCACTTAGCTCAGGCGCTCACGATTACCTGCGGTCAGCCAGTCCTGATTCGACCGACTCGCACTGAGACAGGATTCGTGACGCAGGTCCGGATGTTCACGACGGGTCCCATTGATGACTGGATCCTCAGGACTACCTTCGGACGATTCCAACAACTCGCCCGGGGCGACGATCACGACGCGATTGGTCAGCTTGCGGTCGACACGAAGCCCCAAGCCGTCCGTCTCGACCCGCATGGAGCGCACCAAGGCGTCGCCTTCGAGATCGCCCGATGGCTGTGCGCTCGCCGACTGGCAGATGTGCCCTTCTCTTTCGACGGCCAGGCGATCGCCTACCGTCCCGACACGGACGGCAATCTCGTCGCCTGGGACCAACCGATCAGGCGTGAGACGGGTCAGCGCAGCTGGCTCGCCACGCATTATCTCGAAACCCAAGTCGTCACTCTGCCCGGCGCTGAGCACTACTACTTCCGCGTAGAGCCGCGCCTCTCCCGAATGCCCGCGAGCTGGTATCGCGTTGCGAACCTCTGGATCGCTCACGACCAGCACCAGCCCTTGCTCAGCGTGCCGGTCATGGCGCAGAGACGCGGCGACGTTTGGCGCACCGTCTACAGGAATCATCTCGTGGAGATCGTCCAGGCATGCCGACTCAGCCCGATGCCGATCCTTCCCGATGATCGGGCCGACGCGGACTCTGACCATTTCCGGCCCAAGATGGGCACACCAGCACGTCACGGCATCGGCAAGGGAGTCGGGGTCCGCCATGCCTTCCAGCTGCACGAGCAGATCGCGCCGCACTTCGACCATGCCGAACCACACTTCACCCGTACCTCCATCAGCCTCGGCGTGCGCAGGAAGGAATCGCGCATCCTCGGCGCGGATCTTGCGCGAACGGTCGTCGCTTCGGGCGTTGACACCCTCCGCGTCGTCTGCCTCTACGCCAACGAAGGCACGCGCCAGCGCATGCTCACCGCGCTCGGCTGGTACTCAACCGGTCGAGATGGGATCTCGGCGCTCCGCGATGACGTCGAGGTCAACCTCGCAGATCAGGTCACGGTGGTCTGTCACCACGCGCCCGAACTGCTCGCCCACGGCCGGCATCGACGAGACCTCGACGCCGTGGGATGGCTGCGGACCGACGCGGAACCAGGCCGCGAACTCGGCGTCGTCGCTCTGGTCGAGACAGACGCCGACGCTGCGCGGAGGCCGGGTGCCGATTCGACGGACGATGCGAAACCGCAGCTGCGACAAGCACTCGCGGCGCTCGGAGTCACCACCCAGTTCCTCGACGTCGGCTCGGCTCCTGCTGCGCGAAAGGACAACACCGATCACCCAGCCCAGAACGCCGTGCGTGACCTCTTCAGCCGGGCCGGTCTCATCGATGATCGCCTGGCCATGGCCACAACCGGCCTAGCCGTAACCAAGCGACCGCTGAATAGGCCAGCCACTCTCGTCGGAATTCATCTTCGAGAGATCAAGGGGCCTGCCGGTCGCGGTACCCGCGCCAAAACGATGACGGCGGTCAAGCTCGTCGCTCTCAACGCATCGCCCGATCCGGAACAGCCCTGGACCGTGACCATGTACGACGATGGGCTCGGGTGGACGCCGTATCGAGTCGCGGCGGCGCGCTCCTTCACACGAGCCCCCGGATCCGACCAACTCGGCTACTACGGTGACGGCGCAACGAAGTTAAGACGATACGTCGACCAAGCGCTCATGGCCCTTCCCGTCCACCGCCCGCTGATTGCCTTCATCGACAGCATCGGCGCCCGGGTGTGGCCGGCGCTCACGCACGCTGCGCACGGGAAAAATCCAGGGCTGCTTCCTGGCAGCACCAGTGGACACCCCGACCTCGCCGTTGTCAGAGTCGCGACGGGAGAGAACACGATCCGGGCGACACATCGCTCGCACGGCATCGTGAATGGCGACCCCCGCAGGCCCGATCTGCCCCGCTCGGTGCTCTACGCACACACCGAGAACGCCACGTCGTCCTGGCTGCTTCCGCAGCCGTCGCGGGTCTACCAAGGAGCGCAGTTCGGGGCACGCGTCGGCGCCGAGCACACGCGCTGGAACCTGCCACCGGAGAAGGACCGCCTGATGGGCGACGACTGGCATCTGCTGTCCGCCACCGAGATCTCGGTGCCGCTCAGCGGTTCGTGGGCCGAGCTCGAACTCGTGGCGCTCACTGCCCGACTGTGCAACCACCCCATCGCTTGGGAGGCGCGAACCAAGTACCCCGCGCCGCTGCACCTCGCCCGCGCGATCGACTCCGAGCATCCCGGGAATCCGCCGGATCCAACTCGATAAGTTCGGCCGCCGCCGAGCGGAAGCCAGGCTGTCCCCGCTTGGCACAGGGCGAACCGGAATCTCTCAGGTCGGTCCGCAATGTCGTGTCGTGCACGCTGAGGCCCTGCAAACAGCGGGGGCGTGCGCGGCGGCCGGTCTGACCCGTGGAGCAGGCCGTCGGGCGCGATCCGGCGCCGGGGATCCGATGCTGGCGCACTGCTCATGGACCTCGTCGCTGCGATTTTCGGTGCCACTGGCCACTGGGCAGGCCCGGGAGGGGCTCGGGAGGTCGTGACCTGCACGCCGTTGGCATTGGACTGATCCAGCACGGTGGCCTTGGTGGCGTTGTCGCCCTCCAGGGCCTTGGGCCTGGCCGGCAATCTGTACTGAGGTGTTGTCATAGGACGAGGCAGTCGCGTGTTTCATGTCGTTGATGCGACAGGAGGACCGAGATGACAGGCGCGAACGCCGCATGGCGCGGCACAACCCAGCATCGTGGGGCATCGGGCCTGTCCGGGCGTACTTCGTGGTCACCGAGATCCTGGCGAGGCGGGACGCCATGGAGGAGGCATTCGGCCACGTTGCGCCTGAGGTTCACCATGCGATCGCGAGGGCGTTGGAGTGCAGTGGCACGGCGCGGTGCCGTGCCTACGACCTGGCGGGCCCTTGACGAGTAGCGGGTGACGAAGGCGCAGTTCGCGGCGTTAGTCGCTGGTTCGGCCCGCCGTCAGGCATCTTCGCGGTCAGGTGGCGGGGATCTCGGTCGGGACGCGCAGCGTGTTAGCGACGGGCGTGTAGAGGTCGACGTCCTCAGTGGCCGTCTTGAGGGAGATAACAAGGGCGTAGCGAACGGGCCGATCGACTCGCGTCTTGGTGGTGTTGTTCTTCCACCACCCGCCGACGGGGTACACGGAGAGCTTGCCGGATCCCGCAAGCTCGATCCCGGTGGTCGGCCAGATGTCTTGATGAAGCGAACCGAGGTTGCGCTGGTTGGCGCCGACCAGCCACTGCACCTGTCCACTTTGGGGCCGTCCGCCGCCCTCTTCGGTACGCGCGTCGCGGTTGACGCGCTGCACGAACTCGGATTCGTTCTCGAGCGGGTCCTGCACTTCGAACCGCAACTGGTGGGAGGCGTAGCGGTAACGCTGTCGCCAGCCGCGGCGGGAGGCCGTCGGCTCGATGAAGTAGGACAGAGTGACGCGCAGGTCGACGCGCGCGTCGCCGATTTCTTCCAGGGCTTCTCGTGGCCAGGGCAGGTCGTGTAACCGGAACGCGGGGATCTTGAAGTCGTCGCCCTCGAATGGAACGAACTCATCCTGGATGACCAACGTGACGGCCTGGTCGGTCGAGTAGAGGACCCGGTCCTCGGTCGGCACGCCCCAGCCGTAGCGCCGCAGCATCATCTGCTGTGCCTTCCGGCCGCTCTTGCGCGCAGCGTCGATCGCTGACCGCATGGTCGAGGTCCACTCGGCGCCATGAACGATGAGCGCGCGGATGGTCTCCGGCCAGTACTCGGGGTAGGTCGCCATCGCGAGTGCCGCGAGTCGGGAAGCCTGCGCTGTTGCAGCGCTGGTGGCGTGCGCGGAGTCGAACGCGAGCGTGTTGGTGTGGGCTGTGGTCCGGGTCGACAGCGCCGCGTGGCCCGGCTCGAACAGCCCATTGCCGTCATGGAGGACGTTGCCGCCCTCCAATACGATGTCCGGCTTGACCGGCCAAGGATTGGTCCCGAAGGTGAGCGAGGTCCGGCTGTAGGGCGAGAGCTCGCCGCCGTCGGCGAGCACGTCCCAGCCTGTGTAGGCCGGATCCGTCGGCGGCGTCACCAGCTCGGTGTAGGCACCTACAGTGAGGGCGTTCCAGGACTGAGCGGGGTCCTGGACCGGAGAGAGGTCGGAGTTATCGAGATGGTCGGCGACGTACTGGTCGACGTTGCCTGCCGAGACGACCAGGAGGCGAGCGACATCGGGGTCGGGCGCAGCGACCAGTTCCAGCTCGTCGCCGTTGCGGACCACGTCGGCGCCGGCGGCGAGGGCATCGACGGTCGCTGACCACAGGGTCGGCTGACCCGGCATACCGGGCGTATCGCTCGTGGCGGTCACGGGCATACAGAACACACGGTCACGCCCCGAAACGATCTCCGGGAGAGTGACCGCCTGCGCCGTGACATCGCCGTAGGTCATGGGATCGTGCTGCGCCTCGGTCCCGTACGGCAGGATCCGGACCGATTCGAGTCGATGCCGCAGCCCGACGGGCTGTGTCCCGGTCAGGAGGCTGTCGAGGTCGCCGTAGAGGGCGACGCCTGCCATCTTCGTGCCATGGCCGACCCGGTCAAATCCGCTCCTGCCGACAACGGTGTGCAGATCGGTCGGAGCGAGTGAGTCTTCGAGCAGGACGTGGGTCCGGGCTACGCCGGTGTCGAGGTGACAGACCGCCGGCGCAGACTCGTCGGCCGGCTCCAGTCGCTCGAGCAGGTCTTCGAGGTACTCGGACTGCTCCTCGACCGTGAGATCCTCGATCGTGTCGACGAACTCAGGTGTGCGGATCTCTGCGATCGGTACCGCCGTGAACGGAAGCACCTGCAGTTGGTCCCAGGTCGCCTCGACCCAGCTCACGTCACGATCGATCAGGCGGACCACGCGCGGGGAAAGTCTCAGGCCCTGGGAATCCGCGAACCGTTGAAGCAGTTCCCGGCCCTCGGCGCCGGGGCGCAGCCACAACTCCCACCACCACGTGCCGGTCGCCGGAGGCACGCCCTCGGACTGCCAGAGGTCCGCAAGCACGGTCTGGCGGATCCGCGCGATGTTCGCGACCAACTCGTTGTTGCGCGGCGTTCCGGTGGCGCTGCTGCGCCCGAGGTAGTCCTCGAAGAGCTTCAGGAACTCGGCCCGATATTGGTCGCTGACCCAGACCGTGGCTCGCTCTGGAATTCCTTCGTCGTACTGGGCGGGCAGGACGGAGAGCAGCAGCCACTTCGGGCGTTTCGGCGTCTTGCGGTGCGCGCTTCGGCGCTCCAGCCGGTCGAGCGCGATCGGGTAATCGGCCTGCGGGCCCTCGAGGGTCACGATCGTGCCGAGTGCCCGTAGTTCTGCTTCGGTGAGCAGCTCCTCGCGGGCTTCCTCGCTGCTCTCTAGAACCGAGTGCAACTCATCGAGCCGGCCGCGACCGTGGCCGGCGCGGTCCTCGACCGGACGGATCCGGGGGTTCCCGCGTCCGCGGCGTCGGAACTCTTCGTCGGTGGACCTGTTCTCGACCAGCAGGTGACTCAGATGTTGATGCGTCTCAGCCAAGAGTGCCCAACTTCCGGGCTTCGAGGGCGGCACGCAGGTCATCGAGGGTGATCGGCGTGCTTGCATTGAGGATCGCCGTCTTGGCGGCGCTCTCGGCGGCGCGGACCAGATCAGCGTGCGAGAGCCCATCCATAGCTGAGGCCAGGGATGCCCAGCGCACGCCCTTGGCCAGCGAGCCGAGCCGGCCGCGCATCACGGCAGCGCCCTGCTTGGAGTCGGGGAGGGCGTAGTCCAGCACCATGTCGAAGCGCCTGAACAAGGCTCGGTCGAGGATCGAACGATGGTTGGTAGCAGCGATGATCAGGCTCTCGCTGCCACTGTTCTCCAAGAACACCAGGAACGAATTCAGGATCCGGCGGGCCTCGCCGACGTCATTGCCCGTGCGGTCGCCGCCGAGAGCGTCGAACTCATCGAACAGATAGACGGCTCGTTGCTGCTCCGCTGCGTCGAAGAGCGAGCGGAGTTTGCTCGCGGTCTCGCCCATGAACTTGCTCATCAGGCTGTCTAGCCGGATTGTCAAAAGCGGCAGGGCCAACTCGTGCGCCAGCACGGCCGCGGTCATGGTCTTCCCGGTCCCGGGAGGTCCTTCGAGCAGCAACCTGTGGGCAGGGTCGAACCCATGGTCCAGGAGGTTCTTCCGCTGACGCTGCTCTGTCAGGACCCGCGTCACCTGAGCGGCCAGCTCCGCCGGCAGCACCAGATCCTTCAAACCGACCGTCGGGTGGGACGCGATGACTAGATCAGCGACATCCCCCTTCGGGCGGGCGATCGAGGTGACCTTCGCGGGGGACGACGTTCGGGACGCCTCGACGGCCGACTTCAGGTCCGCGGCCAGCCTGTTATGGCCCTTGCGCGCGGCCGACGCCGCGACCTGCAACGCGACCGAGTAGAACGCAGCGTCGTCACCGCTGGCGTGCGAACGCACCAACGCCTTGAACTGCTCGCTCGTCCCCGCCATCCGTCGTCACCTCCCTCGTCGTGATCGAAGTCTAGAGTCTCGCACCGTCAGAATCCGCCGTTCGGATGGGTGCAGCGCCACGTGGTCGAGCCGCTCTACCGACCCCTACCCGCTGCCTCACAACCGTGGACGCCTGGTGTCCGGCTCCAAGTGGCGCCGTGTCGGGAAGAGGTGTACCTCACTGAGAGCCTCACCGGATGCGCCTTGCAGAATACGTGCAGAAGTCGCGCTGGACAGGACCGCTACATGCGGTCTGACCTGCGAAAACAGATGAGATCTGTCTCGCCCTGTCACGGCGGAGGCCGCGGGTTCAAGTCCCGTCGGGGTCGCCAGTCGAGGAAGCCGCATCCATGTGGATGCGGTTTCTTTGTATTTCGGTGCTGCGCGTGCCGGCCGGGGGTAACAC